>Ga0307377_10000305_pt1 | contig 67975 bp, 92 predicted proteins | sample TR3MG_FD_202535 | JGI IMG/M metagenome (GOLD analysis project Ga0307377, IMG submission 202535) | Soil microbial communities from Risofladan, Vaasa, Finland - TR-3 | ecosystem: Environmental > Terrestrial > Soil > Coastal area > Acid sulfate soil | place: Finland: Risofladan, Vaasa | collected... | reverse complement strand
CAGAGTGGCCGGCAGGACCCAGCCGGAGATGTCGCCGGAGACGCCGGTGGTGGAAACATAGAAAGTCACCAGGGTGGCCGGCAGGACCCAGCCGGAGATGTCGCCGGAGACGCCGGTGGTGGAAACAGAGAAATACACCAGAGTGGCCGGCAGGACCCAGCCGGAGATGTCGCCGGAAACTGATGTGCTGTTCACATAGAAAGTCACCAGAGTGGCCGGCAGGACCCAGCCGGAGATGTCGCCGGAGACGCCGGTGGTGGAAACATAGAAAGTCACCAGGGTGGCCGGCAGGACCCAGCCGGAGATGTCGCCGGAGACGCCGGTGGTGGAAACAGAGAAATACACCAGAGTGGCCGGCAGGACCCAGCCGGAGATGTCGCCGGAAACTGATGTGCTGTTCACATAGAAAGTCACCAGAGTGGCCGGCAGGACCCAGCCGGAGATGTCGCCGGAGACGCCGGTGGTGGAAACATAGAAAGTCACCAGGGTGGCCGGCAGGACCCAGCCGGAGATGTCGCCGGAGACGCCGGTGGTGGAAACATAGAAAGTCACCAGGGTGGCCGGCAGGACCCAGCCGGAGATGTCGCCGGAGACGCCGGTGGTGGAAACAGAGAAATACATCAGAGTGGCCGGCAGGACCCAGCCGGAGATGTCGCCGGAAACTGATGTGCTGTTCACATAGAAAGTCACCAGAGTGGCCGGCAGGACCCAGCCGGAGATGTCGCCGGAAACTGATGTGCTGTTCACATAGAAATTCACCAGAGTGGCCGGCAGGACCCAGCCGGAGATGTCGCCGGAGACGCCGGTGTTGTACACATAGAAAGTCACCAGAGTGGCCGGCAGGACCCAGCCGGAGATGTCGCCGGAAACTTTATCCGAATTGATGTCAATCCGGGTAATTGCATCCCAGTTAGAGCAGACATACTCCAGCTTTTCGCCAACGGCTAAGGCTATACTATCCTCGACACCGCTGGTCAGGTCTTTGACGTAGCCTTCCTCCACATAGACCTTGACCGTGCCGCTCGTGAAATCGAAACGCGGCGTGACGGTGCTCACTCCCGTCGCCCCGTACAAAGTTAAGGTCACATCTGCCATGTTAGCTTGCTACTGGAACCGTCGCTGTGCGGTATCGGGTCGTAATGGTCACAGTGCTACTGGCCGTCGTGTTATTCCAGTCGTGCATGACCTTGAACTTTCCGATTTGCTGAGGGTCAACCGACCAGACATCGAGCCGCGTGGCAGCTTGGGTAAATATCATTTCCCAGCCACTACCAATGTCCGCTTGTGCCTGCCAAGTACCATTGCTGTCTCGGAGAATACCGACCTCCAGACCGCCAGTCGCTTTGGCGTGATTGGAATACGTCGCCGCAACAGAGACCTCGCAGGCCGCCTTACCGTCAAGGTCGATTTCATCGCTGACTTCGAGAATCGTCCCTCCCGTCGTCAGTACTACCGCCTCGACGCCGCATTGTGTCCAGTCGCCCCAGTTATATCCTGTGTCTGGCATAATTAAGCCTCCCGCGCCTCAAGATTAGCCTTAGCGTCAACCTTCAGCATTCCAATAAAGGAATCTATGGTTGTTTGCTTGCTTATTGCCGCCTGGTGTTGTGCCCAAATGTTATCCAGGACAGCCAGCTTTTGTGCTGATGTGCCTACGATAGCATAGGCTACGGTGTAACTCTTGACCTCTTCAGGTATGGCACTGTCACGCCTGGTTGCCGTCACGGATACGGCTTTTGTTGCCACATCCAACACTCTGACATCTTCAATTTCCCATATAATAGCCATTGCTTTTGTCCTGTTTCTTTTCTTGCTTATAAAACCAGCGGGCCAAGTCACATCCTTCCTGGCCCGCTGGAACATTCACTGAGCAGTAGTTATGTTTTAGAACGTGTACGCCAGCCCGACACTGAACCACACCTGGTCGCGTTTCGGATTGACAGCCTCTTCGAGCGTGCGCTGATAATAAACGGCTGGCGTCAAAGTCAATCTCTCGGCTATGGCGAGATCGAGAGAGCTGCCTGCAAGCACATGCGACCAGCCCGAGTCCACCGACCCGCCGAACGGATTGAAGCCTTCGTTGTACGTCGCCTCGGCAAAGCACCGTACCTGCTCGGTCAATTTAAGATCCACCCCCGCCACGTGCAGCCATGCCGATTCGACCGGACCGTCGGCGTCGGCGCGTACCAGACTATATCGCGGCGTCACCGGGCCGATAGGCAGGCCGACCGTCCCCCAGATTTCCTGAAAATCAAGGCCGCTGTTCGGATAGTAGTAATAGCCATACCCCGCGGTCAATACGAGAGGATCGAGCTTCTGCGTATAGCTGACCTGCCCGTCCCATCGCTCAAAATCGCTGTAGCCTGAATCGCCGGCCAGCCAGCCACGGGCTGCCACATCCACAGGGCCGGCCTTGAAGTTGAGCTGAGGACTCATCGCGTCCGTCTCGCCGAACAGCTCGAAGCCCCGCCATACGACTTTGTCGGTGTACGTGACACCAATTTGGGCCCATGCCGTGCTGCAAAGCAAAAAAACAAGGGCCAGGGTCAGTAGTGCTGTTTTCATTTGACTTTCCTTTCAGTAGTGTTGTGTTTCTTTCGTTTGCTGGGCCATCGCCAGTTGACATACGAGACCAATAGAAAAAACAGAATCAGGCTTGCCAGTAAGTCGATTTCTTTAGCCATCGTCAGGGTTCATCGCTAAGCTCTCCATGCTCTTTGATTCCTACCCGCGCTCGACGGTATTGCTGCTCTGAATCAGCGGCGCCATCAGCGCCTCGATGAGCGCATACTTCTTTGTTGGCGGCATACCGCCGACGTAACTGACTGACGTTGAGATCGGCCCAATCGTTCTGCTCTGACTGCTAATCGCGGCTGGCTTGGCGATGTCGGCCAGCAGTGTGTCACCCTGCACCACCCGCAAGGCCAGTTCCGCAATCGCATCTTCAAGCGGTTTGGGAACAATCGTAGAGAGAATGGCATAGCCTTCGGAATCGACTGCGTAGGATCGCGGCCACGCAAGTGCCTGGGTAGAAGTGTTCTTGTAACCGCGCCAGCGGCCATCATAGCGGGCGTCCGCGTACTGCGTAGCCAGTCGCAGAGCCTTCTCTTTGATCGCATCGGCTGCTGCCGTCCAAGACGCCGGATCGCTGTGCGCCGTGTGATAGGTAGCCGCGTCCGTCAGCGAGAGGTAACTGTCGGCCGTCGTCTTGCCCGTTCCATCTTCGACAATGAGAGCCATCCGGGGTTACTCCTGCTGTTCAGTTTGCCTGGGCTTTCTGCCCAGCCTTCCTGCTTTAGGGCTTTCGACTGGCGTAGGTACTGTGGTTTCCGGCTCCGACTCCGGCTCCGACTCCGACTCCGGCTCTGGCTCCGGCTCTCGCTCTGGAGGGGGACCGTCCAAATTTGCACTGCCGCTTTTGAGGATATCCATAGCATCGACCGGCCAGACCTTTTTCCATCGCTTTTCAGCTATTAACCAAATCTTGACCTGTCCCCTGTCGTCGATTGCGTCAGAAATCGACTTTGCCTTCTTTCTTGCCTTTTCGGTTTCTGCCTTTTTTTGAGCGATAAGCATTTCCAAATTTATATCGGCCATGAAAATTCCCTTTCAGCTTATCCCTTGGCAATCCTGCCCTGATAGTTTATTCCAACGCTCACATGCGTTCCGGCAACTTTCGTATAGAGCCTGAGATACTGATACACCGTACCCATAAATTCGTTCCTGAAAGGCATGGAAATTCTGCCGGCTGCGGTAACGATATCACCGTTTATGGCGGCGGCAGCACCAACAGCAACGGCACAAATGTCGGTATAGACGCTTGCGAAAGTGTCCGAGTTAGAACCCTGCAAGAGGATGTCGTACCGCTCGTCTCCGTCCGCTCCCGCCCTGACCGCTCCAAGAGTAGTCGCATCGAAAATGTTCCCGCCATCGGCAAATGTTTCAGTAGTCGCAATCAAATCACTTGCCACGCCTGGAGTCTTGGCTGTAAGTATGGCGTCATCAGAAGCGAAAGCTCCAATCGTCACGGTTGGATGCAAGGTCATCAGGGCGGCATATCCAGTCCCCGGCGTCCCGCCAAGGGTAATCGCCTCTTCTATGCTGGCCTGAGTATCAGCAACCAGAGTGCCGACCTCGATGTGGCCGTCGATGTTATCGAGCGCACCATTGACATCGAAGTAATAGACCTTCGTGTCGATTGTCATTGTGTCGCCATCGGCCCCGGCACCAACTAAGCCAAGCGTGCCTTGATCGAAATGATTATCTACGTGAGTGAAAGATTCAGTTGTTTGTATAGCATCGCCTGCCGTACCAGTGGCAATCGCCGTAACAATCGAATCGTCCGAAGCAAAAGTCCCCATCCGTACCAGCGGATGCGGGGAAACGGTTGCGGCAAAGTAATCCACGCCCACCGTCCCCGTGCCATTGATTGTTGCAAGCAGACTCGCCTGAGTAGCGGCGATGGTAGCCCCGATCTTGATATCGCCGGCAAGGGCCATAGTGCTCTTAAACCGATAAGCAGTTGTGCCGAACGTTATGGTGTCATTGTTAGCATCGACCGGATTGACCTCAAACGAGAGCAGTCCCTGCGATGAATTGCCGCCTGTCGGATTTACGGCGACTGTCAAAGTTCCCTGTGCCGCCGAACCGTCAACGTCAATGCTCGCAATATCAAGAAGAAGCTCGGCGTCGATTATTGCAAGCCCGACGTCGAGAATTTTGTTAACTGAGGCTACCTGTGCAGCGGCTGATGCTGCAATAGCACCTGCATCCTTAAGTACAAGATCGCCCTCATAAGTGTAGTTGTGTCTCATACCAGACCTTTCTCTCGATTGTTAGTGTTTAGAGTAAATGCTTGCCGGCAATAAACCGGCAAGCATAGTCCTCATTCGCTTCGGCAGAGACTACCTTCTGACCATTCTCGCGGCGTAGGTAATGCTTTCACCTGTCGTGTTCAGCAGAGTGTAAATTCTGCCATACCGATAGATCGTTCCGCAGACCTCGTTTGTGAAGGGCAGGACATATCGACCCACCACACTCCCCTTGTCGCAATCTGTCAGTCTTGCAGCAGCGGCACCAAGGGTAATGGCGTAACTGTCCATGATATTGGCGGCCGTTCCAAACAGGGCGTCGGGCGAAAGCTGGAGGATAATCGTGTAAAGCTCGTCGGTTGTTGCCACATCGATGACAGTCACGTCGATGATTATATTGCCTTCGACGAGGCCATCGCCGAAATCAACGATGACCGTACCAGCAGCAGAAGCAACGACTGCCGCGGACGCTTTAACGTCCAACAGGGCGTCATCTTTAGTCCAATTTCTGAGCATATCAAACACCTTTCAAAAGTTGTTCATATTTCCTGCATTGTGAACAGATTCAGTGACAAAATTTCATCGCTTACGCCACAACAGTGGCGTCAGAGATGGACCACAGTCTTGCAGCAGCCCGCGGATGTTCGATGCAGATTCCGTTGTACCATTCGACGCGGGTCAACTCGGTCACTGTCGTGGCCTGCTCGCCTACGAAGCGAACATCGATGCTTCCGTTTTGAATGCCCTCAAGCATTCCATCCCCGACCGAAATGCAATAGATCGAAGTGGCGACCGCACCAGGAGTCGCGTTGTTGGATGCCTCGGCGAACCCCAGAATATCGGAGCCGGTATGGTCTTTGTCGGCAATAACAATCGGGAGATCGTTGTATATCATAATCTGCCGGCCAAACTCGTCTTTTGTCCAGACGATGTTTCCGCCGACCGCAGCCGTTCTTGCAGCCACACTCAGGCGCCTTCGCATCTTCTTGTTCATGATCAAATGCGTGGGGTCATCGACCGAGTCGATCAGCGTGTCCAGGTTCGTCAGTGACAATGCGTCCCCGAGACTGGTAGTTCCATTTGGGGTCAACTGATCGCCCGTCAGACGAACCTGCAAACCGTCCAGACTTGCCGGTGTGGTCACAGAACTGCCCTTGATGAAAGCCAGCGTCCAGGCATGAGCCAGTGCTTTCATCTTCATAATCTGGTGGCGCTCGCGTACTCCTTCGCCACCTGTCTTGATTATGAATGGATCGACCGACAGGTCACCGCCAGCAATGACAAGTGGCTCTACCTGGGGATTGATAATCCCTGTGCTGGGTGTATATCCAGCGTTGATTCCCCGGAAACCGATACCGGGCAAGGTCTTTTCCTGATTGTACGCATAAGCGTTGCCGGGGATATCTCTGAAGGACAGAACCCTCAGAATATCCGAGGCCATGGCATACGTTTCGACTACGGCCGAACGCTGCACCTCTCCTCGACTCAGCATAAGTTTTGAAGCTTCGATCAGTGTCAAACTCATAAAAATATCCTTTCAAGATTGTTCTTCTACGATTTGATTCCCAATTCTCGCGCTTTCTTGAGTCGTTCAGCGGGAGAAAGTTTTCCGAGTTCATCAAAGGAGACTCGGCCCTTTGGCGTACTTGATCCCACAGCGCCACTTCCCGTCGCGCCAGTACCTTCAAAGGCCGAAGCAAAATCGCTTTGTGTTTTCATCTCGGCCACCAACTCCCCGATGCTCATCGGGTGTCCGTCCGAACCCATGAGTCTGGGATTCCCGTCAACCCCGAGTACTTCGACCAGGAATTTTCCATCGGCTTCACGGAGACGGGTTTGTTGCCGGATGTGCGGCATGAGCAATCTTACCGAGCCCTTCTGCTCGGCGAGCGACTGTGACGCCACCGAGACAATCATCGCTTCCTCCAGCGACTTCGTTAATTTGGTCAGCTTTTCTTCCAGTTTGGCTTTTTCCTTGCCGTGAGCTTCGATGATGGAAGCCTTCACGGCTTCGATTTGCTCTTTGACCTTTTGCTCGGGCGTCCACGTCGCCATCTCTTCGACCTTCTTGAGCGCCTCACGCGCCTTGGCCGGATCGAGATTGTCGAACGCCTTGAGCTGGTCTGCTGACTTGCGGTTGTTTTCGCGCTCCTTCGATAGAGCGGATTGCAACTTCGTCACTTCGGCCAGTTCCAGTCCATCCACGGACGTCACGTCCAGGACGTACTTATCATCGTCGCGCTTCTTGTATTCCTTGGCGATATCCGCCGCCAACCCGTCCAGATTGTCCAGGATTGCTTTCAGTGCCATAACACAAAACTCCTCGGCTTCACGCCTTTTAATGAGCCTCACGCTCATCGGGCATCACGCCCTGATTACTGTATCTACCGCGGGTCACGCGCCCGCTTGATTCACTTCGTGCGGGCAATAAAAAAACGGCAGCAAGGTGGTTAGGCACCTAACTGCCGTCAATCTATTCTTGCGTCCTGCGGCGACTGGCCGGCCGCTGCAGGAACCCGCACATTTAAGTTGTTATTTCCGATTCATCGTTTTTTCTCAACCAACCATTCTTTCAAGCTCCTTGAGCGTCAACGGCTTATTCAATCGGTCGATGAAGTCATTTAACTTGAGTTGACCGGAGCGGAACATCCTGCCGCGAGACACGCCCAGCGCATCGTCCTGCACCTCTGCCGTTTGCTTTTTGAGCCATTCCGGGTACGTCGTCGTATCGGCGACCTGTCCATTCATCGACGCCCGCGTGCTGGCCGGTGCCTCTTTGGCGTCGATGCCCAACTCCTTCCAGGATTTTAAGACAGGAACACTTGTGCAGCGGCAGTTATGTGTTATAATACCTTGAGCTGAATAGAACCCATTTTGAGTTTCGAGGTTATAAACATGGCCACTAAACTTAGTCCGTCTGACATCGACAATATCATCAAAAAATACAGGTCCGGTCTTTCCGCCCAAAATATCGGCGGCCGATACAAGGTCTCCGTGCAGACTATTACGACCGCCCTTAAACGGAATGGCGTCAGCATCAGGGGCAACAAGCGATATCTGCCTGATGATGAAATCTGCCAATCGTATCTTGCAGGCAAAGCGATAAAGACTATCGCACAAACGCATGACGTGACCGATAAAGTCATTTCTCGGATTTTGAGCCAGTCCAATGTCTCTTTTCGTCCACCCGAGTCCCGAATGACCTTGCTGCCCGAATATGAGGTCGTAAATCTTTACCGCAAGGGAATCGGTGCTCAGGGGATTGCAGACAAGTTCAGATGCTCGCGGCAGCCAATTCTCAGGATTCTCAAAAAACGAGGTATTAGATTGCGAAATCGGAGTGACCAACAACAGGCGAGAATGGATAAGGCTTCTCCATCGGTCATTGCAAATCTGACAAAGGCTGCGCATGAGGCGTCCGTAGGTAGCACGCATACGGAGGAGCATAGACACAAAATCGCAATCAGTCTGGAACGGAATAAGCCCCGGAAGTTTGTTAGCGACTACGAAATCACTATGGCCACAATGCTGATTGCGAGAGGCATCCCAACCATTTCTCAGAAAGCGATTGGACGCTATAATTGCGACCTTGCTGCCTACCCCGTCGCCGTGGAAATCTTCGGGGGAAACTGGCACTGGACTGGTCTGCATCTCGACAGAGTTCAAAAACGATTTCGATATATCCTCAATTCTGGTTGGAACATCCTTGCCATCCATGTTGGCAAGAGGTTTCCACTCACGCCCGCCGTCGCAGACTATGTAGGTACCTACATTCAAGAGATTTGCAGGAACCCACCCGCCGTCTGTCAATATCGGGTGATTTGGGGTGCAGGAGAGTTTTCGACGGGAGGCACTTTGCAGGATGATTATTTCTCCATCGAACCACCTTTTACTAACAGCCATGACCCTCTGACGGGACAATACAAAGCTGTCACCAGGTAAGCACGAATAATGCGCGGGGGGCCTCGGGCCTTCGCCTATCTCATAAGTTTCTCCGTCCCAATTCATACAACGGGGGCAGGTCCGCGTGTCCAGCGTGGCCTGAATCTGCACGCCCTTGACGACGTCGTCGTTGGCCTTGTAGGTTTCCTCGCGGGCCAGGTGCGCCACGTTGCTCACGCTCGTCCGCACCACGGCGCGGAGACTGTGCCGGCTCGCGTTGAGAATGCCGTCCGAGTATTGAGCCGCCCGCGTCCCCTTGATCCGCCGCACAATTTTCTCAATCCCCTCGCCTTCAATCATACCCATCTGAATCTGCCGGTTAATCGCAAACGCGGTGTCCTTCGAGAGCTTGCCAAACCATTCCTTGACGAGCGCGCCTTCCATCGGCTGCTGCGTGATGAGGGATTTGAGTATGGCACTGCTCGGCGCTACGAAGTCCCACGCTATCGGACTGACCTGCTCCAGGGTCTTGATGAGCCACGACGATTCGACGTTGGTGAAGTCGCGGAGCTGCTCGTAGAGTTTGGCTTCCATTGCCTTGTAGTGTTCGCGTATGAGCTCGCCATTGTGTTTGAACAGCGTCTGGAGTTGCTTAGACGTTCCGGCGACGCGCTGCAAACTGCTCTCGATCTTGGCCAGCAGCTCGGGCTGCATTTCCCTGTTGAATTGGGCCATGACCTGCTCGACCAACTGCGTCTTGTACCGCTCCAGATACAGGGCGTGACGAATCGCTCGGTCGGCGACCATCTCATTGACGGTCTGCGGAAGCTCGCTCAGTTTGTCAGCGCCGATGGGCATTTAGTCCTCCAGTTCTGTGCCAACTCCCACCATGCCCAATGCCGGCCCTTCGGCCTCGATATCACTAATCTCAGTCTCGACATTGACCGTCTCTGAGAGTATCCCTCGCCGCTTGACCTCGCGCAGGAACGTCAGACGTGACAAGTCGCTGGCCTGCCGCATTTTGATGAGGTTGGCAATGTCCTCCGCTGCTCGCAGCCAGAGTGCAAAGTCATTGAACACATCCGCCTTGAAGTCCTCGGGCAATTCGACCTTGACCCACTCCGCTGCCAGCTTGTAGGCCCGGTACAGCAGACCCTCAAGCGTTATGACCCAGGCTTGGATATCGGAATTGGCCCGGGACTCGTCAATGCTCTGGCCGGTCGCCGTCTGTGTCCCCGTCACACGGGTAAATGGTTGCAGCCCCAGCATAACCATCTCTTCTTTCAGATCGGCGAGATCCTTGGCGCCGGCTTCAATCGCAGCCCCGCTATGCTCAACAAATTTCACGTCCGCGTTGGGATTCAGCGTAGAAATAAGTTGATTCGGACCCAAGGCAATGCCCTTGGTCTGCTCTTCATCGAAGCCTTTGACGAACAACGTCGCCGTCCGCGCGACGTGCAGGCAATTAGTTTGGTCGCTCTCGCTCTGAAAGTGTTTGCGGTTGCGTTCGGCCAGCTCTTTGAGCGGCGGCTCGCCGGTCAAGAATCCGGTCTGATTGCTGTAGGCCGTTACCAGGGGCACTTTGCCCAAGCTGTTCTTCCCGTCTTTCACGACGACGTACTCCTTGTCGTCGCCCTGTTTGGAATAAAGCCTCCATTGTTCGGGCTCGATGACCCGCACGTAGTGGACTTGCTTTTCGCCCCATTCCCCATCGGGTTCGGTTTTGGTCTCAGCGATTCGTATTTGTGTCAGCACGGGCTTGCCCGAGGCGTCCTCTTGCGTCCGCCAGCCGATGAGCTGGTCGGGCCTGACGTGAATCAGCCGTGGCCGGTAGCCCGCCGTTCTCTCTTGCTGCAAATTGGGCTTACTGCCGTCCTCGCTGACAGTAATGGGATAGTCGATGAGTACGTGTGTCACGCCGCGATTGACCAAGTCCGCAAAGCAGTCTTTTGCCAACGCGCCCAACGCATTGCCCTGCCCGTCCACGTCGTCGGCAATGCTATCCAGCGGCTCGGTCAGTTCTCCCTGGATTGTTACCGGCCTGCTGAACGGCTTGCTGCAAATGGACTTGAACGTATCGGAGTAGGCGCCGAACAGACTGGAATTGGTCACGCGAATTTGGTAGTGGTTGATGTCCTCTTTCGGAAACTTGGGCAGATAGGTCGCCGCCCTGGCTCGCATGGCTTCGGAACCGGCCAGCAGATCATCAATCAAGCTCCATTGACACCTCATCGCATTATAGGCCCCGCACGGTGTATCCACTTTTGCTTCTTGTGTGTTTGCCATTGTCTTTTACACCTTTGCACTTTCGATCTCTTGTTGGGTTCGCGCCTCCACGATGACGCCCTCGCGGACCAATACGCTCAGACGCGCCTCTTCGATGTCACTCACGATCACGTCCTGGACATCCTGCCGGCGTTGCGCCTGCTCTAAGGCGGATGTTCGTTCGACTTTCTTGCAGCCCATAGCGGCTCCCTGAAAACCTTATTGCCGGATCACTTTGAGCATCGCTTCCTGACTCGTCAGGATCTTCTGCTGGATGATGGTCTGCGTAGCGATGTCCCTCTGAATACTTTCAATATCTTTGTTCATACCGATAATCGCATCTTTATTGGTCTCGGCCATAAGGTGGTATTTGGCGTCGTCTTTGCAGTTTGCTTCGACCGCGCCAGCAATCTGGGATGCGTTCCACACCGTAGCGGCCAGTGTCAGCAACAAACCGATGACCGCAATAATGCCCAAGGTCCATTTCAGTCCGCCATTTGTTTTCATCTTCGTGGTAGTCTTTCTATTTAACCTGCTTGTCGTACATTCAACGTGTAGCGTTTTGTCAGTACGCGGTAGCGCGTTTCGTCCGCAACATGGTCCTCGGTCTCTGTATCTACGTCGTCCGTGTTGCGGCTGTCACGCGGAAGCGCCGGCACCGTTCGGATGAATTGCCGGCAGGTATCGAACACATAGAGGCCCGGCCCTTCCCCGACAACGCAGTTCTTGAATCGCTTGCGCATGAGTTCCCATCCGTTTGTGCGGCTGCCGGCTTTCTTGTCGGAGGGGTTCCATCGAACGCCGAGCTTCGCCATGTCCTCGGCAATGCACATGCCGTTTTGCGTAGAGAAGATCGAGGAATCGGCCGAGCCCGGGTGAATGCGCCGGCCCAGCACCTTCTCGAAATTGACGATCTTTCGCGCCACCTCGACGGCCAACTCTTTTGTCCCTTCGTCCGGCTTGCCCGTCCAGCCGTACAACTCAGCGATGCGGAACAGATCGCCGCGCTGCGTGCTGCGTATGGTGCCGCCCGGCAATCTCACATCGCTGCCGTCCGACTCGGCCCAGAAGCCGACGGCATAGGGCTTCGAGCTGCCCCAGTCGAAAGAGCGGTCGATATACCAAGTTTCCGGGATCTCGAAGGGTTGCACCACGTGAACATCGGGGTCCCACACGTCATCGAACATGCCGCCAGCAACGATGTTCCAGTCGCCTTCGAGCCATGCCTTGCGGCGGACGCCAGTTTGTGATTTGAGCATCTTGACATAGGCCGGATCGTTCTGCAGGACAATCAGATTCTCCGAGATAGACCCGTGAACCGCAACCCGTTCGATGCCCTCATCGTCCCGCACAACTATTCCCCGCGGCGCTGGGTCGATGAATCGCATCTTTACCCAGTTGTGGCCAGTTCCGTATGGATTGCATGTCGCCCGAAAGTGACGCGGAATATTGGGATTCGTGGACCGACAGACCGTTCGCATCGCAATATAGAATTCGTCATTGGGCCATAGCGTCAACTCATCAAAGCCGATCCAGGGATATTCGTGACCGTGGTAATTCCAGTAGTCGTCCATGTTCTTGCCGTAGCGGAACAACAGCATTTCGCCGTCCGGCCATACCCAGCGGTGGTCTCCTTTGTTGTACTCTGCCCCTGGAAAAATACGCCTAAACCATTTCTTCGATTTGACAATCAATTCTTCCAAGTCGGGATATTGCCTGCGGAATATAATACCCTTCCAATCCTCCCCGTAATCTCTCCCAACAAACTGCGCGAAGTCCATCAGCAGAGCATCGCTCTTGCCGGGCCCGCGTGTCCCCTCGTAGAGGCACTCGAAAATCGGACAGGCCCCAAACGCCTGCTGGCTGCCGGGCTGGGGCGCCCAGACTACGCTGGGTCCGTCTGCTCTTTCGCCTCGCCGTTGCCGTTGGCGACTCGGTCTTTGTAAAACTGTAGCCATGCTTCCTTGTCCATCGGCGGCGCTGTGCATAGGACGCCCGATCCCTTGATCTCGCCGCTGTGTTGAATGTGCTGAGTGTTCTGCCAGTATTTGGCCATGCGATTGAAGAGGATCACGCAGTTGGCCCCAACGTCCGGGGGCATGTGCTTGGTGACTTTTTTGATCACGCGACGCTGGTTGCCGGTCTGTGCCTGTTGACGCTGGTTGCTCCCATCTGTGATCTCGGTTGTGATTTCGTCGTAGTCGTACCCGTTGGCGCGTTTGAGTAGGTTGTTGACAGCCAGCGCGCCGATGTCCTGTTGGGCCTTGCGGATATGCTCACGAAACTCCGGCTTGGTCGCCTTGTAATGCTCCCACGTCGAAACGCCCACGCCGAGGCTCTTAGCGATGCTCTTCTCCGTCATGCCGCTGCGCATCCAGCCCATGATCACATCGAGGTTCGGCTCGATGTGCGTCCCGTATTTGCTCGCCCGGCGCCCACTCATTCAATCGCCCTCCGCAAGGCGAACAGGTTCCCATCCTGAAATTCCTTGAGGTCGGCGATGCACATATTCTTGAGTTCGGCCTGGGTATCGTCGGTCGGTTCGATGCTCAAGAGGTTGCGCATAGTCTCATTGATGCTGTTCTCCGCCGACTCCAGCGGGAACATATTGACGTTCGGATTGTCGCCGTCACTGGCCATGACCAGTTTTACGGCAGAAAGGGGGGAAATGCTTGAGTTGAGAGTGGCTATAGGGCGTATGTGGGAAGGGTTTGTGCGTTACTTCCTCACTACTTCGAGGGTAAGTCCGTTCTGTGACATTGGACACTTTGCCATGATTTGGTTTTCAGAGACTCGCCGAAATCTCTCAGACCCGAATTGGGATAGTAACTTAGTGCAAAAATCCCCCAACCTATCCGCCAAGATTTTTTTGCCTGTGTCCACCATGTCTTGAACAGGGTTGGCTTCCAAGGAAATCGGGAACCATTGCGGCGCGTCAGATCAATCTCAAAGATAAAAACCATATCGTTGCTCCTTTCGCCCCATATCCTACCCCGATTGTTTCATAGCTATAGCACCTTGGACGGCTTGAGGATAAGCCTGAAAGAGCGAACGGTTGTTGGTGCATCGACCATCTGAATCTCGTAAGGCTGTATCCCCGTCGCTTCGATACCGTGCAGGGCCGCTTCCAGCAGAGCAGCGTTGAGCTCTTTCTGTGCCTCGTGGATTCTCTTGATGATGAAGGGATCGCACTCGGCAGATTCGAGCCGCTCGGTTGATTCGGATGCATCAATCGCAGACAGTCTGGTCCTTAGTATTTCATGGCATACGGATTCTGGGTGTATGCTGTCTTTATGGTCGAGGGCTGCGACTACTCGCCTGAGAAGTCTGACGGCGTCGTTTGAGTTGTTTTCCAGTGAAACGGAATGGCAAAGGTACGCCGGATAGGGGGGAAAGACAAACGGATCTTCGTCCTCGCTATGAATGAAGACCCTGCTATCTTCAACGCCCTGCTCTTCCGCTGCCTTTTTCAATTCGCCCCAGGTAATATCTCTGCTCATAATTCAACCCTTTCAGTAGTCTATTCTTTGTTCGTGATTCTACTCCGATTGCTGTACCTCTGCCAGGAATAAACGCAGCCCCTGGCTCGATTCTCTGACTCGCCGCCGCAGGATATTGGCGAGCTTCGTCTTTCGCTTGCCGCTGCGCAACGCGGCGATTATATCCTCGGCGTCCTTGAACGATAACACAAGCCCCTCGATGGGTTCTGTCTTGTCGAGGTCATTGAGGATCTCCCAGAGATTAGCGTTCGTCGTCGTCATGGCGCTAATGAGCTTGTTGCGGCACTCTTTGCAGTGCTTCTTCTCGCCGTCCATCATCCCGAGCTTGTACGCCGACGTGACGGCGTCTTTGAGTTGCGGGTCCAGCATCCCTGCTTTTATCTTGGCCATACTCGGTTCCACCAAAGCGTTAGCTTATCTGTGAAATCGTCCACTTGCAAGACCAGTATCTCTGCGCAACGAGCTTTCGACCGCGGCGTCCAGCCCTCGCAGAATTTCCTCGATCAGCGGCCGCATCCTGCACGGCCCCGTCGCCGTCAGCAACTCGGTAATGACCGCCGTTAGTGTAAACAGCTCTTCCCAATTCAGATCGGCCAGCGTTATCGACGGCAGGCCCGGCCGCGTGGTGTCCAGAATCCAGTGCGAGCTTAGATGCAACTCCATCGCCACGGCCCGAACCTGCGGATTGCGATGCCGTGTCGCCAGCCGGATAATCGCCGTAAGCTGGAGGAACACGGGAGGCTCCATGCCACAGAGGGAAATGCGTTCACGTCTGTCATCAACGATAACTGTCATATTGATCGGCTCTCCGTGTTCTTGAATTTGACGCCCTTGAGGTATTCGGCCAAATCGGTCTTCACATAGTAGGGGACACCGTAGCTTTCGCAAAGCCTGATGGCATCCGTTCCAAATTGCCGCCAATCGGTATCACTGCTTCGATGATTGAGCTTGCCGATTTTGTAGAGGTCCACTATCTTGTGAGTCTCTTCGATGCACATCAGAGATTCATCGGGGTCCAGCACTGGTTCGAGAGAAACCCATGTCGTAAGCCCCTGTTTCTTCGCCGCTCGTATCGCCCGGATTCTGTCCGAAGGCAAGGCGGCGCCGGGTTCAATCTCAAGAGACTTGCCGTCGTCCTGAAGATAGGTCAACGTCGTAGCGAAAGCGTCATTGGGTCCGTAGAGGTCAAAGTCTCGCAAGGCCCGCGTGCCAGCTTTCGTCAGGATCTGGAAGGGAATTTTATGCTCTCGCAGAATCAGTAGGGCCTCCCGCGTGATACCCATTTCCATGTCTCGCGGTGGATATGGGTCACAGGTAAAGCAGAGAAGTAGCCGTTTCTTCGTCCCCGCAAATTTGATGCAGTCTTTTCGTAGCTCTTCCAAAATTGCACGCCGGGGCGTAGCGTTAGCGTGAAATTCCTTTGTAGTCTTGTGGAGTGCATTCGGGACGTAGCAGTAAGCACACCCGTGAACGCACCCGCTGAAGAGATTACAGGCCAGCCAGGAATACTCCAGGGCCCGGCCTTTTGGTTCGTAGATCACCGACATAGAATCAACTCCTTTCAGATATTCCCAACTTCGATTTTCTGCAACATCTGACGCATATTGTTTTTGCATTCAGCCGCAAGATGAAGATATGCCTGCATCGACTGGCCATCCAGCCCTTCTGCCTTGGCAATCTCTCTTGCTCGCCGGGCAAAGGCCCGCGTCACATGTGAGTTATTGGCCAGCGACAAATAAACGCACCGACTCAACAGCGGCCCTGCATCGAGTTGTTGCTCAAACAAACCAGTTTGACCGGCCTTCGTCGTGGTGAAAACAAAAACGACATGATTCGGAAGACGTTCGAGCAGCCCGAGCAAACGGCGAATCATCCATACTCGAAGGCCGTGGGCCTCGTTGATGATATAAGCGCGCCCGCCCTTGCCACCGCCATACAAGTGCATGTTGCGCTCGATATTCTCAAAGACCTCAAGAGTAAATGCCTCGCCGCTATCGTACTCCTCAACGAACCAGTCGTCGGCGATCTCTGCCGCCAATAACCGGCCAATCGTTGTTTTGCCTGTCCCTGAATGGCCGCATATCCAGAAGGCCCGCCCGCCGATCCCTTTTTTCTTGAGTTGCCTGATCTGATTGACCACGGCCATCTGTCCCTTGACATCTGCCCAGCGTTTCGGTCGATAGGTCTCGTACAATGCGTTCATGTTTCTTTCCTTCCAAAAGTAGCTAGTAAATCGTTCATAACTACCTATATCATAACGACTTAGAGTACTTTTGTCGAGGAAAAACTGCTGCTTTTATGCTTTTTTTATAAACCTGCATAGGAACAATCTTTACGGCAACACAAAACTGAAATAGTTCTTTCGCCCATCCGCGGTAGAGTACATTTTGACCTGTTTTATGCGATTATCGGCCAGCCAAGCCAGCAATTTGGCCCGCCCGTTGCGATAGAAGAGCGTAGGTATCTTCTGAACCATAGTCCGCGTGTAACCCAATTCGGTCAGCATCGCGTAGGTCAAGCAACCCATAACGGATTGAATAAAAGTGCCAAACACAACAGCGCCGGGCCTTCGTGGTTTGAGCAGAACCAGCTTCATTGCACCCAAGTCGGTTCCGTAGGCATCCAAGTCAATCACATCAAACTTGCGGAGGTCCATGCTGGACAGAAACTTTCTGTTGTCACCGACCAAATGCAGTTTGCCTAAACTCGGCTTGCGGTCTAACGAGAGTACGTGCAGACGTTTGTCTCTTGCCTGCCTCTGAACTTCGCGCCATATCAAACCGTCACCAGAGAAGCAATCCAGAACATCAAGCTCAGAGCCCTCCGGCAGATTATCCATGCGGAGCCGGACCTTCATTTCTAAATAGCTGTTGTCGGTTTTAGTTGCTGCCTTGTTCATACTCGATGCCCTCTATGGCAATAATTTTCTCAAGATGCTCTTCGATACGTGCAAATAATTCCGGCGGAAAACTCAAGAGCACATGGGTTTTTTTGTAAGGCTTGAGGTCCCATTGCTTATAATCAAGCTCTCGACCCTCTGTGGTCATATCGTCCAATCGCTCAGTGACTTCCACCGGAATTTCAATCGTACTCAAATCCGGCCATTCTATCGAAGCTACAAAAGCGTCGAAACCGATGTCTGTGACCTTGCCGTACTGTGACACGTAGCCGAGTAGCCTGTCTTTGGCCTGGTCAAGATTCTCGGCCTCGATATCACAGACAGGAACCTTGCCGCGCGGCAAACTCCAGCCATCAGCCAGCATGGCGTCGAGAACGCGCTTGCGCTGTGTGCCATCCAGAATCTTATTCTGCCAGACAAAGAACGGGGCGTCGAAGCCTTTGGTCTCAATGCGCTTTCGCAGCTTGGCGAAGTTCTCAGGGGACAGGTCCTTCAAGTCGCCCTGAATGATTTCGAGCTTTGACAGCAACTCGAGGCGTGAACCCTTACAGGCAATTTTGATTTCGTTTTTCATTTTAGCACCTTTTCCAAACGTACAACAATCGCTTCCCACTCCTCATTTAAGTCCGTCGTTTCAATATAACGCGATGCTCCCAACCAGTGCAACCGGTGCAGCAAGAGGTGTATGGCCTCATGCTTGGCGTGGGACTCGGGGCCGGTATCGGCCTGAAGTGACCTGCCAATCAGTTTCGTAGTCAGAAACACGTCTGCCATTTTGCCATCTTCCCTGATGACAATGTGGGCATACTCGTTATCAAAATATTCATGGAAGAAGGCAATAGAGTATTGCGTCAGGCCGAGCAGATGCTGCCACCGCAGAAACTCCTTCTTGAAGCGATTGAAATAGGCTTTCGATATTTTCATCGTTTATCTGTCTCCGAACAAAGTCGCTCCAGCCCAGCCCTGGGCTTGACCAGGCGGGAGCTTTCAAAAAGAGAAACACTATGAGTCATCTTCGCCGTCCATAACAAATATGGGTTCCCATTGTCTCGGCAGTCCGTCGTGCCGGCGTTCCTCGTAGGCGATACGCTCGGCTAGTACCCGCGGCTCTTTGGCGATATCCACATCCGCGCGATAGGTATTGACTCGCAACCTCCATGTCGCAATGAAGCGTACTCCGGTCCAGATCAAGCTCGATGCCATGCGTAAGTGACCTTCTCACAACTTCGTCAGCAGTACTGTGAGCAACTTCGTAATGACAGCCTGGACGGCCTTGCGCTCGACGCGAACCCGCTCGGCCCTACTCTTGCTCATGGCCCTGAGCCACTCTCGGGCCCGCTTATCGTCGGCCAGCCGCTCGCTTGTAGTCATGCGTTTGCGCACCGCCCGGTACCATGAGACTTGCGACTGTGCGTATAGGGCGCTTCTCACGATGTCCCAGTTCGACTCGTTGACCCATCGCATCAGCACCGGCAGATAGAGGCGGGCCAAGTCTTGCTGGCCGAAGGGTAAGTCTGCAATGAATTGTTTCGTCGTCATGTATTCTCCTTACTTGGTTACCAAATGTTACATTTTTTCATCCACGGTTCGATCCCGTTCCTGCACCAGATATCAAACCAGTAACCCATGTAAAACCCGTAACGAAACTTGAAACTGTGAAGACAATTCTGAACGGTCCAGACCTTCTTGCAGTCTTTTCGCGGAGCCGCTTCAATCGTCCTTCCTTCAGAATCGCAAGAACGAATCTTCCATGAACCCGGACACACACCATTGGCAACATAGTAAGTGTGCGGCCAGGTATCAGTCTTCAATGTAACTTTGTCACCGAGGTTAATTCTGAACATCCACTTGAAACTTAGCCAAACTATTTTTAGCCAGTAATAAGCCCGGGTCATGGCGTCACCCCCAGGCTATTGGGCTCAGCGACGATGACGCCCATCCACGTTTGCATTTCGGCCGCCATATTCGCCAGTCCCTGAGCGCACTGGTTGGGGTCCGCGATGCACTGCTCGTTCCAGTCCTGCACGCGCACGTTGAACATTTGGAACTCAAGCTGCTCGGCAGGACTGAGAATCTTGTCGGCACAGCCGGCGACGAACAGCCCGCAAAGGACCAGGATGATCGGCAGGAAGGGTCTGCTCTTCAGGCCGACTGTCTCCAATATGCCGGCCACCCAACTATAGCCGCCCGAGGCCGACCAGCCGAGAATGACGCCGCCTAAGAGCCAACTCGACTGGCCCGTAGCGCGAAACACGGCCATCGTCACGGCGATACTGAGCAGCGGCAGCAGCGGCTTTCTCAGATCGTCGGTGAACCAGGCGAAGCCAGTGAGAATCACCTTAGCCAGCTCCACGAACAGGGCTACGCCTATCGTCAGAACCATCATCGCGTAGGTGATTGTCACGCCTTCAATGTTTTGGGTTAGTGTTGTGTCCATAAATCTGTGCTCCTTTCTGATAAACGTTTGTGTCTGTTTGCTCATTCTTCGGCTATTTGTCTTGATTTGCTTTTGATTCAGGCTGGAACAATCGCAAGGTATCGGCCGTCGATAGCTCCTTAAGTTTGCGCTGCTGAATCGTCTCGATAAGGCGCTGCGGCGCCTTCGTCTGGCTGAAGAGCATTATCACGTTCATGATACTGAGCTTGGCCGCCAGTATGGGTGTGACGTCTTTGCCGTTTATGGCTTGCCCGATCTCTTTGGCCCTGCGTTTGATGGTTCGACGCACGTGCTCGCGCGTCTTATCGGCAGCGCCCTCATAATCGTCGCTGCGTTTGATGCCCGTATTCTGCACCGCCTCTAAGAGAATTTTGTGCTCGTTCTGGACGAGACGGCGAGCCGTTGCTAACAGTCCCCTGGCGTCCTTTTGAACGTCCCGGCCAATGGCCGCCGAAAGCTGCTGGTAGCTGGCCAGCTCATTGCCTTCTTTGATGAGCGCTGTCTCCAGGACGTTGTAGAGAATCCTCGCGTCACTCGATAGCTCAAACGGCCCCCGCCGCTTCGCCTCTGTTTTTTGTTTCTCTGCCATGATAAGGCTCCTTTCAAAAAAAGACTTAACTTAACGCAACGTAACCGAACGCAACTGAACTCAACAGAACTCAACATAACTGAACAAAACGAAACGAAACCCAACGCATTTTGTTTCGTTCGCCCTCGAAAGACGAAACTCAACGCAACCTAACGTAACAGAACCCAACTAAACAGAACGTAACCGAACTCAACCAAACACAACTTACGCATGTCACTCTATCACTCCAGCATCGTCTTGACGCGGAAGTTCTCGGCGCTGTACCTGCCGAATTGCCCGCCATTGCCCACGCGCATGCCGAGCAGGCCGATGAACTTCCCGCTAAACACCACGTACTGTTCGACCTTATCCATGTGACTCAAGAGGACGGGGTCCAGTACGATAATCTCGGCTTTCGCTTTCCACTGTGCGATGATGGGAAAGATTCGCGTCACTTGTGCCCCTTTGGGCTTGCTCGGCTGGGCTGGCACCAACATGGGCGTCCCCTGGATGTCCTTTGCCTTGATACCGAGCTGCAAGGGTTCGATCACCATGATTCCGGAGGCGAAGTGTTTGCTGTATGTCGCCTGCCCCTTGCCCGGAACCTTCTCGCTCAAATACTTCGCGGTATTCGCCAGCGTTTTTTTGAGGGCAATGTTCGGAATGAACAGACAGCCCTGGTCATCGACGTGCATCCGCTCTCTCCAGGCGCGTTCTTCCTTTGCTTCCGGGGATTCGCCCTCCATGTCGGCGCTCATAATCCGCTTGCCGTACAGCAGCGGCCCTGCGGAGACAAGGTCACAACACAGCACTACCGGCGTCATCGTTTCTACTTTTTCTTTAGCCATTTTGGTACTCCTTTCGATTGTCAAAAACTGAACTTAACTTAACGCAACTAAACAAAACCCAACTCAACAGAACTCAACCTAACGGAACAAAACCAAACTCAACGGACCTCAACCCATTTTGTTTCGTTCGCCCTCGGTTCAAAAGACTTAACTTAACGCAACATAACCGAACGCAACTGAACTCAACAAAACACAACATAACTGAACGAAACGAAACGCAACGTAACATAGCCTGTTTCTTTCAAGCCATCACCCAAAGTCTATTGTCCTATCCGCCGCCTTTCTTATCGCCCGGCCCGTTTACGATTCTTCCTCACCATCGAACGGCATTTTCAGTTGCTTCTCTTCCTCGCTCATCGGACGTTCGCTAATTACTTCCCCGGTGTCTTCTCGCGTCACTGTGACTTTCAAGGTAGAATAGTTTTGCGTAAGACTGCACCGCACAGACCGGAAGGCATACTTGTCACGCACCAGGTTCTTTTGTACGCGAGTCGCCGCTTCTTTTGCTTCGATCTGGGCCTTGAAGTCCGACTTTATTTTCTGCTGCTCGTCTTCCAGCATTTCGATTTCATCGAGACTCCGCGCCAAACAATCCGAGGCTTCCCGGATTTCCTGGTCCGTCAACTGGCACTTGAGCGTTCGTGTTTCGTGTGTCGTTTTGATTGCGTCTTGCTCTTTCGTCCTTGTCATAGTACAGATCCTTTCTTTCTTCCATCGTTTCGATAGTGACATATACGCCGGGCTTTTCCTCGCCTCGGCAGTAACGTTTTTCTGTGACTTGCTGCACCACTTGGGAATCGTCGCGCCAGACGATCCCCGTCAGGGCGTCCTCGACGGCTCGGGTCAGTTTGGTCAGGTCGGGCACCGTCGTCGCGTGCTGTGGCGCCGATGATTTGAGCACGCCTTCATTGCGGCCGCTCCCGTAGTGATTCTTCGGTCTGGGCTTGACAAACGCCAGGGATAGACGAACCGCCTCAGTCACTGGCACCATCCGGTTCGTCTCCTTCATCGCAAACCACTTGACACTGTTCATCCACTCCTTTGTTTTCGGATTCGCGTGCGTCACGATGATCTTGCCCGTATTGGCGTTCTTGAAGGCACTCTTACTGCCGGCAGAGCGAGCCATTCCGGGGATGAAAAATTCAAGTCTCACGTTTGCCCCTTTCTGGTCCTGGCCCGCGCCGCCCTACTGTCTGCTAAGGCTTGCGCTTTGGCCTTCTCGTACTTAGCCTTGCACCTGTCGCAAATCCAGTTACCATCAGAGTCGATAGTGCCGACCTCATCGTCGGGCCGATACGCCAGTTCTGGTGGGTGAATGCCGTAAATCGAATCCCAATAACAGAGCCTCATGATGTCGTCTGCCCTCCCAGGGCCTGCTCAAGTTCCTTCTTGCGGGCGTCCCAACCGCAGTTACACTCTGGGTGTTCATCTTCCGTAAGCCATTCGACTTGACAACCAATTGCGTGACTACCGCGTTCGAGCAGTTCCCGCTCCAACTCCGCTATCCGCTCGGCCTGGGCCAGAATCTTATCCTCTTGCTCGATACAACGAATCCCGCCGCTCTCGGTTTCGCAATCCGTTTGATCGCGCAATCGCTTGTTCACGGCGGTCAGGCGAATACATTCTTGTTGCACATCCAGTAAAAGCGAACCCGCCCCTTCTGCTTCAGCTTTGAGAATCTTGTTCGCGGCCTCTAATTGGTCATTGCGAGCGACCAGCTCAAACCAACAATTCAAGTTCTCGCCGCAACTTATGCAGCAGCCATCTTCGTCCACCTTTGTTTGTACGCTATGGGAGCAACAACCGGAGACGACAGCCTCTTCCAATGCGGCTATCCGCTCGGCCTGGGCCTTGTTCTCCTTCGCTAATTCAGTCGCCATTTTTTTGTAAAGCCGTTGCGATGCTGACGCAGGTTCTTGTGCCTTGGCAAGTTCGGCGGTCAGGCGGTCGATCTCGTCACAACCTTTAGCTAATTGCCCTGCCAATCTTCTAACAAGCCAATGCCCCGCTTCCAGTGTTTTGGCTGGCTCGTTTAGGTAAATCTCTCGAATTTCCGCACACTCCGCACGAAAGTTGCTCGGCTCCGGCTCGGCCTTCGCGGATTCGAGCAGGGAAAGGGCCTTTTCTAAAAAATGACATGCCTCAAACAGTAATTGCTCGGCCCCTGTTGGAGTTTGTTCTACCGCTCTAAGGGCCTCGTATGCTTTTTTGCCCATACGAACAACGGCCTTAGCCTCATTAAGATTAATCGCTTTGTCTATCAGTTCCTGGTTCATATTTGGTTCCCTTTTTTATTAGCTTCTTGAAAATCTTAAAACGGCAAGCTCTCTGATGCTGCTTGCCCAATATGTACAGGCTCTTGGTTTGTGTGCGACTTAGGTGTCATTGTTGTCTTGCGTGAGAGATACAAGTCAAGGAACTTCCGGGTCTTATTGTCCGGTCCCTCCAAAATCTCATCGAACGCCAGATCCCGCAATCTCATCGACTCCTGCCGAGTGCCTATATACCGCTCCCGCACGGCTGGCTCATTCCAGTGTCGGATGATGATATGCCCATCGCCGTAGCCTACGTCGTAGCGGTCCCTGACCCGGCCGGCCTCAGTCTCTATCGCCTCCCGATCGATTTTTTCCCAGCTTGGCGCCCGGCAGAACCACTTCACCCCTCGGTGGCTGAGCGAGCGACTGATCTCATAGGCCAGAAATATCTCTTTCGCAATCTTCTCCGGTTTAGGCATGTTGCTTATCCCTTTCTGCTCGTGGTCGATAACCCAGCTCCTCTTTCACTCGGGAGAAAAACACCGCCAGCGGCTTGCGGCCAGTCTTGGACTCCTCGGCGATTTGTAGAATAGCGGCACTGCTGGTCTCACCCTGTTGGTCCGCCCAATGCTGGAGGTTCCACAGGGCGGTCAGGTCTTCCTTCGTCTTGGGGCCCAAGAGTTCTCGAAGCTTGTTTCCGAAACCGAGACGAGACGAGGCCGAGGACGATGACGCGCGAGCAATTGCCGAATCAGACGTTGCGTCGGCAGGTGGGTCGTCGGAGGTTTGTCCCTCGCGCGCGCGCGCGCGCGCACGCGTAGTTTCGTTTAGTTCCGTTTCGTTTCGTTCTCGTTTCGTTTCGTTCTCGTTATATAAGCGTCCTGGAGCCTTATATAACACTCCAGAATTTTCTGGAGAATGGTCATTTTTATTACCCATATTCACACTCTCCAGATTTTTCTGGAGTTTTACCCTGTTTTCGGTATCAATATCGCCGTTTGTTAATTTCGGTAATCCAGCACCTGTGTTATTGGTTGCACTTTCTTTATCTATCTTACCGCTCTCCAGAATTTCCAGGAATTTCTGGAATGGGACTTCTTCCATCCAGCCGACTGTTGGATTTGTGAGAATCTCAATGGCAAATTGGACCCTATCGAGTGGCTTTCGGCAGATCGTTGCGACCTCTTCGACAGTGGCCGGACGGCCCCGATGATTGAGCAATGCACCTCGCTTTTCCCCCTTTTCGCAAGCGGCGATTTCGAGGAATTTTTGGAAGAGTCCAAAGACCTCATAGTCTCTGTCGCCGGCCAGCATTTGCATGGCCAGGAAGCCGGCTCCCTGGGAGCGTCCGTGAACCTTAGAGCGGATGTATTCCAAGGGCCTGTTGCGCAACTTGTCGCCGGGTTTGGCGGGCTGGCCTTTCTCGTTGACTTCGTAGCGCTCTAACCATTCCGTGATGACGTACATGCGTCCTTGCTCCACTGTTTTATACTGTTGCTTTTTCCTGCTGCCGCTTCTGAATTTCCAATCTGAAAGCTGACTTCCACTGGCTGTTGTCGAAGTTCTCGACCGCCCACCGCAGATAGCCGGTGGGGACCTCGCTGATGGGCTGATCTTTGTGTTTGCCGAAGGGGATCACTAAGGTCTCATCGTTGCTGGGAATCGGTCTGGCTTTGACGCTTTCAAGTTCCGTACCAGTCGTCACGTCCACGCCCGTCAACGGGCCCACATTCGACTTGAGCCGCCACATGCCGTTGCCGTTGCGGTCATAGAATACAAACGTCTCTATCCGGCCAAACCGTGACACATTGTCGGTCAGGTCAATTAGCTTGCAGTTCTTCTTTCCGGGATATGGGCGGATCCCGCGGCCGACCATCTGATAGTAAAGCCCTACCGACTTCGTGACCCTGCCCAGAATGATGCAGTCGAGCTCGGGATAATCGAATCCGAGAACAAATATACCCACGTTGACCACACATCGGATCTCGCCGCTGCGGAATCGCCAGATAACAGTCTCCCGGTCGTCTTTGCTGGTCGTAGCAGTCACGGTCCGGCAAGACACGCCCCGCGATTTCAACTTCTCGACCACCGCTTGCGACTCGCTCACAAACGGCGTGAACGCGAGAATGTGCTTCGAGGACTCTTTCACGACTTCCGCGACGATCTTGTCGGGGATGCTCTTCTGCTGGTTGTATCGCTCCAGGGAAGCGTCATCGTATCCCTGCCCCGTACTATTCGACCGGATTTCACGCGAATCGTAGTCGGCACAAAGCGAGTAATGGATGGTGCTTAAATAGCCAGCCTCGAAGAGTTCTGGTAGTTGCGTCACGTGGGCAATACGCGAGAAGATTCGCGGCCTCGTTCGCGTGAGGATACGGCTCTCGGCCACCGGCTCACCCATCTGGTCGCGGTAGCTTCTAAGCCTGTATGGAGTAGCCGTCAGGCCAATCGTCGGCAGGCCCAGGTGTGAGATAAACTCTTCGTACTGCCCGCCTTTGGAGTTGACGCGGTGGCACTCGTCCACAATCACCCGGTCGAAGGCTTCGAAGGCGTGCTTGCGTTTGATGATCGTCCCGATAGTGGCGAAGGTCACTTGGCCTATGGTCTTTTTGTTCATGGACGCGGAATAGATGCCGATGTCCCGGACGCCATAGCACTTCATCTTAGCGAGGTTCTGTTCGAGGATTTCTTTGGTGGGCTGGAGAATGACTGAGCGACCGCCGGCCCGCTGCGCTATCTCGCTGATGATGAGGGATTTGCCGCTGCCCGTCGGCAGTACGAGGATGCCGTTTTTGCGGGTATTCAATGCGTCGAGACCGGCACTGACAGCCGCTTCCTGATAGGGGCGTAGTGTAAAAGCTTGCATGGCGTTTTGTTCGTTCACGGCTTTGCCCTCCATTTGAACCATCCTTCGACGGCCAGAATCAGGAATATGGCGTCACGCGCCACGAGGCTCCAGATGCCCGTCTGGGCGTGGATCACTAAAGTTAGGCTGTTTGATACCAGCCACACTAAAAAACACACCCTGAGCCGCCTGTTGTTCAGGATCACCCCTGTAATGGCGAGGATGGTCGAGATAGTGCCGATGAGTTCAATCATGGATTGCTTTCGAAAAAAGCCCGTGCGAAACCGGGCGGGGTAATCGAGCGTTGAAGTTTCCAACTACTCGACATCTTCGCTGTTCGGTCCCGCTTGCCGGGTGTACCGAGAAGAACGGGACGGTGGGCAATGCCAACCGACTGCGGTGATGTGAAGCTCCCCCATAACCAGGTACGTTTCGTCCAGGCGTCCCCAAACCACCAGGGATCGAATTTATAGCAAGGCTCTCCCAGATAGTCCTTGAGTCGCCCAGTAGGGTTCTCGATAGCCCACCATGCAGGTTTACATCTATGAATAATTCTCAGGCAGGCATCGACTATACTCAGACCATCCAGTAGCGCACTTGGGCCTTTATTTTTCCACCATCGCGCGCCTACTCTGGCAAAGTGGTCACACGGCGGAGCGGCCAGAATCCCATGCACATTCTTCGGTGGGATGTAGAGCCTGACATCGTGCTCCGGCAATGTGATAAGCCTTACATCATATCCCGCGTCCCTGTACGGCTTCGACCAGGCCCCGGTTCCGCCACACAAATCAAGGATGATTTTGTCTTGGTTCATTCCCATAACCCTTTCTGGCCCTGCCGGGCCTCCTTCACCGGAACGCCCGTCTCGTTCGTGGTTACAGCATCCCTGTTCAGCCACCATTGCCAATATGCCTCAGCGGAACCGTAAACATCTTTCGCCGGGTTATAGGTTGCTTTAATCGCCCGTTCCCAGGCCCTTGCTATCTGAGGCCAGCGTTGTATGTGCTTTTCAACGTCGCGGACCATCGGGCAAAGCACACACCCAAGTCGGGTAAACCCCTCTGCGTACAACGAGCAGACTTTTATTTCATGGCCCCGGATATATGACCAGACATCATCGGTTGACCAATCAATGATGAGATTGAGGTATCGCTTGCTGATATCCTTGTAACAGGATTCGACCATGCCCCGTGCCGACCGTGCCGAACTTTCGGCCCATCGGATGCCGGTAATAACCAAATGGTCACGCCCGCCAGATTCTTTTTGAGTCTCACAACAGTATCGCAAGTTGCGTCGTGGTGGGCACTGCTTTCGTTTTATGAGTTGCCACATCGTATGCTTGGGCCGGTGAATCTCCACATCAGGCTGCTCTTTGACATGCCGTACAACCTCCGGTGGGTCTGCCGTTGTCAACGCATGATGGGCTGTGTATTTCACCCCAGAACGCCGGACAAGGTCAAGAATGACATCGGAGTCTTTCCCCCCAGAATAGGCAACGTAATATCCGTCGTCAGCCATGTTCAAGGCAGATTCCTCAAACATGTGCAAACGCTCAATGGCAATCTGTTCCAGCGATTTGCCGAAAAGTATCTGGTTCATTCCCATAACGCTTTCTGGCCCTGCCGGGCCTCTACAGGAAAGTCAACATCAAAGAATCCCTGCGAACCCTTGACGGGGAAAGCATCTATTCGCCGAACATTGCTGAGAATCCATGCCCAGGCTCCAGGGTAAACCTCACAGCATGCGCGTTCCTCGTGGATTGTGCTCATTTTCACGCACGCTCGCACCGTGACAATGCAGAGGGCCTTGCCACATGCCAAATTACCCACCCGCGGCTTCTTCGTGCTGCAAATCAATAAATCGCCACGATAGGATGTCGGCCATGACCGCGTCTCAATTGTTTTTTTACCCGATGCGATCATGCTAGCCCAGGGCTGCCAAAGTGATATAGCTTTCATTTTGTTGCTCCAAACAAAGCCTGCTGGCCCTGCCGGGCCTCGTCTGCCGTCATTCCCGTTTCGCCTTGCAGCACTCGCCATTGGGCCTGCTCGGTGATGTAGTTGCCGTTGATCTCAATGCCGGTGTAGTTGCGCCCGAGCCTTGCCGCGACCATACCCACCGTCCCTGAGCCAAAGAACGGGTCCAGCACTAAGGCCGGGACGGGATCGCCCGCGTTACAGTTGCAGGTGGGCCGCCAGCCGAGGGTCTTGGTGTCAGCGACTAATCCAAGTGTATTTTCGCGTCTGGCGTAATCTGTGCCGTCATAATCAGCCTTGTTACGCACATTTCGATTCGCTCTTGCTGGATGTTCCCGCAATTCGCCTTTGCTAATGATTCTCGCCCACGGCGCGCCGCAGCTCGGGCAGCAGCCCTTCTGGGAAGTAGAGACCTTGATGCAGGGTTCGACCAGGGCCTCCGGGAAGGTAGCGTAATGGCTGCCCTTGTATGCCTGGGGATTGATAACCCATACGTCGCGGAGGTTGCGGCCGCTGTTTTCTCGATAGCCTTCTTGTGCGCGATTCTCTTCGTGTCCGGCCGTTTTTCCTGTATCAAAACGACTTCCGGCCGCTCCCTTGACTTGTTCTTCTTTCACCGCCTCCATGTCGCAGAAATAATGGGGGCTTTTGGTCAGCATGAACAGGTACTCGTGCGCCTTGGTGCAGCGCCACGAGCCTTTGCGCAGCACGTAGCCGCCGTTCGGCTCGCACTTTGGACAGCCGGGACAGTCTTGCCACTCGGCTTTAAGAGACATATCAAGTCTTGTGCTGCCATTTTCACAACCTGGGACACGAATCATATTATCGCCCGCCCCATTAGGTTTGTCGCGTGATGGTCTTTTCTTCACTTTCACCCTGCACCGCTCCCACCGCCAGCCGTTGACGCTTTCGGGCATGGTCGAGCCGCTGTACTTCTCGCAGAATGACAGGGCCTTGGCCCAAATGACATCCGAGCGCAACCACCAGCCATCGGCCTGCAAGGCAAACGCCACCCGCCAGGGCAAGCCGAGAAGGTCTTTCGCTTTGAAGATTTCATGCCGAGCGTCATCAGGGGCTGTCCAGCCGGGTTTACCGATTTCCTGATGGGGCTTGCTGATACTTTCGTTTCTTTCAAAGCGGGCCTTCTGTTTTTCCGAACCACCGTGAGCACTTCGACCTTTGCCGCCCCATAGCTTGTCCCCGTAATTCAGCCACAGCACGCCGTCGGGCCGCAGGACGCGCCGGACCTCGCGGAAGCCGACCACGAGCTTTTCGATGTGCTCCTCGGGCGTCCTCTCAAGGCCAAGCTGGCCTTCGACCCCGTAATTGCGCTGACCCCAGTAGGGAGGAGACGTGATACAGCAGTGGAATCTATCCGATGGCAGGGTCTTGAGCGTCTCGACCCAATCCCCACAGATGATCTTGTTGACGAACTCGTTTTCAAATTCTTCCGGCGTCATCCGTGACTTTCTCTCCGCACTGTAGGCACTTCGTCTTATTCATCGTCGCCTCGTCAAACCTCTGGAATTTTAGCTTCACACTCGGAGCACACATAAACATAATGCCCCTCACGGTCGTCGTAGTATGTCGGATAACAAGTAACTCTCCGCAGCTTGCGGTGTTTATGGCAGAAATTACATCTTGTAGGCTTTCGTCTTCTATCTCGTTTGCTCATCTTGCCCTCGTCAAACCATCTGCCAATGCGTGTCGGTCCCAGGCGCTCAGCGGCACGGCCTGTTCCTTTCGGCGCTCGCGCTCCGTCTGCGCGGCCTTTGCGAGCTCCTTGATAGTCGGCGGGGCCTTGGGAACGCGTTTTTTTGCGGGGGAAGGGGTTCATTTCGGCTTGCCCCCGGCGCCACAGCTTTGGCATATCCTTCGCCCACGATTGCCTTTATTCGTTATCGGCCGGAAGGCATACCTCTTAACCTTTGTCCCGCACAATACACATGGCTCGCCTTTGCGCCGGCGCAGCTTGGCGAGAGTCCAAAGTTGGGACCCGTACCGCAAACTCGCAACGCCGATCACTTCATCGTTTAACCGGGTTTTGATTGTATAATCCGTTTTGCTCATTTCGGCTTGCCCTCGGCGTTGAGCCGGTCGAGAAAATCGGCGATGTCATGGCACTGTCCGGCATCCAATCCTTCGTAGATTCTTCGTCCCGAAAATTCCCATAGTTTGCGCTTCTTGTTAAACTGAACCCGGCCCAAAAACTGCTCCTCAATCTGTTCCTGAGCGTAAGCGAGATACGCCGTCTCATTGTCGTAAAGTTCCTCATCCTTGAACTCGACGTGTTCGTACTCCAGTTTCATTTCGGCTTGCTCCTTAATAAGCATAGGAACTCTTTTCGCTCAGACACGCTCCGCACAGTATTTTATGGCGCCAGTAGCGCGGTAATTCCGGCCAATCAGTCCCCGACTCAGCGGCACAAATAACGCCTTCGCGGTCACTCAGAAACAATTTGCCGCAAGCGTCGCACAGTTCGATCTCATCTGTGATGAGGTTGGCGTGCTCTTGCAAATGATAAAAAATAACCCATGCTTTGCGGCGGCTCAATTTTAGTTCCTCGCGCAAGAATTTCCATACGCCTTCGGCTACCACGAGTTTCTCAGCGTTGTCGTCCCGATGTTTGCGGTCTTCGGAGTTTCGCGGGTTGAAGGCTTTACAATGTGACGCCGCTGTCTCTTGCTTGGTTTCTGCAAACCAGTAGCAGTAGAACCGATTGCACGAAGAACAATGGTCGTCTCCATGTTGCCAGCAGTCACCGCACTTTCGATTCTCTTTGTTTTTCGTTTTCATTGCTTTTTCTCCTGAATCCTCACTTATTCCAGATTCATTTGCTCAATCAATCTGTTCAGACGCTCATGCCATCCAAAAATGGCCCCATAGATTTCGGGCGGTGCTGTCTCTGACGCCTGTTCGTACAATAGTTCCAGCCCTTCTGAAATTTCTTGCAGTTCATTGGTGTAAGGAATTCCGGTAGCCATCAGTTTCCTTTCTCGATTCGCTTGAGTACGTAGGGCAGCACCCAGGTTATTAAGCTGTTTTATTGAGTCGCGCATAGTTGGAATCAGTCGCCTCAAAAGTTTGTATGTGCAAATTCGCCGAAGTATTCTTTCGCCGCGGCGTCGTATGCTTGGGCCGCTTCGGTCTCGGAATCGAAGTAGCCGAGAAGGGTTTCTCGTCCTTTCATCTTGATTCGGGCTCGCCATTTAGCAGCACCCCAATGCCATGACACGCCTTTGAATTTTGACGTTCCTTTTCGTGGCCTTCCGTTCTGGTGATTTTGTGCCGTGGTCGCGCAACGGAGATTATTTCGCCGGTTGTTCAGACCATCGCCGTCTTTGTGGTCGGTCTCAAAGCCGGACGGGGGCTGCAAGATTTCCCGGTGCATAGCGATCAGTGTCCGCTTGCCTTTTTTGCGGGACGTGGTTCGCACGGCATACCAGGTATGATGCGATTTGCACGCACGCCACTTCCACCGACTCAGCCAGTCATAGTCAGCATCGTCAACGATGGTTGCTTTACCCCGTGTAAGTTTAATCTCCTTCATGTTCATCTCCAAAAAAAATAGGTGAGCGGCTAATGTTCATGCTTCTCGATAGGCTCAAGGACGAGAGCCAGCACCCAGGGGTTGTCTCCCCATCGCTCGCCGGGCTTCGGATGAAGGCGGTCCCAGAGCATAGCGAAATTCTCTATTGAAGTCCGGTTCGCATATTCATGATCGCCATCTTTATACTCAGCGATACCCTCTGCTCTTGCGTCAATGATGCTGATGTCCTGCACGCGTTCGACTCGGACGCCAGTGACTTCCCGCCAAATGCGAGCAAACTTTTTCGGCATGAAACGGCCGGTACGTACCCTGCCCATGTGCTTGTCGCGTTTCCAACCTAAGTGGTCGGGGAACCAGATATTGATGCCGACAGGAATAGCCCGTGGCGGTACGGAATCATATTGACGGTCTGCCGCCCAAGTCTCTTTAGCATAGAGGTGGTCCCCGACCCGATAGCGGGATTCTTTGCCAATTTCTTTGGACAAAAATTCTGCCGTGCATGAATTAAGTTGCACTTTTTTGGTTCGCCAGGACCAGCCTGCGGCTTTTAAGCCATTGCGCTCTTCCCAATTCGGTTGTGGTTTAATTAATCGCCGCGTCTGCGTCTTTCGGTTATCGAGAAACGCCTGAGCCATTGCCTCACAAGTATTCAATCCCAGTTCGCGTGCCATCAGTCACCGCCTTTCTCGCTTGCATCGCGCAGTTGGCATATTAGATGAACAACGGCCTCAATGGCCTTTTCTCTGTCAGGCGTTTCGTCGGCCACTGCAAAACCACAAGACAAATCAGACTCCAGTATTTGAGAGGCGACCCCTTTGGCCCATTTAGCATAGGAAAATCGTTTGATATGTTTCGCTCGTTCACGCGCCATCAGTCACCGTCCTTTCTCGAACAATCGGGACATACCCATTTGCCTTTGATTTTTCGCCAGCCATCGTGTCGCAGAATCTGGACGAACAATTTCTTCGTCGGCTCGCTCCACTGGAACCAGAACGCGCAGCGAGAACACCAAGCCGTATGTTCCGTCATGATTTTGCCCTCACCCGGCATGATCAGTCACCGTCCTTCCGCTGGGTATTTTCTTCGCAAGCGATCCAACCGGCGGCGAAGGTCCTCTCAAGCCGATTCTTGAGGTAGATGTCATTGGCCTCTAAGGGCTTCGAGTTGAGGGTGTTGGCCTTGCACAAAAACTGGCCTTGTTCACTCTGAAAAAACTCGTCGTGTGCTTTTTTGAATGGTGTTTCCATATCAGTCACCTATGAAATTTTCAGGGAGATTTTGACGGTTTTCCCGCAGTTTACACATTTTTGCTTTTTCCCTTCCTTGGTACTAATCGCAATGGAATCTACACCCTCTCCTTCCCAATTATAGATTTGGTGGTCAGTTGTTTTAATAACTGTGTAAAAACCACAAGTATCCCCGCAGTCAGGGCATTTGTATTGAGCCTTCGCCATCAGTCACCGCCTTTCTCTTCTGTCGCACTACAGAAGCCGGGCAGGGCTTTCTGGAAGCCCCGAGCCTGCAAACTCTCATAGAATGTCTGCTTGTGCGCACGGTCGAACAGGTAGGGCAAAAAGACTTCCAGAACGTCAACCTGGGCAAGTTCCACCATTGCCATCTGCGCATCGACCCAATCCGCCAGAATCTTCCACGCCGTGCGCTCCGCCTGCTGAGTAATGTGTTTGTAGGTGTCCTTGCGCGGTCTGCGTACCTCAGCCCGCAGCACCTTCTCGGCAGCCGCAATCCGGGCAGGAAGGTGAAACGGCAATTCGATTCCGTTGCTGTGAATGATAAAGGCAATCGACGCCACCCTGCCGTCGGCTGTGTATTCCTTGAGGATTTGCCTGGCCCCATGACGCGCCAGTTTGTCCTCAATCCAGCTTATCGACCGACTGGCCGATACCTGACTGGTGTAGTTTTTTAGTGCCATTTGACTCCTTTCAAAGGTTGCCGCAGATCACCCGCTGCGGCGCCGGGTTTAAGGAGTTATGAAAACCTCAAGGCCGGAGTTTTCCGCCCACTTGCCGGCTGGGGCTATGTGGAGATAACAGTCTCAACTTTTCAAGGCCATCGTCCGCGTTTTCCTTTCTTTCAAAAAAGCCGGCAGCGCGGGTCGCTACCCCGCGTATCGGCCAGCGCACTTCTTCGCTGCCGGTCGTATTCACGTGTCAGAAAAATCAGGGCCGGGTTGACCCTTTTTGCCGAAGTAATCAAGCCCCGGCCCTGTCACGGCCTTACAAAAACGTCTTGATAAACAGCGATTCCTCAATGTCCTTGCGCACCATCTTCTTGTCCATGTTGTCGGACGAACAATGCAGTAGGTGGATCTCCCGGCATTGGCTCAGGTTACAAAACTCCTTCACGTACCGTTTCGCCACACGCCATTCGGTATGAGAGACGAGCAGTCGCTCGGCCAGCGTCTCGTTGATCTCCTGTCGCTCCACGCGTCCGGCCAATACGTCTTTGTCGTAGCTGGCCGAGATGGCAATGATATCGAACGCGATACCGAATCGCTGCGTGATGTGCGAGGTGTCGGTGACGAAAAAAAGGTTCTCATCCCCGGCATTTTCGTGGACGATGAACCCCAACGGCTCCTTCGCATCGTGGTGGACCGCGAAGGGGAATACCTCGAACGTCTCGCTGATGGCAAATCGTTCCCCGTCTCGGATGGTGTGCGTCCGTCGATGCAGGTGCAGCGACTCTTCAATCCCCAGGAATGTGCCTTCGCTCGCATAGACATCAATCCCAGCCTTTAGGATATTCTCAACGCCCTGGCTGTGGTCCTTGTGTTCGTGTGTGACCAAGCAACCGTCGATAGCCGTCAGATCGTACTTGAGGGCCTTCTGGAGTTTCTTCCACGTCACGCCGCACTCAATGAGCAACCGCCTCCCGTTGGCCGCGGTGACGGTGTAAAAGTTGCCCGAGCTCGATGAGTAGAAGGTCTCAAACGTCATCGGTAGTCCCCGGCCTCGTTCTGGTCGCCGTTAGCCTCTGGATTCAGGCAGATTTGGAGCGTGCCACAGCCTGGGCATTTCGCTACGCTGTTATTCGGCCCCGTCATCGCCGGATCATTGAATGTCAGTCCGCACCCGGCGTTTCGACAGAGATACTTGAACTTGGGGATTTCAGTCGTTGGCGACTCAGTGGTAGTCGTCTTCTTGCCTTTGCCTCTGGTTCGCTTCTTATCTTCCGCTGCTGGCGGCAGAGATTTACCGTTCTCGAAGTTAGCATCGACCGGGTCGCTGCCCAGGTCGGCGGCGATGAACGCGGAGGCGTCCGTCGAAGCCTCGTCAAACGTATCGCGGTCGGCGGTGATCATCTCCTGCATTTCAATCGACATGACGCCATAGCGCTTCAGGCATCGCAGCAGCACGGTCTTGTTGCCCATCGGGATCGGGTCCGTGGACCACGGTGAGGCTTTCTTGCCCGCACTCACGTCGTACTGATAGGCTTTGCTGTACCGCCGGGCGTGGGCCATGACTTCGGCATGAGTCATGTAGTCGGATTTCTCAAACCCGGTAATCAGTTTGAAATACACGTAGTGTCCGACGACATCTCCGTCCGTGCGCTTGTCGCTGTACCGTAGTTTGAACGTGTCCGGGTCATTGAACGTCACAACACCGGTGATCGGGTTGTGGCTCTTGAGTTCGTCGCGGTAGATTTCCGAGCAATGGATGGTTTGATACTGGCCCGAGCGTATGCACAGTTGAATGACCCCGCGATACATGATTTGAAAGACCGCTTCCTGGCCATAGGGGACAATCGCCGCATGGCCCAGGGCCGGGTCAATGGCTAAATTCACGGTCGCTGCACGCATCGCCGCCCGGCAGACGCTGCCTGGATTCTGTCGGGCAACCTCCAGTAGTTGTTTGCTGCTGCCGACGACGTTGATAATGGAATTGATGAACGCCCCGGACCGCTTGCCCAATACGTCCTCGAATCGCTTTTTGATCGACTCGTCGGACAAATAACCCTTCATAATTCCCAACGGTCCTGCCGGTCGTTTCTGAATTTCACCTGTCTCTGTCTGTGTCATGGTTTTCCTTCCTTTCGTATTCTTTTATTCTTGCTCTTGCGAGCAGCCAAAAAACCCAACTTGCCGCCTTGAGAATTTCAAGGGTAGTCTTGTACTCAAAGTTCTTCTCGAAATCGTATTTTTTGAATTCAGCACTATATTGCGGTGCATTTCTGCACATCTGACTGGTTTTCAGATGCAATTGCAGAATATCATCTAACAACGAATTCAATCGGTCGCGTCTTTTCTTCAGCGTGGCCCGCGTTGCTTTCATGCTGCTACCACCTTCTCTGCGACTTCGATTGTCAATTCGCTCATGCCCTTCTCGGCGTACAATTCGATCACCTGTGACCGGGCCTCTAACGGCAGGGTCAGCGATTCGGCGTGGTCAATCCATAAAGGTACGCTGATACCGTAATGCTCCGACAGGGCATTGATGACATCGACGCCCGCGAGGATCTGCTGGCCCGTTGACATATCCATATAGGGCACGCCGTTGAGCATCGCCTCGCACGTATCCTCGATACTGCCGTTGAGGTTGTAGTTGAACAGCTTGAACTGCACGTGCGTGAACCTGCTGTTGACGGCCTCTTCGATCAGGCGGCTCTCGGCGGCCTTGTACTGGTCGATCTCGGCCAACTCCCGGTCAATGTCGGCGATCTTCTGTGCAAGGTCTTTTTCTTTGGCCTCCAACTCGGCAATACGGGTCTTGTCGGCCTTGGCGCGGTCGGCTTGGGCGAGAGCTGTATTGACCTTATCGAGTTCTCGCTGGGCTTCATTCTTCCGGCTCTCGATAGCATCCAGTTGTTCGGTGACGGGGGCGCCGATTTCGGCTTTAGCCTTCTCGATCTGCTCGGTCAGTTTGCACCACTCGGCATCCTGCGTCATATCCGGCTCGGGCCGATTCAGAATCGCTGCGTCAATTTCGGCGACACGCTTCCTGCCGGCATCGCACGCGGCCTGGAATTGCTTGTACAGTTCGGCGGCTTTGGTCGAGAGTTGCCGTTTTTGTAATTGGAAACCGTCAATCTCGGCAGAGCGGTGTTCGACAGTCTCTTTCAACCTGTTAGCAGCCTCTTCGAGTTGGTCGTGTTTAGCCTGTTGTTCGGCTTTGTTGTCTTCGAGCTTGGCCTTCGGGAGCTTCTGGCCGCAGGCGTAGCAGACCGAGGCGATGTTGACCTTATCGATGGCGTCAATTTCGCCCCGAGTCCGTTCAAGGTTCTGCTGAACCTGATTCAACTCATGCTGAGCCGTTTCGATACTGGCCTCTATCGACTTAATCTGCCGATGCAGGGCGTTAATCCCCTCTTCTTTGGCGGCAAGCTCATCATTGATTCTGGCCTTCTCGTCACGGAGGGGCTGCGTCGGGTCCTGCTCGGCCCTTACGATGCTCTCGCGGTGAAGGCGCTGAACAGTCAGGTGGTTCTCGGCCTCCATTCTCGCCTGCCGGTCTTTTTCTTGACCAAGAAGAATGTTTCGGTCACTATTGAGACTCTGAAATGTTTGCGTGATATTCTGGCGTTTAACTTGGAGTTTTGAGGTCTCCTGCTCGGCGTAGCCGTTCATGGCACGGCGGATCTCGTCGATGCGCGGGTTGATTTCGTCCCGCTCTTTGGTATGCCGCACCTTCCGATCGTGCAGAACCTTCCCGTAGTCATTGTAGGACCGGCCATTGACCGAAACCAGCAGGCTCTCGAAGCCCTGGGGCTTGGCCACCGTGCCGGCGAAGGTCAGCAGCGTCCTTCGCCGTTCGGTGTGGTGGAGCTTGGAGTTGAAGTACGACAGGTCGGCCAGCATCTTGAACGTCTCCTCGGGAATCAGCGAGTCGATGAATGCTTGGTATTTGCCGACCGTCATGGGGACCTCATTGACCCAGCATAGCGTCTCGTAGCCCTTGAACTGGTCTTTGACGACCTTCTCGTGCTGCTCTTTGCGGAGCGTGTGCGTCTGACCGTTGGCGGCAATCGTCGCTTCGGACATAACGACCAGGCCCTTGATCGCATGGTTGTGCTCATCGAGCGGCCTGACCTCGAAGTCCTTGCGCCAAGTAGAGTCTTTACCAAATAACGGCCAGAGCCAGCCATCATAGAGCGTTGTCTTTCCGATTCCGTTCTCGGCGTGAATCCGGGCGTTCTGCCCATCCAATGAGACTTCAAAGCGCCGGAGTCCCTTGAAGTTTTCCAACGTCAGATTGAGTAATGTTAGTGTGTCCATAGTGTTCTCCTTTCTCAGACCGTCCAGAGCCACACCGTGACGCTAAGCAGCCCGATCAACAGTTCCTTGAGTTCTCGTTTCATGGTTTCTTCGCCTCTATCGCCGCCTTAACAATGTCAACGAACGTCCATCTTCGGACTTTCAGAAACGGTCCCTTATGGTGAGGATCGCTGTAAATGCGCCGCGTGATCGGGTAGAGATTGTAGAGCCAGAAGCGCAAGGGTTCGTGACTTTGATAGACGGTCAGTTGATAGTGCGTCTGCGCGACCTTCTCAGTCAGTTCCATATCGTTCTCGAAGGCCAAGTCCGAGGCTTCCTCAAACGTGTCGGTGGAGATTTGACGCCTGCGGTCTTTCTGCCGTCTAACGTATTCGCGGTGTTCTCGGAATGCGTCGCCCATTTCAGTCATGGCATCACCTGCTCCTCGCAATCTTTACTTGCAGATATGGTTCGGTCATGGGTTTACTCCCAGCCCTTTCTTGGCCAGAGCGATGGCGGCGTTAACTCCTCCAATCGCCCTTGCTAATTTATCGCGCATAGTCTGGGTATCGGATACACCGATACTTTCGGCTATGCCAGCGAGATACTCTGCCCGATTGACCAGTTGGCGGCAGAGGGCTTCCAACTCTCTTTGTCTCTTGCCGATGCGTTCCTCGATCGCGGAAGCGGATTCGGACCAGTTATCTATGAGATCACATGAACCACAATACTCACTACCCGAGTCGCCTTCGTGAACGCACGTGTCACATGTATGATGATTCAGTTCGCTGTTCATGGTTCAATCTCCCTTCCGTCGCCGTCGAACGCCAGTGGCATGAAGAAAGCCGCCAGCATCACCAAAATTGTCTTTAGTAGTTTCATAATGTCCCCCATGGGTTTACTCCCAGCTTCTTCGCCTCGGCCAGGTCGATATCGGCGACCAGTTTTTGATAAACACAGCCGCTTGTGATTCGACCATCGCCATTGTCGATTAGTTCTAAACATTGTCGGACCGCCTTGCAGTCGTCGAGCAGGGCCGGGGCGGCTTGTTCCAGGCGACAGGCCGGGCAATCGGAATAGAAGGGTGTGTCGCCGACTTTGTGGTTGTGCTCCATTTCGTTTCTCCTTTCTATGGCCCGGTCTATTTCTTTGCTGACAATATCGCTATGTTCACGTTGAGTTCAGGGAGATTATAGACTGTCTCATCTTCTGCAATCTTGACCGTACTGGTACTCCATTCCAGGATGTCTTTCATCCGAAGTTTCTTATTACCCGTTACCGTTCTTGCTTCCTGAAGGATCGCTCGTTCAAGGTCTCTCATTGCCATATCGTTTCTCCTTTTCTAAAGGCCGGGCTGGGGCTCCGTGCTCATTGTTCCAATTTGTCCATCAATTCTCTGACTTCTTGCTGCTCTGGTATTCCACCGAGATCGTCTGCTAATTCATAATCCAAGTCCGTTGAGACACACGCGATTTCTAAGAGATACAAAGCCGTAGTTATTAAGTCTTTTTCTCGTTGGGTAAGGTTCATTTTCGTCCTTTCAAAAGCCGGGCGTGGGGCTCCATCCCCGCCAGCCTGTTCGAGGCGGCTGTTCGTCCGTGTCACGTGCCCGGCTATTTACTTTTCAAAAGCCCAGACCCCCATGCCGAGGCGCAAGGGCCGGGACTGAACATCAAGATTGTTGCGGTATTTGCTCGGCCACGACCTCAGAGAGAATCTCGATGAGACGCGCACCAATGTCAGGTACGCGATCTCGGTATTCTTGTGGGATTTTCAGAGCATCTGCGCACTCACGACAGATTTCGTAATACAAGTGTGCGCTAGAATAGGCGTCTGCGTTCACAGTGAGAGGAACCCAACCTGTGGGCACATTCGAGGATTGACCTGCCTTCTGTTCTGCCAACTTTCCACATTTGTCGCATTTGTGAATAATCATGTTCTGTCCCTTTCGTAATGAGGTTGTCAAAGAAGCCGAATTTTCCGATTCGTTGACGACCAGAATGTATAGTGGTAGGTCAGAGGCGTTCGTTGTTCTTTACGCAAGACACGTACTGTCTCTGGCCCAACTGTGCCCAGACAAATCGCAGGACTACCGATGAGTATGCCGAACTGCGCGTACGCCTTTTCAGTTGCCTCTAAAATATATCCCCATTGGTACATTGATTTATCCATTCTCGTTTTCCTTTCAAATATGTGGGGCCACAGACTTTTGGTCATCCATGACCCCACTGCGGAGGAGGTGATGAAAAGCTGATGATATGGCGGGTGCCGGGATCGAACCGACCTAATCGGCTTATGAGACCGCCCAATTCACCAGAATTGTAACCCGCGAGCAATGGTATCGGCTGCCTCTCACGCCGTTTCCAAATTTGCATTGATCCACCCCAGCAATTCGTCACATTTGAGAAACAGTTTGTGCCCGAGCCTGTAGAACCGGATGCCGTTGCCGGGCTGCCGCCGCCAGCCGTAAATGGTGGTTTTCGGAATCCCTGTGACCTGGGCGGCTTTGCTGACCGTAATCAGGCCCCCGGGGTTCATCTCAGCCGGCAACTGAATGTAGGCTCTCTGCCGCATTTTCTTCTTGACTTCTCTGTCTGGGTGGTAGATACTTGTCGAGAATGGCACGGAGGGCCGCACTAAAATTCCCATGGAGCTGGTACTCGGGGCTCGCATACAGCCGTTGCAGAAGATCGGGTTTCAGCGTGGTTTGCAGCAATTGCAACTTTGGTCTTTTGGGTCGTTTCTTGGCCATGATGGCCTCCTATAGTGAAATTATAAAGTTTTATGACCGCATCATAAAGTGTATCGGCCATTGTGTCAAGGGGATTTTATGAAATTTTCAGAGAATTTTTTGGGACTATCATAAGTGGCGGAAGGTGAAAGGGTTATGTAAGATGAATTTTATGGCTGAAAAAGAAAAAAAGCCGGGCCAGCCCAAAAACGAATACTACTTCGGGGGTCCGGTCCCCAGGGATGTTCAGGAACGCTTAGAGCCGTGCCGCGACCGCGGCATGTTGAACCAGACGATAGCCCGAAAACTGGCCTATCTCTGGCTGGCGTTGCCGGAAGAAAAGCAGAATCAACTCTATTTCAGCAGTATCGACGCGGACTTCGACTTGCAGGACCAGGCCACCGCCGACCTGTTGGCGTTAGTCGATGAAGTCATTGTGGGAAATCTGCTGGCGCACTTGCCGGAAAGTGCAAAGCTCGCCGAATTCTATGCCGCCGCTCAACGGCCCGCGTCAAAGCAACGAGGTAGGTAGTCTCGTCCTCGGCCAATAATGCCGTCAGGCGCCGCATAGTTTTGATTCTGGTCGCTGAAAGTAGAATCGTGGCTGGACCCGAACGATCACTGCGAAAACTTTTCATTCTAGGCTCCTATCTGGGTAGTCCAGCCCTCCTATTTGATGAATGTACCAACAGACATGGAAAATGTAATGGTGATGGTGGCAAATTATTCTTGAGAGCAACCGCCTCTTCGAAGGTCGTGACATGCGGGTCGCGTTTGGGGCGCGTTTGCAGTCCACGTATGCGACGTATGCAACTTTGGCCGGCTACCCTGAGTGGCGATTCTGGCTCAAAACCGCGTTTTTACGCTTACGCCCGTAGCTCAGTAGGATAGAGCGTCGGTTTCCTAAACCGAATTTTGAGGCTTTAAGTAGTTGCAGTTGAAAGACTTAGTAAAACATGGGTCGCGTTTGGGGCGCTTTTGGAGGCACTTTGGAATGAAACGAATACGCATCTATAAGAGGCCGGATCGTCCGGGCTGGCACGTCAGTTGGCGAGAGGACGGCAAGGAACACAAAAGAAGCTTCCCGAACAAGAAGCTCGCCGACCATTACGCCCAGGTGAAATACGCGGAGCTGAACAGCGGCGTCTTTCGCTCCGTCATCGACATGGCTTGGCCGGATCTCGTTGCGGAGTACGCCCGGACCTACGATGTCCGGCGACTGACGCCCGCGGCCAAATATGAGGGAACTCTCACGTTGAGGCATTTTGCAAGCCTGGTTGGCCCTGTGAGCTCTCAAAAGATTAGGCAGGGTATAATTGATGCTTTCCTGTTGGCCCGTATGGAGGCCGTGGGTGAATGGACGCTAAATAAAGAGATTGCGAACCTTCGGGCCTTTCTCCGGTGGGCCAAGAAACGCCGGTATGTCGGCGGCGATTTGGAAGTCGAGAAGGTCAAGGCCACGCCCCGGCTGGTAATGAGCCTGACGGACGCCCAGGTGCGAAACCTGCTGATTGCCGCCCGGAACCGCAGCGACTGCTGGTACGTGAGGGTCCTCTTGGCCCTAACCACCGGGCTTCGAAGCAAGGACATCGACCGCCTCAGCGTCCAGGACATCGACTTCGAGAACCACGCCGTCCTTACGCGGTCGAAGAAAACCCGCAAGGCGATGGCGGCCCGGCCGCTGCACTCCTTCATTGTCCCGGTGCTGGCCCGCTATGTGGCCGAGTTTCCAGCCGGCCAGGTCGGGCTGCTGGCCGGCGACTCGAATACGCACAAGAAATGGAAGGCAATCCGGCAGCGGGCGGGACTGCCGGATCTGAGGTTCCACGACTTGCGCTCCGTGTTCTCGACCGCCCTGCAGGCGCGAGACGTGCCGCTGTCCGTCGTCCAGACTCTGCTCGAACACAGCTCGCCGGCGCTCACGGCGAAGACCTATACGAACGCAGACCCACTGCTGGCACCCGCCGTTGAGCGATTGCCCGTCGCGCAGTGGCTTGAATCCCTTTAGATTAGAGAGGAAAGGTGTTTACTATGTACAGAACAATAATTGTCGCGTGTCTCCTGCTGGCGTGCTGCTCAGGCTGCGCGTCCATCTTTTGCGGGGACCATAAGACCGTGAACATCAGCAGCGACCCCCAGGGTGCCGACTTCGAGATCGCCACGCCAGGCGGGAGGGTTATCGAAGCCGGTCGAACACCGGCCAACGTCACCCTCAAGCGGGGCAGAGGCTACTTCCAGGCCGGCGATTACACCATCCGTCTGGAGAAAGAGGGCTATGAGACGGCCGAGCGCCCCATAGCCCAGGGCTTCGAGACGGGCTGGTACTTTGTCGGCAATGGCGTGTGGATGGTTCCGGGCTGGGTGATCGGCTGGCTGGTGGTGGACCCGGCGACAGGCGCCATGTGGACGATTGAAGATGTGTACGTCAAGCTCAGGCTGAAGTCTGGCGGTCAGACTCAGGCAGGTCCGGGAGTGAGGTAATTTATGGCCCTACAGAAATGTTTAGATTGCGACGGCCAAGTCAGTGATAAGGCGACGGTCTGCCCTCATTGCGGACGCCCTACCGCCAGGGCGATTCGCAGCAAGCGGCTGGCGTCGGCGGGCCGGAGCTTGCTGATGGTCGTGGCGATTCTGTCTATCATTCCGGCCGTCAAGATTCTCGGCCCTTACGGGTTGATGGTCCCGGCGGTGCTGACGGTGCTGACATTCTTGACCAAAGAGTGAAGGGCTTCTGTAGCTTGATCGCAGGTGATACCGCATTGGCCAAGCAGACGGGAGAAGTTGACGGTCATATTCTCGATGTCGGAGTCTGAGTAATTCATTGTGTCCACACCCCAAAAGACCAGGTTGCGTCGTATTCGCTCAATCGCTCGCCTCCGACGCCAGAGGTTCCACTGTTTTCTGAGCTTAGCTATAATGGTTCGCATGGGTTTCATTGTACCAACTCCTTATCGCTTTGGTGAAGCGGTTAAAAGCCCCGGCCCCCGGGACGCGCCAAGGGGGCGGGGCCGGTAGAAAGCCTATTCACTTACGCGACACGCATACTCGCGCGTCAGATTACGTCCGTGCCACGCCTGCGTGACTTGCAGGCTCTTGCGCTCGATTTGGGCGTCACACTCCTCGCACTGGCCTTTGTGCACCCGCACTGCGATTTGGGCATCTGGCATCAATTTTTCCGCGCGCGACACAGCGGCATAATCCGCCGCCGTCCACTCGTCGCAATATTCGGCCTCGAATACAGACCGATGGTCGCAACAATCCTCATCGTGGTCGATGTCCTGGGCCTGGAGTCGGTCATAGCGAGGCCAGCGGGCCTGATCGCCCATCGCCGCGAATACGTGATCGTGGACGATGGTGTTGATTTCGGCCGCCGGCAACCGTCCCAGCTCCAGCCGTCCGAGCTGGGACTCCGTGCCGATCTCTCGCACCAGCGCCTCACACGCCTCAGCGTAGAGCCGCTCACTTTCCTTTTTGGCAGCCTCCTCCTCGGCTCGTTTCCGCTCGCGCTCGGCATGCTGGTCGATAACCGCCTGGATCGTAGCCTGATTCTGGGCCTCGAGCTCGGCCGTCCACGCCGCATATTCGGCGGCGCACTCCTCCGGCAGATATGCCACGTCCATGTCTGGATTGACCAGATTATTGACGTATCCACCTACGGCTTGCACATACTGCTGCCCCTTCCTCACGCGCCGCTCGCGCAGACCGGTCACGGCTCGCTCTGTCTGCTTCTGCCTGTATGCTGCAGCATCGACCTTCTGCTCCGCCCGCTTCGCCAGGGTGGCCTGGATGACTGCCCGTACCGCCTCCAGGTCCGCCGTCGGTACATAGAGCGAACTGCCGTGACCGCCCGCGAAATAACGGGCCCGGCCGTCCACACCGGGCAGCTCATCCGCGAGTACCGCTCGCTCCTGCTCCGTGAGGGATTCGAGCCACTCTTGGGTTAGCTCCAAATCCTGCGGTCCGTGAGTAGTCGAGTTGCGGCGGATTGCGTCGGCTGCTGATACATTGACTTTTACGTACATGATACACCTCTTTCTCCGGCCATGCCGGAATTTGCCTCTCGGCCATGCCGAGGGCGTAATGTGGTTGTGATGTCACACAAGGCCCCGGGCCGGAGTCGAACCGGCGAGCCGGACGGGGCTGGCAAATGCTTAGTCACTCACGCGGATACGGATATGCCCGCAGAGTGGGATGCACAGGGCGACCAGTGGGATGGCGCGAGCAAAAGTCGCTAAATGCTTCCTCGGTGAATGGCAGGACTTCTGTCGCAGCGTCGCTGCAAGCGCGGGAAATGCGGCAAATCTCATCGTCGGCCAAGTCGCCCATCACCGCGTTGACCTGCGTACAGGTGATCAGAATAGTCCCGGTGGGCGTGGCGGACATTACCATACGTTCATTTCGATTAGCTTTCATTTTGCTACCCTTTCGATTTGAGCATTATCGCTCAATGCTCTGAGCGGGAGTCGAACCCGCAAGCCGCTCAAACGTCGAGCAGCTCCCGGCAGAGCGATGCGTTTTGTTTTTCACTTACCGCGATGCCGTCCCGGTCCCGCTATCAAACGTCCGCCGGCTCAAGCGTGGCCGACCCGTATGACAGCGCCGTGAGCCGAGGTCTCGGCTCGTCGTGGCGTGCATCTCAGAATTCGAGGCTTGCGATTTGTTTCGCTTCTCGGGTTCACCAGAGCGTGTTTTGCTATGGCGTTTGCCCTACCGGCACCCGTAACTCGGACCTGACCTCTTTGCTTCCTTTTGGCCCCGTGTCTTATTAACTTTTCAATTGATCATTTATTCTGTATGTATTATCGACTATATCTTATGGTTTGTCCATAAGATTCTATGAAATATCTATAAAATAAGTGCTTTCCGACCCTAAGTCTTTGTAAAATCAAGGGTTATGAACGCCAGTATTTTGCCCAAAAACCCATTATTTTTTGGCTATCTGACGGCAGGGGCAACGTTTGTGATTGTGTTAGACGGACTGCAAATAAGCGGACCTGTTCTATGAGCGGTTCACCGTTTGTCTTAGCCACGCGCCAGCTTCAAATCGTAGGCCCCTGGCTTGGGCAGGGCTGGCCAAACGCCATTCGGGATAGGGAGAAAATGGTCAGGATGGTTTCCGGGCCAAATCGATGCTTAGAGCGGCCAGAATTCTGGCCAGTAAGTCAGCCTTCATCTCGGTGCGGCCAGACAGAAAGTTGTAGATTGCCACCTGTCCGCAACCGACCTGGGCGGCGAGCTTGGGGACGCTCATCTTGCGGGCGTCGAGGGCTGTTCGAATCGTCTTGCGAAAATCAATCTTTGTCATGCTTGCTCCAAAAACCCCGGCCCGGCGGCGCAACGGCACACCGGGCGGGGTTAAAAATCTATTGTAGGGTTGCATCTTCCATTTTGGATTGTGCGATTAGCAACCGAGCCTCATGCCTCGTTTTGCATGGAGGATTGTCCCATGCCCGGCGAACACCATCAGGGCCAGTGCGAATAACCCGCCAATGCCCGGCATTGTCTTGTTGGATTTCGTATCGGGTTTGTTGTCGTTTTTCGTACTCGTTCATTTTCCTACCCTTTCTTTCTCACTGGTTTCATAACACCCGGCCCGGCGGCGCAACGGCCAACCGGGCGGGTAGAAAATGCTCAGTCATCGAGTGCCTGTTCTTCCGCGCCCTCGCGGCTGGCATACCAGCGGGCATATGCTGTCATACGGTTGCCGATGTACCAATCATCAGGGATTAGCCAATAGCCCGTTACCATTTGCTCATCATCTTCGAGGATAAAAATACCATCTTTGTATTCTTCCATCGTGATTTCTGCGGCTGCCTTAATCATTTTCCTACCCTTTCTTTAGAGTTTTGATTTACAGTTTACGTCATGCAATTTTTGGTCGAAGGTGTCGGACGAAGCAGTCACAGGCTGATTTTGTCGTCCGAGCAGTGCATAATCGTTGATAGGCTCGTTCGCAACGGCGACATATATTATTTGTTGTCTCGGTTTGTTGTTTCGTTTCCATTTTCTACCCTTTCATTGTGCCCTCGCGGGCGACCATAAATCGGTTATCTACTATATCGTCAAGTGTATAGCCTGTACGATAGTTTGTCAATATGTTTTTTCTGAGATTTTGCAGAAATAATTGAAAATGTCGCGTATTGAGCTAAAAACGTGGATTTTCAGGAAAGATTTTCTATGCGTAAAATGGCGTCGTTTTGGGGCGACGCTCGATTTGTGATTAGGGCAGAGGGCAGAGGGCAGAGGGCGGGGGGCCTCAGTTCCCGCCCTTGCCACATGGGAAAGAAACGATGAAGATGTCGAACAGCAGAATAATGGTCAGCCTTCAACCGGCGTTGCCTCATCAGTAAGGCCGACCGAATCGTTGAACGTGCAGAAGACATTTCTGACGACTGTTCTTGCATCAGTAAGGCCGACCGAATCGTTTATGACAAACGCACGGGGAACCGTAAGGTCGTACTGCTGCCAGGAATCATATCCGGCACGGACAGCATAGAGCACGAAGCGGAGCTGAGTTTGCAACCCGCCAAAGTCGGACAGCTCGTGGGCCTCTGTGTATTCGTAAGTTGTCCCCGTGATCCCCGTCTCTGTGTGAACCCGGATATTGTCCGCGGCGTAGATTTTCAGCGTATAGGTGACGCCGGATTCCGGCCCGATGCCGGCGGCGTCATGCTCGACCAGCTCGGTAATCTGCTGTGTGCGGTCGCGGTGAGTCCAGGTCAGCGTAGGCTGGCCCGTGAAAGTCGAAGGATAGCTGACTGTGTTGATTTTCAGGTTGCCCGGCGGATAGGGCCGGATGGCCCGGCTGTTGAAGGCCGTCGCGTTGTCGATCGGCGCCGAGGCTTCGGCGAGCTGGCCCTTGCCCGTGCGCGGGCAGACCTTGACGCCCGGCGTGTCGGTTGCCTCGTACTGTTCAGCCCCGATGTAATTGGCCGAGCCAAGGAACCAGATGCGATCGGTTATTGAGTGCGCGGTTGGCACTGTATCGAGAACCCCTCGTGCCAAGGTCACGCGGCTGTTGGCCGTATCGACGGCCGTCACCTTGACGATCTCACTCCCCACCATCGCATAGGTATTCACGGCCACTTGATCCAGGTTCACAATGTTGGCTAGGTCAACTATCTGGTCCACCGCATTCAACGGCATAGTCTCGGCCAGCGTGGCCGTTGGCGTGAAGGTTCCGCGCCCGTCGCTCACGAAGGGATCGGACCCGGACGGGCGAATGAACGCTTCGTAGTCCAGGGCGTCGCTGCTCGGTTTTTGAGCGGCCACCATGAGCCAGCCCTGGTCGCCGTCGATAATCTCGGGATCTGGCAGGCCTATCTCGACCACCAAGCTCCAGAACGGCGCCTCGACCAATAAGCGATTCGGGGCCACCGCCGGTTCCGAAACCGGGTCCGTCCAGCCCGTACCCGGCGGGGCCGAGAAAATAGCATCATGTGTCCTAAAAACATCCTCGACGCAATGCAACGTGACCTTGCCGTCTTCGAGCGTGCCAAAATTAGTGTCGATAACGCGCACGACAAGCTGGACGATGCGGTGGGCTGCGGAACTGATTTTGATCACATCGAAGGGCCGCAGGTGCGCCATGGTCCGTTTGCCTTTGATTGTCATCGTCGCCAGCATCGAGGTTACAAGTTGCCGCTCCCTGGCTGCAAGTTGCCCGCCGAGAACGGGCTTTGTGACGGCGAAGAAGTCCCGCTCCAGCGGAATCGACTTGCCGCCCTGGATGTCCATGACCGCAATGTCGTGATCGGGAATCGCCGTGACCGTGTTATTGAGCACGTCCGTTATGCGCACGTTCACAACGTCGGGGATCTCGCCGTAACACTCGCGGCCGAAATTCTCGACGGCGTCGATGTCGGACTCATCGAAACTTTCAAGCTCTCCCACGACCTCTCTGGCCAGTCTGAACACGAAGAGCCCGGTTTCGGGGTCTTGATAGATTCGACCGTTGATCGTCGTCAGCACGTCCCGAATCAAATCCTCGATGCTCTCGTTTGCATCGTACCAATGGCGACTCACGCCGAAGCCTTCCGTGTGCAGCGTATCGGCCGCCGCCAGCCATGATGTACTGTCGATGAGACTGTCCGAATACCCTAAGCCCCACCTGGTGTTTGTATAGCACTCGCGTAAAACGTGGGCCGCATTCAGGTCCCCGCTGATGTCCGCTTTGTCTTTGTACCATTGCGGCGAGCCGTCATCGAGGATATCCGTGCGCTTCAGCAGAAAGCTCCACGGTTTCGGGTATTTGGACGTGCCGATATTGACCTGCTTGAGAATCGCCCTGACCAGCCCGCGGCCGGCGCTAATGTCTGCTCCCAGCTTGGACGCCAGATAAGCGTTGACGGCTTGGCTTGAAGCGCCGTATTCGATATCAATACTGCCGACGATCCCGCCCTCGCCGTCCTCGCCACCGAACAGGTTCGGCAGGTCGATAGTGATTGAAGTCTCGCCATCGTCGGCCAACTCGGTCGGATCATCCGGGTTCGGCCATGCGACCTTGTCGGCCGCGCGAATCTGTTTGACGCCATCTATAGGGCCGTGGCAGAGCTTAAATTCCACCCCTGCCGAATAATGATAGCCGACCGTCTGATAAATCGGGTTATGCGAGCCCTTGTGCCCACCCATGCCCCATTTCCAGTCGAACTTTTCCCCGACTTTCTTGCGAATCGCTCGGGTCGAAATATCCCCCCACCACGCAACGGTCGGATTCGACACGAACTTCGGCGTCCCGAAGATCACCCCGTATGGCCGGCCTTCCTCGATTTCAGGCCACTCAAGGTTCGATGGTTTGGCATTGGGAATCTTCGGCTTTTTCTTCATCGCCTCGGCCAAGGCAAAGCTCACCGTCGCCGTCACGATCGTCCAGAACAGATAGGCTAAAATAGCATCCATAACAACCTATATAAGGGGGCTGCCCGTAAATGGGTTCTTCGTCGGCAGGAACTCGTCGCCGCCATAGTTGACTTTATTGGCGAATTTGATGCTCACGCACGTAGCCGGTGTATGATCGCATCCCGCGTAGGCGGTAAAGCTGTCGCCTGCGGTCAGTCCTGGAATCGTCCGCGTCAGCGTCACGTCGTTGCCGGTATGCGCCGTAATCATCCGTTTGGCTCCGCCGCCGACGAATTTGCCAGCCTTGAACCATCCGGGTGTTTTCGTCCCGAACGTCGTACTGGTAACGACCAGGCCGACGACGGAATCGACTGTGCCTGCGACCATGTATGATGTGGAGTTAAGTCCGCACCACGCATCGTAGAGGGCATGGTCGCAGAGCCGCTGGCACTGTCGCCGCCGCCCTACCCGAGATATGCTCGATGTCCGCGGCGTGGCCACCAGCGTCGGCACGCCGTCCTTATCGAACTTGACGGAAGTGAACTCGCCATACCACCACGTGACAAAATCCGGCTCGTGCCCGCGATAGATCGTTACCCATGTCCGGCCCTCAATCGGTCCAGGGACGAGCCGGGCCGCAAAGGCGTTATCGCGTGAGAGCTGGAACGTCATATCGTTTTTCTTGTGATTGTCCGTGATCCGCAATTCCGACCGCTTACAGGGTTCCAGTGTGTAAACATAACTGCCATAGGTCACGGCCAGCCCGCCGGACGTGATCCTGCAGTGCGTCCCCAGATCGTCGGCCAAGTGGTACAACTCCACCGGCCTGCCGGACGCCACACTTTGTTCGCTCGTCAGGTAGCTCATTGCCGCGGCCCTCGCAATTTGTACAGCGTCTCGTCAATGACTTCGAACGTCCTGATCATAAGCACCCACGTCAAGGCTATGGTCCACCCGAAGAGCCCCGCCAGTATCAAGCTCAGATTGAGTATTCGCTTCATGCTTTCACCGCCTGCCAGTCTAATTGACAGCGGTTCTCATGTGCCGCTGTCCAGACCAACTCTACGTCGTCAGCGGCCAGACAGACCTTGTCGAGGAAGCAGATCACGCAGTCGCCGGGCTCGACGGCCACATCGAGATCGGCGTCAATCGAGACAATCTCTTCACTGCCCGAATCGACAATGCCAGTAATCTCACGGTAGAGCTGCGTGCCATCGGGAAAGATAAACGCCAAGTCCGTCCGAAGATCGTTGACACCCATATTGTCCGCAAGCCCGATATTGACGATGTTGAAGCTGGTATCGGATGCACCGAAGCCCTCGGCGAGGCTCAGATCGTTCTTGTACGTAGGAATATAGACCGTCCCCTGCCGGCCATAGAGTGAGTGCAGGAACAACCGGAACTGCCAGCACGCCGCCTTCGTGTCGTTGTAGAACAGGTGGGACTGGAGCCGGATATTGAATTCGCTGTCGCTGAAATACTCGAAGTCCCCCGTCTCATAGTCGGTAACTTCCATGTCCCCATCGGAGCTTTTCTGCTGTGTGGGATCGACCGGGATACCCTCAGTAAGGACGGCCAGCCCCTTATAGGTGACGGCCGGCGTATAGCCGGTCAGTTCGATGTTATCCTTGACGGCGAAGAACGCCTCGATCATAGCCGGGCCGCTGCTGTGAATCTGCCGCGTTACAGGCGCGTGCATCTGCGCTGTTCTGCAGGGCATGATAACCTTGCGGCCCGTGAAAGTGTTTTGCACCGGCGAGGACAGCGTAAGACTATCGGCGGCGACTGTCTCGACCTGTACCACTTCGGCCAGTGTTGACGACTGCCAAATGACGGCCAGACCCCCATCCCTAAAATCGGCATTGGTCGTATCGACGCTAATCACGGTATCCTCTGCCGTGATCGTCGCCGTATGCACGACCATTTCGGACCATATCGGTAATCCCCATGCCCGCTTCTGCCAGGAGAACAGCGCGGCGTCCAGAGCCGCCTGCTCCTGGTCGGTCTCGATGAGCAACGGGAATTTGAATTGTTGTCGCGGCGCTTGACGCAGACATATACGCTGCAATGAGCCGTCCTTGCTCGGCAGAGTATTCGTCAGCCATTTTAGGTGTTCGGTCAACGGCGATTGCGGACGCCACGCGAACAGAATCAGCCGCGTGCCCGAGATCACGACGACGGGCTCGTTGGCGTCGGCAAAATTGAAGGTGATACTGCCCTCGAACGTCGCGCTGCCCTGGAGCGGTAAGTCCAGCGTGAAGATCGTATGGCCGAGCGGAGCCAGCTCAAAAGGCGGCGTCTCGCCGCTCAGCTCCCACTCGTCGCCGTTAAACTCGATGATCTCCGCACAGGTCTTCGGGACGAAATAGGCGTTCCAGACTAAGAGCTCTTCCTGGAGCGGAGAGATAATGGCGCCGAAATTCAATCGCATGGGGTCCACGTGAATGCGATAGTAGTAATCGTCAACGAACGTAAGTACCTTGATACCCACATACCCGTATTCGATTCGTGCTATGGGAAGTTGATTGTCCCACTCGCTCTCGCCGAGAGGAAGGACGGATTCTAAGGCGCAGATATCGACGGGACTGACCTCGGTATTGTCGGCAATCGTCGCCGAGCAGCGAAGCGTATCTTCGACAAACATGCTGGGCTGAAGGATACAGTTATAAGCCGTCATCACACGACCTTCTTAAACGCAAATCCGGCGTATAGATTCACCGGCGTGTCATTGATTCCGTTGTTGTGAAACACAAGCCATGTTTCGTCGCCGTAAGTCAGCTCTTGCCCGGGGTCGTATTGCGTGACGTTCAAGCACCGCACGCCGGACGGCCAGCCGATGAGCGAATAGTTCAAATCGGTTCGCTTCAAAAATACATAGGCCGGCGCCATCGCTGCCATCGCATTGTACGCACTGGGCGACTTGGCATAAAACATCGAGCAAAACGCCCGTTTGCTATAGGTGCCGAAGGATGTGTTCGGCGTTGCGCGTTGACCCGACACGCAGGAAAACGCAATCGGATATTCGGCGGTTTCACTGCACCGCCTCCAGCTTGCCACGCTGTCGGCGTTTACATAAACCGCCCCCTGCACCAAATCATACCCCGCGTATCCGCTCAATGACAAGTATCTCGGTACGTATTGATTCTTATAGTCATACCCCGTCCAATCTTTGGCCGGCTCGCCGCTGCTCATCGAGGCCGTAAAGAATTGCCCGCCCGTAAACGTCCCCTGCTTCTCCAGCAATCCGAAGGACATAAACTGGAATTTGCCCGATGTGATTTCAACGACAATGCTCACTGTGTCATTGACGCTAAAGAAGTAATAGGACGGAATGGCGGTCAGGGACACCGGCGAGATCGCGCAGGCGTAAGATTGACTCGCGGCGTTTTGACCGTATCCGGGCTGTTTGTCCCAGGATTCGCCCACGTCGTAGCCCGTTGAGCCATTGACCAAAATGCCCGTTACGTTGCCATAGCCCTCCGAATTGACGTTATCACCCGTTATCGTAGAGCCTTTCTCGTTGACTGCCGAGCGAAAATTGAAGTACATAACGGTCGAGTCCCCGGCCGTCTTTTGCACATGCAGGCGTTTGCCCGTCCCATCATCGGCCCAGAGATTCACCGTCCAGCTATCGGCCAGCAGGAAGACCCTGAGTTTGTCGATGAGGTCATTTGCCCCAGTACTTGTGCCCGTTTCGTAAGACATAATCTACTCCAGTTTCAGCGCCCAAAAGTCCGTCCCGTCGGCGTTGGGAATAATAGGGAAACCGACATACGTGTCACCGTTCTTCGCAAAGGTATCTTCGGCCGCTATGCCGCCAAAACCGGGAACCGCAAAGACGCCCTGCAATTCCCCGAATATATGCTTGCTGGGATTTGAAATCATCACGGTCACGGGGAAGACAGGATAGGAGCCATCGAGATTTTCTCTGATAATGCCGTAATAGCCCGGACTTGAAGAGATGCTCCACAATTCCCCAGGCGACTGGGATTCATCGGATGCCGACACCACGTAAGGCCATGTATGATTCACCCTGTCAATCGATGACCCCGTTCCGAACTTGCTTCTGATCTTTATCCACGATGTCCCCCGCAAGACCTTCAACGTCGAATAATCGGACGCCGTATCAAAGACGCTCGCGGTGCACACGGCCGCCGCATCGGCATAGGGGTTCGGAAAGCCACGGTGCTGGATTTGCGTGGAGCTGTAGCGATTATACGCCACCGTGGTATCGGGACATGCCGCCCCACCGACCACCATCGGATAGGGAAACTGCGTCGGTAGCCCATAGGGCAGCGCGAAGCCCAGATAGCAGGCTTCATAGACCGTAGAGACTTTCGCCACGACGATATAGCGCCGGCCGTTGGCCGCAAACCAATAGCTGATTTGATTCTGCCACAAGAGCATCCTCGCCATTCTGCCCTGTGTCAATCCGGGCATGTACTGGAGTTGCACATCACTGTAGCCCGTCATGCCCGCTATGCGCCAGTTGTAGTAATCATTGCCTACCGATTCGACGGTTTGTATGGCGGAATAAATCTCATCATCGCCAGCAGTGCCCGGACCCATAAGAATCAACTCGTAACCGCCGGCGCCGTCGTAATCCGGGTTCCATCGCGTCGCAGTATAAGCTTCGGTCGCGCCTAAGCCGTCCGCCACGTCGAAGGTGAACTCGTCGTCGGCCTCGAACGCCGTGCTACCGGCGACAATCGTAAAGGCGACAATGCCGTTATCGTAGGGCGTGCCTACTGTGGCGGCCGCTTGTGCGCCCGACACCGAACCCGTCACGGTAAAGTTGGTCGCGCTGGTCGCGGTCAACGTCCAGGTCTCATCGACCGGCGACGTGGAGGCCCGTTCGGCCGAGACGTAACCCGTCCCCGTGTTGGCCCCTGCTTGGCAGTTGTACGCCTTCTTGTCGCTGGTCAGAAATCCCTTGAGCGCCAGCAGCAATTCCTTATGTCCCTGTGCCTTGCCTGTTTTCCATGCCATAGTGACTCGCCTTTATATGATCCCGTGCTCTCGCAGGGTGCCGATGATCTGCGCCTGGCCTTCGCTGCTCCGCATGGCTTCGAGCGCCGCTGCTTTGCGGTCTGCTACGATAACGATCTTGACCGGGGTGGGATTCACGGTGATCGGCGGCTGTGCCGGAGTATCGAGGCCGAGTCGTCCCCCGTGCCGCCGCAACGGAACAAAGCCCAACTCGGGGCCCGCTTCGCCCGCCATGCCGATCTTGCCGCCGGCCATCGGGAAATAAGTGGGACTATTGAGGACAGCCCCGCCGGCCATCGGAACGAGCCGCCCATTGCGGAACACGTTGCCGAAGGCGCTGCCCAGAATCTCACCAAGCAACCCACCCATCTGCGCATTGCCGGCGCCGGCGAGCGGGTTCTGAAAACCCAAGGCTCCCGCCATGGGCCCGCCGACGAGCAGATTCATAATGCCGGACATCGCAAGCTGGCTGGCCAGGTTAGCGAACATCCGCTGGAAGGATTGCCCGATGCTGTCAATCAAGCCTTCGAGACTCGCAAAATCCATCATAAAGTCGCTTAGCGCCGACTGCGTCCCCTGTAAGGCGTTGCGGGTTTCGAGCCAGAAGCCGGAAGACTCTACCGCCAACAGTTGAACCTTGCTAACGTACCATTCATTCAGCAAGACCTTATCCTCGATGAACTCGCTGTAGTCCGTCATTTCGAGGTCAACTAAGCCCTTCTGGGCCTCGTAGTAACCCGTCCCTAACTTGCGCATGTCCTCGTACATGCGCGCGGTAATATCGGCGCGTTTATGCGCCAAGTCAGAGTCGCCACCCAGAGCCACCTCGGCCCCCTCCATATCAATGATGTTGCCGACTTTGCCTTTCAACGGCGTCTGGGCGCCCTGCATTTGAGTCATTGCCAGAAGTTTCTTCTCCATCTCTGGAGAAATCTTGAGTTTTCCTTCTGGTAGGTTCGTGAGCGCCCCTGACTGGAAGTGCTGAAACAACGTCTCGAACCGCTCCGTATCGGAAGGCACGCGGAACATCCCACCGGGACCGACCTGCTGCCATTTGCCTTGCTCTCTCTCATATTGCTTTTCTGCCAACTCCCACTGAGCCCTCGTCGCAGGGTCCGACATGCCGCCGCGCATAAAGCCGCTTGTAAAAGCAAAGCCGAGGTTGCGCCAGCCTTTGTTGACTTGCGACCGCTCGCCGCCGCCGGTCGCCGCTTCCCAGTAGTTGCGCCATGCTGCGGTCTGCTCCAAAATCAACCCGGTCAGAGTTTTCAACTGGCCCGAAAAAGGCTCTATCAGATCCACCATTCCGATCTTCATGGCCTGTCCGAGTTGCCGGAACGTATGCCCAAGGGTATCCGTCATCTTGCCATAGGCTTCCTGCGTCCGGCCGGCGGAGTGTAGCGCCGCTTGATAGTCGTTCACGTATCCGGCCTGGTCTTTGAGCAAGACGCTCAGGGACACTCGCGCCCGGACTTCTTTGAAGATGTCCGAGATAACGGATTCCGATAGCCCGCTGAGTTTCTTGAGCATCCCGGTAAGTCCCTCCGCCGCGAGCGCATCGTTCGACAATTCAATGCCATGCTGCTTGGCGATCTTAATGGCCTGATCCTGTTGACCTTGCAGGGCGATAATAGCCTGCCGCAGTCCAGTGATGGCTTCATCTGTGCTGATGCCGCCCCGCGTGATCGTGGATAGCGCCGCCGAGACCTCTTCGAGCGCAATGCCCGCCCCGGACGAAATCGCCGTCACTCGTCCCACGACCGGCGCGAGCTGACCGAACGTCGTCTGACCCTTCTTGACGGTCGAGAACAGAATATCGGAGACGCGGCCGGCTTTGTCGGCGGACAGGCCGTAGGCGTTTAAGATGCCTGTTATCGCGTAAGTCGCCGTCGCCGTGTCAGTAATCCCAGCTTTCGCCGCCCGGACTGCGGACTCTAATGTCCCCACCCCATCTTCGGCCTTAATGCTGGCCGACAGAATGTTATACAAGCCTGTACTCAGCGTGGCGCTGCCTTCGCCGAAGTCGATAGCCATCCGTTTGACTGCCCGACCGTACCCCGGCATATACTTCATCGTCTGCAGGTCCAGCATCGTGCTGACGTTGGCCATTTGATCTTCAAAGCTGGCAAACGCTTTGACCGATATCCCGGCATAAGCGCTGACGGCCACCATAGCCAACCGAGCGCCCTGCTGTATCCTGCTGCTGGCGGCCTGAAAACCCATCGCTCCGGCCTGTGCGCCGCTGGAGTCGATCTTCAGTCGTAAGGTTGCTACATCAGCCATCTACTTGCCCGTACTGTTTTGCTCGTCGGCCCATTTCAGCCATTCCTGGTCCATTGCCACAATCAGCTCCATAGCGTCCAATTTATCAGGCAACTCATGAAATTCGATAGCCGCAATGATGTCTCTGAACCCCAGCGGTGATATTCCGAAGGCACATTGACGGCAGCGTTGAAGTTGACAAAAAACGTCCCAGACATCGATGAGGTCTTCGTAAACATAGGGTCTGTTTTCAAGGGCCGGCGTCGGCTTGCCGGCGGCTGCTCGCTTTTGAAGAAACTCAACATCTTTACCCCAGACCAAGTGCCATCGAAGGCACTCTGTCAGTTTTTTGCTGCGTCCTTTTTGAGTTCATTGCGAAACCACTCCTTCTCGTCGGCGGACGCCAGCACGAACGTGGCCAAGTCCTTGATTTCGTCCAGTAGCTCAATGGCCTTCTTTGTACTGAACGGGACAGACTTGCCGTTTTCGGTCAGGTTCTTCCAGCCCTTGAGAAGATGCTCCGCAATCGCGGGCTTGATAATGACCACTCGCTCCTCGAACGTCAGGCCCGTGGTTCTGATCCTCTGCCGGTGTGGAGCCAGCAGCTCGCCACACGCCTTGCGAAATTCCGGGGACCCCGTGCCTGCAATCAGTAGCTCCACGTCGAGGTCGTAAGGCACCCAGACGCCTTTGTTTTGCTTGTCGGCGTCCAGGCTGAGTTGTTTGATATCTGCCATCGTTTCTTTCTCCTGTTGTGTTTGTTTACAAACTACATTGCTTCCGTTGGCGCTATGCCGCGAAGCGCACAATGCGGATCGTGATGTCTTCGGTTGACTCACGATACGCCTGCCAAGTGCACGGCACTTTGAAGTCGTCGCCCATGCCAGCTCCTGCGTGACGCGCAGCGTCGGTTATTTTCACCGCCGGAAGGTCGATCACGTACCCGTTGCCCGCGGTGTCCTGGAAGACTTTGGCCAGAGACGTATTGCCGAAATCCAGGAATTTGTCGTATAACGTCTTGCTCTGATAGTAGGCGGTAAACGTCCCCGTGACTTGCACCTGCCCCGTGCCGATATCGAAGGCACCGAGCGTACCGATTTTCAATCGTTCGCGCAGATTGTTGACCAGGCTCAGATTGAAATCGAGTATGTCAATGGCCAACGCATTTTCGTACACCCCCACCACGTGGTCGATGCTGTTGAGAATCTCGTTGCCGTTGGCTGCATCGTATCCGGCCCCGCCGCTGGCCGTCTCGGACGTTTCGATCTTGCCCATGACGCCCAAGCTCCCCGTGACTATAGCGTTCGTCCCCACGGTCAAGTCGAGCTGGTTAATCATGCAGCCCACGTAGAGCGCCAGTTCCGTCGTCAAATCGCTGTAGGTTCGCTCCAGATTGAATGAGTTTTTGGTGACTCCGTTCACAATGGAGCTGCCCTGCTTGACCGTGCGCGACTGGCCCGCACTCTCCGTAACGAGCAACCCACCCACGACAATGATTTTAGCGGCCGTTGCTGAGAGCACTTTGAAATACCCGTTGTCTGCCGCCGCCGTGAAGCCGGAAGTTTTGATCCATTCACCGGGAACAATGCTCCCGAAGCCACTCCCCGAGTCGTTGAACGAATTGTCGGCATCTGACGCGCTAATCGTAATCGCCGTCACCGTCACGGGCGCCGTCCATCCAGCCCCGGCCCTTGTGGTTCCGAGATGGTCATGGTCAAACACATTCGTCTCGGGAGTAAAGGTCTCAGTCGTGGCAATGGCGTTGCCCGTGAGTCCGTATGCTTTCGCCGTCAAAACGCACGCATTGACAACGAACGCTGCCGCCTCGACTAACGGGTGGGGCGTCGTCGTCCCGGCGTAATAGTCCACTCCGGCAGTGCCCGTGCCGTTGATGGTTGCGACAAAGCTCGCCTTCGTAGCCGGCAGATCGCCACTCGTAATTTTGATGTCGTTTGCTACCGCCAACGTATCCTTGAAGGTATAGACCGTAGTGCCGATGGTCACGGTATTGCTGGTAGCCGGCAGCGTGTCCATCGTCAACGTCCCCTGGGCCTTCACGTTAGCCGACATCAGGGCCGCCGCGAGAAGATCGTCAAAGCTCGCATAGCTCAGCTCGAAGTCCATATTGCCTGCCACGGCCACGCGCGTGCGCACGACGCCCGCCGTCTGCCGGTCGGACCGGATCTCCCTCGAACTCGTAATGTCCGCCATTTGCTTGAGCGATTCGCTGGTGATCCGTGCGACTTGCAGGTTCCGGCCCGCTATCTGCTCGCCGAAGCTGTCCTCCTGAGCAAACGCCCATTGTTCTCTTGCGATGTCACTAATTGTCATTTTGTATTCCCTTCAAAATCGTTACCCGATATCGTCTGCATAGAATGGGCAGACCACATTGATCTGCCATGAATCGCTGAACAGTCCCTGCTCGTGAGCCGACGGCGTCCGAAACGTCACGCCGGTATCTGTCACCCTACGGAAGGCCGCTCGGACGGCGTCCGCGATTTCCCGCAACTCGCCGTCCCCTTCGCCAATAGGCCCGAAGAGCTGGGCAATCATCACGCCGTGGGTCCGCTCTCGCTGCCCGTCTGGACTGCCGATCGACATTTGAAACGTCTCGCCGGTCTTGATCGTCAACCGGCACCATTTGGCATTGTCCGGGTTGTCGAACTTGTGATTGTCGTAGTGCGTCGGCAACTCCAGCACGTCGGCCACCTGGCTTTTGAACCGGCTACGGATCGCGTTGGCTATGGCTTCGCTTGTCATGCGTTACGCCGCCTCCCTGAACATCGCCCGCAACTCTTCGACAGTCACGGCCAGCATTCCCTCGGGCGCCTGCTTGCTGTGCCCGTGCTCCAGCCGTTCGATATAATCGACGTTGTTGCTGATCCAGACGATTTGATAGGGCGGCAAACCCGCAAGAGCCGCCAAACCGGCGGCGACCGTCAGGCTTCCGCTGACATCGAGCACATCGAGCTGTCCTGTGGCCGGGTCACCAATGGTCACCTGCCAGTCGCCGCGGGCCCTGCCGGTATCGACGGGAGTTTTGGAAACCAGCCGGCGTAGGGCCTCGAACGCGACTTTCTTGTGCAGCGTGACGGCCCTATCCGGCACCTTGCGGGCAAAGGCGTCGATCTCTCGATTGAATTGAGCGAGGTTGTCCGTCACCGGCCTTTGCCTTTCTTGCCTTTCCCGCCGCCTTTTCTTTTTTCCTTATGGCACGGCATTGTGTTATCTCCTTAGTTGCAACAGATATAGACAAATCCATTCGCCGCTGTATATCGGCGCTACTCGCGTAATTACCCAAATGGCTGTGTCGATGCTGACCTTCATGCCCTTCTCTGGAGTAAACTCGATGTCCTTCGCTGGCACGCCCGTCGCCAAATCGCCGACCTTGACCAGGTCCCCGTCAACGTACTTCAAAGACACCTCATAAGGCGGAATGGCCTTTTTGTTGTATTGTGTCGCGTCAGAGGTTGTCTTCTTGCCTGTGGCCGGGTTGTAGGTCTCCGTGGGATACACCCAAAAGGTTAACACCTTTCCGAGCTCGGCGATAATCTCATCGACCGCCTCCAGCATCTCCGTATCAAGCTCGGTGGCCGTCCCTGACACGGTCGGCGCCGTCGGCGTATCAATCGACTCCAGCACGCCGCCGGTGAAAAACGCCATCAGGTCATTGCCCTGTATCCTCATATCTTCACTGTCACCGTCTTGTACGGCGTCGTCTCACTGAGTGCGATTTCCAGAATCACCGTCGTGCCATCCACGGGGTCGAGCAACTGTTTGACGGTGGAGTCGGTAGGTTTATCGCGCCATATTCCCATCAGCCAGGCCGAAGAAATCCGCAGTAAATTGGCAAACAGACACAGGATGCTGTCGGCCACGGGGATATGCAGATCGCCGGATTCTTTTGCATAGAGACGATAGCGATGCCCGTCGAGCCATGCTTCTGTCGGTAGAGACACCGACCAATGGCCATCCGCGACATGACCGCCGGCGCCAGCAATGGACTCGCTCGATTGCCAGGTCTGGTCGGAGCCCTGAAACCAATCGCCCGTATCCACGTCTCGCAGATAGAAGTTGATCGTCCCCGCTGTAATCGGATTGCCGCTGGCCTTAGCCACTATCGGCAGGCCGACTTCATTGGCCTGTCCTGAGTAGGTAGCCTGCATTTTATGCCCCTTTACGCCACCAATATCCAACGCAGAAGAAAATAATTCGACCAGTGTTCCCTGTCTTTGTTCACTTTGACGTTACAGCTTCTACAGAGAGAAACGAGATTGTTCATCGCAACATTTTCTTTGTCGTAATCGATGTGATGAACATCCAACTTTCTTCCATTTTCTTCCCGAGTCTTGTTGCATACCTGGCAGATATTCCCATCTCGTTTTCTGACATCCTCTTTCAATTTCTCATTGAATCTGCATGGGTATCCTTCTCTCGAAATGCCACCATGCCAATTAGGATGCTGGCCTTTCTTCGCTTTGCAGAATGGACACAGACAATCAAACCGGTGCCCACCTCTCGATCTGAGAACTTTACTTACTTTTCTTTTGTGATCTTCAGTGTGTCGTCGGCCATAATTGGGGCAATTGTCACCCTTGAGTTCGCCTCTCTTATTCCTACAGCAGAAACATTGGCAATTCTCTTTATGGGCCGCCCTTGTTTTCTTGTGTTTCTCAGAGCGCTTTCTGCCTAACTGCGTTTGCCGTCTTTTCTCGTTAGATTCTGGAGAAGGCGACTTACCTCTATGGTGATGTTGCGCCACGTACCTGTTGCCAGGTTTTGTCATCTCACCGCAACCACATTCACAAAAGTTCATAAGTGCTTATCACGCACCGAGATACGTCACGTTCCATGTGACCGTCAAAGTATCATCGGCGCCTTTGGCGATCTGTGCAGCGAAGACGGCAATCGCATAGGTGTGAGTTGCATCGGCTTCGCCGGCATTTGTCGTGTTGTCGACAATGGACACGCGGTTAATCGTCGCGGAGGTTCCTTCACCCGCTGCCCATAGTCTGCGGAACTGGCAAATGTTAGCTGAGGCACCCTCTTTCGGCGTGCTGTCATCCAATGCTTTGGCCGAGCCGTCCACATAGTCGGCAACAGCTTGAAAGCTACCCGCCCCGTTCTTGGCTGCTTCCGTCGTCGCTGTGCCGAGCTTCATGCCCCAGGTCGAGTAAGCCGCTGTATAGATCGCTGACTTGGCGAAAATGTCGCCCTGGTCCGTCACCAGGTTGTGAAACACCTGTCTTTCCTTGAGCCTGCCGTCTTTGCCCCTCAACTCGGCAATGACCTCGCCTCTCAAACACACGCCATCTTTTTTCACTGTTTGTTCTTGCATTGCATAAATCCTTTCAGTTTTTTTTTTGCCAAAAGAAAAAGGGGCTGCAAAGTCTTTCGACCTCGCAGCCCCTGTAACAGGCTTCGTGGTTACAGCACTCGGCGGTAGCTACTCCGCTTGTGCCTGCTCTTCTTTTGGCTTAGTCGTTAATGGTCACAATGACCTTCGCTTTCGTTTCCCTTTCTGTTTCCAGATATCCAGTAAACAGTACTTCTCAACCAACTCGATCTGTGACGGTGGTATAGGTTCGCATACAATAACAGCCTTTTCCTGTCCCGTATGATATTTAAGGTTCTCTAAATGGCCGGAGTGAAGAAGAGTAACCCTATCGTCGGGATGACCCGGTACACGCAAGGTTTTTTTTCGGTCAAATCTCACACGCAAAAGAACTGCATTGACGGTATTCTTGTGGGCCATTTGATAGAGTATGCAACCCCTGTGAGCCAGACCGGTAATTTTCATGTCCCAAAGCCAGATGCCTCTAATGCAGTGTGTTCTAAAAAGAGAGACCAACGCCTGCTTATGAATTTCATAGGGTTGCAGGCCCTCCGCTTGAATCTTCTTCCAGCAATCATTGCTGGTATAGTGATATCCGGTCGATAGTTTCGTTTTCTTAATTTTCATCTTTCAACTATGCGTTTGCCTCGTGACCATGAAAGCCCATGCCGCCTTAATCAAAGCATCGAACTGATGCGTTTCTACGTCCGAGATACCCATGCCATCCTCTATCGTCCGAAGTGCCTGAATTACTCTAATCATGGCATCGAGCGTTCCTATGGAATCGGTCTGCGTCCGCAGATAATCAATCAGTTTCACGACGGAATCTGTGATCCCGAGAGTGTCCGACACGGCGATGAGCCGGCCCAAAACGAGGCTGTCGGTCAGCCCTTGCGAGTCGCTGACAATTCGGCTGACGGCAAACAGACGAGCAACGGAGTCGGATATATTCAGCGATTCGGTAAGCGCCCGGAGGGCGATATGGACTTTTGACCGGGCATCGGTGAGGCCGAGAACGTCGTTGATGATGCGAACGATAATCCCTGCGGCGTCATAGTCCATAAGGTCGGAAAGACCCATTGTCTCGTCTATAGTCCGCAGGACTGACCAAACAGACGAATAACTATCAGCCACGCCGATGCTGTCCGAGACTGTCCGCATCATGGCGTGGAGTTTGGTAGCTGAATCCGTTGACCCCATCAGGTCAATAATGGCTCGAACGATACCAATAAAACGTGACATGGAATCGCTCATGCCAACGGCGTTATTCTCGGTTCTCACGACAGTCAACAATCTGCTGAACTCGTCCGTCATGCCGAAACTGTCTGTTATCGACAACGCTCTGGCCAAGATCGTGCCGTCCGTGATACCCTCGCTATCGCTGATGAAACGGCTCATCGCAAACAGCGTGGCTATGGAGTCAGTCAGACCGAGAGTCTCAGAAAGCACCCTGAGAACAACGCAGACTTTCAAGGTATCGTCCGTCAATCCCACGGTGTTGTTGATCGTTTTGACGAAGTTGCCAACGCCCTCGTAATCCATCAGGTCTGTAATACCCAGGGCGTTACTGACAGTCCTGAGTACTGTCCACACGCGGGTCATGTCATCGGTCATGCCGAGCGAATTGGCTATCGTTCTCAACGCGACATAGACGCGGGAAGTTGAGTCGGTCAATCCGATTGACTCTGAGAGCGATTTGTGTTCGTCCTTAGAAGTCGAATCTGTAATTCCAATGTTCTCTTGTACTGTCCGAAGCATCAGAAGCAATGAACCCAGAGCATCGGTCAAGGCAACCTCATCGCTCTGCGTTTTGACGATAGACAATTGCTTCGTGAAATCATCTGTCAGCCCCAATGCGTCCGTGATAGACAAAACCCTACGCAAGGTAAGGCCGTCCGTAATTCCCTCGCTATCGCTTATGAGTTTGCTGATCGCAAACAGGCTTATTACTGAATCGCTTACAGATAAACTTTCCGACAGAATACGCAGGACGACGAAATTTCTTGTTGTGATATCGCTCAGGCCGAGAGCATCATTTATAACCCTGAAATAAACACCAACGCCGTCCGTCTCGATCGCGTCTGTGAGCCCTAATCCATCGGCGACTTCCCTGATGACTGCCCATACCAGCCCAATGTCGTCAGCCAGGCCGAGAGAATCCGCTATCGTTTTCAGGCATCCGTAAACATGGGTCGCCGAATCAGTAATCCCGATGGAATCAGCCAAAGTTTTGCCTTCACCCTTGGATACTGTATCTGATATGGCCATCGCATCCATGGCCGTCCTCAGAATCGAGAGCAGCGAAGTCAGCGAATCGCTCAACGCCAGGGGGTCGTTCTGCGTGCGGAGAATGACCATCACTTTTGTGAGGCTATCTGTCAGACCCAGGCTGTCGGTCATCGCCACAACTCTACCGAGAACCCGCCCGTCGGTCAGACCTTCGCTGTCACTAATGAGCCGGCTGACGATGAAGAGTCTGGCAATAGAATCCGTCAGGCCGAGGCTCTCGGACAGTATCCGCAGCGCAACGTGAATTTTGGAGCTGCTGTCCGTAAGTCCCAACGCATCATTCACCGTTCGCTCGAATTGTTCGGCGCCTGCTGGGACGAAGACCTCGGACATGATATCCGTAAGGCCGAGATCGTCAGCGAGGACTCTGAGAGCCACCCATACTTTTGACGTGCTATCAGTCAACCCCAAAGACTCAGTGAGGACTCTCACAACAACGGAAACCCTTGTCGTCTCGTCAGCCATCCCCAGGGCGTCAGCAAGTGTTTTGCCTTCGCCCTTTGCCGTTGCATCAAGGACACCTAAAGATTCGGCTATGGCGACGAGCGTCTCATAGACCATAGGACTGTCGCTCAAGCCCAGCGTGTCGCCAAGCATCCTATTCGACTCAACAACTCTCGATGTAGCATCCGTAATGCCAAGCGATTCAGAGACGATTCTCAACATGATAGAGAGACGAACCGTCTCATCTGCCAGCCCCAGAGTATCGGCGACGGTACGGTTAAGGCCCTTGACTATTGAGCGTGAATCGGTCAAGCCGATGGATTCAGATAACGCTCGCAAAAACACAGCGGCAAAATCAGCATCGTCCGTTATGCCCAGCGATTCGGCTATCGTTCTGAGACCTACGTAAGTGCGTGACATTGAATCTTCAATGCCCAGACCGTCTAACAGAGATTTGCCTTCGTTTTTTGCATTGGCATCGGTCAAGCCCAGCGATTCTTCCATTATTCGCAGAATCCCTTTTGTGCTGATTGTAGCATCCGTCAGACCCAATGCCTCTGCCACCAAGCGCAGTGTCGCATTGACAGGGCTGCGGTCATCCGCGACCCCCATCGACTCATCGAACGTGCACAAGACGTTTCTGATAAGTGTCCTTGCGTCCGTCACGCCCAATGAATCGTTGATTGTTTTTATGTACTCGTTAACACCTGTAGTCTCAACAGTCCATCCCCTCGATACCAAAATTGCTTTGTTGGACAGGCCAGTGGCCGAAGGCTCGGCATTCGTACCCGCTATCCAAAGTGTTCTGTTTGTTGAAGCACCGGTCACGCAATCAGCTAAAACATTATCGACCTGAGATTGAGTCAACAAACAACTACTAAAGTTGATCTGAGAGAGGTCCATCGGATAGTCTGCAAGTGCACCACCCGATGAATCATAATCTATTGCCGTATCATTTATATAAAGAAGCATAAAATCTGTAGGTAATACCCACCCGGAAATATCACCCGAAACAGAAGTATGATGCAAATACAAATCCTGACAAAGAGATGGTAACGTCCACCCGGAAATGTCGCCTGTCAGGGAAGTGTAGTGTAAATAAAAATTGACAGTAACTACACCTTCAGGGAATACCCACCCAGAAATATCACCAGAAACAGAAGTACCAGATAAATTCAACTGCTCAAGAGTATTGGGGAATACCCACCCAGAAATATCACCAGAAACAGAAGTAGAATTTAATTTCAGTGATATTATAGTGGTTGGTATTACCCACCCACTGACGTTGCCGGAAACTTTATCCCCATTGATGTCAATCCTTGTGATGGCATCCCAATCGCTAATCACATATTCAAGTTTCTCATCCTCCGTTAAAGCTATGTTGCCAGCAACTCCACTGGTCAGGTCTTCGACATACTCACCTTCAACATAGACCTTGACTGTTCCAGAAGAAAATGTAAATAATGGCGTTACGGCCGTTACGCCGGTTGTGCCATAAAAAGTGATAATAGTAGGTATAACTGTTCTGCTATCGGTTAGACCCAACGGATCGGAGATCGTGCGATGGACATTGCGAAGCAACGTTCTGTTGTCGCTGATCCCGATGGAATTATTAACCGTCTCGGTATAAACGGACCCCCATGTAATGCGGACATATCCGGCATAGCCTACATTCCCATCGCCTGTCTTGCCCGTTCCACCTCCGCCACCACCGCCACGTGATTCACCTGCATCTCCTGTTAGGTTGTTGCCGATCTTGCCATCGCCACCCTTGCCACCGTAGAGGCTGACGGCTGCACCGCCCGCCGTAATGACACCTGCATTGCCGTTAGCGGTTGTGCCAGCGCCAGAGCCGCCACCTGCCGAACCCGTCGCTCCCGTACCGCCGTCACCCCCTGTGCGGTTCGTGTCACCATTTGTGGATGTTCCGCCTGCTCCGCCGGTAGATTTGGCTGCGTTCTCAGCACCACCGCCACCTCCGCCCGCCGTATAGGTTGTTGCACCGACAACGAAGGTAGTATTACCTCCACCTGTACCAGGTACTCCCTGTATGCCCCCTTCACCAGCAGCACCTACAGCATAGGCATACGTCTGGTCTTTTGTAAGCGATACGACTTTGATGCAGCAACCGCCGCCACCGCCGCCGCCACCACCAGCACCATTCGTAGCCGTTGAGCCGCCACCGCCGCCGCCACCCCCGCCGATGAGGATAATGGTATGGTCGCCCGTCACCTGGGCCGTGAAGTTATTCGCACCGGATGTATATTCTTGGAGACCCATTTAACAGCTCACCCAATAGTCACGCATACATCGCTTGCCATCGTTGTTAGCCATTGCTCCTCTTCTGCCGCCGTCGCTGCCGCCCATAGCTCGGGCCGTTTGCGGCTGAACATCGGGCGAGAGGCATATACGGACCTTCCCGCTGTGATAACCACCGTCCACCCGCGATTGACTAATATGATTTTATTCTTCAGACCTTCAATCGTCGGTGGCTTATTAGCAGTTGCCCCTGTGCCAGCTAAATCAAGTTCATTGCCAATGGAACCACTCGCCACTAAATCGGCCAGGACATTATCTACTTGCTGGCTGGAGAGGGCACAGTTGTCAAAATCAATCTTTGTCAGGGTATTGGTGACATTAGTAAAAGCCCCGCCCGGCGACTTATATGAAACTGAGGTGGTGGAAACATAGAAATACCTCAGAGTGGCCGGCAGGACCCAGCCGGAGATGTCGCCGGAGACGCCGGTGGTGGAAACATAGAAAGTCACCAGGGTGGCCGGCAGGACCCAGCCGGAGATGTCGCCGGAGACGCCGGTGGTGGAAACAGAGAAATACACCAGAGTGGCCGGCAGGACCCAGCCGGAGATGTCGCCGGAAACTGATGTGCTGTTCACATAGAAAGTCACCAGAGTGGCCGGCAGGACCCAGCCGGAGATGTCGCCGGAGACGCCGGTGGTGGAAACATAGAAAGTCACCAGGGTGGCCGGCAGGACCCAGCCGGAGATGTCGCCGGAGACGCCGGTGGTGGAAACAGAGAAATACA
>Ga0307377_10000304_pt1 | contig 68006 bp, 136 predicted proteins | sample TR3MG_FD_202535 | JGI IMG/M metagenome (GOLD analysis project Ga0307377, IMG submission 202535) | Soil microbial communities from Risofladan, Vaasa, Finland - TR-3 | ecosystem: Environmental > Terrestrial > Soil > Coastal area > Acid sulfate soil | place: Finland: Risofladan, Vaasa | collected... | reverse complement strand
CTTGTGATAACCCCCAGGCTCTTAGCGGTCTCCTCATATGTCTTTTTCTGTTCTTCCGATACGGCTATTGCCGCGACTTCCGCTTCTTTCTTCTCTTTAATCACTCTGGTAACTTCCCTTAGCTTCTTGGTGTTTTCGTCGAGCCCCAGGAGTATACCGCGTTGCCTGATGCTAAGGGCATCGAATGCACCATCGATTTTCTGGATTTCCGATGCAATCGTTCTCAGTCTCGTTGATTTTATCTTGTAATGGGCGGCAACCTTTCTTATTGCTTCGATCTCATCCATCTGAGACCCTATCGCGGTCCTGACCCCTGTTTCAACCTCCGAAGCCGTGATAGATGCGGACAGCGACTTATTGATCATACTGTCGTACATATTGGTAACGGCCTTATCAAGGCCGGTCACTTCACCGATTAGCCTGCCTATTTGCCACCCAGCGAATCCGGCGGCAGCGATAGGCCCTATTTTAGATACAGCGCCTTTAAGTCCACTCACATTCGCGGACAGGGCGCCGAGCTTTCCGGTCGCGGCCGTGAATCCGCCCGCAAGTGCATTTGTCGCGGTCAGGCCCTCTAATTTAAGCACGCGGAAATATAATATCGTATCCCGAAGCCCCTTAACGAACATGAGAAAATATGGAGCTATCTTCGTGATAATGAGTGCTCCGGCCAATGCGATAGCGACACCTTTTATGCCCCCTGACAATTCCACTACTTTAGATGTTATCCCCGTTACAGCTTTCGTTACCGAAACGAATGAGGTGACCACCGAATTGGCAAATGAAACCACGCTTTCCTTGTTTGCCGTTAACCAGGTAGCAACGTCTTTCAGCACGGGGAGGAACGCATTTATCATCGCTGCTTCAACTTCATTTTTAATGGTTGTGAAGGCGGCGGAAGCGGACTTTTGTTGTTTATCGAATGCCTCTTTCGTTGCATTAGTTGAGTTTTTCAACGCAACGTGCGCCTCGGTAAATTTCTTCATCCCGGTTTCCGATGTGAGTACCGCTACCTCATTGAATGCCTCCACGGAACCGAACAAATCTTTCTGCGCCTGGATGTCACCGGCGACCTGCGCCGTTAAATTCTTTAGAAACTGTGCAAACCCCTGGCTCTTTAGAGACGCCAATGAAAATCCACCAGCCATCCCCTTAGCGGCTTCCGCCGCCTTATCCGTAGGGGTAGCAATATTGGCTATAACGGCCTTTAGCGCACTTACAGCCTGACTTGTTTTTATCCCCCCAGCAGTGGCAGCAACCAGAATGGCATTAAAATCAATGAAACTTATCCCGACCGCTTCCGCTGTCCCGGCGACGTTCCCCAGCGTTGCGGCTAATTCCGCTCCCCTGGTTTTTCCAAGCCGAATAGTGGTTGTCAGCATGTCAGTAATTTGAGTTACGTTTCCCGCCTTTTCCCCGTATGTGTTGAGGACGGACGTCACAACATCTGTGGCGTCGGACAGTCCAATCATATTGGCCTTCGCAAATGCTGCGGTGGAAGAAAGGAACTCGATTACCTTTGCGGGCTCTACGCCACCGGAAATCGCATCGTAAGCGGCAATGGTAAGCTCTTCTACGCTTCCTAGTTTCCCGGCGATACCGAGCAGCCCCGATTCCAGGTCCGCAAGGTTAGCGGTTCCGGTGGGAATCAGTGTCGTAAGATTGGCAAAAGACGCCTCAAAGCCAGCGGTCGCAGAGACAAGGTTCTTTAGAGCAATTACAGCGGCGGCACCCAGGGCAATCTTTTTCCATAACTTAGAAAACCCGTCATCCATCTTGTCAGTGGATTTCTTAGTTTTTTTAGCAGCCTTTTCCGTTGCGTCCGCAAACTGCGTCACCTTTAGCTTTCCTGTTTTACTATCGACCTCGATCTTTAGCTTTAGGGTGTCAGTGTCGGTTGCCATTCTTTTTTTTAGCCCCTTTTTTCGCGGCCTTTTCCCGCTCCTTGTGATATTTTTTGAGTGGCGCTTCCCACGAAAAATACCCAATGTTTTCGATATGCTTTAGTTTCTTGATTATAATTAATGTTTCTTGCCGGTCCAGCCCGTACAGTTGGCATACAGGGATAACGGCGCGCATGTCCAGCCCCAACACGACACCGCCCACCGTTACCACGTTCTTTTCGCAGGTATACCATATTTCCTCTGCGGTATAGTTTTCTTCCCACAGTGCCGGTTCTTCCGTCTGCGGGTGTTCCTGTATAGTCCCCGTCTCTTTTAGCTTTTGCTGCCGGTAAGCTTCCCTGTCGCTTTCCGTGACGGGGTTCGGAAAGCTTTTTCTCCATCGGAAAACTTCCGTTAGTTTCCCAGGGCCGCCAGGAGGTTTTCCCTTTCTATGTCCTTAATCTTGTTTTGGTGATATGTGAGAAAGTTGACAAAGTCAAGGGACGGGCTACTTGCAATCAGTCTTCGCATTTCGATGTCGAACGGGACCTGGTCGGTGCCAACCTTACCGTTAACCAGGTCGGTGATTTCTTCGTTCGGCACTACGAGGTCGATCAGTAATCTCCATGTCATCCCGCTCCAACCGGTAACAGATTTTAATATTGTCAATCGCTGGAATTTTAGCATGTCAATTCCTTCCATCAGGCCGGTCTTTACTTTATTTCTCCTGTATCCGCTGGAAGCTGGCGATTTGCATTCGTCCATGATTTCCATCGATGCATTTTGGTCCAATTCCACGATCTCGAAAGATAATTGTGTTTCTTCATTGTCATCATTTAACCACACAAAATTATATGTTTTTTTAGGCACTCAGGCCCTCCTTACGCCCTATATTTGGGCGATTATTTTAGTCTTAGTCTTCTTATGCAAATGTCAGGGAAATGGCGTTATTAAGCGTTGCTGCCGTCTCCAGGCCCTTGCCAGTCAACTCCATCGTCCTTGCCCCGTCACCTGATTCATTGGGGGTTTCAATTTCTACCTTAGGAATCGCAAACACATAGCGGTAAGCTGCTGTGTCACCAACGGGAATCGACAGCGCGTAGTCCGTGCCTTGCGCGGCATCGTATCGCTGGTATCCTTCCGTTGCGGCTATATAGAATGACCAGTCAACCGTTATTTCTCTGTCACTGCCATCAGAAGTAAGAACTTGCTCCGGGTACGCGGTATTGGTTTTTACGTTCGTGGCGATCACATAAGGATTAACATATGTTACCGTGGCTTCCACAATATCCCTTGCCGCCACTCCCGCCGCCGCCCTGTTCTCACTAAATGCCCCATATCTTCCGTGTTGAATATACCCGGATTCTACAATTGCAGGCACGTAAGGGTATACCAGCGCGTCATCCGCCTGGAGAGTCGCACATGCCGGAGTGAATGTTATAACCTTCGTTGCCGCATTAACGGCGGTAATCGTGAACCCGCTTCCGGTATTGTCGTCGGTTCCGATAGTTATCTTCGCGCCCACTTCATCGATTTCTGCATATTCATTGACGGTTATTTCCGTTATTGGTACGCCCGTACCATCATGGGCCCCGTCGAGTGTCAGTTGCCCGGCCTGAACTACCTTCATGCATTCCGCGGTCCACACGGCGCCACCCCAGGCATCATCGGACCCGTCAGCCTTGATAGCGAAAACTCCCTGCTTGATTATGCATCCGGTACACAGATATGAAAAGAATCCGCGCTTGATTAGTAGCGTCAGTGTGACCGGTGCGACCGTTATGCCCGACTGGGTGTAGACGACGGACGTTGCCCCGGTAACCGTTTCAATTCCGAATAGCGCCCGTAACAAATCCCCTTCCGCCGGCGCCGTACCCAATGCCCCCGAAGGCTTGATATAGGTTGAGAATCCAATTTTTCCAGGTTCATAAGGCCCTCTGAGTTCCTCTATTCGCCCCAGGGTGTTTCGCTTCTGTTTGTCGGCTGCCTTCATTACGATTTGATTTACGTCGATGTCTGATGTAACCTGTATCGTCCCGGCTGCTACCGGGAAATTAACTGTACCGGGGGCGGTTTCCACAGCCGCCCACATTATTTGATCCTTTCCAAACGCTATATATGTGGGTAGTGCCATTTTACTTTACCTCGTTTTTCTTAGCTTCTTTGGCTTTAATTTCTTTTGTTTTAGCCTCTCCAATCGCGGTCTCTTCGATCACGGCTTCTTCATGATATATTTCCTCTATGGAAAAGCCATCGTCCGTCCGAAGGCCGCTAATAGCCCGCCACGTTTCCAACCAATATCCACCAGGGAAATCGAGCGTTACAAATTTCAAGGTTTTTCCCGGGACGGCTTCGATCGTTACTTTTCCAGGCACGGTAAACATGATCTCCTTGCCATTGATGAAATCGCTCAATCCCATAACCCTTACTTTTGGGTGAGGTCCTACGTATTTAACTTTTACTTCTTTTAATTTCTTTTTCATATCCTTCCTCATACGTGATAATAATACGATATTTGCAGCCCGATCGAAGCCGCGTAATTAGAACCGTCACCGACGGGATGCAGTCCGGTTCCGATGTAAGACTCTATGGTTGCGGCCGATATTATGCCGCCTAACTCATCGGTAAGCCGGTAGTCATCCAGGATCGGCAATAGCGTGTCGATCATTTCAGCAAGCCCCGTTGCCCCGCCACCGCCCGTAGTAACATCTGTACCGGCCCAATTGACCTGCACAATGAATACCTGGAAGTCGAATCGATTCATCCCGCCGGAGCTTCCTTTTGATGGGCTGTAAGGTCCGCCGGCAAAAACAATTTCCACTAATGGCGTTATGTACGAATGCAATTGGCTTGCCCCGCGAACCGGTACGATATTGACACTTTTCGCAGCGGTGAAACTCCCTGATATCCTTGATTTTAGTGCGTTTTGAATTTCATGGAGTCCGCTCATGACATCACTTCCTTTTTTATCCAGCGGAGAACTTCACGTTTGAAAAACCAGGAGAACGCCATGAATTTTCGCGGGGGGATTACGATTTTCGTTGTCGATTTCTTTAGGTGTATCCCAATTGTATGTAAGAAATTCCTCATCTTAGCGGTTACGTTAATTACGCAGCCATCGTTTTGGATTTGCGCGATATTGATAACTTTCCCTTTCCATCTCCGCACCCGCCTCACCAATACATATATCACACCGCCCTTCTGTACCCAACTGGTTGAGTTCATCATGATTCCTACATTGCGTAACGCATCCCCGGCCCGGACTTTTAGCGGTTCCCATGTCAGACCAATATTCCCGCCCTGCGTGGTGAAGTTTTTTCTTACATCCGCCACACCTTCAATCCCGATATGAGAGAGGTCCATTTTTGTCATGTTTTTCTTCACGCGGAAGATGTTCTTTAAGTTGAGATTGACAATCATGGGTAATCCAATGCGTCGCTGCTGATCTGGTCTTCATCGTAGAAGTTGACAAGGGTTACCGTCTCAACATTACTCGTTACATCGGCAGCACCCAGAGACATAGTTCCTTTCGCGTACTTGTCGAGTATACCATGCCACCGTGCGCACTCAACGGCCTCTTGTTCCGGAGTATTGTCGCTTCTCCCATACAAGAAGCATATTGCCAGGCCGACGGATATTTCCTTAATAATACCGGGTGGCGATGTTAGTGGCACGGTATATTCGCCAGATAACATGTACCCGTCGATTATAGCGTCTGCGTTAGTAATCGCCCCGGTGATAATGGACGCACTGATACCGCCAGCCCCATCCGGGGCCAACTGCTTAAGCAGTGCGTCATTTTTTGCCAGGACGATATCGGCCTGCGTGCAATATGCCACTATTTATACCTCTTTTGCGGCGGCGATAATATTTTCCGCCTTGCTTTCTTTGCAACCTAAAATTTCCGCCAGCATGCTCGCGCCAGCTTCTATCATATCTTCAATAGTCCTTATCTTAGTCCGTGACAGTTTTTCCGCATAGGCCGGGCCAATCCCCGGCACGTCTCGAATCGTTTTTTCTTCCGTGACTTCCGGTATGGGCCATACCTCTTCTTCGATTTCACTTTTCATCGGTTCCGGTTCAGGCTCTACCACTTCCGTTTCCTCTTTCACTTTTTCAAATTCCGGGACCGGCATTATCCTGCGCGCTTCATTAATTACATCCCCGATAACGTAGGGCACCCACTCGATTTCACCGTTGCATTTTTTCATAGCGATCTCAGGGGTAGGCTCTATGATATCAAGTACCTTCCAGGTTTCCGTTACTTCGATTTTATTCGGCCTTGACAGGAGTATCTTTCCGATACCCGGGAGCTTTCTTATCTTTATTCCTTTCTCAATTGGCCTTTCACCTTCCAGCTTGCCGTCGGGCATAATATCCGGTTCAACAGGGATTTCATCGACTACTACCACTTCGCCGTTTCTTTCGTGGTAGGCGATTTGTTCAGTTCTCCCCCCAATTTCCTGCCAGTCATCGGACACCTCGATACCGGCAGTCTTAAGGTATATCCTGCCTATTTCAGGTACAGATTTTTTTATGTACATTTTCCGTCTCTCCCTGGATTAAGTATTTGTCACTTTTGTTATTACATATGGCGAGCCCACGGCGGCCTCATACCTGGCGTCGCCAAGTAATTTTAGAAGGTTTTCTTCGTCACGATCTTCCTTGAACTTCATGGCGAAGCTTTTTCGGAGTTGAATAACAACAGGCTTCATATAGGTGCCGTCCTTAATGTAGAAATAATAGTCGTTGGCATCGGAAAGCTCCCCACACGACCTCAATGCGACTGCGTTCAGATATTGGTTATCGCCACCGCCAGCTTGCTTAGCGACCGCGAAATTGGTTCTCATTACGGAGTCCAGGGCCGGGGGATACAGGCATCCAACGGTAAAATTGCCGGGGAATAGGGAGTATCCGTTTTCCTTTTTCATGCTGCGATATTTCAGCATACAGGTGTTATAGTCCGCCAGGATATTTGCTGCCGACGTTCCGGTTCCGGTCTGGAGGTTGGAAAATGTGACACCTTCCTGATATGACGGGTGACTGGTACGGAAGAACACGCCCCCATCGTAACACGTGTTATTATTGATTAGGGCTTCCAGTGCCAATTGATATTTGTGCTCGACAATGGCCCGTGCCACCGGATTGACCACCTGAGCTATGATCTCCGGATTGTCATCCACCATATCCAGTTCCCACGCTTCGGAAATTTCCCACTTTCTGTTGATAATAGTGAATTCCGCCATTTTTCCTTGACGGTATTTCCTCGCGCCGATCCACTCGCGGACAATTACTCCGTTAAGAAACCATTGATATAGATTGGAAGCCGCGTTAGAAGGAACTTCCATAATCAGTTCCCCCACGTACTCCCCGCCCTGTATTTGCTCTACCTGCTTAAATATTCCCGTGATTGCGGCCTTTTGTGTACCGCCACTTATTGCTCCTATTGCCATCTTTTCCCTCCTATTAGGTGAGCGTGATCACAAATGTCACGGTCGCTCTTGCCGCGTCAGTACTTCCGCCGTCTGAAATTGCTTCCAGGTAATCGCCTACTGCCACCGTATAGAGACCGGATGGCGACGCGGTATCGATATCACCTTTCGCGGACCCCGCGGTTGCAATTGTCAGGCCGCCGCCGGTGATTGCCGTGCTGCCGATGTAGGTGGTTATCGCGGCATCCCCTACAGTAATCGCCCCGTGCAGGACGGACTTGATACTTGTGATCGTGCCAGCGTATGGGCAGTATATTAGGCCGGTGGAATTAGCCGTTGAGATGTCAGGTATATCGACGGTGAGATATCGGGTCGTAGCCTCTTCTGTTGTCAGTGCAACCGATGAAAGGACGAAGTAGGCTGACGCGGCTCCGGGGTCAGGTACGCCGATTGCAGTCGCCTGCCCCATGGCGTTAGCACTGATCGTAACGGCGGTATCTCCGGCCTGATCATCACATGTCAGCACAAGCTTCCCGCTTGCCGCCGTGGTGGGGAATACATCCACCGACCCGGCGACACCGGAGGAACCGGCATCGATATTAACAGCATCCAGGTTCCTGAAATCCCCAACATCCTTATTCTCATCCGCCACAACAGGCATAGAAGCCGTTACAGTACCGGCCGTTAACGTGTCGATCCCGGTATCCATGAGGTTTACCCATACCCTCGTGGAACTCCTGTATTCTACGCAGCGGCCCGCCGCGATATTGTATGTCACCGAAGCCGCCAGGGCGACCGTTGCATCGTCTACCCAGTATAACATTTGCCCTTCCCAGGTTTGGCTTGCGCCCGACGCTGTCAGGAGAAAGTACTTATTTGTAAACGTGCCAACCTTCTTGTCCCCATTGGAACCTGAACTATTGTCAACGGTTGCCGCCAGGTTGACGCCCTTGCTTATATACCCGCTTGCATCGGATGCGGGAACACCGTAACCGGTCGATGTATCGAGACACACACCGGCCCCCTTATATATAGTTGTCGAAGCGGCGACTTCGATTTCGTGTCGCCCGACTTCAGCGAACTCATATACTTCATTTGCTGCTGCCAGTGCCGTCATTTTTGCCTCCCGGCGTTAAGTGCCCGCTCTGCCATCCCGCCGTATTTTCGCATGTCGTCTTCCGTGAGTCCGAACATGGCTCGTTCCACCGCCGTTACACCCCCAGCGGAGGATATAGGAGCGGCTGTACTCGCTCCGCTGCGCTCTCCGAGCTCAATGATGTCAGGCAACTCCGCCATGTTCTTCATTTTTACCGCCCTTGTCTTATCAGACAGTTCCATCAGCTCCGCTTCGATCGATTCCCTGTGAGCGGGAAGGAATTTCAGTTGGTTTTCATTAAGAAAAGAAACGATCTGAATTTTCTTTTTCTCTTCACTAAGAGCGACGATACTTTCTCTCAGCGTCGTTATCTCAGCGTCCTTAGCGGATACGGTTTCGCTCAGCTTCTCTATTTCCCCGCTGAGCCCCGCTTCTTTTTCGCTAAGCATGACCGCAGCGTCGCTCTTCGCCTTTTCGACAGCGGCGTCAAGCAGCGCCTCATGCTGCGAAAGGGTGAATACACTTTCTTTTACATCAGGCATCTTCTCTCCCTCCCGTAAATTTATCGGTTCTAATTTGCATCTTTTCTCCTCTTCCTGGAATTCGATAGTAACGGATTCCTTATTGTTATCGTTATAATTTTCACTTAGCGCCACTGCCGGCATTCCCTTGATTTGTGGGGGCGATTTTCCCAAGAACGATAAATGCCTCATCCCGGCCTTTCCCGTATTTTCATAGTTCCTGAAAAACTGAATACTCCTACCTTTGACCAGTCCATCTTTTATCAGTTGCGCCAATGCTGTATGCATCCCGACCCTTGCCCATAGGGCGCGCCCTTCCTTGTACAGCTTCATGATTTTTCCTAGATTGAACGGAAACGTTTTCGCTGTCCCATCCTCATCATGCTCTAATACGACGGGCGGCTCGAATCTTTGAGGATCGAAGTTCCCTATGATTTCATCGATATCCTGTTCGGACAACAGCTCATGAGGTTTCCCGATCATTACATCGGCTATATCTTGATAGATTTCTGCGATCATGCAGTTATGTTATTTCGTTTGCACCTACTTTTCAACGCGCTTTTTGCGCTGATTTAGCTTATTTTGTGTCTTCCTGTTGTTTTCTACGTTAATTTACGTTATAATATTGGTGGAGGTAAATTATGCATGATGATCCTGATATAATGAAGGTCACAGAAAGTAAGCCCGATTGGGATGACAAGGTAACCCTGTGTGTAGATTATCCTGTCGATAAACTGCGACTATATAATAAAAATGCCTTTGTAGACATGAAACGCGATGTGGCGCGTATAATGATGGACCATATCGCAAGGGATAGGACGCTTATGACTATCCGTGCCTCTCAAGGAGATGGCGCGTCGCATGCTATTCATGCTACCATAAGTGTTGACAAGGCCATCATGGAAGAAAGGTTGCCGATCGATAAGCGGATTAACGTCGATTTTGAAACGAGGTACTTGATATCAGGGCTGCGGAGACAGCCATTCGGTCGCACCGTTAAATGGGGCATAGGCGCGCAACTGCCCTTTTCGGAAGCCGGACCGGCGACAATTGATATCCTGGCGGAAAAGTTCAAAAATTCATTCACCGATCTGCTATCCGGTGAGCCACTGGTAAACTATTTTCAATATAGAAACGAGCGGTTATGGGCTATATTCAGGGGGGTGATGCGTATTAAGAAAATTGAGCCACTCAGGTACACATCGCTGGAACAGAGCATGAGAGACATTGAGGTGTTTTATGAAATCAAAAGAAATACATTGTGATATTTTTTACGGTAACCCCGCCCTTGAGGTTGACGCCAGGGTGGACAAGGGTATCGTTACACTCAGCACCGATTATACCATAAGTGTCGATAGTCTGCCGCGCAACCCGGATGCGATTACGCGGATGAGGCGCGCCGTCGCTCATTCCATAGCCCACTACATAGCCAATCGCGGGCTAACGCTATATAGTGTTGATTTTTCTGATGACAGATGTTACCATGTCAGTGCGTCCACCCGTATCCGTGAAGATGCATTTGATTTCAATCCTATTCACGCATCTATATTGGTTGCATATGGTAGCGATGAGTATGCAAGCGGTGACTATATCCGGGAATACTTTGTAGCGCGCCTTTCTGATTACCTATTCGTTAGGCGTTCCATTGAATATAAATGGAGCATGGGCCGCAACTGCCAATCAGACAGAGCATACAAACACACGATTCATGTCATGCCGTACCCAAGAAGGTCGCACGCATCATTAGAGATGCAACTTAGGAGCATGGAGGAATACCGAAAAAATGCCGAGGCTGAAAATGAGTGTCGCTATCAAACCTGCATCGGTAAACAAGGGTATTCGTGAACGTACACATAAAAATCAATATATCCGCCCGAAACACCTTTGACCCAGCATCTTGCCCATGCCTTTTGTCCCGAATCCACTTGACTCACCCTTATCTTGAAAGTGTTCGGTTGTGTTTCCTTATATGGTCTATATCCGTAATTTGTGAAAGATTGTTGTAGGAAAATTTGTTGAATGTTAGGGCCGAACCCAAATTGCATTCTGGTCAATACCCTGTCACTAGAAACATCGTGTATCATTATGCGGTCCATGTCATATTCTAGTGCACCGCTGCGTACGGGAGTATCTTCTGAACCTAGCACTTGCACCCAATCCCCATATGTGTCATTGCCCGGCACCATCCGAAACGGTTCCATGGAGTCCCAATCACATCTATGCGTCTCGCCGTCAGGAACTACCGCCAATCCGCCGAAAAGCTCCCAATTATGCCAATGGCAAGAAAGCTCGTGGACCTCTTCTAATACCGGCGTCTGATCTATAAGTCTACTTAATGGCATTTTGTCCCCCTTATGTATCAAGGTTGCTGTCAAGATGAACGTCATCAGTTTCAAATATATTGCAATCAAGATCGACAACGGATGCCCGGATACTTATGTAGCTATCGGCCGTTAGGTTAAGCGATTGGCTATCGCCTACCGCCAGGACGCCAACGCTGGCATCGAGTATATCCTTGGTGGATACCGCCCCGGTCATATTGATATCATAGTATATGTACCCGGACGTGGTCAGCACGTGGTTGATCCCATTATTGGATATTTCTATCATGCCACGCTGTGGCAAATTCGCATGTAGATACCAGGCTCCAACGTTATAGGTGATATTATCGAACTTATACCCCGTGTTCTTTATATCTTGTTTTCCCTTCGGCATGGTCACCCCCATTTCTAAACGTTCCATTTTTGTTCGCCATGCTGTAATTATATATGCTTAATTTCGATTTGTCAACAATATTTTTTATTTTTCTACGATTTTATGATATGAATTGAAGTAGATTGCCCCGGATAATTTTCTTGTAACCGCTCCAGGTAATATTTTTCCGCGTCCTCACCCTGATGCATCCAGAATTGTTTCCCGATAACCCCTTTATCATCGCCGCGTGTTAGTGTGATTACTATTATTTTCATTTTGAATCCTTTTTTCCATCGCGCTTAAACACTATATTGTTTTTTTGGCCTGGTAGGGGTGATTCGTGTTTATCGTCTCCCGTTACGACCTTCATCGGTATGCCGGACGGGAACGCATCACAGGTTAACCCCTGGTCATTATCACTATGAAGATATTCACAGTCTTTGCATATTGGCATATATACTGTCACCTTATCCCCCTGTCTTGTATTTTTTATCGATAAGCTTCCCCACCTGCGTCGCGTAAGGCGATGGGCTATTGGAGTGCTTATACATCCGAAACGATTCCGCGACGAATTCGTTGAGATTCGTTCTGGCATAGTCGCTTACGTATATTTTTGCCTTTTCTTCACGGTATGCTTTATTTATCGCATCGATCTTTGCCTGTAACTGATTGACCCTGGATTCGATTACCATATTCCCGTTCTTTTTCGTTATGTCGCCGGCCTTTATTTTTGCATTTATTCTATTGACGGTATCGCTTATTTCTTTTTTTATAGCCCTATTTTTAGCCGCCTTGTTATTTAGCAACCTTGAAAGCTTGTCTTTATACGCGCTTTGAATCTTCCTGAAATCATTAAATAGCCCAGTGCCGCTATTTATCTCCGTGAGGGTTAGGTGGTGTGCAAATTCGTGCGATATAACGGATTTTATCCCATCCGCACTACTTACCCCGCCCGGCGACCACCCCCGCTTTACACTATCATATATTCTCTGGATAACATCGTCGTAGTCTCCGAGCATGTTGGGGTTTAGTTTTATCTTGCCGTTGCCGCCCCACATCAACGCGCCGTTGACTCGTTCGGTTAGCGATTTTAATTTTCGCTTGTACTTGTCGTCTAATATCAACTTGTTTAGCTGAGCTTCTACATCACTTAGTATTCTGGCGTCCTTTATCCTTCTCACATCTACGGTTTCAATACCGAGGTTCTTTTTCATCCTCTCAACAACCACATCATTCGGGTTTAAGATTTCTCTTGCCAATGCCCCGTTCGCCTTTACCTTTCTTTCATAAAGCCTATCGATCCTGACCCTCTGCCCCTTCAACGTCCGGGGCATACTATTGAAATCTCCATGTATCCTGCCGATATCGTCTTTTGATGGACGCGGCGAAGGCTTTAGCCCCTCCCGGTCCGCCCGCGCCTTAGTTATCGACCCTATCCCGGTCCTACATTGGTAATGGTTCACCGGCCGGATGGTGTTCCAAATTGGGTCTGTCTTTAGGGCAATAAATCCGTTAAACGGCGCGCAAATATCCGATTGTCTATCGTCTTCTATACCCAGGAACTCCAGCATTACCACATATTTGCTACCTTGCGCGGTATCCCAATGGGCCTGGTTGTAGGTACTTTGAATGTTGGTGCGAAATACCGTCTCGATATGGCGGTCACTCAACGGGGTGATACCGTATTTCGTGTATACACCGCCCATCGTCTTCTTAAAATCGGACAGCGAAAGCCCCTGGTCGATAGTATCTTTCAGGTGGATTTTCGTTGCAAGTAATGCGTTTTGTGTTTCGATATGCTGTACCGAGAACGCTATCGCCTTGATTTGTGCGGACGCCTCTTTAAAGGCCTGCGGCGATATGATCTTCTTGCTGTTCAGGAACTGCAACGCCTCATCGTAACCTATCGTTTGCCAGACTTCTTTCGATATATAATCCTTTAGCTGCGGTTCGATTTGCCGATTAATAACTTCTGTCTCCTCAAAGGTCCCCAGCGCATAGGCTAACATCATTGATTTTTCTAGCAGCACAGCAAGGGAGTGGTTCATCTCCGATATCTTGACCGGTGACATGAAAGTTTTCATCTCCTGGATTTCCTTAATCCAGACAAGTACCTGTTTCGCGTATATTTTCTCGCGGGCTATTTCGATAGACTTAATGATTATTTGTTCGATGGTCATTTATTGTTTTGGTTGGTGAGCTTACCGGTATCGATGTTGTTAACGATTTCCCGCAACCTTTTAGCATTGAGGTACACGTCTCCGTTATTTTTTATTACACTCATTTCGCTTTCAGTTAGCTCAATCGAAGAGAACCAGGACAACTTTTCAACCTGCAACATTTCGTTTTGGCATGCGACGCCTACGTGCAAAGGGTCGCCACGGTCCATCATCAGTGTGTTATTTCGGTGTGTTGTCTTATGGACTATCGCATGGGCGCCCGGGAGGACCACCTTTTCGCACCTACTCTTCATGAATATCTGAAACGCGGCACTCGATATTTCCCAGTAGGCAGCAAGTGTCAAATTTCTGTCCTCAGAGAATCGGTCTATAACATCGATAATCGCATCGCTACAGTCCGGCTGCCCGCCAGACGAATCGATATATATGCATACCGATTCCTCCGGCTCCGTATCGTTAAGTTGATCTATAAAAAATCCCAACGCTTCCGCGTCGATATCGCCACGCCATCCTATTGCTTTCATTTTCTGTCACCGTCCGTTTCCCCACTGAAATGATCGATAAGACCTTTTTGTAAATCTTTTAAATTTTCGGCCCGGGCAGCTTCGACGTTAGCGACAAATTCCCGCAACCTTTCGGCATCAAAATAAATATCCTTGCCTTTCTTGATATCGGATAATTCCTTTTCGCTTAGTCCGATAATTCGGAATAGTTTCATCTTACTTTCTTGTAACTTCGCATGACTTTTTTCAAGACCTACGTGTAGCGGGTCTTCTCTCTTCATCATCAATGAGTTGTCATAGCTTGACAATTCGTGAAGTACCCCGTGCGCTGACGGCAGTACGCATTTATTGCATATGCTTTCTAAGAATATCAAGGCGCCGCAACTTGACACCGACCAATTGGCGACTAGTGTTACGTTCCTATTGACTGCGGCCCTGCTTATCACATCGATTATTACTTCCGCGCACGCCATGGTACCACCATCGGAGGACAGGTATATCGTCATGTCCTCATCACCGGTCGCCGAATTCAGTTCCTTCACAAAGAAAACCACCATTTCTTCATCGACGTCACCTTCATAATTTATTGTGTACATTGTTTTCTCCCTGGCATTTCTCAGTGAACGCCTCAAGCCTGCTAAAGTCGAAACCCATATTCTTTTTCCCGCTTTGCAAATCAAGTATTTCCGTGCTACTCAACCCAATGTCTTCGGCTATTTCTACGCTGCCATGATTGCATTTGGGGCAGTTAAGCCACACTTCCATATCCCCCGAATCTTTGTCAAGGGAACTCGTTATATACGAGCCTGCACTGCCGGCGTATTCACAACAGCGGCACCTAACCGCATAGCCAATCTTGCCTGCCGCCTCGACTATGTCCCTTAGCTCTTGATAATTTTTCATCTTTTCTCCTTATTTTAAGTGGCGGTCCAACTCCCGCTTAAATATTTCATTTCTTTATTTCACCACCATTATCAAACAGACCTCTCACCGCTTCTGTGGCCTTGCCTATATCCGCACTCATTTCGCGGTAGCTCCTTAGCCTACCTAAGCGGTAACTCACAAACCCGTATGCCAGGCAAACTAAAATCCAAATTAAATGTGTGACCATTTCTTTCCTCCTTAAACAATCTCATAAAGCGCCTTAACCCACTTCGCCCTGTTTTCCCACAGATTCGTACCACTTTCTCCAGGCTGCGCGGCCCCCGCCCCGGGTAATTCCAGAACAGGCGAACCGTCTGCCGGGATAGGGATCGAAAACTTTTCGTGTATCCACTCAGTGGGAACCGTCTTGAATCCCAATTTCGTGAGGATATCCAGGACCTTGGCCAGGGCTTCGAGGTCTTCGCCTTCTTCCGCGGATAGCCGCCACTTAGGATATTCCTTGACGTTCGGAAAATTAAAATTAATGTAAGGCATGATAAGTCCATCGTTGATATAGTTTTCTACCCAAAGGGTGTCCGCGGCTAGTATGTCCTGTCTTACCTTATTGTGAACAGTCGCGGCCGCCTTAGAGCCTACGTTTCCAATGTCGGAAGTGAGTGTTTGCCCTAAAATCAAGATGGCGTATGCCTTATCAATAGCGGAAATAAACATTTCAAAGTCCCTTGAAAAGTCTCCGGTCATATGCTTGATATCGACGGTCATCCCGAAAGGGAGTATAACCCCTGTATTGACGCGAGTTCCTTTGATGAACGCTTCGAGCAATCCCATGTTTTCGGAACTAACACCACCTTCTGGTAGCCCGACGGTCGTTACCCCGGTTGATTTCTTCTCGCACGCCTGACCCCAGAACGGGAAAACAATCTTTTTCATAGCGTACATTTTGTACACCTGCTCGTACAGCCCAAAGCCGTACTTGTTTCCGAATTCGGACCGGTAAGTTAGTGTCTGAAATTTATTATCGGCAACCTTCGCCCCATCACTGTTATCCTCAGTAACGAGTAAGGTATTATTATCTTTATCAAATTTAAATTTTGCCGGGGACCGGGGGATTAAATTTTCGTATATAAATTTCCCATCTACCAGGCCCCATACCTGCTCTATATGGCCTGCTCCGCCCTTCAATGCCGGTGTTATTACCTGCGTGAGGATATCAGAAAAATTATTGAACCTTCCGAACATTTCCCGTGTCGCGTCCGCTTCGGCGCCTTCCCCCACAATTTGTCGCTTGGTGCCGGTTATCGCAAGTATCCTGTCACTTGTGATGCCTGATAGCCTGATATCCCCCACGTCCATTGCCTTAATCGCATCAACCTTATCCTGCCCCTCACCCAGGTTGGAATTAAGATCATCTTCCCAATTTTCATAGTCCCGTGCGACCTTTACCTCTCCGGGTTTCGGTTTCTTTGCTGCCGCAACCGCTGCCTCTGCCAGACTTACCCGTTCGGTTAGCTCCGCGAATTCCTTTCCGTACATCTCCTTGACTTGCATAAGGTCGATGTTATCGTTATTATCTTTCATGTTTTTATACCTCTGCGGGATTATCGCATAGATTCGGCATTATTTCAACTTTATCATATCTATCGACATATGGGCCCACCGCTAAAAAATGGATTCAGCACCGCCATTGCTTCATAGCCGTGACTTAATCGCCAATGTATCGACTCGAGTATATCGATTGGACTTTCTTTTATATTGGTGCTATCTAGTATTTCATCGGGGACATAACATCTAATTCTGTCGTATATATATTCACGGCTACCCTTTGCCGGACCGGCAACATGTTTCATTTTTTGCTCCGTTTTGGTTTTCCTAACAGAACGCAAAACCATCTAATCGTATGCCAGAATGAAGTCGCCCGACCGAAGTCCAGCCTATAGGCCCCGCATGTATTCCAGAAGTACCGCAGGCCGGAGAAAAACAATCTTAGGCTGTAGAACCTACCGGGGAGCTTGCGTCTAAGTATGGCGCGTTGTATGCGTTCGTGGATAGTTTTAGTGATCATTCTTTAGCTCACTTATTTATCGTATACATTTTTCATAGGGGCGCTGAATAGGAAAAGCAACTCCTCATGATAGTCACTATCGCTATAATAATCCTTATTTAGAATGCGCCCGGTTCTAAGCTCATAATAATCAGTTATTTTTCTATTCTGGGTATTCCACCAGACGCCGATATAACCATGCTCAACTTTTTTAACATAAAATCTCCAGCACTCATGACTGCTGAAAGTATAATATTTTATCTTGGTAATGTATAATGTAGGTAGCTCCTCGCATCCTTCCCATTGTTCTTTTAGGGTGACGGTATCTTTTGTAGGTTTTTCCACTTTCGCCAATAGTTCCCGGTGTTGTTTTTCCAGGTCCTTATTCCATTTTTTAAGATTCGCATATTCACTTCTGGATGATTTAAGTTCGATGTTCAGGGCGGATAATATTTTCTTTTGCTTTGCTACTTTGCTCGCCACCCCGCTATAGAATTGTTCTTCCAGCTTGGCCATATTGACATCCGGGCTATACTGTATATTCGCAACCAGCCATACCGAAGAGAAGAACACGGAGGCGCAGGCCGCTGTAATTGACGCTATAACTATTGTATTTTGATACTCGAGCAATGTAGCCTTGACAGAGATATCGTTGCGCCGCATCCGCTTATAACTTATCACCGTAACTAAGAACATGATGAATAGCGAAGTCGTGGCGAATAAATATATTTTCATTTTCCCTCCTTACATGTCAATCTCATCCACACCACCAACTCCAGCCAATTCCAAGAAAGCCCCTTTCGCATCCGGGTTTAGCCTACTAAACATGCACTTCAACGCCTCCTTCGGGCTCCCAAATGTGATATCGGCATACCAGTTATGGGATTGGGTAAACGACAAACAAAACCAATCGCCGTCCTCCCCATCCCCGCCGAATGAGCGGCCCTCAACGTTGAAATGAATAAAACACTGAAGCTTGTAGTCCGGTTCATGCCAATACACTCCACGCCCGCCCGGCCCCCTACCAATGCAATTGTACGGGGTCTCTTCCCGCTGGCACGTAAGCGTTATTTTTTTTAGAGAAAAACCGCTACATGCACTAACTCGCCCCCTTATATACTCGATAACCCTTTCAATATGCCCTTTGTTTTCTTTCATGCGGGGTATTAGTTGCACGATATTTTCGGGCAATGGCTCTTTTCTAGACTCCACCTCTAACTCTTCATTACTTTTTGCGATGCGATCAATTTGCGTCTGGCGTTTCGCCGCTTCGATTTTATCTACAAGCCATTTAGGTCGCATCAAGTAACCCTGCGCCCAATGAGCGAGCGACCTCCTCTCAATTTGCCTTCCCAGGTATTCTACGCTATCTTTGCTTAAGCCTGAAATGTATTTTTCTACAACCGTCAATCCTTTATTATCTCCCATTCTTTCGCTCCTTTCTTGCTTCCCACCACTCATGCGACGTATACTTGATTGGTACAATCGCATGTAGCAGGTGGGATACGAAATATACTATAGACCATAACGACACCCTGGCATTTATCCAGAAATGCCACAGATACCATCTTGTGATTTTACATGCTTTATTCATACCACTATTATGCTTCCTTCTCCCTGTTTTGTCAACTTTCTCAATCATTTTGTCACCAATCGCTCCGGCTCTGGATAACTTTAATTTTCTGCTTAATTACTTCCCTCCCCATAACCCAGCAGCACAGCGCCAGGGCATCAGCATAATCCAGGTACTTGAACGTCGGGACATCTTCTTTCTTTGCCGCTTCCATCATGGCTTTCTTGCCGATCATCCACAGCTTACCATCTTTCTCTTCGTACTTCCGGCATACCAGGCCAAGGAAAAGGTCCTCGTTATCCGGGATGACCGCATCCTTGAGGAATTGCTGGAGATTGAAATACATCTCGGTTCCCGCGTTATAGTATATACCGCTATCGTTCGCCGCCCCACCGTTATCGACCCCTATCACCTGGCAGTCTATCCTCAATCGCGCCACTGCCGACCGTACGCCATCGAATATCGCTTTCCCATAGCCGCCCTTATCGATATTGATACCCTCGAGATCGTATTTTCTTATCATACGGATAGCAGCGTTAATGTTCATTGCCGTCACATCGTCGTCAGAGCTTGCACAGTCCAATTCCAGAGAGCCCTTAATCTGGTATCCGTGCCGTGCGTATATCACGGTTTTGTTTTTCCCGGTATTGGCAACGTCCATGCCGCCCCATCGCAGATTGTCAGTCATACCGCTTTCGATACGGTTTTGCGCACCCTCAACCAGATCGAACGGCAATATCGTATTATCTTCGCCGGTGGGGAACTGCCCCAGGACGCGGACCCGGTAGATATTGGAATCAACACCAAAGCGGGCGGCCATGGACACAGCATAGGACGGGTCCACTTGGTCTGATTCCAGGCATGAAAACGTCATCGTTTCCCACCCCTGCGGCTTCATGAATACGCTGCGGAAGAACCCGGTTATCTTGGTAGGGTTGCCAACCATGGCGACCTTATTCCCCGGTTGCGTGATTGCCCCCATGATGATAGGAAAGGCCGCCTCTTTAATCGAAGGAGCCTCATCCAGGAGGAAAAGCATGTTCTTTTCATGCCGACCGGGCAAACTATCCGGGTTTGATGAAACGGCCCCCTCTGCAATCCATATATCCGCGTACAGCGGGTCGCGTGCGTGGATGGTGGTCTTGGTCCACGCAAACAGGCTCTCCAGGATAGGCGATTTAACCATCCACCGTTTCGCTTCTCTCCATAGCACCCCGTAAATTTGCCTCTCCGTAGGCGCGGTCGGTATTATCATTGAATTGGTGTAGCAAAACAGGTGATGAAAAAGAAGGATTACAAGAAACACGGTCTTTCCGGTCCCGTGCCCTGATTTTACCGCGATTCTACCGGTTTTTCGGTATGCCCTTAATGCCTTTCGTTGCTGCCTGTCCGGGTTGCACTGCATGACTTCCCGGGCAAACATGATAATGCCGTCCCGGTGCGTCCGGTAACGGTGTCGATTTGCGAACAGATTCTTTTGTTCTTCATCGGAGAGGTTCATACGCCATTGACACTGCTAAACAAGGCCATTCCTTTCCCTATGCCTTTGTATCGCTTCCCACAAGGCATCGAGTTCCCGTTTCTTCTTTCTCGTATCCTCGGTAACGTATTCAAATTGCACGTACTCACCGCTCATTTGCCGCATTATTTCCGCCGCGTTCTCTTCTTTTTGCTGTTCATATGTTTTCATTTTGTTTCCTCTTACTCCTCTATGATTGCTTTCTTGGCTCTTGCAAATAAAAAAATCTCCACCATTAGCGAGCCGCCCATCGCCCCTCATGCTTTCCGCCATCCTTGCGCCGCTTTTCCCATCCTCATCGTTGCGCTTTCCTCATACCCACGCACCTTGTTCCATTCCGTGTTTAGCTCCCGTTGCTTTTTTTCTAAATCTTCGACAGTTATACCTATATTGCCCACGGCGCCTAACATCTCCCGTATTATTTCCCTTTGCTCTTCTACGATTACTTTCTTTGCCTTTTCCAACAGTACATGCCTGCCCCGTAACCCATTAAGCCCGCCATTTATAGCCCTGGTTACCTCCTCGATATCGTCCTTGTCGGCGAACCAGTTCAGGTTATTATCTCTCCAATACCAGGCTGACGCTGTGACCGCATAAAACGTGTTCTCTGCGACCACGTCCGGGTAATCTTCTAAATTAGCGCCTATACCATTGCCGCACCTTCGATAGTTCCTCCTCCCGGTCAACTGTATCAATCCCCGCCCCCTATACCTCCAGCCATCACCACTCCTCTCATCCCCGTTCTCCATCCGGTTCGCGTACACCCTGTTAGCGATTGCTTCCGGTTGCCCGGCATATTTCTCCGCCATCGCATCCACAGGAAAATACTTCCGAAATACCATGCGAAGAGCCCCTGCGCTATAATTAAGATTTTCTTCGACATACCGGAAGTGCCCGCTTTCATGAATCACCTGTGCAAGGAAATGGGCCTTTCTTAACGGGGTATCAATGCCGAATTTTCTCATCGCTAAGTTTAGCGGGAAGCAATACTTGTCTATATCCTCTGGCCTCGCATGTACCGCGATTGCTTTCAGTTGGCTTATAGCTTTGACGCCAGCTTCATTTATTTTCATGGCCCCCTCCTTTATGCGGGAGATTATACAAAACACTGTCTTCGCTTCACCATCGGCAAAATCAATACCGGCAAAACTATATTCAGCTTCGTGTTCTGTAATCGCTTTCATATCACTTAATCCCTGTTTTTTAGCCAGAATGGTCCGGGGCCTGCATCAACGAATTTGCCGGAAACCTTCGCCATATACGGCGGGATATTTCGCTTCATCCACTTCTTTTCATTGGCTATGATCTTATCGCGTTGCTCTTCGCCTGCCTCAAACTTATACAACTCATTGTCACACCGCTTCTTTCTTCCTTCATCATTACTCATCTTTACCATCCTCCTTATTCTCGAACGGGTCCCTCTGGAGTAGAGCGGCGAGGGTTTCTTTCTCAATTTTATGCTCCAGCTCGACCTTATCGCGGAACCACCCCGGCATTCGGTTACACAACAGTTTCCATCCGGCATACACATCCGGTGCGACCTCCTTAACGGTTTCCTCTACCCTTATGACAATACCCTTTACTTCTAGTCCGGCTTCTTTCGCTTTCTTGATTTCACCCGGAGTCGTAAGCCGAATTATTTTTTTCTCTGTATACTTGTATCCCTTGGCCCTCTTGAAAAACGCATTAACGATTTCAGCGTCCACCGGGGCCTTTCCCCTCTTTAATGCCGCCGCAAATTCCGGGTACTTTCTTTGGTATAGGTACAGTGAAGTTTTCTTAATCCCCAGCTTCTCCGCTATCTGAACATCGTTAAGGTCCTGCCTGGCATAGTGTTCGGCGAGGAGTGGGAAGTCATCATTATATTTCGTATGCTTTCCAGCTTTCTGTTTTTCCTCAACCGCTTTTTTCTTTGTCGCCATCACACTAACCAACGTACTCATAAGAAAAGGTGTACCTTTTCGATGCCGTTTTATTTATTACCACAGTGCTTACCGCACCGGCCATTCCCCTTTTCTTAGACCTGACCACCCAGTTTCTGTCCCCGATTATTGAATTCAACATCGCTTTGCTCGAAGACGTGAACACATACCTAAATCCAAGCCCTTTGTAATGCCCCGCCAAAAAAGTATTGAACTTATGCCCGATCCCCAATCCCTGGTAATCGGGCAACACCACCATCCGGTGGAGCCGCTTTAAATTTTTGCTTTTCCAGTGTGGCAAATGCAGCACCGCAGCAAACGCCACCGCCACCTTACCTATTTTCGCCACATAGCACCTTGCCGCTTTATTCAGTTTTTCGCTCATATAATGATACTTCCTATAAGTTGCCCATCTTCGGTAGGCGGACGGGTAGATGTCGAGCTTGATTTCAGGTCGCCGAACCGACCTCCTTGAAAATTCCATATTGTCCGTGCATAGGGTCCAGTCCGGCCCTAACCACTCAACGATGTCATCATGACAGGAAACGGCGATGAATTTCTTTTTTTGTTTCCTTATTGCTTTGGATATGGCGTAACTCCCGGCCTTCGCCACCTCACGATTCACAACGCTTGTGAATTCATCGAAAACAATCAGGGCGGCATCGCTGAGTAGAGCGCGGGATAAATTAACCCTCATTTTTTCCCCGGTTGAGAGGACGCTGTATGGCTTCAGCCAACTCCACACAGTCGAAAAGCCCACAGAATTGAAAGATTTGCTTATGTCCTCGGTTGATACGCTTTTCGGCATATCATCTATTATGGACTTTTCCTTGTATTCGTACTCAGACACGCACCCCTCCCCAAACAATTCCGTTGCTATTGTGGTTTTTCCGGTTCCGCTCGCTCCATATATAAGGCCAATATTCCAATCCGCACCGTCTATGTCAATATCTCCGGTAAACCTTTCTTCCACCTCATCCAGACTGAGATCAAACTGCCCTTTTATCGAATTCACCCGGAACGAATCACTTGGCTTAATTCTCCTTACAATGTTAAAATTCGGCATGTATATCCGTCCCCTTTCAATTTATTGTAAATACTTTCTTGTTCTTCTTCATCCCGGCATTCCACCACAATTTCAAATTCTGTTTTTAACTTGTTTTGGTCGATACCTGATGGTGCCCCCCCCAGCAATCCCGTCTCATCAAAAAACTCACTCTTGAAATCATCAAAATTTATTCCCGGCAATGACAGGTCGTCGATATCACTTAGCTCCAATCCGAACTCCTCCATATGCCTGGTAACACCCTGCCCGGTGGGCTTCGCATAAATCGCCGTGAACGTCAACACCAATTCCCCGGCTTCCTTTCTGTCCCGGCAATCGATAAATACCGCGGGCAATAGGTCCGGTACGGTTCCGTTTTGCTTCAATACCTCTTCCAATATGGCCTGCCTATGGTGTCCGTCAAGTATCCACATTTTGCCTTTCGGGTCCTTCCAAACCTTGAACGGGTCCACGAAGCTGTGCTTACCAAGGGACTTCATTAATTGCTTTGCTTCCCTTTCATATAGCTCCTTGAGTCCCGTATCCCCGCCTTCAGCCCCTTTAATCTGGAGCCAGGTTAGCTTTTTCCAGTATACAAGCTCCAGGCCGTTAACTCTATTTGTAATTATCATTGCTCTCTCCGCGTCGTTGCCCTTGCGAAATTTATTATATCCCTACCCCTGACGGCCACACTCCCGCCCAACCAGGTAGTCTTCAGATATCGCTGTACACCGTTATCCCAGTCTCTAAGTCCGGCGCCACGTATCCACAGCTCGACTGTTCTCTTGCCGACGCAAAACATATCGGCTATCTCATGCTTATAATAAACTCTTTCAGGGATTATCTTGGTGCCGTCGCGTGCTGTTATTTCTTCTTCCATATAGTAATGTTAGAACAATTTTTCGCTTTTGTCAACAATATTCGTTTTTCTTGCCACTTTCTTCTCCTTTCTCCGGCATCGGTCCTAACGGCCGCCACCATTCGATTGCCACACCCACATAGGTATCTCGCTCGAAATTACTAGAATGCACGTTGTACCACGCTATATCCGTGCAATATTCCCCGGACCCAGCAAGTTTTGAAGTTGCGATTATTTCCGTTTCCGATACGGAAGGCTCTCTCTCTGCATTCCGCCATCTCATATAATCGGGGATATCGCTATCGATTACCTCCCCCTCCCTTATGGTATACATGGTGCCACACATCTTGCAAGCCTGTTGATTAATCGCCCCACAAACAACCCTTAAGTTAATCCTTTCACTTTCGCACGTTGGGCATTTCATTTTTTCTCCTTCCTTTCCACCCACCTAAAAACTTCCAAGCATATTGGGCATCGATAAAGAATGCACTCCTGTCCTTGACCTATAATGTAGGCATAAGCATGTACGGAATCACAATACGGGCATTTCACTTTCTTTCCTTCCACTTTGAGCAGGAGCTCACATAAACCAAAAAACCATTGACGTTATTAAAGTTTGCTTTCGGATATACTGGCCATGCCACTTCCCCGCCGTACGCCACCATCGCAGGCGGTCCGTAGTGACAGCAATCACCCATCCTGAAATTACAGCTTTCACATGTTTTGTACCTCCAATCTTTTCGGTAGGTGTTTCCACAAAACAACAAAACTACCCATTCAAAAATTTTACGAATCCACATTTAACCCTCCTTTTCCTACTCCTCAAAAAACATATCAAAGATATCCTTCATTACCGTTTTTTCAAAATGCTCTTTGGCATTTTCCAATTCACTAAAGCATATCCCCTTGACCTTCCTTTCAGTCAAATAGGTAATTTTCTGCACTATGCTATAACATCCGTATTCTTTTACGATTTGGCATACCCTTAAGTGCTTCCAAGGCTCACGGGGCCCGATATATCCGTCCGCTCCCTCCTCATCTGCAACCCACTCTATTTTTTTTAGATTCATTTAAATTTCCTCCTTTCACCACTCCGGCAAAAACGCAACCTCCCGCCACTTGACCCCGGCCCTTATTTCAGGTTCCCATGTCGCGCCAGGATGAATTTTCGCCGCCAGAATTACCCTGTTATTCGGATAGACGATCAGAATTGTGGAAAGTGCCGGAGGAGGAGTTGTGAATTCTTTCCATATGTGGCAATGAGGTAGCCTGCCGGCCTCACTGTAATCTGAGCCGTAGTACTGTATGGTTCCGCACCATCGGCAGCGGCGCAGCACCTTATTGTTTGCGACTACAATATATTCCATGTTTTCCCATTTGCACTTCGGGCACTCCTTATCTATCATTTCCCACTTCCTTTTTCTACTTCGATTATTTTCGCGGCCAACTCCTCTAACAGCGGGGTATACTCTTCGCATGGGTGATCATACAGCATCTCGGTAAGCATATAGGCGTCCTGGCTGTCATATTTCGTTTGTGGCAAAAGTTCCCCGTCCGGCCCCTTACCCCTTTCGTTTAGCCAGTATTTTATTTCATCGTCGCTCAACAGCAAGGGGTGCATTATTAGCTTTCCGCAGTCTGCGCAGTAAATGAATCTATCGCTTTCGCCGTCATCCCGCCTGTAGTCGATATCACACGCATCTGTATCATCCGGCACTATGCTTTCTTTTGCATATTCTGCTTTGTATTTCTCTTCGGCCTTATCAATGCAATCTTCGCAAAACTCGCTCCCTTCTATCGGCTCCACTTCTTCGACTTCACTGCCATCTTCATCTTCGTACACAAGATAATAAACGCGGCGTTTCGGGTGAAATGATTCACTTTTTTTCTTTAGCAGCCGTTCCGCCCGGGCAACGAGCTTCTTGTTTGCTACAGCTTCTATCCCGTACATCGTGACCTTATAGTTTTCCGCGTAATGCACGTACTCGACAAGGCTGTTTTCCAACAAGTACCTTGCCATCTTAATGGTGACGTATAATTTGTCCTTTTCCCTATCGAATTCGCCTTCCTTACTGAATTCATCAGCTATCCACCACCAGCGATTATCATTGTACAGTCGCTTTCCATGATAAACCATTTCCCTTAATAACTCTTTTTTTTCTTTTGACAGTCTCATTTTTCTTCTCCATTTCCAGCATTTTCTAATATCATTATCCAGCCGCGCTTTTTATTTTCCGCGATTACCCCAACTCCAGGCGGAAAGTCTACGTGTTGGCTTTTTCTTGATTGCCCCCAGACGGACCTGCCGTCTTTTTTTCTTACCAGGCCCCTATCGTTTGCCCGAACCTGTTCCCATTGGACAAGGTCTCCTGGCTCGCCATGTGCAACGCCCGGGTATACCGGGAACGTGTTTTTTGTAATCCTTAACATGTTTTCTCCTTCTATCTTTTTCCGCGATCATAGTTCTCAGGGACCAGGTACATACAAGAACCACAGTAATGCCTTCCCTTGGTCTCCCAATACAGGCCGTCTCCATAACTGTCGTACGGGTCGCCACAGTTGTGGCAAAATTCGATATTATCCGGCAATACCGGGAAATGCTCCTGGAGATACCACACGATTGCCTCTGCTTTTTTCAGTGACATTTTCGGCTGATGCCCCCTGGGGAGGTGAATTGAATCCGGGCAATTTCCGAGCAAAAATTCTACAAGCCCCCCAATCCACTCGACATCGTCCAGGTTACGCTTGTCGTTATTTTTCAGCAATTTGATGTGGTTCATTTTTTCCACCAATCCGGGGTTTCGTGGTAAATCTTACCGTCAATAGTGTCGCCGGAAAAGTCTTGACCGGCCGGTAAACGTTTTCCCCAACCCTTGAACCATAAGGGTATTCCTTGCGACTTTGCATTATGGACAATCCTTTCTATCCCTTCCGGTTTTAGCGGTCTCGCATTGTTGCCAGTTTCCCCTCCAACAATTACCCAATCTGTTAATTTACCCCTACATTCAAAAAAGAAATTTTTTATCAATGGCTCTAAAAACATGAAGGTTTTATTACCGCCCTTATAGTAATTATGGTCTAAATTTGACCAATAATCGGTAGGGCTGGTAATCGTCCACCCCTTCCAGCAATTCGACGGCATATCAATATCGTAAGCTTTCCCGGGGAACTTAGAGAGGAAAAGGAAAACGTTTTGCTTTTCCCCGGGCATAGCTGCATCTATATTATCATCTTTAATTCTTTGGATCACCCTCTTTTTCCATTCCGGTTTCCAGCAGGCGAAATCCGATTGCCAACCAACCAGGATAATTGACCCGGACGGGAAATCTTTATCAAACATACTTTCAAGGAACTGGGGGGTGAAGCTTCTGAAATTTTCATAGGCATCCTTACTTTCCGGCATTACCAGTTTGTTTACGCGGTAAAGATTTTCGGATTCCGCCCATGGCTTCGCATGTAATCGGGCGGCTTTGGCTGCCCAACAATCGTTTACCGGGCACTCCTTATGAAAGAAGTCGCACCCCTTCACGGGTGACCACTGGTACACCTTTACCTCGTTTATTTTGCCGTCGCCCTGGAATATTCTACTTCTTGTTAGTCCACTCATATTTTCCTCCTTTATTTTTAATTTCTACACTCGAAGCACTTTTCTTGCCCTAATTCCAGCATGTTTCCGCACTTGCAGGGGCCTGGGTCACAATTGTAACAAATCCCTCTCCAGTCGAGCCATGCCATGCCGCCGCAGCCTATACATTTGCCACGCTCCATCCAGTGTTCGCCGTCAGCCAACATCGCCTCATAATCAGGGGCGCCGCCAGCGACGTGGTTCCACTCATTTAGTCCGTCTTTCATTTTTTGCCTCCGAATCTTTTCCCCATGTTCCCATGACATAAAGTGGAAATAGCGACCTGTCTAAATATGTCCCCAGTTTCTTAAAACCTTCCATTGCCGCCTTCATGTTTTCTTCTACGTACTCATTGACGGCTGGAATTTCAAGGCCACAGCCTTCAATCTCCCTTATGGTCTCAGTAATCTCGATGCACCCTTCAATGCCGTGCTCTTTTGCAATTCTTATCATTTCTTTGAATCGCTCATTTACCGCCCGATCAGTGGTGTCATCATAGCAATCCAGCATAAAGGTGATAATTTCAGCAATAACCCTAATCACATCTCTCCCTTCCTGCCTGCTTTTCTCCTGAGAGGGCATACCGAAATCCTCTATGCATGGACGGCACCTATAATTCCTTTTTCCTTTCGTGTAATTCACGTCGAGTTTCCAATCGTAGAGCCCACACTTATTGAACTTCTCTTTGATGAACAGAAAGTCTCCGCAGGCAGTGTTGCAATATTTTCCACAATCGCTTACCTGGACTTCCAGCGGCTCGATGCGTCTTAGCACTTTCATTTTGCTGCCCCCTCGAAATTAACCACGCACGCCAAACACCTGTCGATCTTATGGCCCCTTATGCAGCTAACAGTGAGTATCCTGTTATACAACACGCACTCCCAGGCCGGACCGCCGACTATATTACGCAGGAACCCGCATCCCGCTCCACAGTATTCCTCATTTTCGGATATCTCGATTTCTGCCATGACATCTCTTGATATACCTTTCACTTTTTCACCTCCAATTTCCTAAACTTCTCATCCCATTGCCACAGCATGCCACCGGCGTAGACCTGGACATCTATACTATAGATCAATTTCATCCGCCTGCATTTCTTCTTAAATCCAGTGCCTATTAGCCGCGGCATCCCGGTCTTTCTATCAAGGCCCTTAACGTCAATTACTACTTCACGGCCCGTTGCATCGCGATAACTATAGTCAGCCTCGTAGGTTTGCGCCGGGGCTATCTTTTTGTGTTTCTGCTTGGTAATATAGCTGGCCGAACGAAACGTAAGCGAGCCCAATGTAATCGGCGGATGCATGTTAAGGTATTCCGCCGGCCTAACCACCCACTTTTTGTGATGCTGTAGGCCGGAAATCCTCCTTAGATTCTTAAGTGTAAGCCCGTAAGCATGCTCGGCCCTGGAATCAAAAATCTTTATTTCTTTTCCAACAAATCTATGCCCGTAACGGCACCTCATACTGTCCGGCGTTAACTCCGTCCAGCACACCGGGCACGCATGAACCTTCACGTTTCGGTGCTTTGGTGGCTTTGGTTTTTTTGCCAGTTTTTTGTAATCCTTCCTGCTATATTTCATTTTGTCACCTTATATTTTTCCAATCTCGATTATAGCTCTCCGTTCCCTATTGCAGCCGGGGCACCTTACGGACAATTCAACCCCGTCCACACCTAAGTGTTTTTTGCGGGTGCCAGTAAGTTCGACTCGCACCTCGAAATAACTTCGCCCGCAAACACAATTAGAGCTTCCACGTATCTCTGTAATGTAATTTGTGTATCTCATTTCACCACCTCGAATTCACCTGGTAAGAGCTCTGCCTTCCATTTCTTTCGACAACTACCATTAGGACACTCTATCTCCACTGCGACTGACCCCCTTGCGATACTAAGGTATGACAGGGAAACGTGCAGACTTTGCGCCCCACAATTAGGACAACACTTAAGATTCTCCAGCCAATTGCCATCATTGTCGAATAATTCAACGCACTCCACATGATCCAGGGATGGCGCCAGCAGATCGGACTCATAGCAATGATCCTCAATGTCGCTAAGAAAATCTTTCGTGGTCATTTCTTCTTCAACATCACTTGCGTTGATTACGATACATACTTCCTTAAGCGCCATATATCTTAGAATTTGCTCTGGATTATTGCCTTTTTTCATTTTTCCGCTCCAGCCCGGTGAAAATACCTTATCGCCTGCCAACAATAATAGGCGAAACATAAGGACCCGCCCTGATACCAGGAAGCGACTATCACATATATTTCCCTGTCGCATGCAACGGATATAACAGAAAGGAATGGGATTCCTAAAAAGGCATAGACCAACACGTAAATCGCCTTATATGCATTCATGTCGCCCATAGCTTCTACGATACCCCTTAGCCCCGGCGGATATCGCTCGACTTCAACATTTAATGTTCTTTTCATTTTCCATCTCCAATTGTCAAGACCACACCTTCGTAAGTGTTCACCTCCTCGATGTGGCCGGCCCTTACCAACCGGCTAAGTGACATGAGGAACCGGTCAACGCATTGTCCGCCCACCGTTAGCTCCCGCTTTCTAATGCTCCCGGCAGCCCTTACGGTCTCAATTATTTCTTGCTGTAATTTTGTCAATTCTTTCATCTTTTGTTACCTCCAGTATTCCTTTCAAGAGATAGGTCATTGACTGCAACGCCCTGACATCCTCCCTTTCAGTGGAATTATACACAACCGTGCATCCGTTGTATTCATAAATCATATTTCCTCCTTTTCTTTAAAATTTCCCGTCTTCCCATAGCCGATAGCACCCCGTGCATTCCCAGCCCGCAGGGGTTGACACCATTTCTATGTCTTTCTGGCACTCCGGGCAAAAGTGCTCGCTATCGCCCCGGGCCGCGTCAAACGTTGGGAATATTACCTGCCAGGCTCTACCACATGTAAGGCATTGGTAACCATTAATGTCAAGCCTCTCGACAATCTCCGTGCCTCCACAGTTCTTGCATTTCATGATTTGCCCCCACCTTGCAGCAGTTCGGGATTCTCGAAAACATTGCCGACTTTTTTGAATTTCTTAAAATCGGTCAAATTGAAATACCCCAACTGAGCACAATCCTCTCTAATCGGGCTAAAGGTGAACCTTCCAAATTTATCTTGACTTAACACCCACAATGAATAATCATATGCTTTTGCGTCTCCACTGCCCGGGATGTTCCTAAAAATATCGCCCTCATATAACTTGAGCTTGCCAATTTCGATGCCCTCCATTAGGAATATATGGTCATAGAATTCACAGTTATCCATCATTACGCCAGCACTATAATAATCGTGAGTATACTGCATGCTTTCTATCTCGGTGTCATAGCAACGGTACAACCTCTTGCACCCTTTCTTTAGCTTGTACATTTTTCACCTCCTGTTTCCAAAAGCTCCGGGTTCTGATAAATATTGCCGGCGATATAAACGCTGGTAAAACAAAACTTGCTAATTAGTGTGCTGGTCATAATATATTGTAAGCCAACCGGCAGGCATAGTCCGAGCGACAATTCCCCGAACTCATTTTGTTCGCAAACGTATATCCCGCCCTGGTTGCAGTCGACCAGTATGTCTCCACAATAGACGTTGCGCCCGCTTACCTCAACACCCTCCATCAGGGTAATTGATTTCGGAAATGTTTCCGCCGCGCATATAAGTCTACCAATGCTTCCATCAAAATCACCCTTATAATACATTTCGTTTGCATCGGTATCCCAATACCGATACAACCTCTTGCATCCCTGTCTTGGCTTATACATTATCAGTCCTCCTATACCCGGTAACATACCGGTAATTTTTCGGCGGCGTCCTTATCGGCTTTCCGTCAGCTCCAAGGAATCTTCCAATCGGGAACGGTGTGCAGCGGATGGGGCTTGCAATACTGATAGCCCTTATCATGTTCGCTCCGCTTACATACAGATCATATTCCGTTTTTTCTATCGCGATTCCCATACGGCAGTAATGCCATAGCATACCATATGTCTCCGGTATATATGATACCGCATTCACTATTGTAAATTTGCCAATAACCAATCCAACCGGTTCCGTCGCATAGATATATGCATGTTTCACCCCGGTTGCCAGAAAAACCCTTCTTAATTCCACTTTCTTCCTGCCGGATAAAATAGCATCCGCGTATTTCGGATGAATTGACATAACAATGTTACGGTCAACCGGGTCCGTATCGATAAATCCGTTAATAACGAGTTCGGCGGTCAAGTCGAAATTTTTGATTTCTCTAATCATATTTCCTCCTCACGATATTTTTATTTTACTATCATAGGCGGCTTCGATTAACATCTCGCCTTCAGCCATCGTTACATCGAAACATTTTTGTTCTCCGTTCTGGCCGAGCTTAATATTCAGCACACCCAATCCTCCAGACACAAACTCTACCTCTTCCACTTCCGGCGTGGACCAACTTGACCACTTGCCGTTATGCTTAATTCTTACCGAAAAAGCTTCGCTCATTTTAGTTCTCCTTGCGGACCCATATAATCTTTCTTCCGCATTCCGGGCATGTCTTTAGCCCGCGCCTTATCGTATCGTGTCCACATTTTTCGCACTCGTACCTTTTATTTGTTCGGGGGTTTCGGTCTTCGCCCACCGTGTAGTAATTCCCTTCGTTAATTGCTGTATAATCTTTCTGGTCACCCATCTTATTCCTCCTTACCACTGCCACCCGGAAATGGGTCTGCCATAGCTTCCATCCTTATTCTCTGCACGAAATTAATTACCTGGACATCATACTCGCGTTTTTTCCATCTATAGGCAACCATTGGCCCGTCGGGCTCCCATCCGCCTTTCGCACCTTCGGTTATCATACTGCCCAATTCGGCAACGCTACCAACAAAATAATCATACACGTATTTCATCTTAGTCCTCCAGTAACTCAAATTGATCACCCGTCCACCAGTGACCGCCACGCTGAAATATTGTCAACCTTCCGTCTATCCGAAGCTTCCTAAAATCATCTTTCAAATCGGAAGTTTTCTTTTCTAACATTACCTCGAATCTACCAGGTGCAACATTTACGACGATTCCATTATTGCCATAAATCCCATCAGACAACCGGTACATATCATCCGTAATATATTCAAATTGCCTGGCGACGCTATAGCATTCAAGTGCGTAACGGTACGTGTCTTCACATATACTTTTTACGGTTACTACTTGTCCGCGCTTTATAGGTTTCATTTCAACCCTCCATTTTTTTTAATTTTCCGATAACTCTCCCCAGGCCACCGCAAAACTGTAGCCCCTGATAGCCTGGACAATAACCTATTATCTGTGTATGAAAATTTCGTCACCCCTCTTTCCGGGTCAAGGTTAGACGCCATTACAAACCTATCGTAGCGGCGATCTAATAGCTCGGTTAATTTTCCCTCGAAGTGATTGGGGTTATCTTCACCGCCAAGCTCATCGATGAATTTCCATTGAGAGCTGATAAACCCGTAAAGCTCTGCGCTGTCTTCTTGACTCAGCCCCCCCCTGGCTTGCTTAACCCATAATTCCTTAAGTGCTATCGCCCGGATATAGTAGGCTGTTTCTCCGGCCGCCAGTACCTGGTAGAGGAGCGATAACATAAGATGGGTTTTTCCGGTACCATTGGGGGAGGAGAGAAAAAGGAAGTTGCCCTGGCTATCCGGGAAGCTTTTTACAGCCTCGACAATCGACCGTATATCGTTAATGTCGTACTCTAAATCAGAAAATGATGGTATCTTTACATCGTAATTGGACGCCGCACCTACCATATCCCCGATCTTTCGCTTTGCCAATTTTTCGAGGAAAAGCACGCAGCGGCGCGCCATACCTTCATCATTGACTATCCAGCAACCTTCAATCACGCAGTCGCGGCATGTTGTTGGGCTATTATCGGCTTGCATTATACGACCCCTTCAATATTTCTTATTATTGCTTTTATGATACCGCTGAAATTATTATTAGCCAGCGTATCGTCAACCAATATGGACCTTAACAATTTCTTCATCTCATCAATTGCTATGTCCGGGCTTTCCCACATTCTATTATCTCCATACCCATCCACCCAGCGATCACGGCCAGACAGTATCGGGTGATATCTCTTTTCTAGTCCTGAATACTTACCGTTGCCGCGATCTATAGCAACTATATGGCTTCTTTTTTCTTTTAATTCCATTATTTTACTCCTATAGCCTTAATCTCTCATCATTAACGACCGGGCGAATCTTTAGTATATCAAGAATCTCTGCCGCTTCACTCATCGGATGCCAGCAGAATACGCATTCAGGGGTACAGCACATTTCCCCTTTTAGCTCATAGCAATCTTCGCATATAAATATGCTTCTTTTGATTAATTTAGACCCATCACTTGCTTTCATGGCTTCCTCCTTCCATTTCGCCTATTACCTCATCTAATAGTTCGTCAATATAGCCTTGCGCGCTTTTCCACGCTTCCGGGCAAACTAAAGGTCGTATTCCGCCATCATGCTCATACAGATTACATTTAACACTGTATTCGTAACGTTCATAGCCACTATCATAGTCCCGCCTATTAGCCCCAATCTTAATTCCGAGCACCCCACAAGTATCACCATCCCTACTGACGCAGTTGCCGCAGTTTTCACATTCATGACACATTGTTTTCTCCTTTTTCCTTCATCGCCCTATACCTTACCCAACGTTCTCTCTATTTGACTGACGATAGTTTCCGCCTCGTACAGTAGATGATTCATTGCCTGGTCATATTTTTCCTTATCGCCCTCCGGGTACATTGACCCCCAATAGTTCCGGTACTTATTGCAGTCACAGATCGCTTCCCGCAAATCTTTTTCTATATCCATGAGGAGTGCCGATAGCGCCCTTTGGGTTTGCCATTTTTTTAGTTTTGCCATTATTTTACCCCCCCCTCCTTTTCCTTCATTATTTTGAATTGCTGGTAGTTCATCCCTTCGATGTATTCCGGCCCGTAATTATAGTCGATTTCCGCTTGGCTTAGCCCTGGAGTAACTTTGTTTGTCCCTGGGGTCTTGGTCTCACAGTTAGCCTTTTCCAGGAAAACATCGATATACAATACCCCGTCTTTATTTTTGGCCATTAGCTTAGAAAAGCTTAAGAAATTAGGCCTCCAGAAAACATCCTCGCGGGCAAACCGGACGGCGGCCTTGATAGCAATGGCGGTGAATCCATTTTTTATTAATTTTGCAGCTTCATCGTGGTATTTATCCCTATTTTTCTCGAATCTTTCCCGCTGCCCGGCATCCAGAGTGGAAAAATAATAACTTACAACTTCTTTTACTTCTTGAGAATAGTTCTTATCTTTATCTTTATCTTTATCTTTATCTTTATCTTTATCCTTATCCCTTACCGTAACGGTAGGGTAACCGTTAACTAACCCCTGCCTAACAGTTAGAGAATCCTCATCCCATAAGCCATAACGGGATAAGATATTTATTGTTGATAAGTGGGGGGCGATGCTGGGCTTTAAACTGAAAGTTTTGTACTGGAATAAAATAAATCCAGGTAAAAACCAACGCTTCCCATTATCGATCTCAATGAATTTGCCATGCATTTTTTCCTTTGCGTCTTTTTCTGTTATTTTTCCACCGCAAAGAATGCTGGCAATTTCATAATCAACGGACCATATCCCGGCATGATCGCACGTGGATATGAGGTAAAACCAAAATAATTTAAATTTTGTTGGTAATCGCCGGATTGACGGCGAGTCAAATGTACTTGTATCGATGAATCTATTTGCCATTATTTTACTCCTGTATTATTGTATTTCCCTTTTCGTATAACATACCGTGCAATACTCAAAACCTGTGGGTGCCCCGTAGTCCTGATAATCGATTTCCGTTATCCACTCACACTCATGCTTTTCTGATGGTAAGTCGTGACAAAAAGTACAGCACTTTTCACGGTAATACTCAATGCCGATTTGCTCTTCTTCCTTATCGTACAACGGGAACCTGCCGACAGTCTCGTAATACCTGCTGCCTTTTATAATCGGAAACTCGCACCGATAGCACATGTGTGCTTTCCGTGCTTTTCTAAGTAGTTCTTTAGTCATGATATCTTACCGTTAAATTTCATAAAAAGGCGGCTGCGACGGAATTGAACCGTCAGCAGCGAAAGAATCGCCACCGGGAACCACCCTTGCTGCCGTGGAACACTCCTTACTTGATGTCGCCGTTGACCATGCCTGCCACCTGGCACGCGCACGGCTAAGGAAATGCATTCTACAACTTCCGCCATTATTAGTACTAAAAGGAAGCCCGGGGACTTCCACCCCGGAATGAGAAAAGAGAACTGCACTACGATTGGCTTTCTTAAAACGTGCCTACTCCGACCGTTGCAGGTTGCCAAGCCTGCAACCTGTCGTCTCGACGTTACCGCCTCTTCCTTTAAGTAACCATCCACATCGTAACTTGTACGGGCCTGAGAGTGCAACCCTACGCCCCCTATTGGAAGACGTAAGAATAATAAGCCGCTACAGCCGTTTCGCACTAACGGTGTCCGCCGGGACAGCAATAGGTCTGATGTTACGCCTCCCGGGAGACCATTTCTGGATTGTAGATGGTATGATTGCTTATTCTTTTTTTGGGTGTTGACGTGGGCAAGGTATAACCTTGCGTCCCGGCCATGAACCCGATAACTTATTCCATAAGGAATAACCACGCCATAAGATAGTGATTGCTTATTCACGGGACTCCCTCAGCAATGATTGTCCAGATCGGCAACTGAGGGAATCCGTGAATTTTATAAGTGCATTTGCCTGGACAATCATTTTGTTTTTCATATTACTATTATAATACATTTTTGCTATTTTTTCAACTTTTATTTTGAAAAATGTTTTATCTTCCCGCATATATTTAGGACAGGGCATTCATCGCAGTACCATTCGTTTTTATGGTCGCTACTATAGATACATCCCCAGGTGTTTTTATAACAGCCCTCTATGCTGATTGGCTCGCTATCGCAGACGCGCTGACATAGGCCGTTAATTATGCTTTGCTTTTCCTCAATCCTTTTTTCATATCGCCTTAACTCTTTTTCTGTCAGTATATACTTCATGTCATCCTCCGTATTTTTTCATTAACATTCCCAATATATCGATCTCGAATCTTTCACCGTACTTATTGGTTACTACATCGCCGCTTCCTACATCCACAAAATACACAACCATGCTGTTAAAGTCAACCCTGTATTCATAAATGTTAGGAACATACAGGTCGTTATCATCTAATATTTTCCATAAGTCATAATTGGTTTTCCAAAGGAAGCCTTCTATTTCTTCTTTTAGGTCACCTATTTTTGCGATTCTATTCATGAGCTTTCTTTCACTGCGTTTCATATTATCCGCACTCCAGCCAGTGTTCAATCGCCTCTTCTATCGACGGGTGCCTTCTGTAATACCTCTCCTCCGGGTCCCTGACGCGCTTGTAGATAACAATTTTCATCTTATTTCCCGCGCTTTCAATGTGTAACCGGTAAGCCTCGTGATGTGCCCTAAGAACAAGCCTTGTCAGGTTGTTGTTGTCGTATGTTGATAGATTTTCTTTAGAGTGGCAAAGCATGCTCCAGCCACCTCCGCACTTCTTTATTGGGTAAGGGAAGTGCCATTCGCCCCTATAGTGCTTATCGAAAAATTCAAATGCTTCATCGTATGTCATGGGCATATTACACTTCCTTGCGAAAATCGCAAGTATCGCATTCCCAATACCCGTACGCATTTTTCTTTATTTCCCCGCCACAGTTGCAGGGGAAACTTTGGTAGTCGTCTTCTGGTATATCGTCGTGTGCCATGTTTTCCTCCTATATATTTTTTAACTTTATTTACCAAAAATACTTCCCGTTGCTTCTTCCCCGCCTAAATCATCGAAGCATTTTTCGCATACTTCCATATCGTCAAGCTCTCGATATTGACTACTATACATAAATTTCTTACCCCTGGGTTCGATTGGTGCATGGCAATTCTCACAAAAGTGAATTGCAAACGAGTCGCTTCCCTGCATATTGCAAAGCAAGCATTTCGTCGCGGTCGTTACGATTAGCATATTTTTTTCCCATTGAAGGACATCGTAATCTAAGCACGGCTCGCCTTCGTTGCAGCAACGACAAAGCTTCGGATTTAGCCCGATTAATTTCACCGGGTCGCCGATATTTCTTTCAACACGATCATCGTCGAATCTAATTACCTGGCTAATTCCGACCAGGTGCGGCAACCAGTATCTTTCAAGTAAGCGTGGAATATTCATTTTTTCTCCGTTTTTATGTTTATACTGATAGGTGCGGCCCTATGGGGGCCGCGACCACAATAAGTCTACCTGTCACCATAGGTATCGGTGATATCGCCTTCCTGACAAACACAATAGGACCCGCAATCTGTTCTTCTGGTTTCATCATCATACCCAGGGGTATACAAGCGGTTAAGGTTGGCAATCGTTACTTTTCTAAAATTTAAATGTTTCATATTTTTCTCCTTTTTTTCGTTAATCTCAGTCAGTATAAGTTATTTCCAGCTCTTCCACAGCCCGCGACGCGAGCTCCTTTTCAAGATCGTTAATGTATTTCAGGATTTCCTGGAAACGCATTCTTAGGAGCTCGGTCGCAGTCATGGTCTTTACTTCCTGTAGACATCCCAGGATGTGGTAATTTTCACCCCTGGAATTATTTCTAAATTATTGTCTTTTGCGTGCTGGCTAATGTCACTTTCTTTTATCGTCACGAACCCTGTAAGGCGGTTGTCAAGCAACCACAATATTAGCGTCCGTTTATCAGTTATATCGGCATTCCATACCTTTACCTTTTTGATGCCATCTGTTTTGTTGGGCATAACATCGGGTGTCGCCGCTACCGTCTGCCTCGCTTCCTCTATTAGCCGCTCTCTTGTTTGGTCTCGTTTGGCCACTTCCGCTTTTTTGAACAACTCTGCCCGCTTTTTTTCAGCTTTCGCTAATGCTTCCGCTTCCAGGAGGTCCTGTTTTCGCTGCTGCTCGTTAAGGTAGGCGCGGGATTTTTCTTTTAGAATGATTTCCGCCTTGATACCCTTGGATATCAGATCGTCTTCGATGGCCTTGACACCCTTGTGTAAAGCATGCAGGGCTGACTTTAGTTCTTTCATCCTGTTGCCGGATGGGGTTACTTTTATCCCGTCCCTTAGCCGCTTTATGTTGTTAGATATCACTGTTAGTGACGCTCCGGCTGCCGCGTAATCCTTCTCCGAAATAATCTTAAGGCTTCCCGCTTTTTCATACTCAGTTTGCAGTTCGCTGATAGCTTCTTGCACCTCTCTGATCTTGAGTATTTCGTTTTCAATCCGCGCAGTCAGCGTCTTTACGTCGTCGAAAGGCGCCAGGCTGCTTTTATTGATAACTATACCATTTTCCTTCATTTTTTCCTCCAATTTTTTCATATAAATATAGTCCTTCCTTTATCATCCTGAGTATTGCCGACCCCTGGAACTGTATAACAAAGGCTGCCGGTAATGGCTTGCTGCAATAAGTCCCTACGACGCACACGACGGCCTTCCTGTTGATAGCGGCTATCTCAAGGGCACGCAGGGAGCTAATTGACTTCTTGTGTATAACGCTGCTCATAAATCCTCCTATTTCATATCGTTGTAAACGTTAATGTATGATAGAAACCTGTTCCAATCACTCTTGTTTAACGCCCTGTTGATAAGACGGTACTTCCCGGTTGACTTAAGATAAACATTAAAAGCCTTGACCGGGGTCGCGTCCTTCACGATCATGTCGATTCTACCGGCAATTCCCAGGGAAAAAGAGCCCAACATTACCTCGCAGACAGCGTTTTTTTCCTTGATATTTTCAGCATCGTAGAAGTCGCGGAAGGCTTCCATATAGGGCAAGATTTCCGGGTACTTGGTCGATATGACCCGCCAGTTAATAGCCCCGTGCTCAACGTACTGTTGGCATAGGCTGTGGACAAACGTGCCACGCTTCGCGGCTGAATCATCCTTATAGAACTGGTTGCCATAGAATTGATCGAGTAGCGCGCTAACGCTCGAAAGGGTATTGCCGTTAAAGGTATACATATGCTCTTCTTTGCTGAACTCCAGTCCGGGTGTGCAGAGTGAGGGGTTGACGCTACACAGCTTCGCGTAAGCACATAGCTGTAGGTGGTCGCGCTTCTTGTTTTCCGCTCCGGTTTTCCAGTCGTAGATTATCATTATAGTACCTTTAGAACAGTTTCCCGTTACCATTGGCTGGTGGTTTTGCTTGCGACTCAACCGGCTGCGACACCTCTTCTACTTCCGTTTCAATGATTTCTTCATGCTCTTCTTCTATTGCAGGGGGTTCGTCGGGGTAGTTGGTTCCGTTTTCCGCAAATTCGCTGGGTTCTTCGCCGGCGGATGCCTCGATTATCGATTGCTCTTCTCCAGCATATGTTCCTTTGAAATAGCTATAGAATGCAAGTCGCAGGCACCGCGACAATGCTACTTTTTCTAACATTACCGCGGGTTCTGTTTTCCACTTTGCCCCTTTCGGGTTTCCTTTCGCGTCCTTATTACACTCATCGATGTCAACCGTAACAAAAAACGGGGTGTCTATTCCCTTTCTGTGTACAATGCAGTAAGCCGACTCCAATTTGCCACGATCTTTCTTTCTTGCGGGTTCGTGAATCATTGTTATCTTGCCGGTGCCGTCAAAGGCTGGCTTGTATATATCGTTCTCGTATACGCATGCCGACCTATGCCCATTGTAGTCCGGTTGCTCTTGGGCCTTTTTGAGGTAGAAGTTTTTCCCCAGAAATATAGCGGCTGGAGCATCGCCATACTTGACCGGCCATATTTCCCCGGCCCTTGGGTCCGCTCCGTATTTCTTTCCCAAAGACACGAAGAACAGGAATTCGGTTTCACTTAGGGTCGGGGCGAACAGCTTCCGTGTTTTGGCTAGAAAATCGGCCTGCCACATCGGAAGTATTCCGTTTCCGTTATCTCCGTTTTCTGTGGCTTTCACCACTGCATTCTTAGTTTTTGTCATTTTTCCTCCTCTTTTTCTTCTTCTTTCAATAGTAACCAATATCCATAAAGCGAACCGTTTTGGTCTTCCAGTGGGTTGCCCCCGGCCGCTTCAATTTTTTCATACAGGTCGTTGTAAATTTCAGGCAACCTACTGTCTACATTGATTATTACGGATTCACTACTTCCGAGGTAGCACCGGTCTAACTTTTTTTCGCTGTAAATAACTTCGATTCCGAGCCCACATGCTATTCCCATGAGCTCCTTTACCTCTTTAATACTAACTGCGTTTTGCCTCATTTTTCCTCCTTTTCTTGTCCCCTGATGTACAGGGGTGTCCTGGTCGCATAGAAACTCTCTATTCTTTCGTATAGTTTCTGTAAGTGTTCCGGGTCACTGCCGTCAAACTCCATGCCACTGCTTCCCCACCCTGGTTCGTCCAGGCGCAGGAAGCCATCGATGAAAACGCCGTCAAGGAATACTAATAGGCTTTCCCTGGTTTCTTTGATTTTTTCAAGCTCCGCCGGTTTCATTTTTTACCCTCGCCGCCCATCCTTTCATCTAACCTTTCAATGTCATAGCTGAAATTTCTCATCATGTCTTCGATACTTTTTTTGGCGTAACCCATTTTTATCAACCTGTATACCATGAGCATTTCTAATGATGCCTGTGGGTCTATTTCACTTATCCCATATGCGTAATGCTGAAATGCTTCCAGGGCGTGTGGGTCTCCGCCTGTATCAATCCTCGCCACCCAAAACCATGCTTCCGGGTCCGATGGGTTCCCGTCGCCTTTAATGACGAGATATTCATCTTTGTACCCAGCCTTAATTTTTGTTTTAGTCATTTTTCTTATCCTTTTTTTCTTTAATTTCGTTGTCCTTCTCCGCCTGCGATATGTCTTCCCTTAATTGCAGGAACCATGAGTTGTTACCTGCGGCATCAGATTGGTTATGCTGTTTTGGTTTCATTTTCTGTCCTGGTAAAGGCGGCAACTCCGGCCGTCATTAGTTCCCGTGCCACTTGCGCTCTTGACCATTTTTTTTTGATTGCCCATGTATCGATTATCCTTAATAACGCGGCGCCGTCTTTGCCACTTAACGTGACGTAAATACTGTTACTTTTTTTCATTATACCTCCTATTTGATATATATTATATATAGTATATATTTTTGATATTTTCAACTATATAATTTTTTTATTAATTTCACTTTCTCGGCATGGATAGTGCCATTTTGCCACGGGAAGCTCCCGAAGGGCAATCCAAAAAGCGGAAGTAACGGCTCTGAAACTTCGCACTCCCACAATTCCAGGCAATAGCCGCCTTTCATGAATTTTGTGGCGGACTCCAGACTATTGAATGCAAGAAGGTGGTGTCCGATTTCCCTATTTTCTTCGGGAGCCGTAACAAATTTTCCGACTTGGTAATTTACGCGGCCGTACCTGTGACCCGATACCGATTCCAGTATGCCCGTATCCTGGTGACGTATTACCTTGTATGTCTTCTCTTTAGCCTCCCTTATTTCTTTCTTTTCTACCCACTTTTCAACGGGGACGCCACACCAGTATTCCCATGCCTGTATTTTTTCAACCCATATTTCGTTAGCACTCGTATGCTTTTTTAGAATCTCCTTATCGGTGGCAACGTGCCACCCATCGTTTCCGTATCGCAAAAGAACCGCAGCTATCTCTACTGCCACCGCCTTTACGTCTTGCTTCGCAATCGTTGACGGCACGCTGATGCCATACTTGTCCCGATCTCTTCCGGGCTGCACCTCCTTGTCATAATTTGTTTTCACCGTAATCCTCCTTTAGTTCTTTCAGTAGCATTTTGCCTCGTGCATGTGGGCAGGTGAAGCCTTTATCGGGCCATCCGTGGGCCTGGCAATAGCCGTGATGATCGAAGTAACAATCATCTTCGTCTATTAGGTCGATTATGATGACTATCGCCCTGTTCACTATACTTGTGATTTCCGTGAGATTCATTTTTCCTCCTTTTTCTTTATTTCTTTATCTTCCCGGGCGTCCTTGCTGCAATGCCCGTTGTATACTTTTGCATTGTTGGTCCCTACCTTATGCCTGTCGCAGTAATAGAGAAAATCTTCCTTTTTACCGGGTCGCATACCTTTAAGTTTGTCCGCTACCGGCCCGCCATTTTCCGCTACCGCTTCGCTCTTTTCCGCTACCGGCCCGCTCCCTTCTTCCTTCTTCCCGTTAGCCAGAAAAGAAAACAAAATTATACAAAGTTCCACGACGCCTACCAGGCACCCGGCGAGTATCGCCTTAACTGTCCGTTCCGGTACACCAATGATATCAATTATCACGGATGATACAACCGAGGTCTTATTGATCGGCAGGCCTACTGTTACCCCGTACCGGGCGGAGTTAATCTCGCACCATTCCCGGGGGTTATCCGGGATATGGCTTGTCGCCGCGGCGCTCTTACTCTGCACCGCTGCAATTTCGCTTTTTATCCGCTCCGCCGCTGCCGAGTATCGCTTCGATTTTCCTTTCCAGCTTCGCTCGTATCGGTTCCCGCTATTCCTTTCTACCCCAGCGATTGCATCCCCTTTGCCCTGCTCCGCTTCCGCTAATTCCCGCTGTAACGTCGCTATTTCTTCGCTGTAGAATTTCACCGCCGCCCGCTTAATGCTATAGATGGCGGGCTCATATTGCCGGTTAGCTTCCCGCTCCGCGTGTATCATCTCAGCGGTTATTGAGACCCAGGCTGGAACTGCACACATAAGGGCGATAATGGCATATGCGAACCAAAGCGGCCGCTTCTTACGGTATATGCAATAGTACCCGGTAGAAAGCCGCCCGGACTCCAGAACTACAACGATTAGAGCGGCGGTTTCCCAGGCGACATAATTAATGTAAAATCCCCACCCGGCATAGAGGCTTATCGCCGTGGCACCTATCGCCAGGGAAGTGGGGATCATTCCGCGTTTCATTGCACTGTTACCTTGCGTGTGGCGCGGCTGTCGATGCCGGTTTCTTCTAACAGCATCCTCCGGCAGACATCCCCGTACTTTCCCCGGTCACGTTTCCCGTACATTCTTTCCGATATTTCTTTGATACGCACTATCAGTACGCTATCGTTATGAAAGCTCCTTATAACAAGACCCTGGTTGCGGTAGAGATGGTAGATTGTTTCTCGACCGATTTGTCTTCCGCTATTCACAGTCATGGATAATAGCCGCCGGTAAAGTTTCATGTCTTCTTTCTTGTTTTTTGATAGGTACATGCCGATCTCATAGTTTTTCCCATCCGGGTGCAACTTGATCACGATTTTCCTGTATTGGTTTTCTTTTTTCATTTTATTTCTCCTTTTCTTTCGTTTACTTCCTTCATTATTTCCGGGTCCATGACCCGAAAGCTTTCCAGAGCCATGTGTTCTGCTAATTTTTCCGGGGGGCATAGTTCGTGGGTTTCGGTTTTTGCGTTGCTGATGTGCTCCGCAAATCTCGCCGGGGAGTAGGCTGCAGCGACTCCATCTATTCGGTAGGTAACTGTTCCCGCTACGACAATCTTGTACTTGCTATTGTAGTAGAATACGATTGTCCGGCTCATAAAGACATCCCCTTCCCATCTGTACATTGTTCCGCCGGTTGCGAAGGCGTAGAACTTACTTTCTCGCGGGGCGAAGTCGGTTAGGACTTCTCCGGAGAGCAGGGCTTTTGTTTTGCTATTCATTGTTTTTCTCCTTCCGCCTGTTATTAACAGTGCCTTTCCAGCCAACCCGCTTGACCATCTGCCTTCCCCATATACAGGAGAAAAAAATCATAACCGATGGCGTCCATTTCTTCTACGGTTGTCAATACGGTTCCTTCGGGGATGCGTTCCCGCATTTGTAACACCATGACTATTTCCCCGGCTTCCTGCACGAATTTAACCCGATTGACGGGGATATCATCGTCCAGTAATGTTGACATTACCTTCGCGGTCGCCTCGTGCCCTATGGCAGATTCCCTGATTGGGGTTTCCTTCCATATTTTTCTTGCATCCTCCGGTGTGACTGAAATTAACCGGAATCGCCCCGGTGCCGTTAATACCGCAACGTTAAGTGCGGTTATGCGACTGTACTCTGCGTTTGCGCTTCTGATATATTTGTCAATTGTCATTGTTTTTTCCTCCTTTTAAAGTCATTTCAATTCGCCCCATGCAATACCGCAGGGAAGAAATTACTGAATTTTCTTTGACCGGTCGGCCATTGCTATGAAAAAATGTCTGTCCTGTCATTTCGTTGTAGTGCCAGTGGAAAGTAATTGTCTCCATCATTATTCCGTTTGGCAGTATATATAATTTTGGATAAGCGGCTAATTGCAATGCCTTCACAATTTCGTCGCTTCTCAAAACTATAACTTCCAGTACGTTCCCGCCTTCAATTATATGTGTCATTTCATTCATAGCACGCCTCCTTTTTTTCCCCGTAAGCCGGGGATGAGTATTCGATTCCCGCACACTTTTCGCAGATGGGATACCCGCCTGCATTAAGATAGATGTCATCTATCTTGTTTCCACACGGACACAGGCTCCGCGTTAATAACTTTCCTTCTGTTTTTTGTTTCATTTTTTCCTCCAATTTTTTCTATCAATCAACTTGTGCCGCCCGACCGGGAGCCGATCGGACATATAAGTTGGTTGATTATTCCCCGAAGCCTTCGCGATAGTTTCTCATAGCTTCGCTCCAGACGAAAAGCGCCTGGTCTTTTACCTTCTGAATATCGTCGGTAAAATCTCCATCCTCGATGGCTTCTTCTATGGCCTCTTTTATCTCCAGTTTTCTCCCATCGTCGGTTAAGAAAAAGTCTCCATCCTCTATGACTTCGCCCCAGCCGTCCAGGTAGTAATCCTGGTCGATATTTCCGTACCCGATAACGTCGGTCATATATAGGATATCACCGGCGTAATCATCCGTCGGGCGGGTATTGGAGCCCATTGTTTCGACGCTTCCGTCCGTCTCGATAATTACCTGCGTTCCGTATTCCGAGAACGTAGTTACCTTATTATATTCCACCCAGTTCACCACCGATTCCAGGACTTTGATTACTTCGTTTTCGGTCATCTTGTACCATTGTTGCTTACTCATTTTATCCTCCGTTATTTGCTATTTTCAAAAGCTTGCTCGTAGGCCCCTCGCCTTAGCAAGAGATCGACCCCATCTTCCCATGATAGGATATTGTCTCCGCCGCCGTCTGCACAATACCCACTACCTGGAATCCAGCTTGTGGTGTGCAACCATGATTTTTTTCCATCCCAATACGCCGGGTAAATAGCGTTCGCCTGGTAGCCGTATTCGCTGTCATCGGAGTCCCACTCACAAATTACAGTATCGGATACTAAAAGCGTGTGGTCGCCGATACTTTCTTCATAATTACCGTTTGGATTGTTATCGACCACCATGGTTGTTCTTTCTCTAAATTTTACTTCATTCATTTTGTCCTCCGTGTCTTGTGGTGGGCAGACACCTAATGTCCGCCATCTCAACGCCTACCGGGAGCAAGTTGTAGGCCCGGTTAAAATCACTGTGAATATCGCTATTCCGAAACTCATGCCCTGTCATGGTGTAGGTGCCTTCGTCTCCATAGCGCCCCACTTCGTCACAATAATCATCGTACTCCCATGCCGTTTCGGCATCAATGCCGCACCAAAAGATTTCCTGGCCTTCCTTTTTTTCTTCTAACTTAAAATATACGTTCATTTTTTCCTCCCTAAATTGTACTTTTCGATGAGCACCGTTCTTTCGTCAGCGCTCACAATCGAATCGTCTGTATAGTCAACGTCATCACCGTAAAAATCAATGGAAACGAGGTAATCATTCGTCCCGTCGATTTTGTAGATAGCGATTTCGGTATTTTCATCGATGTCACCGAATATAGGGGCATCGACGTTCTTGCAGTCGCTCATCTTGTCTATGCTGATGAGATTGAGTGGTGTTTCCAGCTTGACAAACGTTCCGTCCTTCTTGTACAGCTTCCTCTTTAAAGTCATTTTATCCTCCAATTTTTATTTAATTTCAACTTCGGTATAATAATAGCATAACTTTTCTATTTTGTCAACTAATTTCTTAAACAAAATAAAAAAAGTTTTGCGCGGAGTGGTGACCTACGTTTCCATCGCCCGGTCGAACGGTGAAATTACTTGATATTAGTTGCTCTTGTCAATCAGTCTATCGACAAGCTTGGTCAATGTTTCGGATATTTCGCTGAGTTTTTCGGTGGTCGCCTCAAGCCTACCGGCAACCGTCGCCGCCTTAACTTTCAGCTCCCCGGTGTCACATTGTAGTACATCCACATCGCTGCGAACGGTCACAATGTCACGTTCCGCCGCGCCAACCCTTTCCTTCAATACCTTTACTTCTGTTGACACAGTCTCGACGCGCTTCCTGTAAGAGCCCCTAACAACACTTATAAGGAACCCAATGCATCCCCCTATCATTCCTATATTGGTCGCTATTTCAACCGCTGGTTCTGCCACTCGCCCTCCTGCTCCCGGTGGCATGGAAGCGTCACTATTTTATTATATTTGTGTCAAATGTCAGCGTCACTCCGCCAGCAAGCACCGCCCCTCCTTTCGGAAAAAGGCTTTTCCCTACGAGCAGGCCAAGCCCCAAACGGAACGGACTTCTATGCCGCGTACTGTACAATTTATTGTACCCTATTCGCAGTTCTTTAGTAAGCCTTTCAAGACTGTCATATTTTTCTTTCATTTTCGCCTGGACTTCTTCGCTTAGATCACGCTCTGCTCTCATGGCTCTGCTTAATTCTGATATTTTCTTAATCCATTCTCTTTGGATTTCCTGATTAGTAACTATAAGATGGTTGTATGCATCGCTAAGGAGCAGGTATTCTGCCTGCAACCGGTCATATTCCGCTCTTGTTACGTCGCTCTTCCCTTTATCTATGCTTTGGGGTTTCGGCTTTATTTTGGCTGTCACGAGCCCCTGTGGTACTTCCGCTGCCTGCATAAATAATTCGTCTGTTTTTTCATGTCCGGTTTTAGCTTTTTCTTTTGCGGCCGCTATCTCACTATCAGTCTTTATCTTTTCCATTCCCGCTGCCGCTTTCAGGCTCTCAATCCTTGCGTCCATCTTCTCCGCGTTGCAATTGCCGATGTAGTGCGGCATTACGATAACAATGGCGATTGCACCGGCGACGATGGCTGCCCATTTGCCGATTTTTTTGATGCCGATTAGCACCCCTAAGCCCTTGATAGTCATTTCGTTATGCTCCCATCAATCCTGTTCTTTTGGGTTTGCTTCGCGTATTTGATGCCAAGGGTTCCGGTAAGGATTACGGTCATTATCATTGTGACCGTGCCCGGGTCTATTGAGAGACCCGCGAACTTTTTAAGCGCCGGCAATAGGAGGTGAACGGCTATACCGATAATCACCGTTCGGAATTCGATGGTTTTGAATTTGTCCTTGATCCCCTGGAAGGATGACAATCTTATCTTGTCCAGTTTCTGTACTCCGAAAAGGAATATGATGATGGACGCCAAAACGCCTTCTACTTGCACCGGGTCGTAATCGATACCCCATTTTTTTCCTAACAAAATGATCCCGGACGCAACTGCTCCCACGACCATTAATATCGTTTTTCTACTCATGTTATTTCTCCTTGTTTTCGTAAATATTCTTTCACCACTTCCCCGGCCGGTTTCATCCGAAACTCAGGGGGCGGGCCGGTAAGGCCAAAACCTGCATATTTCGGGTCCGAGTCATCGTATTGTACGTATATGTATGCCCTATCAATTTCATCGTGACCGTTAAATACGGAAAGTTGCGCCCGGAACCACTCTGCCTGTTCGGCTTCCGTTATATACCTACCTACCTTCCGCCCGAACTCGGTTATCCACAGCGGCTTATCAGCGTGCCCTTCCCCGGCCTGTATTTTACGAACCTTCTCCATGCGTTGCCAAAATTCGTTTGGGTCTTCCGGGTAATTATGGTGCGTCACAACGGCAATATCATCGGAATAGGGATGTCCACCAAGGATATCCCTCATCCACCGCGACCAATTAGCCCCCTCCAGGTGTGCAAGCGCCGGTCCGCATACATAGGGCCCGCTATAATTCATCGTTATTTGACGGCTTGCGTGCCCCCGGATGACATCTTTCGCAGGCACGTAAACCTTGCTCATGTACTCCGCAACGTCGCCATGAAAAAATTGATCGAGATTGGGCTCGTTCCATATTTCCCAATATTTCACCCAGTGGTAACGCTGTATCGTTAGATGAACAAATCGTTGCCAGTACCTGATTTCTACTTCCAAGGGCGGATAATTCCTGCTATTCCCGCCATTAGCCCATCCGGGGGTATATGCCAGTATCCCCAGGACATCGATATCGTTTTCCTTCGCCCATTCGACAGCGTAGTCCATTTGCTCATTGTTATGAGCATCTCTTTCCGGCTCCAGGATATCCCATGAAAAATCCAACCGGACGTGCTTAAAACCAAATTCCTTGAGAACCCCCAAGGAGTCAGGGTGTGGGTTGTGTAGATTGATTCCAAGTATCATTTTGCCACCTGTCCATTATATTCATCGATAAATTTCAGGGCGCTTACTATTTGTTCTATCGGGCCGGTACTCATTTCCTTTGCGGCGAACACGGCCCGGCCGGCCTTTCCTAATTGTGAGGCCGCCGTGGGCTCTAACGCTGTAGCTTCCGCGACGAATCTATCGATTAACTTGAGGGCTTTCTCTGTTTTCTCGATAATCTGTAGCCGCTCCCCTATCATTCCCGAAAGCAAATCCACCGCTTCATCGATATCTGTATCCTCCGGCGGCACTTCTTCGGCAGGGAATTTTCCGTAATTTTCCGGAAATTCACCGGTATGTTCCTGGTATGCCAGCGTTAGTCCTGTCATGGCTGCCGTGGGGTCAACAATATTCATTTCTTTTCCGAATAGTACCTCTATAGCAACGATACCCTTATCTACCGCCCTTGATTTCGTGCTCATGACGCGCTTGGCCATATCGTATGTCTGCATGAGATTCGGGCGCAGGCCGTCAATTCGTGTTCCGTCGGTGCTGTATTTTGTCGGCCGGTGCCCGCCTTTTGGAACTCCCTGGCCTGGCTCCAGCCCGTCGGTCCAGAATACCGCCAATCTCTTATCATCGATGGCGTGGAACGGGCTCCAGGACCCGCTGGGCCGTTTAACATTGTCGATATAGAATTGCTCACCGCGAAGGAATATGATCCTATCTGAAAACTTTTTGTAACTGCCGATAAGATCGGTATTTATCTTCTTTTCACCGTAATTTATCCCGATACTGAGCCTGTTTACCGGCACCCCGTAACTTAGCATCCCCAGGTACATTTGCGCTATTTCTACCGGGTATTTGTGTGACCCTTCATTGACCAGATCATAAGAAACGTTTTCCATGCCGGTGAACGTCTCTAGTATTTTTTCTATCCACTGCTTTCGGTAGGGACCGGCTTCATTCTTATAGAAAAATTCCTTATCGCCGTTCCATTGTGACCATGGGGAGAAAACGCCGTCCTTATTAGGGACCGTTTCGCTGTTGTTGTAGAGACAAAAGATATATTCCAGGTTATATTTCTTCGCTGTCTCTGCTATCGTACGTTGATTATTGAAATAGTTAGGATTCATAATCATGTCATTGTGAGCAGGCAGAGACTTGTCTACAGTAAAGCCACTAAGCACCGCCATTTCCCCTTCATTCTGTATCCACCAGGGAAATTCCCTGATGGCGTTCGCTCCAGCGTTGGCTATCCTCCGCAGGATTTCTTCCAGGCGCGGCATGTCAAGGCTGCCGTCCGGGTTCATGTACGATATATGCCACTTATCGCGTGACAAAAGCGAATACCCACCCAGCGGGCTGCAAATCAGTTTTATTTTGTCTGGCATTTGATCTCCTTTAATTCTGGTATGGCTTTATTTCTGTTAAATATGGAAATGTCGCCTTTCCCAGTTACGTTCTTATTGTACCCCCAAAAGAATACGTTAACCCCGCGTCGCCGGGAGTATTTCTTTTTTAGGGCCTTGCTGTAGGACTCGACCGTTAATGTCCTTTCCCCGGTCTCCATGTCCGTTACCTCATCGGTAACGATTACCAGTTTTCCGCCGCCCCGGTCAAGGGTGCTGCCGATTGCAACGTAAGGGTAATCGAGTCCATCATATATTTTTTCATTTTTCAGTCTGATAATCATGACACTATTATGTATCAATCCCCCATAATTGTCAACAATAAAAAAATGCCCGGCAGGAGTGGTAATGAATCACGGCCTGCCGGGCATCGATTAGCTTGTTTTACTTTTCATAGAACACTTCAACAGCATTGTATACAATCGAATAAGTGCCGTCGCTGCGAACGACACGTACAGATGTAGAGCCACCATCTCCACTGCAATCTGTTATTTCCTTTATGCCGTCCCCGACTGTATACTCATCCCAGTGCGCATCCCAGTGCCTTTCGCCGTTAATTATAATTCCCTGCCTGCTGTGATTGTAGATCACCCTTACTGCCTTACCCATGGTTTCCTCCTTTTATATTTTAGTTTCCTTATTTTTCGGCAGCGGCCCGACCGGCTTCCACATTGCACCGCTTTTCTTTTCGCTTCTCCAATTGTATCGCACCTCCTCCTTTACTACAAACGAATAAACGGAGCCGACAGTATTGGCTATCGCGATGTGTCCCGGCTTTGGCTCCTCATCAAAGGTCCGCCATCTCGAATCCTCGATTATTGCTTTAATCCGGGGCCAGAATAATGCCAGCGCCACTCCATTAAACGCTTGTTTAATTTTTTCGTTCTCGTATGTTTGCTCATAGAGGGAATAGTCGAGCAGCTCTATTATTTCGACTATTGGTAGTTCCCCGTATTTTCCCTCGAAATCCTTTTTTAACGTTTCGACTGTTTTTCTCATTTTTTACCTCCATCTTCAATATCGACATATAATCCAGTTCCACTAACCGCATCCATTATCATCGCAGCTAAATTCTTAGATTCTGGGTGGAAGTAACAATTGATTTCCGCATAATCCTTGTCGTGATACTGGAAAAAGAAATTTCGTCCGCTAACGGTCTGGTATGAAAGGAATAGGTTATGGTCTTGACCGCTGTCACAGACCTGGCAAGTAACGTTTTCATCTTCTATTGCTTCCTCCCATATCTCCTTGAACGTATAGCTGTCAGACATGGCGCCGTTGCACCTAATCGCCATTAATATTACTCTAGAAATTTCCTTGAATGCACCGCCAACATCGTACATGGAAAGCGTTCCGGTAATTAAGATGTGTATTCGCCGTGTATACTCACCGGATTTTTCTATTTTCGCTTCTATTTTCGGGTTCATCTTGCCCCTCCTATTCTACCCAGGACATACTTTAGATTCACCTGAATGTCCTTGACATCTACCGTCAGCTTGAGATTCGTCCATCCGCCAGACGTTACCTTAAGCTCGCATTGATCTCTGTCCGCCTTGACTATCACACAATCAAAAACTCCGCCAAGCCCACTGTCGGTTTTTACTTTGAGTCCTGTTAAGTTCATTGTTTTCTCCTCAATGGCAGTGAATTCTTTCCGTGAATGTGCTTCCATCCGGCATCGCGTAAGTAACGATATTGTCAACGTCGCAGGCATAGTCAGGGCGATTGCAATCTTCGGAGTACATTGACAATACTTGCGGCTTACCAGTGTCCTGGGCTTTCTGGTAGATAGCGGCGGTGGCCGCTTCTCCTTCGGTCTTTTCTTTTTCTTTTATTTCAGCTTCTTCCTGTAAGCCTTCGGTGGCCGCTTCCATGAGCAAGGCGGTCTGCGCTTCGGTAAGTTTCCATCCGCCGTAGCTCCCCAGGTCGGGGTTGATATTCATTTCGATTCCGCAGCCAGCGCGTAACTTGTCGGCGACCATAGCGGCTAAACCCTCATCCCTTCTGTACCGTTTAGAGAGAATGTCAAAGCTGACATCCTCTTCATCGTGATAGACAAAGTAAATCTTGTCACCGCAGTCGCAGCCAATTTCATAGTGAAACCCAACTACCCGCCCGGCCTCAACCAGTTCGGCAACGACCCTTTCCTTCCTTTCCCTTTCGGCGCGGACAAGCCGGGCAGCCTTATCTTGCTCTACTATTAAGACAGCGGTTTCTTTTCCCTTAAAGGCTTCGGAAATCCCGGTGAACAGCTTGATGGCCTCATCGTACTTGAATTCCACGTACCATTTGAGCCCCCTCTTTTGCAAGACCCTGTCCCTGTATTCGTCGAAAAGAACGGTCGCCTCTTGCCCATCCATCGTCCTTACTGTCAACGTTTCTTTATTCATAATTACCTCCGTTTTATTTAATTTCAACTTCGGTATAATAATAGCATAACTTTTCTATTTTGTCAACTATTCTTTCAAACAAAATAAAAAAAGTTTCCGCCCCGGTTGAAAAAGCCCGAAAATGGATGTATAATATAAGCATCATACAAATCCTCCAAATTTATATGATTTCAACTCCATGGGGTCCTAACGGGCCCCGCCTTCCTTTTTTACCCACTTGCCCCAATCGGCCCCCTGGAATCTTTTTTTATTTTTTTGTTGACATTTAAACAAATTTATACTATATTGTATACGTTCAAATTACTTAGCGGCCGGGAGAGCCGGTTTTTTGGGATCTCCTCCCTTGGTTTTTCCGCCTTGACCGGCCGTTTTGTTGGAGGCAAAATGACAGATTCGAGATTTAAGAAAATTGCCACGCTCCTGGGTAACGTAAGGAACAAGGCAGAGAACAAGCGATTGCAAGAGTTGGCAGCGTATATTATCGAGCTGGAACAGCAGTTTCCGGTTGCAGTAATTTCCAGAAAAATGATGCTTTTCGCATTTGATCGAAAGGCAGAATTCGAGTTGGATTCCGGGATAAAGCTGATGGAATCATGACCACCACCACAATAGCCACTGAGATGGCAGATGGGGTTTGCGCCATGCCCCGCCATGCCGAAAGGAGCGGGGACGCTAATCAAGAAATGGTAGCATACGGACTGCTTATCAACGCATTTTTCCAGAGGATAGTAAGGTTAGGTGATTATTGCTCGAAGGAGGATATCGATGCCGAAAAAGAATGATTTCGATAATCTCCCGCCTGAATGTGATAGCCTATGTAAGTATCGCAAGTGTCTACACAAGGGTTACGATAAGGGCTCGTATACTCCTGGCGTGGGATACGGTGAATACAGGGAAGAGCCGATATATTGCTGCCTGACGCGGCTTGATAGCGGGTGTCCTGGAACCTTCAATGCAAGTGGGAAGTACATACTGTCGCAGCCGGATTGGAGGAAATTCCTTGCCGATGTGGATGCCGATATCGAAAAAATGAAAGTGTCCGCTAAGGGCAGGCGCAAAATGGCGGAACTAAAGGCTGCGATCGAGTGTCTAATCGACAGGCAGGAGATCATGATATAATATACCGCCGGTGTGGCCTAACGGCTAAGGCTATCGGCTCATAACCGATTGATTCGGGGTTCGATTCCCTGCGCCGGCAAATTTATAAGGAGGTAATATGAAAAAGAAATTCGGATTAATACTAATGGTGGTATTCACGCCACTATCCAAGAGTAGTCCCGCAGGGAGGAGGCAGCAGGCGATCTTGTCAGCTCTCGGTCACGACGATGACAGCGATTGTTCCGTTACCACCGGTGGCGTAACGTACCACATTCTCAGAGGTAACGCGGTTGGAATCGAGCATTTCCCGACACCGATTCCAGCCGATGGCGTTGTTGTCTTTGACTATTTTGCGGAGGCTGAGATTCCCGGGGCGATTTCCGGTGTGGAAATAAGCGAAGCGCTCTCAGACCTGATAGAGCTGGGGATCGTAACGGCCCCGACATGCAATTGCACATTTTCGGTCCGGGTAACGAAGAGTGATATTTAGGAGGACAAAGGTGAAAGTTAAAAAAACTACATGGAAACAATCGTCCAGTCATACATATAATGGATATATGGGCGACATATTGGTGTGCTATGCTACGACGTGGGGTGAAGGTTGGGTTATATACCAGGTAATAAGGAGTGGAGTTCAGCATTATATGCCCCATGCTTTCTCCAGCCTGGCGGACGCAAAAGAATGGTGGGAAATGGTAGGTGCCAGGGAAGCACTGTCGGCATTTATTGATTTTAATGAAGGTAAGGAAATTTGAAAATCCTAATCGCGTGTGAGTTCACCGACACGGTAGGCAGGGAGTTTCGTGCCCTTGGTCACGACGTGACATCCTGCGACTTGCTGCCGTCCGAAGGGCAGGGGAAACACTACCAGGGTGATGTGATGGATATTTTACATGACGGCTGGAATATGGTCATAGCTCATCCGCCATGTACCTACCTGGCGAATGTAGGGGTGCAGCATCTCCATAAGGACCCCGGTAGGTGGGGAAAGATGCAAGAGGCGGTTAAGTTTTTTCGTATTTTCTATAACTTGCGGCACGTGCCCATGGTGTGCATAGAGAATCCCGTACCTCACAGGTACGCTCAGCTACCTGACTACAACCAGATAGTTAACCCTTTCGATTTTGGAGACAGCTACAGTAAGCGAACTTGCTTGTGGCTCAAGGGACTCCCGCCGCTGATGTCAACCAGAATTGTTGATAAGGGAGAAAGGTATTTCAGGAAAAACGGAAAAAGTAACGGGTCGAAATGGTATCAACTTGATGCGAGAAGCCAGAAGGATAGGAGCCGCACGTTTCCGGGGATGGCTAAGGCTATGTCTATGCAGTGGACGTGTAGATCATGAACGCAACTAAAGACAAGGATTGCCGGTGCAATACCTGCGAGAAGGATTTTCATTATCTTGGAATCGCCAGGCATAGGGCGGCGCACCGGGACAAGAAGGAAAGCTGCGTTATCATGTACACGTATGGCAATGTAGTCTATCACGATTATAGCGACCCGGGCTACACGGAAGAAGCAAAGATAGTTAATTGGTAGGAGGAAAATAATGATTGAAAAAGCAAAGCTACAATGGAAGGTTCACGTGCCGTGCTTACTTGAAGAAATCGCAGGCGCAGGAGGTCTCGGTGGAGTATTTCGTGTACCGCTCAACGTTCTTCGCATCCTGTTAGGTCGAGTGGCAGACCGGGCAGCAGAAATCAACGACCCGAAACTTAACAGATTGATGTGCAGGATGGCCTTGTATAATCAAGCGGACCCGGATTCACCGGATTACGACGCAGAAGCGATGCGGGAGATGAGATTATGAGAATGCAAGGAGGAAAATAATGACAAGAAAGCTTAAACCCCAACAATGTTCAAGTTACACGACGGACAGCGGTGTCGTAATCCCCATATTCTTCAACCGCAATGATAATAATTTCATCGCGACTGTGTATGGTGAAGAGTTAATGATGGAAAAATGCAACGACCTATACTTATTGGTTGCGCAAAAGGCGCAGGAGGTATGGGATTGGGTGCCGATCATCCACGTTGAGCAATACGAGGCGTCTCACAGCAGTGATCAAACTCCGATCGTTGGAGTATCGGCTGATAGATTTTATCTTGCTCGCCCCGGGAGTTGCTGGAAGGCATGCTCATGGGAAACGCCGGAGGTAGCGGCTAAGGAGAAGTGGGCGCGGAACTTCTATCCTCCGCATGGAGTCAACCAGGACACGTTTTCCGTCCCGTCTCACCACGGAAAAGATCATTACCTTGAATATAGCGAACCGCTGTGGCAGGGGCTGCTAATTCTTATTAAACAGATAAAGATTGTTAGGGAAAGACTATCGGTGCTATTGGGAGCCGATGAAACATATAAGAAAATCGAAAATGTGTGGCGGAACGTTTTAGCTGCACCGGAAGGAGAAAAACAATGAGAAAAAGTAGGCGGGATTACGAAAACGATGTATTTTATGACGTGTGGCGCTCCGGCGGTGACCCGGACGCGATAGATTACGAGGCGGTATCAGATGATTACTATAATAATGTTGGCCACGATGAGGCGGCGGATTATGAATTAATAAGGCAGCGGCGACCGCTGGTAGATTCTTGAACAAAATAAAAAAAGTTTAAGAAATTAGTTGACAAAATAGAAAAAAGATGCTATTATTATACCGAAGTTGAAATTAAATAAAAAACGGAGGTAATTATGAAAGAAAACAAGCCCGATAGATACTATACGGTCGGTATCACCAAGATAGGGCGGCAATTCATGGCCCTGTCACCGACCGAATCAAAGCGTTTCAATGATCTTAAGGGGGCAACTGCCTGGCTGCTAAGTAGGGGGTTCGCTGCTCATGGCAAAAAAATCAGTACCGCCGGGATTACGAAGCTGGCAGATGGCGGCTATTCCACCACGACCGATATGTTCGGGTGTTCATTTTTGAACCCTGAAGAGGCAGAGACATGGCTTGGTGATAATGGATACGGGCGGGTAGTGAAAAGCGGGACATACAAGCCATGCTTTATAGTTATCTATGGGGAGAAAATACCCTATAATTGTACGAGAGAAGAGCTTAACGCGGCCTTAAATAAAGCTGTGTAAGCTTTAAAATAAAGGAGGAGTTGAAATGACCAAGCATGAGTTAGGAAACGGCGAAAGCTACGTAGTGGGCATCATTGAGGAAAGGGGCAGCTTTTTAGCCCTGACGGCAACTCAATCGAAAGTATTCAAAACACGTCGCGGGGCGGAACGGTGGATGGAGCGCCGCGGACTCACACCGGATGGCAAAAAAATCGACACCGCCGGGATTACGATGCGTCCGGAAGGCGGATACCATGCCGTAACTGGTAGGGACGGCCGCGTATTCTACGACCTGGAAGCGGCGGAGAAATGGCTTGGGGAACGCGGGTTTCTCCCGAACGGTGAGAGGGTCCGCGAAAAGGGCCTTGATCAACCGCACTGGATAGTTATCTACGGTGAAAAGGTTCCCTATAATTGTACGAGAAAAGAAATGGAAGCGGCCCTGGATAGGGTCGTGTAAAAATAAAGGAGGAAAATATGAACGAAGATTATACTTTTATTGACGGGACAGTAGTAAAGGCGGCAGCAAAGGGGCACATACACGTCATCCGCCATATATACCATCTTGAGCAGGCCGATGATAGCATGCGGTATTTTTTTTCCGTGAACGGCCCGACTTACGAATTGATAGTAGGGAACCAACACCGTGGGTTCCTGGAGAAGGACCGGGAAGACTTTATCGCATGGACGAACAAAGAGGAAGGAGAAGGTGAATCGAAATGACATTAAAAGAAAGGGTACAGGAAGCTCTGGAGTATAATTTTATCCCGGATGCGATTGTAGCGGAAACACTTAGCATTATGATAGCCTTAATGCCCGAAGTCTCCAGCGTTCAGAAAGGATGGCATACGGATTCTACTAAATTTGACCATGCCGCCGTTCAATTGCTTATCGACAAATCAAAGGCCATAGCGGAAGCATGCCTGATAGATAAGTGGCCTAACCACTTTATGATCGGTCGCCTTGGTGAAGAAGAGGTCCAGGAAGAAAAGCGGGGATACTTTGGGCGGCTGTGGGCTGCGCTGCGGGGTGTAGAATGAAATCCAGAGCGATAGCGGTAGCGATTTGGCTGTTGGTTGGCTTTTGCGGGGCGCTATGCGGCGCGTGCGGCCTGATACTTGAAAACCTATCATATCTTATACTCGGGGGAATTATTCTTGGGTTTGCGGTAGGTGTTATGGCATCCCACCTAGCGGATGCACAGAAAGAAGAAAAGTGGGAGAGACCATGAAAAGATGGATAAACGAGACCTGTAAGGATTGCAGATTCCAGGTTGCATTTTTATGCCGGAAAAATCCGCCGGGGCTCAGAGGCTTTACGGTATCCGAGAGCGCCCTGAATATTTATTCGCGTGTAGCCGTCCCGTTTAATGGCGATAAGATGCTGTACCAGGTCGCATGCTCCCGGTACGAGTGCAGGAAGGAGGAGATTTAATGAAAAAGCTAAGCTTGGGAAAAGTGACCATCGCAACTATCGGTCGCGATGGAATGAAGGAGGCAAAGGGCGGATATGATAAATCGCTTTTTGAACTTTGCAGCCTGTGGGAAACGTTCGATGATACGATGTGTGCCATGCCGACTACGGTTAGCGGTGGGACGAACACTTGTAACTGTTCCGTATAGCCAGGTGGCGGCCGGGGCAACTCGGCCGCCGTCCCGTGGAGCGCAAATTGAGAATCACAAAACAAATCGAAGCCAGCATTGAAGTTGCCGACAATGACCCGTTAAATTGCGACATGTGTAACTGTGATCACTTTAGCCAAACGATAGATGCCAGGGAAAGGTGCGGTCTATACGGAGAGCACATGCGTGCCGTCGCGGTAGGGGCACGCGGGCTATATACCAGGCGGTGCCAGGCATGTGTCGATCAATTCGGGACTGGGGGCAGGGTCAAGGGCGGGCTGTTCCATCGCCTGTTTGGCAGGGTAGCAAAACTTTTTTTATTTTTATTTGGGAAATAGTTGACAAAATAGAAAAAAGATGCTATTATATAGATAGTTGAAATTAAATAAAACGGAGGTTAATATGAAAAAGAAAGACGTAGCAAAAGCTAAAAGGTGGATGTTAAAGAATTGGAAAGGTTCCATCTATACCGACCATCTTAATCCCGATGACTTAAGCAGCACGTGCGCCGAAGTAATGGGCATTGAAAGAGATGAGGAAATGTTCAACCTGGGAAACGAAGTGGCGGACATACTGATTAATAAACAGTTAATAGCGTATGACTTATATATTTGGGCAAATTGAAATCATAAAAACGGAGGTTTTAAAATGAAACAAAAGAACATAGAAGCTAAAAGATGGATGTTGGCAAATTGGCTAGATAGCGTCACGGAAGATGACGGCATCCTATGCCTGACGACGATGGCGGAAAATTATGCAGCCGTGGCGGGATCCGAAGTAAGCGAAGAGCTTTTCGAGATAGCTTCGGACGTGTCCGATCAATTGATCGATGAGGGGTTGCTTGATGAAGACCTCCGCATGAACTAAGAAGAGGACACGATGAGAATATATAAGGCTTCTTACACTTATAATCACGAAGGCTTTGGTGTTGCATATATGTATTGTAGTTTAGGGTGCAAGCCAATAACTACAAAAATAAAAGAAGATGAAGGGTCGCGTGCGCTGGTCGATTATATACAAAGATATTTTTCAGAAAATTTCAACGGCGACGAATTGATTAGTATTGCTTATGCCGGCCAAAAATCAAGGGAGTGGTAAAATGAATAAGCAGCAATGGTACGAAATGACCGAAAACGAAGTAATCAAAGTCCTGGAATCGGTGGTGAACTGGGTGGAATATAATAAGGTGACTACGTTCTCAGAATACGGAATGCAGGGCTGTACGGGCTGCCTGGACAAGAGGGGGAAGGAATTATGAAATATGAAAAGATGATAGCGCCAATCCGTGAATTCCTGCTGCCGGTCACCGCGGCACTACTTACGGTAATGACCATTTCCAGCTATTTGCTCGCGGGCGGAAGGAGCATTGTCGTTGTGATTGGAATCCTTTGTGGGATGGTAGTCAATGTGATCGGGGCCTACCGGAAGGGCTGCGCGGATGGGCGCCGGGAAGGGTTTCTGGAAGGGATTAGGGAATCAACCAGGATTGTCAGGGGATATATATCTAAGCAAGAAGGAGATTGAAATGAAAGAAATAACCAAAATGATCCCGGTAAGAATAGTAACTACCGAAAACGGTGAATGGTGCAGTGACGATTGTCAGTATAATGATGGAGATACACATGAAGACGATTATGGTTGCACGCTATACGACATACTGTTAACCATGAGATTAGAAAGGGAGCCTGGCGTCACCTACCCCGGCGTATGGATTATCGAGCGATGCAGCCGATGCATAGGCGACTTTGGATACCCGGGGGAAGGACAATGAAAGAATTAAATTATAGGAGAATACTATGAAAATAAATAGATTGGGTGCGTTTACTCTGGTTTTAACTATAATGACTTGTACTGTTACGCTATGCGCTCGATATATACACGATCAAAAATATGACATATACTATAACGGGGCAATCGATTCGATTTGGTTCAACGATAACGGCGTGTACATGCAAAGGGATGGAGATTGGCAGAGGGTAGGCGGATGGAATTATGTATCATCGGATGCATGCAATACCGTTGCGGTATACTTCACCATCGGAGAGAAAAGGTTTTCGGGCAGCGTTGACGCGATGGACAAAATGAAGGGCCTTGCAATCATCTCTTCCGATGGGAAGTGGGAAGTTGTAAATTTTATGGGAGTGGTCAACCTTAATTTATGACCACCCGTAAATAACACCGCCACTAACCTGTATCTGTGTTGTAGATGCAAGAGTTATCGTTCCGGTTTTTCCCTTATTGGAGCCGTGATAGTAATCCCCGGTAGCGGAAGGGACTGAGCAGTCACCGTTAATTATTACGTTTTTGGTGAATGAAGCGTTTTCCCCCGTAAAGCTTAGCCCGTTACTGGCCCCGGTAGAGTTAATGTATCCGGTTGCGTTAAGATTTTGTTGTATAACGGTGTTCCCGCTGGCGTCAAAATTTATGCCTCGTGTACTCCCACCAGTATCGTTTATGTATTTCCCAACTGGGAGCTTTATATTCCCATTCGCCTCGATATTCCCCGTAAATATCCCCTTCTGATAAAACGTAATATCCCCAGCCGAATTCGGCTTGAACCCCTTGTTTGCGACTCCGGTTAGATTGTAGTCCCCGGTGCAACCAATGTCTCCAGTAACTACCAGGTCCCCGGTAACGTCCGTATCTCCGGTTATGTCGGTCGCTCCGATAATGGTCACGTCGCCAGTAACGTCCAGGTCCCCGGTAACATCAATGTCCGAAACAATCGGCGCGCTAAATTCCAGGTTACCGGTTCCGGTGTTAAATTTCACCCCTGCTATCGTCTCCGCGTCCGGCGATGTCGTGTATACGGGCGCTGTATAGTAGATTTTCTCGACACCTGCTATATTCTTGACGTGGATTGTTGTAACCGGGTTATCCGCCGTACCGATAGCGTTTATGTTTGGTAGTTCTGTTCGTTTTCCCATAATTTCCCCTTTAATGTGATACTTCCAGCCAAAGGGTACCATTAAAATGAAGATCGACCCCGCCCCGGTGCGTTAGCGTTATGTCTGCGCCGTCCGCCGTCCCAAACTTCTGGGTTCCGGTGCCCTCTTCATTCTCTATAATCAGGCTGTTCGCTGTATTGATCTTGACGATCCTCAAATCCTGGTTGGCTACTCCGCCAGCCAGACCCCCAAGCGTAACGTTTCCGGCGGCCGTGTCAACTTCCAGGACAGAAACACCGGCTACGTTAAAAGCATCGCTATCGGCAGAGGCGGCCGCTTTGGTTCGCTCTATGCCGGAAACTATAGCGGTCCTGTTCGCTGAGGATAGGGTTAATAGCGCCCTTTCAACCCCTCCAGCGTCTTCGGCTGTGCATATAATATTGTTTCCGTGCGATAAATTCTGGATATATATGTTGCCTGCCACCGTCCCGACATGCCTGATCTTGAAATCGTTTTCCCTGCCCTGAACCCGGAACTCTCCGCCCGCCGTCTCGACTATTTGTCCATTAGGGTTAAGGGCCGTTCCAAAATTGATTGCAACCCCGCAGTCTACGCGACTTGCAACCCCGGTCCATACTACACCGTTCGCATCTAGGCACTTGCCGCCGTCGTCCCCGGCGCTTGTGTCAACGATATAAAAGAAATCTCCGTCCGTTATGTCTGCGTTTGCCAGTTGTGTTTTTTCGGGGACAGATTGCTCACCCATTGTATACCTCCTTGATTCTGTATCCATCCACATCGAGCAGGAACCAACCCCGCTCATCGATTAGATAGAACGTTTTCGATAAATAATTATAATCCCTGACGGTAAACGTTATGATGTCATTGTCCGCCTGGATTGCCTTCCTGATAACCTGGACGAAATACGAGTTCGGGGTTAAGAATCGCGGGTGACTTACCCGGAGCCAATCCCCATTATTGTAATCTTCCCCGGTGTCGATTGTCGTCGTAATCTCCCAGGTCGCCGGAGGGTTAGCCCACAGATAATAGAGTTCCGTAACGCTCACATTAGCCTGGACTGTTTCCGTCAGGTATTCGTATTCAATCTCAGCATCAAAGGTGCCCCAGGTTAATTGGCTTGCGCCTGCGTAGGTCTCGAAATACGTGTACCCGCCGTCAACGTAGTTCCTATCATAGTGAATTTTTATTCTGTTCTTAATTTGCGCAGGCTTATAGTCCTGCGACTGTTTTGCCGTCAAGATATCGACTTCCCGCAGCGTCCCCGCCAGGTTGATAGTGCTGCGGTTGAGCCAGTTGAATATCACTTCCCCGGAAGCATCGAGGCGATAGTTACATTCAAAACTCTCACAGAAGGCCTTGAGTGCGGCAGCGGGGCTCATTGTTCTGTCGAGTAAATAGCGACAATTACTTGCTGTGTACCCCTGCGCGGCCAACCGGGCGCTGAACCCTGCGTTTGTGGCAACTGTGACGGTCCCTGCCAGTTGGGCGGTGATTATCTCCACCGGGGTGTAGGCGGGAGTGGTTACATCCACGATGGCGAAATCCGCCTTGCCCATAATCACCCCATGAGACATTTTAACCCACCAATAGCCGCCGCCGCTTTGTAAGGAATAATATGCGGGAAGTATCGTCTCTCCGGCGACGACAACCTTGGTGATAGTGCTGATTTCCTTGCTGCTCAACAGCCATTCCCCGCCAGTATTGACGACATCGTCCACCAACCACGCCTTAAGCCCCAATATCGTGTTGTATGCCTGCGGAACCACCTCGCCAATCGCATCGTCGGCAGCATCAGGCCAGGTAGTGGTATTGATTTTTTCCGTGATATCGGCATTCATGTCGATTTGAGAGTTGCATTTCAGGGTCCAGGTTCCGTCCTGAAACGACCAGGTGTTGACGCCCTGCGTTGCCAGTACCGTACCGTCTTCTTTCCTGAGTATAGCGGTGATATTGGCAATGTACTGATTGGTGTCGGATACCATAACATCGCGGTACTTTCCATACATATCATTGATCACAATTGTAATTACCCCGGATTCGTATGTTTTCGCAGAGCCCATGTTGTCCACGATTTCCGAAACGCTTACTATGTCATCGATATACTGATGGCCGTTATATTCTGTTTTTATTTTTGCGACGTAAATAGTCGCGTCGGGAAGCGCCAGGTCGAGAAGTATATTCATTACAGCGCCTCCGTTAGCTTGACATTGATATTTGCATCGTCGCCGAACGTGAGGCCTATGGTGCTTGGCAGGCCGGTAGTAACCTTCCCGAAGATTAATTGCCCGCTCGTTAACCCGTCAACCGCCCATATCAGCGACGGATTAAGCGGGAGTATCTTTTCTATCCAGTCAATCTCTGTCCGGTCGGTACGGGAAAAATTCATGTCATATATGAACTGCTGGTATTTTGGTGTGCTTATCAGTTGCCCGCCTTCCCCGGATACTATATTGCAGGTTGTCATTATGCCGCCAGGCGCACCGGCGTTAGGGTTGCGCGTACATACATTGTTCCCCGTGAATATATACACCCTGCCGATATCGTAATAACTGACCGCGGCGGAGTTGAATTTTATCCGGTAATCCTGGTATCCCCATGTTTCCTTAATATACGCATCATACCTAGGTGCGGACACCACCATTCGGCTTGCGGCGTCATAGCGGTACAGCGTCCTGGTTTTTACAGTGAAGTTAGAAGTCGCGGCCGGGGCACCGGCAAAATCAGCGTCATCGCCCTGAGCCTGTAAGGTTGTCCATGTCCCGGTATTAAGTCCACAGATTATTATCCCCTTAATGTTATTGGCTCCAGAACCGTTAAAGGTTATGTGCCAGTCTCCTGTCCCGGTTGACCGGCAGGTGCTCTTGATTGTATCTGAAACCGCCCGGTCAACACCGTAATCCGTTTCCGAATTCGTGACGCTCCTGGAAAACTGCAAGGAGCCTGCTATATCGTTATAGAAAACTTCATCCATTGACTTTCTCCGACATTACGCCAATTATATTCCCCGTATTGTATTCAAAAATATATATCATCTTCTCCGCAAGCTTATTGGGGTCATTAATCTCATCGGCGGTTATATGCATATTGATCGTTATGCTGCGCGCCACGTCGCCCTCCCCCTGCGATTGATACGGTGATACCGATCTTTGCCCCAGCGGTGTGACGTCCATTTTTCCGCCGCTTACCTCCACATATTCCGGTCCTTGCTCACCTACAATGAACCTGTCGGGTATCGGTATTGCCCCAACCGTCCCGGACGCAAACCCGGGAATATCATTTTCCTGGAAATATCCCTCCGCCCCCAACGCCGCTGCGATATCAGAAAGATGAGATACCATTTCTTCTTGTAACGTAACCTGCTTCTGTGTGTCCGTTCTTATGTCATCGGACAATGTCCCGTTTGCCAGGCCGGTGTCAATAAGCGCCTGTATTGCCGGGTCAAGCTCATATCCATACTCCTGTGATAGCATGTTCATCCGCTCCAGGAAATCGGACATCATGGGGATAGCGGCATTCCCCTCGACACCTTGGCCAGAAAGCTTCTGTATCATGTCGAGTCCAACGAGCTCGAATTGATCGAATTCATTGGTGGTTAGCTTTCTGGCATTACTCAATCCGGTTAGCGCCTGCGCGGCCCCCTCTATCTCACCCCTTAGTTCTTCCGGCATAGATGCGTACCGGTCCTCTATATCGATTATACGACTTAGCGACGGCAGCACGGCCCCGTCAAACTCCGATAGCACCTTGCGCCACCCGTCTGCGGCGGATTTCATTTGTGCCTTTTGGTACGCTTCGATCTCCTTGACGTTGACCCCCAGCGATTTGGAGGCATTCATTAGATCGATCATCGCCGCGGTCCCTTCGAGCCCGAACGATTTCGCCTTGGATATCAGGCCAGAAAAAGCCTTGCTAAGTGATTCCGTGTCAACGTCGAAACTGGTAGGTGCTTCCGGTACAATCCACGATTGGCTGTCCACATCCCATATGTCACCGGCCTCAAGCCGGTCCTGCCACTTAACCATTTCTGAAACAAACCAGGTGAATTCATCCTGCAGTTCATCGGCAACGGTCAGGTTTTTCAGGTCGTTAACGTACGCGCCAAACCCGTCAATATCATGTACCAGGTCGCCGCCAAAGTTGTACCAGAGGTCTTGCAGTTCCTCGAATTGCATTGACATCCCGGAAACTTGCCCTTCATTATTAATCCCGTACTGAGAGTATGCCCCGGCCGCGTAGTTCTGGGAAAATAGCTCTGCACCAGCCTGGGAATACAGATCGCGGATATCATCAACCATAGTGGACAATTGGGATTGCAGCTCTTCGTTGTCGGCGTACATTCCGCTGGAAACGACACCGTATACGCTGCCCATTTTGGAAATAGCGGCAATTACATCCCCGTCAAGGTCCGATGTGACATCACCAAGCTTTCCGATCCAGGTGTCTATGTCCGGGATGATGGAATGCCCGAACATTACATCGTCGTGCATCCCGCCCATACCCGCGATGGCATCCGTGGCGTCTTCCGTCGTGTCGATAACGTCCTGCATGGTCTTTTTCCAGCCGGTCGCAGCGTCATCCATGTGAAAAAATGCCTTTTCTCCTGTCCTGCCAAGCTCCCCCACGGCATCGGAAATTCCAAAAAAACCAATCTCGATACGCTCCAGAACACCAAGCATTTTCTCCTGGAGTTCAATCTGTATTTCCGTATCGCTGCGGATGTCCGCATCAAGTACCCCGGCCGCGATGCCCTGGTCAATTAGCGCCTGCGTGCCGTCGTCAATAGCGTAACCGTATTCTTGCGATAGATATATGATTCTTTCCAGTAGCGGTTTCATTGCAAGGGCGGTATCAGTACCGGTTATACCCTGTGCTTCCAGCTTACCCCTTACATCTTCAACGATCAATCCGAATTGGGCGAAATCCTCTGGCAGCAATTCCGTCACATTGGAAAGCCCAACCAGGGCAGCGGTTGCCCCTTCGATTTGCGTCGCTATCCCCGGCGGGATAGATTCTATTAGCTTAAGTTGCCTAACCTGCTCATCCAGGATGGGGACGGACACCCCGCCCATTTGCTCCAGGACCTGCATCCAGCCTTTTGTCGCCGCAACCATATTGGAGGAGGTGTATTCGGCGATCTCCTTGACATTGAGCCCGAACTCTTCCGCTTCCAGGATAAGCCCGATCATCGCTCTGCCACCTTCAACGCCAAGCTCGACGGCCTTTTCTCTCATAGCGTCAAACGCGGCCCCGAAATTCTTTTGCGTCTCGTATATTGAGGCGGTGCCCTGCTCATAGCTTGATACTATTTCCCGGACCTTCCCAATCCACGCATCAAATGTATTTATTGTGATATTGCTATCCCGAATAATGTCAGGAAGCATTTGATTGAACGCCCGGGCCGCACTACCGGCCCCGCCAAGCTCCTGCGCTAACTTTTCAATGTCTTCGGACCAGTCTCTCGTTACACCGGGCAACCCAGCAATCCTGCGCCGTGCGGCTTCCAGCTCTCCGCTATCACCGGCAAATAGCCCAATTACGTTTTGCAGTACGGATATGGCGCTTGTGGCAATGCCCACCACTCCACCTATCTTATCGATTGTACCAATCAGCCCCTTCCCGGCATCCTGGAATTGATCTATACCACTTCCAACCCCACCTATACCTGATGTTATACCGGAAAGCGACCGCGCCGCAGACTCTGAAATCGCCCCAATTCCTGCGAGATTGCTAACTATTCCACCAAGTGACCCGGATAGGTCCTCAAGCTTAGTGCTAAGCGAAACAACTTCTTTTTCTGTCTTTTCCGCCTCGTCGCCTATATCCTCAATCCCGCTTTCTAATTTCACGGCGTTTTGCGCTGCCTTCGGGAACAGGTCGATTCCCATATCACTGATCGCCCGTGCCACCGGGACCGTGAGCGCGTACATATCACGAAATTCACTATTTAGCCTCTCCAGGCCCTTCGGTACATCCTTCCCCGCAGTCCTAAAGCTATCCGTGAGTTCATCTATTTTATTTTTGAGTGCTGTTGATAGGGTGTAGTTTCTTGAAATTTGATCCCCGTCTTTTTTCCATACAGCCTCCATGGCGCCAACTTGCTGCATCAGCTTCCCGTATCCATCCCTTGTGATAACCCCCAGGCTCTTAGCGGTCTCCTCATATGTCTTTTTCTGTTCTTCCGATACGGCTATTGCCGCGACTTCCGCTTCTTTCTTCTCTTTAATCACTCTGGTAACTTCCCTTAGCTTCATGGTGTTTTCGTCGAGC
>Ga0307377_10000302_pt1 | contig 68301 bp, 56 predicted proteins | sample TR3MG_FD_202535 | JGI IMG/M metagenome (GOLD analysis project Ga0307377, IMG submission 202535) | Soil microbial communities from Risofladan, Vaasa, Finland - TR-3 | ecosystem: Environmental > Terrestrial > Soil > Coastal area > Acid sulfate soil | place: Finland: Risofladan, Vaasa | collected... | reverse complement strand
GACAATATGGCTATAAATGAAATATGTCAGACGCTAAATGATTATGAGGCGGTCTTTCCAGGTACAAAACTCAAGCTGGTTTTAAAAACTGCGACAGTGACGCCTGCGAGAGATCAGGAGGTCTGAATATACTCGTTGGAATCTCAGTAGATGGAGAAGAACATAACCATGACCATTTCAGGAAGACTAATGCAGGAGGACCATCCTTTAAAAGAGCAATGAAAGGTATCGAATTGCTTCATAAGAACAAGGTTGAATTTAATACTCTAAGTTGTGTAAATAGTTATAATGTCCATTTTGCATCAGAAACATACAGATTCCTTAAAAAAATTGGCAGCGGATTTATACAATTTTTGCCAGTTATCGAGAGGATTGCCAATAACCCTGAAGTTGAAAGTTTAAAACTTGTGGCTCCCATATTTGGTGCTGATGCTTCTGTTACAGATTGGTCAGTTGGTGCAAAAGACTTTGGTAAATTCCTGGTTACCATCTTCAATAAATGGGTTCGCAATGATGTTGCAAAATACTATGTTCAGATATTCGATACAACTCTGGCTAATTATGTTGGAGAGAATCCGGGCTTATGTGTTTTTTCTGAAACATGCGGTGATGCTCTTGTAATGGAGCATAACGGGGATATATTTTCTTGTGATCATTTTGTTTATCCTGAATATTTTCTTGGTAATATTACCGTAACTCCAATTATTGATATGGTCAAGTCGCAGAGGCAGTTCGACTTTGGTATTGATAAGCGGAACAAACTACCGCGATATTGTCTGCAGTGCGATGTGCGCTATGCCTGCCATGGTGAATGTCCGAAGCACAGGTTTATTAACACACCTGATGGCAAACCCGGTTTAAACTATTTATGTGAAGGTTATAAGATGTTTTTTCATCATGTAGAACCATATATGGAATACATGGCAAAAGAGCTTAAGAGCAAAAGAGCTCCCGCAAATGTTATGAAATGGATCAAAAATAAAGATAACCAGGTGATAAAACCCGTATTACCGGAGCGAAACGATCCCTGCCCCTGTGGCAGTGGGAAAAAATTCAAGAATTGCTGTATGGGAAGTCCATTATTCAAGTGATGATAGAGATTTTTAAATATGGGCTCAGGCATAAAATATAATCTATGGTATAAGTTGAATAATTAGTGATGAAACAGACCACAAATGGTAACTATTAATTGCTATTAGATACCTTTGTCGCGCATGAATAATTTCGATGTTATAGTAGTTGGGGCCGGACCAGCAGGATTACTGGCAGCAGGACGAGCTGCCGAGTTGGGAGCTAAAGTACTTGTCCTGGAAAAGATGAAGCAGGAAGGACGCAAGCTGCTAATCACAGGAAAAGGGCGATGTAATATCACAAACGATGCCCCTATTGACGATTTCATAACACATATATACCCTAATGGCCGATTTCTGAGAAGTGCATTTTCACAGTTCTTTTCATCTGATATAATTGAACTGCTTAAGAGATATGGTGTCGAATCGACCCTTGAAAGAGGCGGGCGCTATTTTCCTGCAAGTAATAAATCAGCTGATGTGTTAAAAGCGTTGCTGAAATGGGTCAATAAAATGAAAGTTGAGATACGTTGTGGCTATCGGGTTGAGAAACTGATCGTTGAAAATAATATTATAAAAGGTATTCAGGCGAACGGTCAGAAATTCATGACCAGCCATGTCATCCTCGCAACAGGAGGGAACTCTTATCCTGCAACAGGATCAAATGGAGAAGGTTATGAACTGGCCAGGCAGGCAGGACATACTATTGAGAAAATTCGACCTGCACTTGTCCCACTGGAAACCGCAGGCGATCTGGCTCAAAAATTACAGGGACTTAACCTGAAAAATGTAAAAGCTGTTGTCTGGCTGGATGATAAGAAATCAGGTGAGGCCTTTGGAGAGATGATCTTCACTCACTTCGGACTCTCCGGACCTATTATACTAACTCTAAGCAGAATTATAGTTGCCGGGTTGCATAATAAAAACAAAGCTGAGATAACCATTGATCTTAAACCTGCTCTCGATGAGCAAAAACTCGATAATCGTTTAGTTCGTGACCTTAATGAACATGGTAAGAAAAAAATCAACAATATTTTCCAATTCTGGCTACCGTTGACCATGGTGCCTGTTTTTATTGATCTTCTGGAACTTGATCCCGAAAAAGAGTGCCATCAGGTTTCATCAAAAGAACGAAAACAAATCAGGCATCTTCTTAAAAACCTTCGTTTCAGGATCACTAATCATCGGTCTTTTAAAGAAGCTATCATCACATCCGGGGGAGTCTCTACAGATGAAATATCTTCTAAAACGATGGAATCGAAAATAATTGAAGGATTATATTTTGCCGGGGAGATGATCGATCTTGATGCTGAAACAGGTGGCTATAACCTGCAGATAGCATATTCGACAGGTTGGGTTGCTGGAAACTCTTGCTTAAAAAATCTTTAATACACTATATTTTAATCTTTCTTTTCGAAGGGAATGGTAAAATAGAATTCAGATCCTTTGCCGGGTTGCGACGTAAACCATATTTTGCCACCAAGTAACTCAACGTAGGCTTTTGATATTGTTAAACCTAGCCCGGTACCTTCAAATCGACGGGTTGAACTGTTTTCCACCTGGTAGAACTTGTTAAATATCAGTTGTTGATACTCAAGAGGAATTCCAATGCCACTATCGGAAATACAGAATTCAATCGAATTATCAATTACCTTGAATCCGAATTCTACTTCTCCTTTGAGAGTGAATTTCAGACTATTACCAATCAGGTTCTTTAATATTTTATTTAGCTTGCCGGGATCAGTATAAATAAATATCTCATTTTCATCAGCAGCACATGCGAATCTGAAAAATATGTTTTTATCAGCTGCAATCGGGTTTAACTGATCATATAATTTTCTGAGTTCATTATTAATGTTTATTTCATCCCTGCTTATATTTATACTATTGGTCTCAATATTGGATATTTCAACAATATCATTAATGATATCAAGCAGATGATCTGAGCTTTGGCAGATAATATCCAAATATTCCTGCCGTACTTCCGGCCCATTTTTATAATCATTCAGAAGAGATGTAAAACCAACAATAGCATTGAGTGGAGTCCTTATTTCATGCGAGATATTGCGGAGAAAGGCAATTTTTAGTCTGTCACTCTCATCTGCTTTCTCCAATGCTTTGTCCAGATGTTTAAGAGTCTGTTTGTGTGCATCTATATCGAAGAGTATACCAAAAACACCTATTACCTTTCCTGACTCATCATCAAGTAAAGGAAGCGAAGAGTCCAGTATCCACTTTCTATCCCCTCCTGCCATTTTTATAAGAACTTCCGCTTTATAGTTAATCAGGTCACCACCAATTATCTTTTTGCGTGATTCCGATAGATCTGAAACTGTATCGTCAGAGAGTGGGACAATTTCAAGAATCATTTCATGAAAGATCTTTTCAGTGAAATCCTCTGGGGCTATTCCAAGGAGCTGCCTTATACCGGCTCCTACATTTAAATAATATCCCTGCCCCGGTTCCGGGCCGAACATTAACTGAAAAGGGACACCCTCGGCATTCTCTATTGCCTGATAATAGAGTGCACCCTTTTGAGAAAACTGCTCTTCAAAGTTTTTGCTTACGAGGCCATTAAATTTATCAGGAGGTTTGGCAGCTATCATAAAACTATTAATTAATATTTTTCTTACATCGCACTAACCTTGATTATCAAAATATACTACTACTTCATCATTCCCATTTAATGAAAATGATAAAGCACACATAAACAGTTCTTTACATATTTATTTTAAATAGTTAGAACTTTATTACAGGTTTTATAGGGATTGATGTAAAATTGTTACCCTCTATTATCAGTATTATATAAATATTCTATTTAAAAATGCTTATATTTGATTGTCTATTAAATATTTCATTTATAAAACTGTTCAATTAATTGAAAGAATATACTGATAATGAAATAATTGAATGTCTGAAGAGTAGGCAGAGCTATGTTGTTCGCTACCTTTCTGAAAGGTATATGCCAATGATAAGGCTAATGGTTTACCAGTTGGGAGGCTCATTGGAAGATGCAAAAGATATTTTTCAGGATGGACTTATAATCATGCTCGAGAAGATTGATAATGAGGATTTTGTTCTTACTTGTAAATTTAAAACCTTCCTTTATTGCGTATGTGAAAACCTTTGGAAAGCGGTACTTGAAAAACGAAAAGCAGCTGCAAATTATTTTTCACGCAGGGAAATTGATAACAATGAAAAGGACTTCACAGAAATTCAGGATAATGCTCTCTATGAGAACATTTTTTATGAGGTTTTTGAAACACTCGATCCCGCAAGTCAAAAACTATTGAAACTTTACTGGGATGAGATGTCTGCTAAAGAGATTGCTGATACCCTGGGTTTAACATATGGTTATGTTAGAAAGAAAAAATGTGAAGTACAGGCTGAGCTTGTAAATAAAGTAAAGAATCACCCTGATTATAAACAAATTATTATCTCAAATGAAGTGATCAGAGATGTAGTGCGTTAGGATAAAAGGAATAAATATTAATGAAAAAGCAGAACAAAAATAAGAATGGTAAGATCAGGAATCAATCTGGAAATGATTCCTTGGAAGATTCGTATTATGATCATAACTTATCTGCTGAGGATTCTGCCCTTTTTGATACATTCGGCCAATATATGAAAGGACGGTTTGATCTGGATGAAGTGAGGAACGATCCCTTTTTGCCTGAGATAGAAAAGGATGTAAAAGCTATGATATCAGATTACCATGATAACAGGACAAGAAGCACAGTTGATGAAAAATTTATAAAGGAAATTTGTGAAGGTTTAGTCCACGATGAGAAAATTGTGGAAGAGATTAAAAAAATCAAACTTGAGATAAATGAAAAAAGTATAAATGAGTTGACAGCAGAATGGGTTAAAGATTGGCATGAGAAGAGGCAAAAGAACAGTGTAACAGATTCTAATGCAACTAAAATTAAAGATTACATAACAAGTTCGCTTGATTCTGAAGTAAGTGAACCAGAAGTAAGTCTGATCAGGATAGAACCTGAAAGTACATCAAGATCTCTGATCATTCGTTATATCTCATTCTCAGCAGCTGCTGTAATTGGAGCTTTTATTCTTATTAAGACTCTTCTTCCCTCTTCTGACCCGGGAAAACTATATAACTCATATTATGAGCCTTTTAATGTTATATCCGCTGTCACACGCGATGCCGGGTCAACTATGCCAGATAGCTATTCATCAGCACTTGAGAACTATAAAGAGGGCGCATACCAGGCAGCTGCAACAGGATTTTCAAACGTTGTTCTAAGTGATGCTGAAGTTATTCCGTCACGGTTTTTCATGGGCATAACAGAGATGGCACTGGAAAACTATGATGAGGCTATCAATCTGCTTGGCTCTGTTGCAAACGGTTCGGGTGAGTACCGTAAAGAAGCCGTTTGGTATCTGGGACTTTCTTACATAATAGCCGGCGAAAAAGCAAAAGCTGCCGGATGCTTTGACCAGCTTGCACAATCACCGGGTTTTTACAATGAACGGGCAGAAAAGATCCTCCGCCGTCTGAAATAGTATAGCAGCAGACCTGCTGCCAGAATAGCAATAGTTGTTAATATCAGAAACAGCCTGAGGTAGTTTGTTTGGGTAACTTTTGAATTATCACCAAGAACCTCATAAGCTGCCCAATAATAGGGGTTGTTATAAACAGGCTCACTGGTTTTCATGTAATCAAGTTTAGCAAGACGCAGTGCTTCATCTTTTGGTTTACCTTTTGAAAGATGGAAATAAAAACGTTTTATTATTGCGGCACTTGTTTCGTCATTTACCTCCCATGCCGTTTTAATCACCGACGATGCACCTGCAAGCAAGAATCCGCGGGCAAGGCTCATTAGTCCCTCTCCATGGTATAATGTTCCTGTACCAGAGTTGCAAGCGCTAAGAACAACCATCGGGGAATTAATTCTGCTTAAGCTTATCTCATAATTATAGAGTTTTCCGTCATTCAGGCTATCAGGTTCGGCATCAAACATCATGTATGAGTACCTGGAGTTAAGGCTATCGGTTAATGAGTGCATAGCCATGTGGAAAATTGCCGGCATTTGCATTGCATTCCTGAAATTTGTTTCTGTTGCTTTCTCTCCTGTAAATATTTTACCTCCGAATAATCTGAAGATGGCCTTAATTTCATCTGCTGCTCCCTGTAGGTTACCACCAGTAATACTTTTGCTATAATCAGGAGAGAAAGCATAAACTTTCTTCATCCCTCTTACTTTTTGTGCGTCCCGGAAAATGAGTGATGATGAGTAACCAAATGAAAACGAGTAATCGCGAATCAGGTATTGAAGTCCTTCAAAATCTATTTGTTCTTTTTCCGGTCTGTTTCTAAGGAATGAATCGAAGGTAAGCCAGCCAATCTCTTCATCTGGTATTATGATAAGCCTTTTGCCGCTTAAGGTTTCTTCCACCGGTTTGATAAGGTTCTCATACATATAATAAAGGGCAGCTGTATAGTCTCTGTATGAGTCCACGGATATTGATGCTGAAAGGGCACTGATGTGAGAGTTGCGGATAATATCAACATTTTTTATAAAGAGCGAATCGAGGTTGCTCTCACGAAACTCAAGACCGTTTTTTGTAATTATGAAGATATACAATCTCCTTTTTCCATCGGTGTATTGATTAGAGAGGAGGTAATCAATAACAGTTTCTTCTTTGCTGAGTTGATGTTGTATCTCATCAAGTGATAATGGTTCAGTGTTGTGAAGGAGAATATTGTATTGCGGATATCTATTGTTAATAAGTTCTTTCACCTTTTCATTTTCCCGGTTCATCTTAAAAAGGGCATCTTTCCAAAGAGAAATCTTTTTATTATCAGGATCCTTTCCCCTCATCTCAGTAAGGATGAGATTATTATATGCAGAAATATCACCAGAGAGCTGATCCTGTCTATTCAGCAGTGAATCAGAAATGCCTACAGAATAGACCAGTTCATTTTCAGTAATCTCGTTCCTCAGAATAGCTGCTTTGGCCTTCTTAGCTATGTCGTACATCTTCACTGCTGCTGATTTATCATTTGTGAGTTTAAATAAGCTATTTGCCAAATGTGTTGCAAAGAGATATGTTTCTTTCTCATTTTCAGCAAGATAAATACGGCTCTCTTCCGAAAGATAATTATTTCTGATGATGTCGATGAGCTTCATTCCCAGCGCCATTGTCTCTATACTTATCTCTGTGGTTTTTAGTTTCAGATTGTGATCCTTCTGTTGTCCAGCCATTAGTTCCAGCGCTTTGGCTTTGCTTTTAAGATTATCGAGCAGACGAATATCGAAGATAGCTGAATCGATAGAGGGATTAGCGAAAATATCAGGGTCATTAAAATCATTTACTACCGCGATCAGCGATTTCTGGTAATAACATAGAGCTGAATCGCAATCATTCTCATTTACAAAATGATCACCAATACGCTTATACGATAGTGAAACCAGTGTGTGCTTTTTACCATAGTTTTTGAGGCAGATCGATAAAGCCTTTTGAAGAACTTTAAGTGACTCTTTGCTCCTGCCGGTGGTTCTTAAAAAGAGACCATAATCGGACAATGCACTTGTAACACGGTAATAGTCTGGTCCAAATTCTCTGTCGAATTCTTCAATGCTTTTTAGAAAGAATGTTTCAGCCTGATCAAAACTTCTGGTTTTTACATAAGTTTTTGCAATGTTTACATAAACAAGGGCTAAGCCTGATAATTTATAATCCAATTTAAGCTTAGAACTTTTCTTAAAATATTCTAAAGCTCTTTCTGAATTTCCGGTTTCAAGGTATGTTATTCCAATGTTTAGGTATGCAGAAGATAAATTCTGATAATTGTTTTTTTCATCAGAATTAAGATTAGAATATATTCGGATACTTTTTTCGAGATACTCAATTGACAAATTAAAAGATTTTTGAATTGTATAAATAAATGCTTTATTACTGCAGATATCGGCAAATGACTGAGAATCCTGTTTTTTCTCGATGAGAATCTCAGCTTTGTTATAATACTCTAGGGCTGATTCATATTTTCCTATAAGCATATTTATTGCACCAAGATTATTATATATGGCAATGAAGTATTCTTTCGGAATGGAAATATTTGAATCAAGAATCGAATGCAGAACGTACTCAGAACTAACAAGATCTCCCAGGCTGTAGTAGTTTAGAAAATTCTGAAGTTTGATATCAATATCTTCATCTTGCGCGTTTGACACATTTCCAAAAGCAATTGAAAATATAAAGCTTAATATTATAACGTAGTTTTTCAATATATTTTCCTATGTTGACAGTTATTACACAGCAGGACAAGTTAATCAAAATATGGAAAATGGGATTAAAAAAAGAGTATCACCTATTACAGGGATACTCTTTTTTCAAGTAAAAAAGGAATATTTCAAGCTTATCTCTTCGGAATAATTATTATGGGTTCCCCACCATTATCTTCTGCATCTCCCCCTCTTACATAACTCATTGCATTCAGGTTTAAGATCTCATTCTCCGATAATTTAGAAATTATCAATTCAAGGGTTCTTGCTGCTTTTGCTGATTTGTCTGCTTTTTTCATGATTAAAAATATTTAAGTTTAAAATACTGTTTTATAGGAATAGGTGATGAAATGTTACCTCGCAGTATTTGCAATACATGGTATAATACATTATAAGAATCTAAAGAAGAAGCAATTATACTTGTATTTAAATTGGAATTAACGTTATAAAAAATATAAAATAGTTTATGGATTCTTAATGCCAATTTATAGGGAAAGGTAACAAATCTGGCAGAAAACTGATAAAACTATGTTTATTACCTGATAAGATGAAAAGTTGTTCCGTTTGAAGTGGAGAAATAAAGGATCTGACTAAAAAGTATATTAATCTAAATCATAGAAAATGGTTTCAAAGTATTATGTGTCTAAAAGACCGCAAACAAATGATTATCATGCTGTTCATCAGGAGGGTTGTCCATTCCTGTCTGATGAGAAAAGCAGTATCAGCCTGGGCTTCTTAAGTTCTGGTAGGGAGGCTGTTGTGGAGGGACAAAAATATTTCACGAAGACCAGCTGTTGCCGTTTTTGTATGAAAGAGCAACATGCTGAAGAGAGGCAACCTTGTTTTCCCGGAATTGATATTGAAAGTATCTTTTCTAATGAAAACCAGATATCCCTGGCATTGCGGGGTGCCCTTTTGTGCTTTCAGAATTGATTGGAGAGAGAAAAGCGCATAGCGCAAACTTCCGGCTGAAATACCTTTAACACTGATTAGCTACAATCAATGAAAAATGATGTCTCCTGAAAACCCGGTTATTTAGCAGGTAAAAATGATTTTGCCAGCTCTTCGCTGTCTTTATATTTAATCATCAGTCTTTCAAGACGTTTGTGGAGATCAGCTTTTACAGAATCATAAGCAGGATCATTGTAAACATTCTTTATTTCCAACGGATCAGCTTGAATATCATATAGTTCCCATTCATCAATATCATAATAATAGTGAATAAGTTTATACCTTTCTGTACTCATACCATAATGGCGTTTTACCATATGAGAACCGGGATACTCATAATAATGGTAATAATGTTCTTTTCTCCAGTTTTCTGGTGTTCTTCCCTTTAAAACAGGAACCATACTCTCCCCCTGCATATCGGAGGGTATCTCTACTCCGGCCATATCGAGAAATGTTTCTGCGAAATCAAGATTTGACACCATATCCTTATTCACACTACCTGGTTTTGTTATGCCTGGCCACTGTATAAGCAAGGGTGTACGATATGATTCTTCAAACATCCACCGTTTATCAAACCATCCATGCTCACCAAGATAGAATCCCTGATCAGAGGCATAAATGACAATAGTATTTTTATCGAGGCCATTCTTCTTAAGGAATTCGAGCACCTCTTCTACACTCTTATCTACAGCGGCGATACATGCAAGATAATCCTCCAGATACCTCTGATATTTGAATCTGACCAGATCATCACCTGACAGTTTCGATTCGTAGAAATGTCTGATAATAGGATCATAAACCTTATCCCATGCTTCTAACTGATCCTTGTTCATCCGGGTAAGACCGGTTTTCTTCATCTTTGAACGATCCTGGTACAATTTAAGATCCTCCTCGATACGCATTGTTTTTGAAATAGTCATGTCCTGCGTTTTTTCTGCAATACCCCGATTTGAATAGTCATCAAACAAGGTAGAAGGTTCTGGAAACACAACATCCTTATAAAGAGATAATTCATTAGGACCAGGCTGCCACTCACGATGTGGTGCTTTATGATGCATCATCAGCATAAACGGTTTTTCGGAGTTTTTTACTTCATTTAACCATTTAATGCTTTTTTCTGTAATTATTTCGGTGACGTACCCTTCTTCTGTATGTCTGCCATCTTTACTGATAAAATCAGGATTATAATAATTCCCCTGTCCGGGTAGAATCTCCCAATAGTTAAACCCTGTAGGATCTGAACCAAGGTGCCATTTCCCTATCATAGCTGTATTGTAGCCTGTTGCCTGAAGCAATTTTGGAAAGGTCTGCTGGGAACCGTCAAAAGGAGCCTGTCCTTCATTTTTAGTAAATCCGTTCAGGTGACTGTATTTACCGGTTAATATCACTGCCCGGCATGGTCCTGAGATTGAATTTGTAACCAGGCATCTGTTAAATATCATTCCATTGGCAGCTATCCTGTCAATGTTAGGTGTTGGCGCAATGTCTTTAAGAGGCCCGCCATAAGCGCTAATTGCTTGCCAGGCATGGTCATCGCTCATTATATAAACGATATTAGGTCGCTGTATTTTTTCACCTTGTGCGCTTACGACAGGATGAATAGATGCACTTAATCCCAGGATTGTCAGTATTTTAAGATAGGCTTGCATTTGATAAAGATTGGTTTAATGAAGAATAAAGATAAAGAAATCTTATTTAAGTAAAAAAGGGATATCCAGTTTCTTATAATTATTCTCAGTAAGCGGGTTATAACTGATCTTTTCAATTCTGATGTTCCTGTCTGTGCTATGGACAAAATCTGTTATTGATTTAATATTTTTATCACTGTCTGTAATATTTTTAATCATTGGTATCCTGACAATTATGGCTTTTCCTGCTTTTGAAATATATTGAAAATTGTCCTTTATGATCTCATTGGTTCTTCCTGTATAATGAAGGTGTTGTACTGAATCAAAAAGCTTTATGTCAACAATAAACAGATCGATAAGGTCCATAACCTGAGTTAATGATTTTCTATCACTAAAGAGAGATGTTTCGATTGCTGTATGGATTTTTCTTTTCCTGCATTGTTGAAGGATTTCCGCTGAAAATTCAGGTTGCATAAGAGGCTCACCTCCTGTTAAAGTAACGCCGCCCCCCGACATTTGATAATAAAGAATATCATTTTCAATCTCTTTGATTATTTCTGATGCTGTTGTTATTGAACCTGTGAGCTGTAATGCATTTGTCGGACAGACTTTTACACATTCGCCGGAAACTTTACATAATGTACGGTCAATGGTTATAATTGGATTGGTTTCATTTATTAGTAATAATGCACCTTCAGGACATGATCTAATACACTTGCTGCAGGTTATGCAAAAGTTACAGTTATACCAGACTGATATCTGAGGAGTTATACCCTCAGGACTATGGCACCAGATGCAGCTCAGGGGACAACCTTTAAGAAAAACAGTTGTGCGAATCCCCGGACCATCATGCACAGCGAACCGTTTAATTTTGAAGATTATTCCTTCAGTATCAAGTATCTTAGCCATGAGTGGTTCTCTTAATTATTTCATCCTGAAGATCTTCTGCCAGTTCAGTAAAGTATGCTGTATAACCTGCTACCCTGATTGTCAGTCCTCGGTATGATTCGGGATCAGCTTTAGCCATAATCAGTTCTTCTGTTGTTACAACATTGAATTGTACGTGATGTATAGGCAGATAAATGAAACTCTTAAGCAATGAATTGAATTTATTCCTGTCATGTTTATCGTTAAAAAGAGATGGAAGAAATTTCATATTAAGAAGCGTTCCATTGCCAGCTTGTTGCGAAGGAATACGGCTGACAGAATTCAAAACTGCAGTGGGTCCGCTTTTATCTCTTCCGTACATAGGTGACAGTCCTCCGTCGGCAAGAGGAGTCTGCGCGAGTCGTCCGTCCGGTGTAGCACCGACATTTTGTCCCATAGGTACATGCGCAGATACCGTATAGAGCCCCATTTGGTATGCTCCTCCCCTCAGATTCGTATATTGTTTAAGTTCATCTGCAAATAAAGCAACCCATTTAGCTGCAAGCTCATCAACAACTTCAATATCATTTCCATATTTGGGAGCATGATTTATGCAAAATTGCCTGAGAGATTCATTGCCAGCAAAATTTTCTTGCAAAGCAGATAATAGTGATTCCTTTTCAATAACTCTTTCGTCAAATACCAGTTTCTTAAGGACGGCCAGACTGTCAGCTATATTTGCGACCTGGATTGCCTGTATCCCCGATAGATTATATTTTGCTCCGCCTGCAGTGACATCGATTCCATCTGATAGGCAATTATCAATTACCGCTGACAGAAATGGAGAAGGAAGGTGTTCCTGATGATTTCTTTCAACAATCTCACAAGCTTTTATCATTCTCTTTATAAAAAATCCGATCTGTTTTCGGAATGCGCTTTCAAAGGCTATGTAATCAGGGTAATCAGGCAGGTTTCCGGTTCTTAAGCCCATCTCTTCTCCTGTTATCATGCACCTGCCATTGTTAAGAGTCAGTTCCAGTACCTTCACCATATTAAACATTGCAGCATCGCTCCATCCCAGAAAATTTCCCTGGGTACTGAGTTCAACGCAACCTACAAGTGCATAGTCCATAGAATCAACATGATCAATGCCAGCTGATTCCAGTGCAGGTATAATGCTTTCATCATTCACAATCTGAGGCATTCCGGTACCCAGACCTATTACCCTGCTGCATTCACTCAGAAATTTATCACTGGTTTTTTTGTGAATACGGACAGTAAGATTTGGCTGTGGCATTCTGATATGGTCCTGGGCTTTAAGGATAAGATAAGAGAGGTCATTAGTGGCATCATCTCCATTATTAAATTGCCCGCCAATTGTTATATTGAAACCAATAGGAAATCCTGCGAAATATTTTGCACTGTGTGTATTACGCATGTAGACAATCTGATTAAATTTGATAAACAGTGCATCGACCAATTTTATGGCATCATTAAGATCAATTTTCCCGGATTTCAGATCGTTAATAAAAAATGGATATAAATACTGATCCATTCGTCCGGGAGAAAAGGAGGATGCATTAGATTCCATTTGAAGCACAACAAAAAGAAACCAGAGGGACTGGATAGCTTCCCTAAATGATAAAGGTGGATTTTCAGCTATATTATTACAGACGTGAGCAACCGCTTTAAGTTCATCTTTATGCTTATTATTAGACTGATTATCAATCATCTCAGTAGCCAGAACGTTGTAGCGCCTGATGAATTGGCATGAGGCATTAAGTGTTATGCATACACTTTTATAAAAATCCTTCTGGTCATTGTTCGCTTTTTCCAGTCTATCAGAGGCAATTTTTACAAGACCAGCCGGACCATACTTCAGCCATTTTCCTACATTCGGACATATATGACCCTGTGCATGATCTTTCTGATTTATTTTTACTACTCTTTCAATAGCTTTTATCTCGTCTCCGAATGATTTGTGTATATCATTTTCGAGTGTTTTTCCTCGCCAGTATGGTTCAATATGCTTTTTAAAATATTCAGCATCCTTTTTTCTGACATTAAAAGGATCTTGTGGCCTGGAGGGTAACGTATCCAGTTCTTTTAACAGCCATGTAAGACCTGCTTCAGGAAACACAACACCAGCCCTTATATCAGGTGTTCGGTTGCCTACAATCAATTCCTGAGGATCAATTGCGATGGGGATCTCTGAAAGTGAACGCGCAAGGGCTAAAGAACGTTTCAGGATTACCGTTGCATTCTTATTTTCCTTATATACTCTGGTAATTATTTTAGCCTGGTCAACTGAAAAGTATCTTTTTGCAGATAAAGTCTTACTTCTTAATTTAAGAATACTTCTATCAGGTTTGAGATCTTGAATCTTTTTAATCATTTGTATTAGTAAATGCCCGACTATTGATTTTTTGCAAAGAAAGTAAAGATATAATCAATTTATCTTTTTATAATTAAACCCGGTTTACGTGTATTTACACCAGGCATATTATAATTCTCATCACCCAGATCCTGTCGCATTTCATCTGCAAGTTTCTTCAGATCAGCAACTACTTCAGGGTATAGTTCCTTTACATCGTAACGTTCACCCGGGTCACGCCGCAGGTCGTAAAGTTCATAATCTGTCTGTCCGTTGTTGTATTTCCCCGGCCAGCCATCGTTACCGGGCATAACACCTTCGTAAGAGCGATAGGTATGAGGAAGTACCAGTTTCCATTGACCTTTTCTAACATTTTCCAGACTGTTTTTTCGATAAAAATAGTAAAAGGCATTCCTCGGATTGGCATCAAAATTCCCTTCAAGTAATGTGAGTATATTTACCCCGTCAATTTTTCTGGTGGGTAGAGCAGATCCGGTAATGGAGCAGAGCGTTGGCAGTATATCAATAGTGGAAGCAATATTATTACAAATTTTTCCAGAAGGTATTTTTGCCGGCCACGACATAATACATGGCACCCTCTGTCCTCCTTCCCAGCTGCACCCTTTGCCTTCCCGGAGGCCACCTGCAGAACCAGCATGATTCCCGAAATTCAACCATGGACCATTATCAGTTGTGAATATTACAAGAGTGTTTTCGGTAAGCCCATTTTTTTTGAGTGTTTTCATTATTTCACCAACCGACCAGTCAATTTCCATTACAACATCACCATAAAGTCCCTGTTTGCTTTTTCCTTTGAATTTATCTGAAACAGCCAGAGGGACATGAGTCATAGAATGTGCCAGGTATAAAAAGAATGGATTCCTCTTGTTTCTGTTAATAAAATCAACAGCATATTCGGTATATAATGTTGTGAGTTCTGCCTGATCTTCAAGAGTTTCCAGCACTCTCACTTTTTCATTGCCCTTAATAAGAGGAAGTGGCGGGTATCTTAATTTACCCGGTCTTTTATCTTTTGTTGCAGGTTTACCATCATAGTCAACCGGCCACATATCATTGGAATATGGAAGTCCAAAGTACTCCTGGAAGCCATTTTGTAAAGGTAAGAACTGATAATGATGGCCAAGGTGCCACTTGCCAACGATTGCATTTTTGTAACCTGCTGGTGAAAGCAGTTCAGGTATTAATTCTTCCTCTGCATTAATCCCGATACTATCATATGGCATCAGCGCCCCTGAAATACCAACCCTGTTTGAATAACAACCTGTTAATAGTCCGGCGCGAGATGCACTGCTTACCGCTTGTGCAACATAGAAATTAGTAAAACGCATTCCTGCCGAAGCAAGCCTGTCGATGTTGGGAGTGTCGTATTGTGTAGCTCCGAAGCAACCCAGATCACCATATCCCATATCATCGATGAAAATCAGTACAATATTAGGGAGTTTGGTCAAGGCAGTTTCCGGTTTCTGACCAGCAGCCTGAAATGACATCAGTGAAGCCATTCCCATTCCGAGTAAAGGTTTAATGTCTATCATTGTAGTTTTTTAAGGAATTATTATTCTAACCCATTCCATAACGGATTTGGGTCCATCATTTTTGCTCCTGATTTATCTCTCCATTCTGTTAACAGGTCATATAGCTCCTTTGCTTTTTCAGGATTTGTTTCTGAGATGTCAATTGATTCTGAAATATCAGTCTTAAGATCGTACAATTCCTGTCTGCCAGTCTCAAAGTTATCAATAAGTTTAAAATTTCCAAGTCTGACAGCACTGCCCGGGTCGCCACCCTGGTTTGAATAGTGAGGGTAGTGCCAGAACAAGGGCCTGATCATAATCTCACCTGATTTGAGTAATGGTAAGATGCTGATACCATCAGTTTTGATATTGGATAAAGAGGTTCCCGTCAACTCAAGAATTGTTGGAAAGAAGTCAATAGTAGAAACCGGAACATCTGAGATAGCAGAGCCGTTTATAAAACCAGGAGCCTTTATAATCAAGGGTTCCCTTATTCCACCCTCATAAAGCCACCCTTTACCTGCACGCAATGGATAATTGGTAGTCGGTGATCCTTCCGCTGTAGATAATCCTCCGTTGTCTGATGTGAAAATGATAACCGTATTATTATCGATTTTCAGCTCCCTCAGTTTTTCAAAAAGCCTGCCAAGGTTCTCATCAACACTATAGATCATTGCTGCATAAACAGCATAACTTTGAATAGTTCTCTCCTTGAAATCACCTCCGGGTGCCAGTTTTATCCACTCTTTTTCTTTTGTAAAAGGCTGAATTTCCGACAAGCCCATTGAATCAGCTTTTGCCTGGAAATATTCTATTAGTTCCTCCTTGCCTTGCATAGGATTATGAACTGCATAGTAAGAAAGATATACGAAGAATGGTGCATTTTCCTGATCTGTAATAAACTTCATAACATCATCTGTCTGACGATCAGTAAGATATTCACCTACAGGGCCGTCTTCAAGCCTGGGGTTTCCATACGGTGAGAAATAGCCGTTTGATTTATTATTTTTATTAGGAGCACCTCTGCTATAGCCCCCTTTATTAACATCAAAACCCTGTTGCTCTGGCCAATAAATAGAGTCTTCACCAAGGTGCCATTTCCCGGAAATCATTGTAGCATAACCATTCGATTTCATGGCTTCGGCAATAGTGGTTTCATTAAGATCTAACTTAAGATTAAAAGGTTGAGCTATGAACCTGTCTTCGGGGAGACCATTTGCTCCATACGCTTGTCTGCCTGGTATCCAGTCGGTAACTCCGGTATTAACAGGGTATTTGCCGGTCATAAGAGCGGCCCTGGTAGGAGAAGAGACCGGACATGCTGCATATGCATCGGTAAATCTGATTCCTTCAGATGCAAGTCTGTCAATATTTGGTGTTTCGTAGAATTTACTACCATAACAGCCCAGGTCAGTATAACCGTAATCATCAAGCAGAATGAATATCACATTTGGTTTTGGTTCTTTTTTGCTTCCCGGCACGCATGAAATCAGTGCATAAGATGCACAAAGAGCAATTGAAATTTTAGGTTTCATATCATATACTTTAGTCAGATTGAGAAAGAATTATAATCCTGACTCTATAGCCTAAAATTAAGATATAAAATTTAAAAATCAATAAAATGATAAAGATGTATATTATTTGTATGAATCGTTATGAACATTCCTGATTGCCCGGCCGGAAGGTTCATTCTGGTTTGTGAATGAGGCATCCCATGCAAGAGCATCAGGTGTACTGCAGGCAACTGAAGGTACCGAAGGCACGCAGGCCGCTGCCGAATCAGAGGGAAAATGGTCAGAGAAGATAGCTCTGTACATATACTCTTCTTTATTCTGAGGAGGATTGATCGGGAATCGATATTTTGCATTTTCCAATTGCTCATCTGAAATTTCTTTTTGTGCCAGAGCTTTCAGAGTATCGATCCAGTTATAACCGACTCCATCTGAAAATTGTTCTTTTTGTCTCCATGCAACACTTGCAGGAAGATAATCTTCGAAAGCTTTTCTTAAGACCCATTTTTCCATTTTGTCCTTACCTGACATCTTATCTTTGGGATTTATGCGCATAGCAACGTCAATGAACTCTTTGTCAAGAAAGGGAACCCGTCCTTCTACACCCCAGGCAGCGAGAGATTTGTTTGCCCGCAGGCAATCATAAAGATGAAGTTTGCTGATTTTTCTGAGAGTCTCTTCGTGGAAAGCTTTTGCATCAGGAGCTTTATGAAAATAGAGGTAGCCACCGAAAATCTCATCCGCACCTTCACCGGAAAGCACCATCTTGACACCTGTTGATTTTATTACACGGGAAATCAGGTACATGGGTGTTGATGCTCTTACGGTTGTAACATCGTATGTTTCAATATGATAAATAACATCCCTGACTGCATCCAGTCCCTCTTCAATAGTAAAATGTATTTCATGATGAACAGAACCGATATGCTCAGCCACTTTCTTTGCCGCTGTTAGATCAGGCGAGCCATCCAATCCTATTGCAAAAGAGTGAAGTTGAGGCCACCATGCATCAGCTTTGTCGCCTGATTCAATTCTCTTTGAGGCAAATTTTTTCGCCACAGCAGAAATTATTGATGAATCAAGACCTCCTGATAGTAATACTCCATATGGCACATCTGACATTAACTGACGATGAACTGCATCTTCAAGAGCTTTTTTCAGTTCAGGGATGGAGGTCTCATTTTTCTCAACATTTTCATAACTCTGCCAGTCACGCTGATACCATTTTGTCATCACACCTTCTTTGCTGTAGAGATAATGACCTGGTAGAAATTCCTCTATCTTGTTACATACACCTTCAAGGGCCTTTAACTCTGATGCCACATAGAAATTTCCGAAAGTGTCCCATCCCATGTAAAGCGGTACGATACCGATATGATCTCTCGCTATCAGATAACAATCATTCTCTTTATCATAAAGGGCAAAAGCAAAAATCCCGTTCAGCTCCTCAAGGAATGCGGGACCCTTGTCCCTGTAAAGTGCTAAAATAACCTCACAATCAGATTTTGTAAGAAATTCATACGAATTTTCATATCTTTTCCTTATTTCCTGATGGTTGTAAATCTCTCCGTTAACGGCAAGAATAAGATTACCATCTTTACTGTACTGTGGTTGTTTACCTGATTCCACATCAACTATAGATAACCTTTCATGAGCTAATATCGCATTGTCACAAGCGAATATACCAGACCAGTCCGGGCCGCGATGTCTCACTTTTTTAGACATCCTGAGGACTTTAGCCTTTAACTCATTATGATCAACTTTCAGATCAAAAACACCTACAATTCCACACATTTTAATTGATTTTATTTTTTTTGAATAACTCCACATGAAATCTCAGGATGCAAAGCTAGTAATAAAACTATTCATTCAATATTCGAATTGAAATAAATATTCATATATATTGGAAATATATTAAGTAAAATAATGTTTATACTATAAATATATTGTAAATATGCCATATATAATGAATATTATTAATATGATTTAAATCATGTTTTGTAGATTTTTTATTTCAATTTTGTATAAAGTGAGCTGATTTTTAAAATATTTAAAGTGATGTTAAAAATCCTTAAATCTATCTTAAGATATAAGTAATATATCACCTCACTTCTAATATTAGACATTGTTTTTTTATATTGCAAATTCATAAGATTATTGATCTGAATAAGATAATTCATTGGGAGGTTTGATGCCAGCATTATTTAAAAATGGTAAACTATATATTGGAGTTGTTCTGGCAGCTTTCACATTTATTTTGTTATGGTGGATACTTAAAGAACAACCTTTTGATATTGCAGAAAGGGTTCCCGGAATGGATAATCGTCCCCCGATGGAAATAAGAACAGATTCAGTTGTTATTGGGGAGTTTCTTGACTCTCTTGCAGCAATTGATGAGATTATTGCCGGAGACTGGCCCAGGTTCAGAGGTACAGATTTTGATAACATAAGTAAAGATGCAACTCCATTGGCTGAGACATGGGATAGTTCAGGCCCTGCCATTATATGGAGAGCCACTCTTGGTGAAGGCTATGCCGGCCCTGCAGTTCATAATGGAAGAGTATACCTTCTGGATTATAACGAAAGGAGAAAGGCTGATATGTTAAGATGTTTTTCTCTTAAATCCGGATTGGAATTATGGAGACGATGGTATTATGTTGACTTTAAGCGAAATCATGGATATTCAAGAACAATTCCTGCTGTAACTGATAAATATGTTGTTACAATCGGACCCAGATCGCATGTCATGTGTCTCGATCCGATAAATGGCAACTTGTTTTGGACACTCGACATGGAAAAGGAATTTGAAATACCCGGAAAAGAGAATGGCAGAATTACACCCGATTTTTATTCCGGGCAGTGTCCTCTTATCGATAATGATGTAGCTGTTTTAGCCCCCGGGGTTAAGGCTTTGATGATTGGAGTTGATTGTGCCAATGGAACGATTCTCTGGGAAACTCCCAATCCTGATTCCCTGAGAATGTCTCATGGGTCAATTATTCCAATGATAATTTCCGGTAAAAGGATGTATGTTTATAATGCGATTGGTGGAGTATGCGGTGTGTCTGCTGAAGGAGATGATATTGGAAAGTTGTTATGGACAACAACTGAATGGAGTCCCTCAACAACTGCTGCTTCTCCACTCCTGCTTGGCAATAACGAAATTGCAGTTTTTGGCAGCTATGGAGTTGGCGGAGCAAGAATTAAAATAGATGCAAATGGGACAGGATATTCAGCTAAAGTGGTGGAAAAGCACAAAGCAACTAATGGAATTGCAAGTGATCAGCAGACACCTGTAATTGTGGGAGATTATATATGGAGCGTTATGCCTGAAAATGCAGGAGCTCTTAAAAAACAGCTCGTTTGTTATCATAAATCAGATATTACTACTCAAGTCTGGTCAAGTGGTAAGGAGAACAGATTTGGCCGTGGACTGGGTCCTTATATTGTAAGTGGAAATAAGTTATATCTTCTCGATGATAATGGAAAATTGTATCTTTTTAGAATGGAAGAGAGCAGTGTAACTCTGTTAGCAAGCCATAAGATTTTAAAAGGAGTAGAAGCCTGGGGTCCAATGGCTATTGCTTCTAATCGCCTCATTATGAGGGATACCAGAAATTTATTATGTCTTAACATTGGAAATATACTACAAAATGAATAAGAAGCTTACAGCGGTGTTATCCGTAATTGTGATACTGGTCTTTATCGGATACATTATTTTTGATTCTATAAGTTCAGGATCTTCGGATGAAGACATTGTAGAGATTAACAATAGTGAGTCAATACCGGACTCATGGATTATTTCCGGTGAACTTCAGGTAGATGATGGATCGCTTAGAGCTGTTACAGTACCATCCACTGGCAGTATATATATTGGCGGTGACTCTTTTGTGCAATGCTATGACAAGGATCTTAACCTAATCTGGAACCTTAAAACACCATATTCTGTAACAGCTCTTTCAAATTTTGGTGATTCAATTTTTGCATCGACCATGGATATGATACTGGTAATCAGTTCAGACGGTCAGTTAATAAACGAATGGGGTCCGTACGAGGATAACAGTATTATTACCTCTGTAGCATCAAACAGATCGTACGTTGTTTTCGCTGATGCCGGAACCAAGGCAGTGTTCTGTCTGGACAAAGGTGGTGAGGTTAAATCGCTCATAGGACACTCAGGTGAACCATTTATCATTCCAAGCCCCTATTTTGATGTTGCAATCGATTCGGATAATACCTTATTCATAGCTAACACTGGCCACAGAAGAGTTGAGACAAGAACAATTGATGGTGAACTAATCAGTTATTTCGGAGAAGCAGGTACAGCTCCTGATGCATTTTGCGGTTGCTGCAACCCAGCCCATTTTATTCTTTTCCCTGAAGGGTTTGCAACTGCTGAAAAAGGAATCAACAGAATTAAAATACTGGATGAAAATGGAGCATTTGTTGAATATGTTTCATCTGAGAATAATTTTACACCCTCAGTACCTCTTGATCTGGCCTCTGCTGATGGAAAAACTATATATGCAGCCAACCCGGCTGACTCTAAACTTTATATATTTACACGAAAATAATGGAGGCGTCGGGCATCAGGCATCAGGCATCAGGCATCAGGCATCAGGCATCGGACATCAATAGAAAGATATGAGCAGAATTGAATTTTTTAGGAAGATTATACGTTTAGGACTTCTTGCAATACTAGCCCTGATTGCATTTTTAGTTGGAAACAGGGTAGTAACTGGAAAGGGTTGTAATTCGTGCCCCGGAAAAGGTATTTGTAATGGTGAGGCAGACTGTAATAATTACTAACTGATGGTTAAATGAGTGAGGGAAAGAATAAATATCAATCAAGGAGAGACTTTGTGAGAAAAGCAGGAAAGCTGGCCGTTATAGTTCCGCTTGCTTTAATTCCTGTGGCGCTTGGAAAGAAGACAAATGCATCAGGATATGTCTGGCAGATTGATCCTTATAAATGTACTCAGTGCGGGCAATGTAAGACCAACTGTGTTTTAACACCTTCTGCATCAAAGTGTGTTCATGCATTCCAGATGTGTGGTTACTGTGATCTTTGCGGAGGCTACCTCCGACAGGGTGTAAAAACAATCAGTACCGGGGCCGAAAACCAGTTATGCCCGACAGGCGCAATAACCAGAACATTTGTCGAAGAACCTTATTTTCAATATACAATCGATGAAGAACTATGTGATGGCTGCGCAAAATGTGTAAAGGGGTGTGCTGATTTTGGTAATGGTTCATTGTATATGCAGATAAGACATGATATGTGTGTTAACTGCAACGAATGTTCAATTGCCCGAACATGCCCATCTAATGCAATTTCCAGAATACCAGCTGATGTTTCATATATTCAGAAAGATAAGGTCAACCAAACATTGAACCCTGAACCTTGAAATTTGAAACACAACACAAAACATAAATGAAGAAAGCTCTTCCCTATATAATACTTGTTTTGCTCTTGTGCTGGCATGCTGTCCTCTTTGCTCAGGATAGATTTCCACGTCCGGAATTTGAAACGGGATATGAATACCCGACTTACCAGATGCCCACTCAGAGAGCTTTAGGGTGGGAATACCTTGATGTTGCCGTGTTGCTTGCAGCTCTAATAGTAACCACATGGTTAGCCCTTAAAAAACGTTCACGGCAGGGTCTGATATGGATGTCAGTGTTTTCACTTGCCTATTTTGGATTTTACAGGCAGGGTTGTATCTGTTCTGTCGGGTCGGTACAAAATGTTGCACTGGCACTCTTTAACGACGGATATACTATTCCTCTCACTGCTCTGTTGTTTTTTATAATCCCTCTTCTTTTTGCCCTTTTCTACGGACGGATATTCTGTGCAGGAGTATGTCCGCTAGGAGCAATCCAGGAACTTACAGGGTTTAGTCCAGTCAAGCTTCCAAAATCAGTTGAGATCATACTCTCTTCAATACCATTTGTTTACCTTGCCCTCGCAATACTTTTCTCTTCGACAAACAGTCAGTTTATAATATGCAGGTATGATCCGTTCGTTGGTATATTCAGACTGGATGCACCTTATACTATGATAATCTTTGGTGTTCTGTTGCTATTAGCCGGGATCTTTGTTAACAGGCCCTATTGCAGGTATCTTTGCCCTTATGGTGTTCTGCTAAACATTTTCTCAAGGTTTGCAGGAAAACATCTGACCATAACGCCTGCTGAATGCACTAATTGCAGACTTTGTGAAGATGCTTGTCCCTATGATGCAATTATCCCTTCTAACACAGATCAGACAAGAGAAGAGCCGGAGATGCCCAGGAAACGGTTTATTTTATACTTTCTGCTTATTCCGCTTTTTGCAGTAATTGGAGCTTATATTCTTTATAGCCTTGCTCCTGCTTTGGCAGGCATAAACAGCGAGGTACGGCTTGCAAGGGAGATAAGAATTGAGAATGAAACAGGAATTGAATCAGTTTCAAATGCAGTGGTTGCGTTTAAGGAGTCGGGAAAAACAGAACCTGAATTATTTGCAAATGAAGAAACAATAATAAGGCGTTTTAAAAAAGCATCACCATGGGCTGGTCTGTTCCTGGGTATATCGCTGGGGATCGGGATGGTCTCCCTTACAATCAGAAGTAAGAGAAGTGAATACAAACCTCATCAGGGAAAGTGTTATAGTTGCGGAAGATGTTTTAAGTATTGTCCAATTAAAGTAAAGACCTGGAATGAAGCTTAACCTTAATGAAAAAGATATCGGTATTCTGAAAGTGGTTAGCCAGATAGCTGGCGGATTTACTCTTATAGTTGCTTTAACAATGATTTTCAGTCTGATACAATTAAAAACCATTAATCCTTTAGATAATCCGGTTTTAATGTCAATTAAGGATCAGTATGATAAGGATCCGGCTAATGCTTCAAATGCTGAGCAGGTAAGAGCCATGGATCTGATGGCCAGAAAAGCTTACTTTTCATCCAGATGGCAGGTGGAAACTGGTTCTTACCTGCTGCTTGCAGGTGCAATTTTATTTATTTTATGTCAGAGACTTATATCAGATAATCAGAAACCTGCTCCGGCTCTTCCCGGTGCTAAACAGGATCAGTTGAATAAACAGGAAAAAAACAGGAGATATCTGATTGCGGCTGCTTCGGTTATTTCATTAACAGCAATAGTATCTTCATTCATATTAAGGGGTGACCTTCCTGATCCAACAGGAGGATCGTCAGGTATAGAACAGGCTGACGGAAAGAGTAATGTAACAGCACCAAAACCTGATAAAACAGATTACCCTGGTTTCAGAGGACAGGATAGTCGTGGAATTGCTGGCGGATCTGGTTATCCGATAGAATGGGATGGTGAATCAGGTAAAAACATAGAATGGAAAATTGAGGTTCCAAAGCCAGGGCAAAGTTCACCGGTTATCTGGGGTGATAAGTTATTTGTCACGGGTGCTGAGGGCAATGACTTAGAAGTATTTTGTATTGGTAAAAAGACAGGAAAAATACTCTGGACAGGACTTGCATCAAATATTGAAGGAGAACCTGATGAAGTGCCTGAGACTGATCAGGATGCAGGCATGGCGGTATCCAGTGCTGCAGTTAATAAGAATGTGGTATGTGCAGTGTTTGCTAATGGAAACCTTGTTTGTTTTGATCACGATGGTAAGCTTAAATGGTCTAAAAACATAGGTTTACCTGCAAATGCCTACGGATATTCATCCTCTTTGATAATTTACGAAGACCTGCTGATAGTCCAGTTCGACAGCAATGAAAAAATATCTCTCATGGGCTTCGAATCAGAAACTGGTGAACTTAAATGGGAAACCTTACGTAGGGGTCGGGCAGTTTGGTCCTCTCCTGTTATTGCATATTTTGGCGGAAAACCGCAGATAGTTTTAAATGGAAATCCTAATGTTACAAGCTATGATGCTGTTACAGGAAAGGAATTATGGACTATTGAATGTATGAGCGGAGATGTTGCACCATCAGTTGCGGTAAATAATACAATGGTTTATGCTGTAACAGATTATGCTATGCTAGCTGCAATAAAACCAGGTGCCATTCCATCAATAGTCTGGTCAGACAATACCTTTACTCCTGATGCTTCCAGTCCTGTGGCCAACGATCAGTTTTTGTTTGTTACTACAGGAAACGGAGATATAGCATGTTATGATTCGGAAAAGGGTGATACACTATGGACACGCTATTACCTGGATCAGTTTTATGCCTCACCGATTATAGCCGATGATATGGTTTATTTGCTCGACAGAAGTGGGGTTATGCATATTGTCAGGGCACAGCCTTCATATGAGCTTGTATCTGAGTCGCCACTTGGTGAGAGGACAGATTGTACTCCCGCCTTTTCAGATAAAAAAATCTATATACGCGGAAAGAAAAACCTTTATTGCATTGCCAAAAATTGAAAACTGAAGAGACAAAAATACCAGCCACCAGCTGTGACTGTAAGCAGACGTCAGTCGCTGAGATCACCTCAGTGGTTGATGAAGTTATTGCTGTAACCGGAAGAGAAAAGAATAAAGTGATCGAGATACTCCAGGAGGTTCAGAAAAGGCTTAACTACCTTCCTTCTGAAGCGCTTAAGCATATCTGCGAGGTGACAGACATCACGCCTGGTCAGATCTCAGGAGTGTCAACTTTCTACTCTCAGTTCCGACATCTTCCTGCAGGTGAACATACTGTAAAAATCTGTTCGGGAACAGCCTGTCATGTTAAAGGGGCACCATTGATATCCGAAGCATTTAAAAGAGTTTTGAAGATTACTGATGAAATTAATGCTTCACCTGATAACCTCTTTTCTATTGAGGAAGTTGCATGTCTAGGTTGCTGCACACTTGCACCCGTGGTTCAGATTGACGGAAAAACATATGGTCATGTCAAACCTACACAGGCGGATGATATTATAAAGGATTTTCTGCATTCAGGTAACAAAAATGTCAAATCAATTTCAGAGGAAATTATTGAAGATATCGATGCTGAGGTAAGAATTGGGATAGGTTCATGCTGTGTTGCCGGAGGAAGCAAGGAGATTTTGGGCGAGATTCTTGAAGTAAAAGAAAAGTATAATCTAAATATAAGACTTAAGTCAGTTGGTTGTGTCGGAGTATGTAATCAGACTCCGTTAATGGAAATCGTAAAGAATGAAAATGACCATTCAAGATATACAAATGTAAATAAACGACAAGTTGAGGAGATACTGCTTAAGCATATAAAGCCCAGATCTTTAAACAAACGAATTAAACATAATATTAACGACATTGTTGATACATTTCTTTCCGATGACAAACTTACAAGTCAAATAAATGTCCCTGTTGCATTAAGAGAAAAATATCTCAATAATTTTCTTAATTACCAGATTCACATTGCTACTAAAAACAGTGGATCTCTTTCACCTGATTCGTACGATGAGTACTCCCGGTCAGGTGGATTTGAGGCCCTTAAAAAGTGTCTTAATACACTTGACAGGAATTCTATTGTTAATTTAATAACAGAGAGTGGATTAAGAGGAAGAGGCGGTGCAGGATTTCCTACAGGTAAAAAATGGGAAATATCTCAATCGTCTGTTGGTGAAAAGAAATATATGGTATGTAATGGTGATGAAGGTGATCCGGGAGCTTTTATGGACAGGATGTTGCTTGAGTCATTCCCATTCAGGGTTATTGAAGGAATGATCATTGCAGCCTTTGCAACCGGTGCCAGTCAGGGCATTTTCTATATCAGGGCTGAATACCCTCTGGCTGTTTCAAGGGTCAGAGGAGCTATTAAGAAGTGTTATGACAATGGTATTATTGGTAAAACTGTTTGCGGCAGCAACTTTTCATTCGATATTGACATCTTTGAAGGTGCCGGGGCGTTTGTTTGCGGTGAAGAAACTGCATTAATAGCATCTCTTGAAGGAAAGAGAGGAACTCCTCATATAAGGCCTCCCTACCCGGCTGTCAAAGGTTTTAATGATCAGCCAACACTTGTTAATAATGTGAAAACTCTTTCACTTGTACCGTGGATAATAACTAACGGTGCTAAAGCATTTAACTCAATAGGAACTGAAAAAAGCAAGGGTACTAAAGTATTTGCTCTTGCAGGAAAGATTTCAAAGGGTGGTCTTATCGAAGTGCCAATGGGAATAACAATCAGGCAGATTGTTGAAAACATTGGCGACGGCGTAGCTCCCGGAAGGACATTCAAGGCAGTTCAGATCGGAGGTCCTTCTGGTGGATGTATTCCTGCAAGTGAAGCCGATACTCCTGTTGATTTTGAAGAACTTACAAAAATCGGCGCCATGATGGGTTCTGGTGGTATGGTGGTACTTGATGATACCGATTGCATGGTCGACATGGCTAAATACTTCCTTACTTTTACCCATAAACAGTCATGCGGCAAATGTACATTCTGCAGGGTAGGTACAAAGCAGATGCTTGATATTCTCACAAAACTAACCGAAGGTAAGGCGGTTATGACAGATATTGATGAGTTGGAAAAACTATGCAAATCGGTAAAGGATGGAAGCCTGTGCGGACTTGGCAAGACATCTCCCAACCCGGTTCTGACAGGTCTCAGGTATTTTAGGGAGGAGTATGAAGCTCATACAAAAGGGATTTGTCCTGCAAATAAATGCAGAAGCCTGATAAAATATGTTGTCACTGACGATTGCACTGGTTGTACCAAATGTTCTCAGGATTGCCCTGTAAATGCTATACCGTTCAAACCTTATGAAAAACATGAGATAGATCAGTTAATTTGCACTAAATGTGATAACTGTAGAATTGTCTGTCCTGAAAATGCTATTGAAATTATAAACATTAATGGTTAAGCTAAAGATCGATAATACCGAATTTGAAGCTACGGAAGGTTCCACTATTCTGGATGTAGCCACAGGTGCAGGATTAACTATTCCTACACTTTGTCATAAAAAAGGAATACCGCACTACTCATCCTGTATGGTTTGTATGGTAAAGGATAACAGATCAGGTAATTATATGCCATCATGTTCAACATTGGTTCAGGATGGAATGGACCTTGATATCTCTGGTGAAGAGGTTATCAATCTTCGCAAAAAAGCAATAGAGTTGTTGCTTTCGGAACACAGAGCCGAATGTGAAGCTCCCTGCAGAGTAGTCTGTCCTGCAGGTTACAATATACCACTGATGAACCGACTCTTGTCGGCGCATGATTATGAAGGAGCTTTTAATCTTACTGCTTCTGAAATCGGGTTGGATGAGATTAAGTGTATTGATTGTCAGGGATATTGTGAGAATGCATGCAGAAGAAAGAAAATTGATACCCCGGTATCAATCAGGAATATGAAACTATTTATATACCAGCAAATTAAACTGACAGATCACAAAATCACAGATACTCTTGCTGAAGTATTTAATAAAAAACGTTTCAGTTCAAGAATAGGCAGGCTAGAGCCTGTTGAGCAGCAGGAATGGTTAAAAGAGTGTCCTGCTGAAGTTGTAAGACACCGGGATATTCCTGATATCAATTCAGCATCTTCAGAGGCTGAAAGCTGCATGCATTGCGACTGCCGTGCTGCTGGTGATTGCCGATTGAGAGATCTTGCCGAAGAATTTTCATTAAAAGATCCAAGAGGGAAAATAGTAAATTCGCCAATTGAAAAGAAGATAAATCATAAAACCGGCCTGGTTTTTGAGAATGCTAAATGTATTAAATGCGGTTTATGCGTGAGGCTTTGTGAAGATTCAACCGATGAACCTGCCCTCTGTTTTATTCACAGGGGATTTGTAAGTATAATCTCAGAGCCTCTAACGGAAGATTTTAACAACATTCTGAAAAACAAGAGTAAAGAAGTGATAGAGATATGCCCTACAGGCGCATTAAGTAAATTTAAGAACTTATTTCTGCCAGCCCTTCTTACTTTTTTAATCTCTATTTCAACTTATGGCCAGTCTGTTGATGGTGATTGGACTTTATTCAGAGGAAACGCTGACCTGTCTGGCTACTATAATGGAGAATTTCCAACTTCTCCACAATTACTATGGAGCGTATCCACGGGAACCAGAACAAAATCATCTCCTGTAATAAGTGATGGCACTATCTTTTTCGGAAACGATAAAGGAACCATTACTGCTGTATCATCAGACAGTAAGATCAAATGGGTTTATGAAACAGGAAGTCTGATTGAAGCTGCACCTCTGATATTTGGTAATAAAGTAATTGTAGGGTCGAACGATGGCATTCTGAGAGCTGTTGATAAGGTTACCGGTAAGTTCATCTGGTCATATACCACAGAAAACCAGATTTCGGGATCATCCAATGTCTGGGTCTTAGGAAGCAGGGCAGGTATTGTGGTTGGCAGTTATGATTATTATCTGCACTGCGTAGATCCCAGGACAGGAAAGTCAATCTGGAAAATTGAAACAGATAATTATGTCAATGGCACACCATCAATACAGGATGGGAAAATAGTTTTTGGTGGATGCGATGGCATTATAAGAGTTGTTGATCCGCTGACTGGAAATCAGAAAGATACTGTTGATATTGGTGTATATATTGCTGCCTCTCCTGCATTGGAAGGCGATATGGCCTATTTCGGTGATTATGACGGTACTGTATTCGGACTTAACATCAGGACAAGAAAAATGGTCTGGAAGATTACGGGAAACGAGCAGTCGGGATCTGTTCTGGCAGTTCCGGCAGTGGCAAAAAATTATGTTGTAATAGGTAATGAGGATAAATATCTTTACTGTTACAATTCAACAAATGGTAAATTAATCTGGAAATACCGGACAAATGGCCGGATAGTTGGTTCCGCTGTTATTACGGAAACGAAAGTTCTCTTTACCAGTATGGATGGTACTGTTTCAATTCTTAATATTAATGATGGGAAGAAGGTGTGGAGTTTTAATGCAGGAACCTCTATAAGCAGTTCTCCGGCTGTTATAAAAGGAAAGTTTTACATCCTTACTGAGGACGGAAGATTGTTAGCATTTGGCGATAAGTAATAAATTTACTCTGTGTAACCCTTAAATTAGCTCACGCTAATCTAAGGGAGGCACTGAGGGGACACAGAGAGACACGGAGAAAAGGGAAAAGAAAAAGAAAATGAAAATAGTATATCTGATAACAGGCTCCGGTGGATCATTTTATTGTGGTAATTGTTACCGCGACATGATTTATCTCAGAGCCATACGTAAGGTCTCAGGGATTAGTGCTACTGCGATACCGCTTTACCTTCCTCCTGAAGAGACGAGTAGTGAGAAAGGTCTTGACACACACGTCTTCTTTGGAGCTATCTCAATGTACCTTAGGGAAAAGGTTCCATTCTTAAGGAATATGCCGGTATTCTTTGATAAATTACTTGACTCTGCACCTATGCTGAAAATGGCTGCACGAAGAGCTGGCACAACGAGAACAGAAGGGCTGGAGGAAATGACACTGAACATGATCAAGGGGGAAAATGCTTTCCCTGAAAAAGAGCTTCAACGGCTTGTTAATTATCTCACAAAGGAGGGGAACCCTGATATCATTCATCTGTCAAATGCACTTATTATTGGCCTTGCCCATCAACTAAAGAAAAAACTGGACGTAAAAATTGTATGTTCACTTCTCAATGAGGATGACTGGATTGATGAGATGGCTGAGCCTTACCAGTCAAATGCCTGGAAATTAATTTCTCAGGAGATAGATAATGTAGATGTCTTTATTACACCAAGCAACTATTATAAAGAGTTGTTTATATCGAAAACAGGAGTTTCCGGGGATAATTTTTATGTTATCCCCCTTGGATTTGATCCCGGAACTTTAGCCAATGTCCAAAAAAAAGATAATTACCCCTCTTTAGGATATTTTTGCAGGATCAGCTCTCAGAATGGATTTGACAAGCTTGTTGATGCATTTATTGAACTCAAATTGCAAAACAGCCTCCCAGGTCTTACTCTTCATGTCTCAGGAGGTTACACAGGTGATGATAAACCTTTTATAGCTGAACAGATTAAGAAAATAAAAGAACATGGATTAAAAAGCTTTATTAGAATATATCCTGAATTCCGGGGAAACAGCAAAGAGGAATTTTTCAGCAATGTCGATATTGTGAGTGTTCCTGTAAGAAAACATGATGGCTATGGTCTTTATTTACTTGAAGCTAATGCAGCAGGGGTAGCTGTAGTTCAACCTGCTACCGGAGCATTTCCTGAAATAATAGAAAAGACAAAAGGAGGTATTACATATTCTCCGGATACGGTTTCAGAACTGGCAACAAGCTTGTTGAAGTTATTTAAAGATAATAACTACAGGGCAAAACTTGGAGAGAATGGCAGAGAAAAGGTTCTTAAAGAACTTTCAATTGATAAAATGTCTGATAGTCTGTCACAAGTATATAATGGAATAATGTCAAAATAGGTTAATATTCATTTATATAAATAATATGCTTGCAATAAAGAATATTTCTAAATCATTTCCTCAGAGAGGATTAGTACTTAATAATCTCTCTCTAAATGTGAATGAAGGAGAATCGATTGCAATAATGGGGCCATCAGGTTCAGGTAAGACAACCCTGATGAATATTATTGGTTTGCTTGATAAACCGGATAGAGGCGAAATAACTTTCAGAGGAGCATCAATTGCATCCTTTTCCGATAATGAGTCTGCTGTGTACCGGAACAGGAATGTTGGTTTTGTCTTTCAGGACCACCTCTTATTGCCCCATTTAACAGTAATGGAAAATATACTATTACCTCTGCTTGCTGCCAAATACTCAAAAGATGAGCTTGCTGTTAGAGAGCACAATGTTAATGAGCTCATGAAAAAGACAGGAATTACTGATCTGGCTGATAAATACCCTTTCCGTATATCAGGTGGTGAAGCACAGCGTGTAGCCCTGGTGAGAGCATTAGCCAATAATCCTTCAATACTTCTTGCTGATGAACCTACAGGTTCTCTGGATTCAAAGAATGCTGATGTTCTGGGTGAACTTCTTATTGAAATGAACAGAGAGCTTGGGATAACACTTATACTTGCAACACATTCAGCAGACCTTGCAAGTAAAATGTCAAAGATTTTGCAACTGGAGGAAGGTAAGTTAAATTAAATGTCTGAACAGACAGGAAAGTAAGTTATGATGGCGCCAGGTATATTCAAAATAGTATTCCAGACAATAAGATTTTATAAGAAGCCCATTATTTACCAGATTCTTATAATTGCATTATTATCAGCGGTAATAACAGGATCACTGCTAACCGGAAAATCTGTGCGTACAAGCCTTAAAAAATCTGCTTCTGAACGTTTAGGAAATACAGGTATTATGATCAGTTCAGGAGTCAGGTTCTTTGATAGCTCCCTGGCTGAAAGGCTGAAGGATAGCAGCAAGATAAATTCTGCAGGCATACTTGAAATAAATGGTTATAGTCAAAGTCTTAAGTCACAAAAAGGGGCATTCAATACTCATATCTATGCTATTAACCAGGATTTCTTCAAATTTCATGGTAACGATTCTATAGTAATCAGCACTGGAGAAGTTGCTGTTAACATAAAACTTGCAAATTATCTTGATATAAGTGAAGGTGATGAACTGATAATTCGTTTTAATGAGTTAAGTGACATACCAGCCGATGCTCCATTTGCTCCGGTAAAAGATGCAGGTGGCTCCTTTGTGATAAGAGTTGGAAATATTCTGAACCCTCAAAATACAGGTAATTTCTCCCTGTCGATCAGCCAGATAACTCCAATGAATATCTTTATTAACCTATCTGATCTTGAGGATATCATTGGCAAAGCATTAAAAATAAACAGACTGCTAATAGAAAATAGTAATAGTAATTCATTGAATGAAGTCTATAGTAGTCTTAAGAATATTTTAAAACCGTCTGATATTGGTTTGGATATAAGGATGTTAAAAAGAGCAGGAAAGAATGAACTGATATCGGATAGAGTGTTTATTGACGAAACAATAGTCAAGGAAATTGAATCTATAATACCCTCTTCAGCACCTGTGATTACATATCTGGGAAACAGATTTAAAGCAGGAAAAAAGGCTACCCCATATTCATTTGTATCAGCTTTACCTTCTGATATTTACCCCGATATTCCTAAAGGCGATGGAATGATAATTAATAGTTGGCTGGCTAAAGATCTGGCTGTTAAAGTGGGAGATTCAGTTGAAATGTTCTGGTATTCACCTGACTTACTTAATAAACTTCTCGAAAGCAGCAGTAAATTTGTTGTTGACAGTATCGTTGATATGCAAGGTATCTGGTCAGATTCGCTCTTAATGCCTGATTTTCCAGGTATCTCCGGAAGTGAATCATGCTCAGAATGGGATGCAGGTGTACCAGTTAAAATGGATGAAATACGAGGTAAAGATGAAGATTACTGGAATAAATACAAAGGAACACCAAAAGCTTTTATTAATTATGACACAGGTAAAAAGATTTGGGGAAATAATTTTGGGCCGGCAACTGCTCTGCTTTTTCCTGAGGGGATATCAGAAAAAGAGATTGAAGAAAAGCTTATAGGATCTCTTGATCCTGATAAAGTGGGCTTCACTGTTACTGATTTGTCTGACGAAGCAATTAAGGCCGCAAATCAAAGTGTCGATTTCAGTACCCTTTTCTTAAGCCTGGGTTTTTTCCTGATCCTGGCTTCAATAGTCTTATTATCATTTGCCGTTTCATCATATTTTGATTCGAAAAAAGATCAGATAAGTATCTTTTTTGCCCTGGGATTTAAAACCAAATGGATTGAACAACTACTATTTCTTGAATCAGGATTATTAACGTTTGCAGGCTGCTTAATTGGTTCATTTACGGGATATCTGGTTAATATACTCATTACCAAAGCTCTGAATTCAGTGTGGAGCGGTGCGGTTCAAACAGATACCCTGGAAGCTTTCTTCAATATTATACCTATTTTGATAGGATTCATAATGACAATCCTGACGACAGGTATTTTAATGATTGTTAAAATAAAACGATACCTCAATAAACTTAATCGGCAGGAAAAAGAGATTTATGAAAGTCATTCACCCTTTAGAAATTTTATCTTTTTAATAACAACATCTATAATTTCATTAATATTATTCGCATTTTCGATTATACTCAAAGATCAGGAACTCACTTTCAGTTTTGCTGCTGGAACTGTTTTGTTAATCGCTCTGATACTATCCTGGAGGCAATATTTTATTGGCCCGATAGGCCGGAACAGATATATCATGAAAGGAAGAAATGGATTATCTAAACTTTACTACTCCTTCTATCCTTCAAATGGGGTTACTCCTATCCTCTTTATAGCTGCCGGCATTTTTGCAGTATTCATAACTGGAGCAAACAGAATGAATTTTAATGGTATGCATCAAAATAGATCAAGTGGAACCGGAGGATATCTTCTCTGGTGCGAAAACACCATTCCTGTTAAAGAGGATTTGAATACTATTGCAGGCAGAAAAGCAACTGGTCTGGATGATGAACAACTTATGAATATGAGTTTTGTTCAGGCAAAACGTTCTTCAGGTAATGATGCAAGCTGTCTGAATCTCAACCATATAACAGCTCCTCCACTTTTAGGGATCGATCCTGTAGATTTTATTTCCAAACGATCATTCTCATTTTCTCATTCTATATCAGTTGGAAATGTAGAAAACCCATGGCAGTTTTTAGATATTGATGCAGGCCGCAATACAATATATGGTTTTGCGGATCAAACTGTTCTTGATTGGGGGCTGATGATTAAACCCGGAGATACTTTAGTTCTAAGAACAGAGACCGGGCAACCTTTAAATATTATAATTGCTGCAGGATTGAAATCATCAGTTTTTCAGGGAAATGTGCTGATTGGCAGAGATAATTTCATGAGATATTATCCTTCTGTTCCAGGGAACTCAGTTCTCCTGGTTGATGGCGATCCTGATGATATTGAATTATATAAAAGCACTTTGAATGAAAGGCTTGGTAATTTTGGCATCAATATTGAATCAACAAATGAACGACTGGCATCCTTTCATGAGGTAACAAATACATATCTGACAGTATTTGGTGTATTTGGAGTTTTTGGTATGATAATAGGGATAGTAGGTCTGGGATTTGTTCTATTGAGAAATTATAACCACCGTAAAAGGGAATTTGCACTCATGCTGGCAACTGGATATTCGGTAAAGAAAATCAGAAGATTAATCCTTTCCGAACAGATGCTGATTCTTTTTGCCGGAGTTTTTTCAGGTGTTTTCTCTGCAACCATTGCTACTCTCCCATCCTTAAAAGGAAATCCTGAAATACCTTGGCTATTTCTTATTATGATGGTCTTAGCAATAACAATTACAGGGTTAGTCGCCCTTATTCTATCTGCTGGCGCAGTATCGCAGGATTCATTAATTGCAAGTTTGAAAAAGGAATAAAAAAAAATTGCTTTTACCCGCTGCAATAAAATCTTTTTACAATTTGAATTTATACGAAAGAACGATTAGATTAATATCAGATAACTTTGGGAAGTAGTCGCGTTCAAACATATATTCCAACTCAAGTGAGTGTTTCTTATTTATTTTATATTCAATGCCGATTGCAAAACGATGCTTGTCAAAACGTTTTTCTGTCGCCTCAAACATTCTGTAAAATGTCTCAAATGATATGCTGGGATTTATTGGGAAAGATGGGGTTTTATACTCTGCTTTGATTTTGATTCTGCCATGGTAGTCAGGTATTTCATCATTGGCATCCTCGAAATATGTTTTATCCTGTCTCTGAAACCTGAATCGTGCGGAAAAATCAAATCTACCAAGACTACCATTTCCTTTAATATCTGCCATCAGTTTATGACGGATATGGTATTCAGAATTATCTTCAAGATTTTCGGTAATTCTGTAGGAGCCTGCCAGTGCGAGATATTTATTAAGTTTGTATGTAACTCCACCTTCCAAAAATGCTTCATCAATGTCTGAGGCATTATTGAAGGTACGTATCATTGCTGAAAGATCAATTTCCAGTTTTTTCTTTACTGAATATTCGGTATTCAGTCCGTACCAGATACCAAAGTCATCGCTCTGGCTAAAAGTCGGCAGGGTAACGATAAGGACCAGTATAAGGACAACAAATCTCCTATTCTTCATCGCTGTCTTTCTGATGTCCGACTTTGTTTGTCATACTTTCCACCTTGTCAGTTGTCTCAAAAAATACCTTAAGGTGGCAAATGTCTCTTAATAAGTCAATTTCCCCAATTTCAACCCTGCTAATTTTCTCTATTCCAGTTCTTTTCTGAAGATCATCAAGAAGTTCATCATAATATTCAGGTTTAATAAGGTTAATTTTCTCATAGATAACCTTTTTTGAAGATTCATGCTTTAATAGCCACCTCTTTTCTAATCCGTAGGTAATGAGAATGATTACAAAGTTTGTAAAAACTATCTCTAAAAAACTTGTTGTAGTATTGGTGAGTGCATTAATAACTGAGATTCCAATAATCAAAAAAAGATATGTCATCTCTTTTATTGGAATTGTGTGCGTGCGGTAACGAATAATCCCGAAGATCGCAAAAAGTCCAAGTGCAAATCCAATCTGGAGCATGACATTCTCCAGAAGAAAGCATAATAGGAAAACGATGCTGGATATAAGAATGTATGTAAAAAGATAATCTTTCCTTCTTGAAGTGGAAAAGTACAACCAGCGTACAAGAATTAAAATAACAATAAGGTTAAATGAAAATCGACCTATCAATTCCAGGAGATTTGACAGGTCGAATATTTCCATTCCAGCTATTTTGATTTTATCAGTTGCTAATAAATTTATTGTATTCATTTTCTATTTTGTTTAGTAATAATAATTTTGGTTTTAGCATATTCTTTTTCAGCAGATCATTTAGGCTTGCACTCCCAATACAATATTTGCTAAACCCCGGTGGATATATATTTAATAGTTTAATCAGTTTTTTGAAATCCGAACTCGGGGATTGTCCCTTCTTTTTCAATTCAACTATTGCAAGATACGGCATTTCAGCTTGACCACCTCTGGTTAGTTCCTCAAAAGATATATTATAGTCTATTGTAATTCGTTCTTTTAGATCTAAACCAATCAGTGTTATCCTTGTAAACCGATTAATAAGAACAGGTTTGATAAGAGTTGAATTTACAGGTAAGTGTTTACTGATAAAATTAACTGCCTGATCATCAAAAGTGCCGGATACAAGATTGTTTTCAATACGCGACTTGATAGTTCTTCTTTTATTGGTCTTCATTTTTATTTCAAGATATGAAGAATCCATTGATTCATACTTTCTATACCTGATCTTATACCTTCCAAACTCTCCTCTTAAATGTTGATTATAAAATAAAAAATCAGGTGTATCCATATATGTTGTAAGATATGGGAAAGCTCTCAATTTATTTATTTCCAGTACTTTATATTTGCTATCAAGCAGATTTATCAGATCTCCTATTTTATTAGCAGGGAATACATATTTTATTTCAATCCTGTTCATTAACCTGACGCTTGTTATCGAATCTAACCCAATTGGAACAAGTGAATTTAGTGAGTTTCTTATTTGGGTATCATTCATATTTTATAAAATCTTATTAATAAATGTTTCATTATTTTGCTAATATTCAATTACGTGGAAATTATCTTTTTTTATCCTGATCATTTGGAAGTGCTATTTATTACATTAAAAGTTGGATTTTGCCATCTGAATGCTCCTGTACCGTTTGGATATCTGGAGTAGGATACTTCCAGCGTTTGTCCCGGATAAATAATTTCATCTATTACAGTACCATTTGGTTTTGAAAACAGGACTTCTTCGCCCAGTGATGAGAGTTTAAAATTAGCATGCAATCCAATCTGGGTAGTATCCTTGTCGGCCCAAATGATCAGGTATCCGTTCGCTGATATAGATGTACCCTGAGGTATTTGCCATTTTGAGATATTACTCTTGTTATCAGTCAAATAATAGCCTGAAATATCTTTTGTTGATGATGATAAATTGAATAATTCAATCCAGTCATCATATTCACCATTCTGATCTGCGGCAATAGTCGAGTTTACTGGCATTAGCTCATTAATTACAACATCTCTGATAATTGGATCTTCTGTTTTCTTGCATGAAAGGTTCACAATAAGAATAATTAGGAAGAGTATTATTTTTTTCTTTTTATTCATCATAATTAATAATTTGAAATAAACATAATATCACTACTCTTTCATTTTTCGAGTCTAAACGGCGCGAATTTAGGAAATTATAATCGAATAATGATTTAAATTGTGGCTAACCTTGACATTTTGAAAGACCCAGATTAAGTGAAGGTGTTGAACCTGCAATAACCAGGGCTGCCCCAAGTGCTGATGCATTTGAAATCTCAGAGGTACAAACAACTTTTGATGAATATGCTTCAGCTATAAGGTTGATGAAAAGTCTGCTTTTTGCAAATCCTCCGGTAATATAAATAGTTGAAGTTATATCATTTTCAGGAATAACAAGGTCTATTGCTTCAATAGCAAGATCACATAATTCATTCATTAACTGATGATAAGCTTCTTCAAATGTACTAAACTCATATAAATCAATATAATTCTTCAAATCACGTGAGAATGGTCCGGTTTGAAAAAATATTTTTTTGTTTAAATATTTTGTTTTTAGTAAAGCTGATAATTTTTTATCTGCCTTTACTTTTTTATAGTAATCCTCTGGCTTATTAAAATGGGTACTTATTTTTAGTACAACTGTTTCGTGCAAATTACCGAGGAATAACCTTGACGATTTTACTGGTTGTCCTGTAATACTTATGTAGCATAAGCAATCTTTATCAAGCTGTTCTGCAGTTAGTTTTTCATTATTAAAAGGGTTCATATTAATACACCATGTTCCTGTTGATATTAGGATAAAATTACCTTTGCTATCCGCAAAATAAGGAGCGAGAGAGGCTGAGCTGTCATGAATACCAATCCCGATCATAAGTTTTTTCCCATCAATTTCAACCTCATTCAGTGTTTCGACAGGAACCAGTTGTGGAAGGTTCAATCCATGAAGATTAACCCATGGGTGGTAACTCATACTATCGAAATCCCACAGTGCTGTATGGCATCCTATAGAAGTATGTTCCGCATAAATTTTTCCAGTCAGGATGTAGGAGAGATACTGTGGAAAATGAAGGATCTGCTTTATTTTAGCAAACACTTCGGGTTTAACTGTTTTTAACCATAGAGGCTGTAAACCGGAATTGAGCATACCCAGAGCGGGAGATGCAGTTCTTCTGCAAAACTCATCCCTGCCTCCATATAATTTATATAGGTTTTCCGGTATTCTTTCATCCATTGGTTTTAAATAATTATATACCGGAGTGACTCTTTTCCCATTTTCATCCAGACAAACAATAGTAGCTCCATATGTTGAAAAATTAACCGCCTTAAGGTCATATTTATCTGAATGAACCAAATTGATAATTGATTTTTTTATCCATTGTTCAATTAACTCAATATCGTCACAATCATATCCGTCATCATCCTTTATTAATGGGAATTTTTCCTCCGATTCTGAAATAACTTTCAGGTCATTATTAAACAGAAGTAATTTCTTATTGGTTTTACCAATGTCAAATATGGCAATAACTGTAACTTTCATTTGTAATATTTTTTACCACACATCCTCTTGCTCCATAAAGAGCATAATAAATAACTAAAAAGGTCTTTTCAGACTGCTCCCTGATAGTTATAAATTTCTACCTTTTGAGAAGAACCTCATTTTCATATTTAATAATATCTTCAATATACTCCTGGCCTACCGGAACTTTGTTTTTCAGGCAGTAGTAATCCCAAACAGCTCCAAAAGGCTTTGTTTTAAGTAACTCAATAAATGCGAGTCTTTCAAAGTTTTTCCCCTCTTCTTCAAATTTTACCAGCATTTCAAAAGGTTCCAGCAATGCATACATAAAGGCCATTTGAGCAGCCCGTGTACCAATAACATAGGCACCAATCCGGTTAAGGCTTGCATCAAAGAAATCGAGACCTATATTAACCCTGTTCAGAGCTTTTGCACGGACTATTTCCTGAGTAATAAGCAGCAGCTCATCGTTGAAGGTAACCACGTGATCACTGTCCCAGCGCACACCCCGTGTCAGATGTAACAGGATTTCATCTACAAAATGAAGGATTGAAGAGATTTTATCACCTACCTGCTCAGTAGGGTGAAAATGACCATTATCTAATGTTATCATTGTATTATTCTTTATGGCATAACCCAGATAGAAGTCATGAGATCCAACTACCATCGACTCGGAGCCTATTCCGAATAATTTACTCTCCACCGAATCCTTAATATACTTTTTAGAGTATTTTATTGCAAATATCTCATCCAATGATTTTTTAAGTTGTTTGCGGAGGGTATTCCTGTCCACAGGTGTATCCTTCATCCCGTCAGGAATCCATATATTATGCACTGAGGGAGTACCTAATTGGTTACCCATTTCAGCACTTATTGCTCTGCATCGTTTAGTATGCTCCACCCAGAATTTTCTGATTTTTTCATCTTTGCTTGACAGGGTAAAGCCATCATCGGCATATAGATGTGAGAAACAGGTACAGTTGAAATCAAGGCCCACTCCTCTTTTTTTAGCCCAGTCAATCCAGCCCTGGAAGTGTTTTACCTCGATCTGATCGCGATCAACAAGCTGGCCTCCAAACTCACCATAAATAGCATGAAGATTTAATCTCTGTTTTCCGGGAAGAAGTGACATGACTTTATCAAGATCCGCCCTCATCTGTTCGATTGTTTTTGCTTTACCCGGGAAATTACCGGTAGCCTGGATCCCCCCGCCACCAAGCACAGATCCTGGTTTTTCGAAACCACCAACATCATCAGTCTGCCAGCAATGCAGACTAATATTAATTTTATCCAGCTCCAAAAGTACTTTCTCTGTATCAACTCCTAAAGCAGCATATTGCTCTTTTGCGAGCTGATAGGTTTTCTCAATTATTTCTTTTTTCATAATTTATAGTTATTGTACTTAGTTATAGCGCAGTCGAGACTTTGCCTTGCAACAATTTTGTCCTTAACTTTTACTTTCGTTGTCCACCGTAGCCTTCTTCGACAACCGTAGCTGTAGCTTTAGCGAAGGTGGATTGTCTTATGCCTTATTACTCCTACTCCATATAAAAAACCTGTTCCAGAGGGGTTGTGACAGGAGAGTTATCTGGATTAGTTTCCATTATATCGGCCATATATTTCCACCATTTTTTAACAACTTCAGTGCTTCCAAGGCTCTGGGATGAACTTGCTCCTGATTGTTCCTGGTATGCAAATAAGGTATTTGTCTCTTCATCTAGAAAAATAGAATAATTTCCAATACCTTCATCTTTCAACAGTTTTACCAGTTCAGACCATATTCCGGTATGGCGCTTTCTATATTCTTCCTTAAAACCAGGAACCATTTTCATCTTGAAACCAAATCTTTTTGTCTCCATTTTTAGCCTAATTTTACAACAAAAGTTGAAAGTATAAGAATTAAAATTCCGATAATCAATACAATAATAGTTTTTCGTTTTGCTCCTTTCCATTCATTAAGAAAGATACCCCAGATATTGCTTATTGCAATATTAAGTGCCATCAGTATACTCCATCCAAATACGGCCATCCCTTCCGGAAGTTTACTGGAGCCCATTCCAAAAAAATGAAATTGCAGAAACCAAAGAAATCCCGCTAAGAATGTAAAGAAAAGGTTATTCAAAAGGACGCTACCGGAAACAGTATAATAGTCTTTATAGGTTTTATTTTTAATATTAAGATATCCGCAATATACAAGGTTAGTAATGAATCCTCCCAACAGAATAAAGATCAGTGAAGGATTTTTCTGGAACAGAGGATTTGTTCCATGAGCAAGTGCAACATTTTCAATTGGTTTAGCCGCTTCAAAACCAAAATTGAAACAGGCGCTCATTACCCCGGCAAAAATTGCAATAAATATTCCTTTTTTGAGAGCAAATTCTTTAACAGCAGCCCTTTTTTCATCTTCAGTCATCTCCTTGCTCTTAAGCGATCCAGCATATCCAATAATTGCAATCCCTGCAACTGTAATAGATACTCCAACAATAGTTAAAATACCAGCTTTAGTTGAAAAAAGATTATCACCGGCGATTATAGGCGGTATCAATGTTCCAAATGCGGCGCAGAGACCAAGAGCAATACTCTGTCCCAGGGCTACACCCAGATAACGTATACTTAAACCGAATGTTAAGCCCCCAAAACCCCATAGCGCACCAAAAAACATAGCCATTAATTTGGCTGAAGATGGAGCCTCGCTAATAATTGGGAAAAGCTCTCCTTTAGGAACAAAAATAAATGCAAACAATATCGGAGCAATGAGCCAGGCAGCAACACCCTGACTTAACCAATACGATTCCCATGCCCAAATTCTGACTTTTTTAAATGGAACATAAAAACTGGCGGCGCCTATACTTCCCAAGGCAATTAATAAAATACCCGTAAAAGGATTCATCTATAATTAATTTTTTTAACAGAACCGCAATTTATAAACTTTCAGACATATTTTGAATTCCGGGATGTTTTTTTATTAAGAGATTTTTTTATAATCTTGATGTTTATTATCAAAAACTCTAAAATATGAAATCTATTAAACTTACTCTTCTTTTCCTCTCCATTTTTGGAGTAGTTCGCGCACAGGATCTGTCTGTAGCTAATCTCACTTGTGAGCATCAGAAGAATCCGATAGGTATTGATGTGACTCAACCAAGGTTCTCATGGAAAATCTATGGGACAGGAAATAATATTATGCAAAGTGCGTATTCTATCCGGGTTGCTACTGACAAGAAGTTTTCATCCAACAATATAGTATGGCAATCAGGAAAGATTTCATCTGAAGAATCAATCCTTCAGGCTTATAAAGGAAAAGATCTGATATCAGGGCAACAGTATTTCTGGCAGGTAAAAGTATGGGATAATAGAGGAAAGGATTCAAAATGGAGCGAAGTTGCTTTCTGGGAAATGGGGTTACTTTCTCAATCTGATTGGAAAGCCAAATGGATTGAGATGGAAGAAGATACATTAAGATATGGCCCATCTCCTCACTTCAGAAAAGAATTTTCGATTGGGAAAAGTATTGCAAGCGCAAGGGTTTATGTTACATCACATGGTTTTTATGAGTTACAACTTAATGGGAAAAAAGTTGGTGATCAAGTACTTACGCCAGGCTGGACTTCATATGGGAAAAGACTTCAATACCAGGTTTATGACGTAACTGGCATGTTGATGAAAGGTAATAATGCGATAGGCGCTGTTCTTGGTGATGGATGGTACAGGGGTACTCTGGCATGGGGAAATAACTGGGCAATTTATGGTAAAAGACTTGGACTGTTGCTTCAATTAAAAATCACATTTACTGATGGATCTGAAGCTCTTATTGTAAGCAACGAGACATGGAAAGCAACAAATGACGGGGCTATCAGAATGAATGATATTTATAATGGAGAAACATACGATGCCAGGAAAAAACTTACTGGATGGAATATACCAGGGTTCAACGACAGCAACTGGATGAAAGTGATGACAGAAAAATATAATAATAATCTTATTGCATCTGAAGGAGCTCCAATCAGGAAAATACAGGAGATAAATCCTGTCAAAATTTTCAGGACTCCCTCTGGCAAACTGATAGTTGATATGGGTCAGAATATGGTTGGCTGGCTAAGATTTAAAGTTTCCGGTAAAAAGGGAACTATGATCACCTTACGTCATGCCGAAGTTCTGGATAAGTTTGGGGAGTTTTATACGACCAATCTCCGTGCGGCTAAATGCCAGTTAAATTATACGCTTGCCGGCACAGGTGAAGAGATTTTTGAACCCAGATTTACGTTCATGGGATTCAGATATGTTGAGGTTACTGGATTCCAGGGCAAACTAACAACTGATAATCTGACCGGAATTGTTGTCCATTCAGATATGGCAGTTACAGGTAACTATGAATGTTCTAACCCTCTTATAAATCAGCTACAGCATAATATTCAGTGGGGTCAGAAGGGAAATTTTGTAGATGTCCCTACTGACTGTCCTCAAAGGGATGAGCGTCTTGGCTGGACAGGTGATGCCCAGGCATTTTGCAGAACAGCCGCTTTTAACATGGATGTCTCAGCTTTTTTTACCAAATGGTTGAAAGATGTAGCTGCAGATCAAAAGCCGGGGGGTGAGGTGCCAGACGTAATTCCTGATGTTTTAAACAAGCAGGAGGCCTTGACGGCTCAGCCTTCTGCAGGATGGGGTGATGTTGCTGTAATTGCCCCGTGGACGATGTACACTGTGTATGGTGATAAAAGATTACTGGAGACACAGTACCACAGTATGAAGACATGGGTAGAATATATCAGAGAAAGGGCAGATGATAGTTTTATATGGAAAGGTGGAAGTAAATATGGAGACTGGCTTTTTTATCATCCCCCTGTAAATAATCATACTGAGTTTGATGGCCATACTGAGCATGATTTTATTGCAACAGCATTTTATGCATATTCATCAACCATTCTGGCAGCTGCTGCAAAAGAGTTGGGTAAAACAGATGATGAAAAATTCTATTCAGATCTTTTTAATAAGATTAAAGAGGTATTTATTAATGAATATGTTACAAATGGAGGAAGAGTGGGTACCAACTCACAGACTTCCTATGTTCTTGCATTGATGTTCAATCTGTTGCCTGATACTCTTCAAGAGAAAGCTGCAGGTTTTCTGGTGCAGGATATTAAGAGCAGAAGAAACAGGCTTTCTACCGGATTTTTAGGTACTCCATACCTTTGTCATGTTCTATCGGATAACGGTTATACAGATGTTGCTTATGACTTACTCCTTCAGGAATCTTACCCTTCATGGCTCTATCCTGTTAAAATGGGTGCAACAACAATATGGGAACGATGGGATGGACAGAAAACTGACAGCACATTCCAGGACCCTGGTATGAATTCGTTTAACCATTATGCTTATGGAGCTATTGGAGATTGGATGTACAGGGTTTCAGCAGGTATAGAAACTATGAACCCAGGATACAAACATCTTATAATTCAGCCACATCCGACAAGTAAAATGACATACTCGAAAGCCTCATTCGAAAGTTCATACGGAAACGTTACATCAGGATGGGAAAGAATAGGGTCTAAAATAGTTGTTAATGTAGCAATACCTGCGAATAATTTAGCTACAATTGTTTTGCCTGTTAACTCAGCTGAAAAAGTAACAGAGAATGGCAAAAATATTTCAGAAAACAAATATGTCTCAGATATCAGAATATCAGGTAATAAGTTAGAGATGGAGGCAGGATCAGGCAATTATGTGTTTGAATATACTGAGGAGTAAATGACATTGACATATTCAGGAATTGCAATGGCAATATTCAGCCGGAGTGCAAAAGGCGAAAAATAATTATGAACCCTGAAGAGCTAAAACAGCGAAATTTCGAAAACGAGTTCGTATATTCCAGTTCGAGGAGTGGCGGACCAGGCGGTCAGAATGTTAATAAAGTAAACACAAAAATAGAATTACGGTTTGGTCTGATTTTAACATCACTTTTTTCCGAAAGTGAAAAAGAGATTATTTTCAGGAAACTTAAGAACAAGATAAATAGTTATGGGGAGTTGATATTAGTATCTCAATCAGAGCGAACACAGTTGATGAATAAGAAGATTGTCACAGAAAAATTCTATGATCTGATTGCCAAAGCGCTAACGAAACCTGTTAAAAGAAGATCTACAAGGCCGACCCTTTCATCTAAACTAAAAAGGCTTGAGGGAAAAAAGAAGCGTGGATATATTAAGAGATTACGAAATGATTCGGGCGAATTACCCTAATACCCTAATACCATAATACCGTATTTTCACACCTCTTTCAACTTCCATTTTCCCTTTCTGAAAACAAGCCAGGCAATAAGCGTCATAAGTGTTTCAGCTACAACAATAGAGATAAAAACTCCCTCTTCTCTTAATCCTGCTGTTATAGCAAGAAACCAGGCAAGAGGGATTTCCACCAACCAGAAAGCGACGATGTTGATTTTCAGAGGTGTTGAGGTATCTCCTGCCCCATTGAATGAGTTAACCAACACCATACCAAACCCATAGGCAATAAAACCGATACTGATAATCCTCAGGCCAAGAACTCCTGATCTTATGACATTTTCATTATCAATAAAGAGTTCTATAAACGTTTCAGGAAAGAGAAAAAGAATAATGCCTATGAACCCGAGTAATATCATATTTACCCATCCGGTAACCCAGACAGATCTTTCAGCTCTGTCGGGTTTATTAGCTCCAAGATTCTGGCCTACGAGCGTTGCTACAGCATTACTGATACCCCATGATGGTAATAGAGTAAAAAATACTATCCGCATTGCAATAGTATAACCGGCGACTACTTCACTTCCAAAGATTGAAATTATTCTTACAAGAGCAATCCAGCTGGAAGTAGCAATTAGGTTTTGTCCGATAGTACCGAAAGAGAGCTTAAGCAACTTTAGCATCACACTGAGATCAACAGATAACTGTCTTAATACTAGCCTTATCCGTTTTCTTCCGAAGAAAAGCATATAGAATTGTACCAGTACAGCAGCCCCCCTGCCAATATTGGTTGCAATAGCTGCACCTATAATTCCCATTTCAGGAAATGGTCCTAGTCCAAAGATCAGACAAGGATCAAGGATAATATTAATAATATTTCCTATCCACAAAACCTTCATTGCCAGAGCTGCATCACCTGCACTTCTGAAGATGGCGTTAATGATAAAAAGCATCATTATAACAACATTTCCTCCCATCATAATACTGGTATACCCTGACATGGATTCAGTAATATTTTTTGATGCTCCCATCATATCCAGCAGGCGTCCTGCATATAATGCTCCTGGCAAGCCAATTAAAATTGAAATAGCCAGACCTGTAAGGATAGCCTGAAAAGCTGCATTTGAGGCTGATTCTGGATTTTTCTCACCTATTCTTCGTGAAACCAGGGAAGTAGTTGCAGTACCTAATCCAATAGCAATGGCATATATTATTGTAATCATCGATTCAGTTATACCAACTGTAGCAACTGCATCAGCACCAAGCTTTGAAACAAAATATATATCAACAATAGCAAATACAGATTCCATTATCATTTCAAGTACAGCCGGAATGGAGAGTAATAGGATAGCACGTCTCAATCTTCCTTCTGTAAAATCCTGATCAGTTCCTGAAACTGCTTCAGCAATATCTTTAAGTAACGATTTGAATTTTAAAGAGTTTTTTCCGGATATGTTATCAGAATTCATAAGCATCCTTCTACTAGACAGTTTTTGAGATAGTTAAAAGCTCTTTGCTCCTGTTTCTCAGAAAAATACCCGGAGTAAGAAAGCCAGTAAAACCGAATGCAAAAGTATCTCAAATTTATTAAAGATAGTTATCTGATTTGAGAACAAATTTTTGCAGGCAAAAATTCAACTACAAGCTGTTATTTTTTCAGTCTTCTATAATACAATTAAGTACACTTCAAAGTAACTATTTAAAGTAAATATCTATCAGAATATTCCTTTCCCAAACTATTTTTAGGAATAAAAGAGTCATTATTTTTAGTATTTAATAGAAATAAGAGAGATGAATCGAAAAAAATAATTAAAAAAAAGCAATTTAAGGCTTAACCTGTTTTTTTCAAAATAGAGTAACACACATATATACAATTACATACGGTGATATATTCGCAACTAAGACAATATTTGTTGAAAAAGAATATAGTAAGTTGATAATTCTGTATGTCGAATCATGAATTGTATTAATAGAATATCTAATTTCGCATCGAAATATTTTAGTTAACCAGTAATAAATAAAATTAAAAAACGTCAAAAGAAAAGATGAAATTATTCATCATCTGCTATGAATGCTAACAATAATGAGGCTACGACACTCCACGCTGAGAGTCGCCTCGTGGGTTGCTCTTCTGATGAAGAGCCTGGCGCGAAAACCACGTTTTTTTCGCAAAACGAAATCCCAATTCAGTTAGTTAGCAACCGAAGTTCGGAGTTCATGCACCGTTACTTCCCCCTAACAACTATCGATTCCTGGAATGATTGGAAATGGCAGCTTCGAAATGCAATAACCAGTATCGAAGATCTGAAGAAGATCATGAAATTATCCGATAAGGAGATTATGGCTATAAATAATCTAAAGGGCCGGCTTCCGCTAAGGATAACTCCATATTTTGCCTCATTAATTTATAAGAGTAAATATTCAGATCCACTGAGGCGTAATGTAGTACCTGCAGTAGAAGAATTGATGCAGCATACTACTGAACAAATTGATCCCTTACATGAGAAATCATTTACACCTGTAAAAGGAATTGTTCATCGATATCCTGACAGAGTCCTTTTTACTATAACACAGGTTTGTTCAAACTATTGCCGGTATTGCACAAGATCGCATTCTGTAGGTCAGTTTGACAGGCTCGGAAGGCAGGATTTTGAGAAAGCATTTCAATATATTGCTGATCATAAGGAAATTAGGGATGTTCTTGTGAGTGGAGGGGACCCTTTGACATTAACAGATAAGGCTCTCGATTATATTCTCTCAAGAATTAGAAAAATTCAACATGTTGAAATCATAAGGATAGGTACAAGAGTACCTGTAGTTTTACCACAGAGGATTACTGATAGTCTGATTAAAACACTTAGAAAATATCACCCCTTATTCATTAGCCTCCATTTTTCACATCCGGCAGAAATAACGGATGAATGTGCTAAAGCTTGTAACAAACTGGCTGATGGTGGTTTCCCGCTGGGAAGTCAGACTGTGCTTCTTAAAGGTATTAATGATAATGTTCCTGTAATGAAGCAACTTATGCATAAGTTGCTAATGATGAGGGTACGACCATATTATCTGTATCAATGTGACTTGATCCCGGGTTCAGGACATTTCAGGACCACAGTTAAAAAGGGACTTGAAATAATAAAAGGGCTTCGAGGTTTCACCAGTGGATATGCAGTACCAACTTATGTTGTTGATGCTCCTGGCGGAGGAGGAAAGATTCCTTTAATACCAAATTATGTTGTTGAGCATAACAATGAACGGATAGTATTACGTAATTATATGGGGGAATTATGTGAATATCCTGAAAAATAGGACTTATAGATGAAGATTGGTTTAACTTTTGATCTGCGATCATGGTATATTGATCGGGGATACTCCATGGATGAAACTGCCGAGTTTGATAAGCAGGAAACAATCGATGCACTGGAAAATTCTTTAAAAATGATGGGTTATGAAACAGAACCTGTCGGGAATGTTTTTCAGCTGATAGAAGCACTTGCTGCAGGAAACAGGTGGGATATAGTTTTCAATATTGCTGAGGGATTGTACGGAGATGGAAGAGAATCTGTTGTCCCTGCTATACTTGATCAATATAAGATTCCCTATGTATTCAGTGGTCCTTTAATAATGGGGCTTTCGCTCAACAAACATCTTGCGAAACTTTTGGTAGCTGCTTCAGGGGTTCCGGTAAGCCCGGGATTCTTGCTCAATGAAATTGAAGATTTATATAATTGCAGATTACAATATCCTCTATTCGTAAAGCCTGTATCGGAGGGTACCGGAAAAGGGATAACTAAAAAGAGTCTTGTTAATACTTCAGAAGAATTGAGGGAAATAGTTACCTGGATATTGAAAGAATTCAGACAACCTGCTCTAGTGGAAGAATACCTTCCTGGCAGAGAGTTTACAATTGGTATTGTTGGCTCTGGTGACGAATCGATGGTTATCGGTGGAATGGAAGTGATATGTGCAGATAATCTCCCATATTCCGTTGAGGTAAAAGAGAATTACGAGAAATATTGCAAATATTCACCTATTGATGCTAACATATTTGATAAATGTAAATCAGTAGCTATCAAAGCATGGATTGCATTGGATGCACTCGACGGGGGAAGAATTGATTTAAAAGCTGATCGTAACGGAAATATATGTTTTATAGAAGCTAATCCGCTTGCAGGTCTTAATCCCATTCATTCAGACTTACCTATGTTAGCCAGATTGAATAACGTTGATTACCAGACATTATTGGAAATGATTATGAAATCGGCATTGAAAAGAATTAATAAACAAACGAATCAATCTTCATAGTTTAAATGCGATGAGAAAGTGTTGCATTCTTTATAACGAACCTAAATCTGGAGCTTTTACTGATGAACTTGATGTGCTTGATCAGGTTGTTTTTATCGAAGAGTACCTTATTAAGCTTGGAATTGCTGTTTACAGAAAAGGAATAACTGAAAGGTTTATGGATGAGATAGCGTTATTGGAAAAGGAAAAACCTGATTTTGTTTATAATCTGGTTGAATCCATCAGTAATAAAGGAGAGCTTAATTACTTTATTCCGGCACTCCTTAGCATGAATTCGATTCCCTATTCCGGTAATCCTCTGGAAGCAATGTTTATTACAAGCAATAAAGTTCTTGCAAATAAAACAATGCGAAATTCAGGAATCAATAATCCTTCATCATACTTGCCATCACAGAGTCATCTTCTCAAACAGGGACGGAAGTATATTATCAAACCTATATGGGAAGATGGTTCACTTGGAATTACAGGCGATTCAGTGTTTGAGTGTAAACCTGGTTTTGAAAAGAAGGTTGAAGGCCTTGATGACTCACATTGGTTTATTGAAGATTATATTGATGGCAGAGAGTTTAATATCAGCATATTGGCAGGAAAAGATGGCCCTGAAGTGTTACCACCTGCCGAAATTGTTTTTGTAGATTATGATGATAACAAACCCAGAATTGTTGATTTCAAAGCTAAATGGGAAACCAACAGCTTTGAATATAATAACACTGTGCGGGAGTTCCCTGGTGAAAAACTAAGCAATGACCTGGAAGAAAATCTAAACGAAGCTGCCGTTTCATGTTGGCATTTGTTTGGTTTAAAAGGCTATGCCAGAGTTGATGTCAGAACTGATTGTAATGATAATGTTTTTATTATTGAGGTTAATGCCAATCCCTGCATATCGCCTGATAGTGGATTCGTTGCTGCTACACAACAAGCAGGTTATCCATTTATCAATGTTCTGCAAAGAATTATTAATGATTTAAACAAATGATTATATGTTAGTAGTATCAAAGGGTATCTCTGAGAATGACAGAATGTATATTGAGGAGATACTCAGGTCAACCAGGGTTTTTTATGAATTTGAAATTCAAACTGCACTTGAGATTGCAGATGAGACATTAACTAAAGGTATGGAGACGAGTGGGTATTTGTGGATGAAAGTAACTGATGAGGATGGTTTTGTAGCATTTGCTAATTATGGGAAAAATGCTTTCTCTACCCATTCATGGGAACTCTATTGGATCGCTGTCCACCAGAATTCAAGAAATAAGAAATTAGGTACCCTGTTGCTTAAAGCTATTGAAGATGATGTAAGAGAATACGGTGGTAAGATTCTCTGGATAGAAACATCAGGAAGACCGCTATATGCGTCAACTGAAGGTTTTTATACGAATAGTGGGTATGATCTAAAGGCAAGTCTTAAGGATTTCTATGGTCAGGGAGATCCAAAGCAGATATATTCAAAAGTTTTGTAAGACTTATTGTAATATTAATATAAGTAAATTCTATTTAATCAGATTAGCATTATAATACTGAGGCAAACCAGTCACTTCCTCACCTAACCACTCAGGTTTTTCAAACTGCTCATCTTCCGAAGTGAGTTCAATCTCCGCAATGATCAGTCCCTCATTTTTATCATGAAATACATCAACTTCAAAAGTATGTTTTCCAGAAGGGATTAAGTATCTTGTTTTAATAATTTTACCAGGTAGGCAGATTTTCAATATCTCTTGTGCATCCGCCATTGGAATTGAATATTCCCATTCACTTCTTGATAATGATTGGCCAAATGAACTACCTTTTATAGTCAGGAATGCTTCATTGTCTGCAAGTCTGATTCGTATAGTTTTTTCAGGATCAACTGACAGATAATATTGAGAAATTCTGATTTGGTTTATAGCCAGGTGTTTGAATTCACTTTTAATAAGATACTTACGTTCTGTTTCTGTTGCCATTTTTATTGTAAAGTTAATATTTTAAATTTATCTGTTTTGCAAATTAACCTTCTTGCTCCAAAGACAATTCTTATGTTTTTTACAAGAATGTTAAAAAAAAATATTTTATGCTTTGATTAGATTAATTCTCAGTATGGTATTTAAAAACCAGATTACCTGTTTTAATCAAATAATTCCTCGTGGCTTGCCACGGGGTTCCATTATATTCTCCCCTGAATCAGGGGAGATGTCAGTCGAATGACTGACAGAGGGGTAAAATAATGAAAATTCGTTTTTCAGTTTTTAAGCTGAAATAAAGTTGGCGAAATACTCCTTGGCTCTGCCACGGAGATAGTCAACTTTAAGAATTTTCTTTATTTAACTAACATTTATTAACAAATTATCAAATTAGGTGTAAATCATTCGATTTTTAGCTAATTGTTTCTTAAATTTGATATAATTAAAATCAGGAAGCTTTATATTTTAAAATTGCATTAGTCATATTTTTATTAATTATCTGGTGCTGTTTTAGTTAAAGTTTTTGTTTAGTGAATTGATTTGTTCACCTGGCAATAAAAACTTTTTATGGATGTTAAGATCGATAACTCCTGGAAAACAAAGCTGAAGGATGAATTTGATAAGGAATATTTCGCTAATCTCTCAGAATTTGTTAAGGATGAATATAAACACAAAACTGTTTATCCTCCCGGAAGCCTCATTTTCAATGCCTTTAATCTATGTCCATTTGATAAAGTAAAAGCTGTTATAATCGGACAAGATCCCTATCACGGTTCGGGCCAGGCACATGGATTATGCTTTTCAGTTAGAGATGGTGTTAGTTTCCCTCCAAGTTTAATTAATATCTTTAAGGAAATTGAAATGGATATGGGCATTTCAAGACCAAGAACAGGAAATCTCGAGAGATGGTCTGCTCAGGGCGTTATGTTGCTGAATGCGACTCTTACAGTAAGAGCACATCAGGCTGGATCGCATCAGAAAAAAGGATGGGAAGAGTTTACTGATAGAGTAATTACACTTCTTAATAATGAGAAGCAACATTTAGTTTTTTTCCTTTGGGGAGCATATGCCCTGAAGAAAGGAGAATCTATTGACAGATCAAATCATCTGGTGTTAGAATCAGTACACCCTTCTCCCCTATCTGCTTCCAGAGGATTCTTTGGCAATAAGCATTTCAGCAGATGCAATGACTATCTGAAAAAGAATGGCATTCATCCAATTGACTGGAGATAATAAAAGCTGTAAAGGCTGTAAAAGCTGTAACGCCTCTAAAGCCTCTAAAGCCTCTAAAGCTTATATAGCCTCTAAAGCCTTCTTAACTGTTGTTTCCAATTCACTATAATCTTCAAAACCTACTGATAATCTTATCATTCCTGGTTCAGGATACTTTGAACCCCACACAGCCTCAACAGGCATTAATATTGTATCAGGATCGCCCAACGATGGAATCAATTTTATCTTTTCCGACACCATCCTTATGAATTTATCTCTCCGGGCTCTCTTTTCGGTATCATCTTTACCATCAAAGTCGAAAGTTATCATAGCGCCAAATCCTTTACCAGCAAAAAGTTTTTTGGCAATGTTATGTGAAGTATGGTTCTTCAAACCGGGAAACCATACTTTTTTTATCAATGGAATTTCATTAAGGTACTCTGCCAGCTTAAACGCGTTCTCACATTGACGCGCGAAACGCAGTTCAAATGACTGAACCTGTGTCTGTAATCTGTAAGCATCATCGGGAGAGAGCATGTGGCCTACTAATTTTCTGTACTCAATAGCAGATTGCATAATCTTTTTGTTATTTCCGCAAATAACACCGGCTGTAAGATTACCATGTCCTGAAAAATATTTTGTTGCACTATGAATTATGATATCAGCGCCATTTTCAAGAGGTTTAAAAAGCCATGGGGTTGCAAAAGTGTTGTCAATAATAATTTTTGTGCCATACTTTTTAGCTATTCTTATTATCTCAGTAACATCAGCCACAATCAGCATGGGATTTGAAATCGATTCTATATAAATAAATTCAGGCTTTAAACCCGATAATGTTTTTTCAAATTCACCAAGATCATAAGTTCCAGTTTCTGGCATAAAATAGTGAATATCTACTCCACGACGAGTTCTTAATACTGACTCAATAAATGATATAGTTCCACCATATATTTCAGTAAAGAATAACCATGGTTTTGTATCCTTTCCATTCTGAAATATTGAAAGTGCAGTATCGATAGCCGACATTCCTGATTGAGTGAGCAGAGCCCATTCACAGCCTTCAAGTTTCATTATCTTCTCTTCTGCGGAGACAACAGTCGGGTTGCGGTATCTGGAATAAATATATTTATCAGGTTCTCTTGAATGCTCTGACTCATTCTTGAAAGCATTTTTAGTTGTGTTGGCATCATAAAGCTCAAATCCTGCGTCACGATAAACAGGCACCCGTGAACTGTTAACCTCTTTCCTTGTCATATCTTTCTATATTAATATGGTTTATCCTAGATTCTGTCAAACACTTCATTAACAGTGATTTGACAGAATCGACTACTTGGTGATTTTATATGAGGATGAATAATCCTTTCAGATGAGTGTGTTCTTTCAATGGCTGTAATTAACTCATTCATTAGTTATACGATAATAGCAAATATATCAATATAACTGGTAATAGGAAAGAAGGATTTTATAGCTAAAAAGGAAGATAAAAACTATTCCAAAATTAATGGTTCTTCAACAATAACATTAGAAATAGAAAGTTCCTTTTTACTGGGATTTGATATCCATACTTCATAGGTTATCCTGTCCTGACCAATATATTGCATATATGTAAAATCCACAGAACCAGTTGAATATGTTGAAACTACACCTCCTATGTTAATCTCTGCTGTAATTTCTGCTTTTGGATAGGCTTTTTCAAATCGGAAATAATCTGATAATGAATTGGCACTAATAGTCCCAATCGTATCAACATCTTCCTCTTTTTCCGAAGTTTTCATAATTACTTCATTGAAAGTCGCATCGGATATGTTTCTGATTCTGACATCGGTGGGTCCCTCAGGTGAAAACTCTGTTTTCTTGCATGCAAATAGTGCAAGAACAGTCAATGAAATAATAAGAATTTTTTTCATAAAAGGGAATAATTAGTAATACCAACAATTATTTGACCCGAAATATAATAAATTAGTTGCAAACGTATCAAATTATATTGAGACAATCCAGAGGGACCCATCCCTTATTTCCATCCGAGAGACGTATTTCCAACCAATCTCCGACTTCATCCTCAACAGAAACCTTTGTGCCTTCATGGAGCACAAACAGATCAGTCCCGCTATTATCAGGAGAACTCTTTCCGCTTACCAGCGGACTGGATATAATTGCTTTATGACTGTTGTAAACCAGTGATTTATTTCTAATGGTGAATGTTAAAGAGGTTGAAGAAAGAATAAAAAAGAAAACCGCAAACCAAAATCCAATAACTTTTTGACGATACTTTGAAGAGTAGATATATAAGGATACCAATAAAAGAGATAGTACAAATGAGATAATACTGATTATGGCCCATCTGTTTGTGGATAAAACCAGAGCCATGAAATTATACAACTTAATAAAGAAGAGTTCAGGGATCTCCTGGAATCGGTCAGCAATAAGCGTTCTGGAAATCTGCAGATTATAATTTATATTTTCATCAACCGGATTAAGAAGGTATGCACGTTCGTAGAATAAAATTGCTTTAGGGATATCGTTTAGTTTAAAATATGCATTTCCAATATTATAATTCAGATTTGCTGATCGGGAGCCAGTATTGTAAATATCTGTCCATATTTGCAAAGCCTCTTCGTAATTACCTGATGTAAAGGAAGTAATTCCCTTATTGAATTTATCTGCATTTGCTTCTTGTGCAACAGTTACTTGCGCAAATGACAAGGAAATAAAAAGTGTTATTAAATATCTTATTATTAAATTCATCTTCTAATCTATTGAGTTTTCAACTGACTTAATAAATTGTGATGCTCCTTCATAAATAGTTGCTGCCTCTGTTCCTGATGCTGATGGAGAAAACCTTGCATATTCACAAGCATCAAGAATATCTGCAAGGATTTTAATTCTTTCTTCATCAATTCCATTTTCTGCTAATGAGGAGACAGCACTATTTCTTGTAAGATCAGATACCGGAATATTGAGTTTGTCGCTAATGTAACCCCATATTGCTTTGAGAATCTCTTCATAAAATCTATCGATTTGTTCATTCTTTAAACAGACTGCAGCTGATCGCAATCTTTTGGTTGCAATTTTTCCTGCTTTTCTGTTTCTTACCAATGAAAGGTCCGAATTGCGTCTTATATGCTCTCTTCTTATGAAAAGGATAATCAGAAAAGCTAAAAAAGAAAATGCATAAGAACTGTAGAAAGATCGGTTCAATAAAAAGATATTATTTGATTTAGTAAGTTTTCCAGGAGCTGATTTAATAAACCTGATATCTTTTCCTAGATATTTGACATCTTCTTTTGAAACACCACCATATACAGTTATTCCTGTGTTCTGTTCACTCCCTTTACGTGCATAAAAATGAAATTCCTTAGTTGAAAGATTTTCGTATTTACCTTTTGAGGTATTAAAGTAGGAATATGTAATGGGTGGAATTGTAAAATCGCCATAATGACGTGGAATTAGTAAATATTCAAAAGTTTTTTTCCCTGTTGTACCATTAAGGCCATTTTTAATATTATCAGATATCTTAGGATCGTAAATCTCAATATCGGGTGATAATTTCAAGGAAGGTGCTTCAGCTATTTTTAGGTTTCCGCTTCCTGATATCGTTATTTTGAGATTGATGGCATCATTAACGTTTACAGAATCCTTATTTAGGACTGCTTCAAGATCGAGCTTTCCCACTATCCCTGAAAAATCACCAGGCTGAATCCCGGGTAAAGGTTTAACATTTACCTTAACTGCCTTGCTAACAGCCGCTTTGGACACGTTCTGGATTGATGTAAAGAAGTCACCAAAGAACGGATCAGACTGGTTTGATTTCTGTTGTATAAGTACAGATATCTGAACCGGATCAATATTTATTTCCCCTGTTATCTGAGGATATAGCAGAAATTGTTGCACAACACCTGCACCATAAATTGTCCCATTAACCTTTTCCTGACGAAGTGATGTAAGAGGAGGAGTAACTATATCTGATTTAAGAAAACCGTTAAAAGATGGATATTTTATCTCGTTAATACCTGAAAGGTTGACTTTTGTATATATTTTAATTGTTGCTACCACATGTTCACCAAGGTAAACCTCTTTTCGGTTAAGGGAAAGATTAACGAAAACATCGCCACCAGCAGACTCTACCTGGGAGTTATCTGTTGAGGCAATACTTCCTGAAGAAGCATTTTGACCTTGTGATGAGTTGCCAATTACTTCAATATGCAATGAATCAGAAACATAAGATTTATTTTTCAGTGTAAAAACAGCAGGTGAAATGACAAATTTTCCTTCATCAACAGCCTGAAGGAAATATACATACGAATATGAAGTTTGATGGGACATTTTCCCATTAATGATCTGTGTACTTGAACTGTATGATGTTTGAGGGCCCATCAGTTTGTAGAACCCATTAAATGAGGGAGGAGAAAACTCTCCGCCTCCTGAATTAACAGTCCATGTTATATTAAATTGTTGTCCCGCGGTTACTACTTCAGGATAATCAATTTTTATTGTAACATCCTGCGCTGTAACTGCGAATGATACTAATAGTATTATATATAAGAGTAGTACCTTTTTCATCTTAATTCCTTCAGATTACCAGTTTTTTACTGTTCTGACTTTAGCTTTTGCTGCTTTTGCAAGTTTAACCTTTTCCTGGACATCTTTCTCATCATTTGCTAAGGCATTGAGAAGCCTCTCCGCATCTTCCTTTGATATTGTCTGTTGCTGCTGCTGCTGTTCCTTATTATTGGATTGATCCTGTTGCTGGTCATTTTTCTTATCTTTTTGATCTTTATTCTGGTCGTCCTTGTTCTGATCCTTATTTTGATCTTTGTTTTGATCCTTATTATCCTTATTTTGTTGTTGCTTTTGCTCTTCTTCCTGTTGCTTCAGCATATCCTGAGCATAGGCAAGGTTATATTTAGCCTGTTTATTATCAGGACTAAGTTTAAGGGATTCTTTATAAGCTTCAATGCTCTCTTTTGCCTTCTTAGACATCAGAAATGAATTTCCAAGATTGTACAATGCAGCTGACCTCTTTTCACTATCTTCATTCAGATTACTGTTTTCAATAAATTGTTTTTCTGCATCTTCGTATTTATTTTGCTTATAGAGAGCAGTTCCAGTATTGAATATTGCATCTGGTGCTTGCTTATTTTTATCAATGGCTTTACGATAGGATACTTCAGATTCTGAAAAATTGTTCTTTTCATAATCCTTATTTCCCTGTCTGATATATTTTTTTTCTGATTGTGCATTTATAGCAATTGAAAATGCCAAAAATGCGCAGATAAACAAGCCATTAATGAATCTCTGTCTTTTAATATCTTTATTTCTTCCCATCTCGTAAACAAAAGTAAATTAAACTTTAAATTTGAATAATCTGATATCAGCAAATCTTCTGTTTTTTCGGTCCATAATTAAAAAGTCAGCCAAGAGCATAAGTATAGCAATTGCAGCAAAAATCTGGAATTGATCATTATATTCAGTGTACATTGTACTTTCCAATTCCTGTTTTTTCATTTTCCTTATTTCACTGAAGATTTGGTCAAGCCCAATATTTGAATTACTTGCTCTTACATAATTTCCATTTGTGCTTATCGCAATTTTTTTAAGAATATCTTCATCGAGCTTAGTGATTACAGTATTTCCTTCAGCATCTTTAAGATACTCTTTTTTGCCACTTTTCATAAAAGGTACTGGCACTCCTTCGGTTGAACCTATCCCTATAGTATGTATTACGATACCGGCTTTAGCAGCCTCCTCAGCATATACAACAGGGTCGTCCTCATGGTTTTCCCCATCAGTAATAATAATCATCGCCTTGCTTTTTTCTTCACCCGGACTAAAAGATCTTATTCCAAGATTTATTGCAGCACCAATTGCAGTACCCTGTTTTGGTACCATATTGGGATTAATTGTTGAAAGAAACATTTTAGCAGACACATAATCAGTTGTTACCGGAATTTGTGTATAAGCATCACCTGCGAATACAATGAGCCCTATCTTATCATTATCGAGATTATCAACCAGTCGGGATATTGCCTGTTTTGCTCTTGTTAGTCTGTCAGGCTGAATATCTTGCGCAAGCATCGAGTTGCTTACATCAAGAGCAATTATTACCTCCACACCCTCCTTTTTTACATCTTCAATCTTAGATCCAAACTGTGGTCTTGCAAGCAGGATAATTCCAGCTGAAAAAGCTATAAGTTGAAGCATAAATTTAATAACAGGCCTAATTTTCGAGAGCTCAGGAACCAGACTGCTTATCAGGTTAATATCGCCTAACCTTTTAAGTGCTTTTTTCTTTCTTATATCATTAAATATGTAGAGTAATATAATTACCGGAAGCAAAAGCAGCAAGTATAAATAATCGGGAATTGCAAATCTAAATAGTTGCATATTATCTCCTGCGTTAAGTTAAATTTCTGAATATTGTATTCCTTGCAAGCAAATCAATCACTAATAAGCAAATAGCTATCAGTGCCGGGAGAAAATATTTTTCTTCCTTCCTGCTAAATTGTCTGACATCAATTTTAGACTTCTCCAGCTTATCAATTTCGCTATAGACCTGTTCAAGTTTATCATTATCGGTAGCTCTGAAATATTTACCACCTGTTGATTGGGCAATATCCCTGAGAATTCCTTCATCAATTTCGACAGGCATATCCTGATATTGAATTCCATATGGTGTTTGGACAGGATATGGCGCCATTCCCTGAGTCCCTACTCCAATAGTATAAACGCGTATGCCATAAGTTTTTGCTATCCCTGCAGCAGTAGCCGGAGCAATTTCGCCTCTGTTATTTACTCCATCAGTTAGAAGAATTATAACTTTGCTTTTGGCATCTGAGTCCTTAATCCTGTTAATAGCTGTCGCAAGGCCATTGCCAATAGCTGTGCCGTCTTCAATCATTCCGCTTTGGATTTCCCTCATAAGATTAATTAGTACTGCATGATCAGTTGTCAGAGGGCATTGCGTAAAACTCTCTCCACTAAAAACTATCAATCCTATACGATCATATGGTCTGCCCGAGATAAACTCAGTAGCTACATTTTTTGATGCTTCAAGTCTGTCGGGTCTGAAATCGCGTGCAAGCATACTTCCTGAGATATCTAATGCCAATACTATGTCAATTCCTTCAGTGGATATATCCTGAAATCTATCAGTAGCCTGAGGTCGTGCCAGAACAAATATCAACAATGTTATTGATATTGCCCGAAGTGCAAATAGAATATGCCTGAGATAGTGACGGAAAGTAATCCTGTCCTTTTCAAAAGGCTGTAATCCAGGCATTCTTAAAGATGCTGTAGTTTTCTGTTGCTTCAGGATATAAAATGTTACCATTGCAGGAATAACTGCCAGCAGATAAAGAAAAAGGGGTTCTCCAAATGTTATTCCATTCATTTTACTTCCTCCCCTGATTTGTTTTTATTGACAGACTCTTCAATGACGATTTCATCAACTTTCGTAGCTACAACAAAATCCCAGCTATTTTGATAATGAACATCATTTTCTGAGGGTTCCGGGTTATATTTTGCGAATTTCACCATATCTGCACCTGTCAGAATTGATTTAAGCTGTTTATATGATGAGTCTTTTTTATAACCCGTGTTAATCAGTGCTTCAAGGGTCTCTGTTGTAGTAAGCTCAAGAGAGAAGACGCTAAACCTGTTTTCCAGATATTGACGTAATATTTCAGTCAGTCTTGTATAGTAATTTTTTATCTCACCTTTTTGCCAAAGCTGATACTGCTTTAATTTTTCCAATTCACGGAAAGCAATTATATGAGCCGGGTCAGGGTCAATGACTTTCTCAACTTCTTTATTAATTCTCTTTAGTTTGGGTAAGTATCTGATAGCGGCCCACACAATAACGCTCAGAAGTATAACCACAAGTAACCATGGAAGAATTTCTCCCAGTGTTACTGGTGCGCTGTATGGTTTTATTATATCAAATATTTTTGCTGTAGTATCTGCAGGTGCAATCTCCACCCTAATTACCTCAAGCTGTGCATAATCAGAATAAAACCTTTTAAGTCCATTCTCATTTTTTATCTCAGCATACACAGGAGGAAGCTGATAGAAGCCAGTATCAAATGATGTTATCAGATATTTCTCAATAATTTTTATTCTCCCATCGTTATTTGAAGAACTATCAACAACCGGGCCAGCAAGAATTTCAATATTTTTACAAAGAGTATCTTTAAAGAAAGGTAGAGTTATCCTCACGTCAGTAGGCTGATCAATGGCAATTGTGAAATTTATCTGATCACCGATATAAATCCGGGAAGTATCAAAGGTTGAGGTTAGATGAACCTCCTGTCCATATGATTCATACATTATGGCAACTGATAGAAATAAGAATACCGTTAACCTCTTCATAACTATCATCTCTTCTTAAACAATTTTATTAGTGGTTTTACATAATCAAGGTCGGTTCTTAATTCAGTCGAATCCACTCCACATCTTTTAAATATATTCCTGATATGTTCTATATGATCTACCCACCAGCTCTCATAACCATTTCTAGTTGTCCTTGATGATGTATCAATCCATTTCTCAATACCTGTTTCAGAGTCATATACTTTTATAAGACCTATGTTTGGAATAGATTTTTCGATCAAATCAAACACTTTTAGTGCAACGATATCATGTTTGTTGGAGGCAATTCTCAATGACTCTTCAAAGTCAGGAACAATGAAATCTGAAATAATAAAAGCTGTACACCTCTTTTTGATAGCGTTTGTCAGGAAGCGAAGAGGCTCATCAAGATTGGTCTTTTTACTCTGTGATTTAAAGTCCAATAGTTCCCTAATAATCCTAAGAATATGTTTCCGTCCTTTTTGAGGCGGGATGAATTTCTCAACCTTGTCGGAAAAAAATATTACACCGATCTTATCGTTATTAAAAATAGCTGAAAATGAAAGCACTGCTGCAACTTCAGTCATTAAGTCTTTTTTAAAGCTTACAGTAGTACCAAAGTTTCCTGAACCGCTAACATCAATCAACAGCATTACTGTTAGTTCCCGCTCTTCTTCAAAGACCTTAATATAGGGGTGATTAAAACGGGCTGTTACATTCCAGTCTATGCTTCTGATGTCATCACCATATTGATACTCCCTTACCTCGCTGAAAGCTATACCTCGTCCTTTAAAAGCACTGTGATATTCGCCGGCAAATATATGCCTGCTCAACCCCCTGGTCTTTATCTCAATTCTCCGGACTTTTTTTAATAACTCAGTTGCTTCCACCATACAATAAATTAGATATTTGGCTCAATAGTAACTACATATGACCATTTCTCATCTCTTAGCTCAATTAAATAATCCTTGCCATCACGTCTATCAATCCATCTGTTTTCTGCACTCTTTTTATAAGCTGAATTAAACTCATTCACTTTATCAGTTTTGACACTCAGATCACATATCAATCTCACACTATGGCAAACTGAATCGGGATTAAAAAAGAACAGAAGAGTTTGTTTATCAGAACTGTCTGAATATTTCAGATATTTATATCTTTCATTTCTGACATTATTAAAACTCATTTACCTGAGATTCTCCTTCATATACTTTTAAATTTCCTTTTCATTATAACCGATAAGGTTCTGACCAAAAGCACTCAGGCCAGTAAGTATGAAAACTGTAAATAGTATGAGGTTTTTCATATATTTTCAACTATGGGACCTCGACAACATTAAGTATTTCAGATATAATTTGATCCTGGTTAATATTCTCAGCTTCAGCTTCATATGTAAGACCAATCCTGTGACGCATAACATCGGAACATATTGTTCTGACATCTTCAGGAATAACATATCCCCTTCTCTTAATAAAAGCAAATGCTTTTGCTGCAAGTGAAAGATTTATTGAAGCTCTTGGAGATGCACCATAAGAGATCATATTAGTAAACGATGATAAACCATATTTTTCAGGATTACGGCTTGCAAAAACAATATTTAAAATATAGTTTTCTATTTTTTCATCCATATAAACTTCTCTTACAATATCCCTGGCTCTTGTAATATCTTCCGTTTTCAGCACGGTATTAGTTTTTGGAAAATCTTTAGCAAGGTTCTCCCTGATGATCATCTTCTCTTCTTCCATAGTAGGATAACCGATAAGAACTTTCATCATGAATCTGTCGATTTGAGCTTCAGGCAGAGGATATGTTCCTTCCTGCTCAATTGGATTTTGTGTTGCCAATACAAGGAATGGTTCATCAAGTTTAAATGTTGAATCACCTATTGTTACCTGTCTCTCCTGCATAGCTTCCAGTAGAGCACTCTGTACTTTTGCAGGTGACCTGTTTATTTCATCTGCAAGAATAAAGTTAGCGAATACGGGTCCTTTTTTTACAATGAACTCCTCCTTCTTCTGACTATAAATCATTGTACCTATAAGATCAGCAGGGAGCAGATCAGGTGTAAATTGTATTCTGCTGAACTTCGCATCGATTATCGAGGCAAGCGATTTAATAGCAAGAGTTTTAGCCAGGCCGGGAACCCCTTCAAGAAGTATGTGGCCATTTGCAAGAAGTCCTATCATAAGGCTATCGGTAAGATGCCTCTGACCAACGATAACTTTATTCATCTCCATCCTTATAATGTCGACAAAGGCACTCTCCTTTTCAATTTTTTCATTTAGAATTCTGATGTCAGCAGTTTGCTCCATGGTTTTAATTTTTAAGTCGCAATTATAATAAAACGAGTACTATTATTCATCTTTGAATTTTCACAATAAAATCATATTACAAAAGAAGGCAGTGAATTTCTAAAGTGGTGTTAAGGAGTGTTAAAAGTTTGTTAAAAGGTTAACATATACCCAAAACATTCTGAATGTAGTAATGCTCCCACTTCATTCTGGCTGCCCGCTTTTCTTTTAGAGAATGAGCAATGCGCTGAAAATAAGATTACTGTTTTGATTTATACCTCATCATTTTAATGATAATGGATTCCACTCAAATTCCGATCTGACAGAACTTCTTATTACAATAATCATTACTAAAGGAATTATGGCATTATTGAAGTCCTGAGGCAATATGAGGCTTAAAACGAGAAAAGCAACTGAGATTACAAAAAGTATCCTGAACAAGACCGGAGGAGCTTTATTAAATATAAGAGATACAAAGCAAAATAGAATGACAGGGTTTAGCCATATTATATTAAGGTTCCATTTCATCTGTTGATGATCGGTGAAAAAGTTAAAAAAGATCATTAATAAAGCAAGGATTGAAAGAAAAGAAAAAACGACTATATCAAATAATCTGTTAGCTTTTTTACTCCTTATCCAACCCGACAGGATTACAATTATTATTAAAAGAAGAGTAAAGAGAAATATGGGTGTTGTAAATATCTTGTGGCGTAATAGTGGTGGATTAAAATCAAGAATAACTTCAGGGTTCTGAAGTAAAGGAATCATCTTACTATCCCTGTTAATTCGTGTATCTACAAGTTGATTTTGCATATCAACAGGCAGAAACATTCTGTCTCTGAAAGAAGTTCTCTTATCCCCGGAAGAGCCCATAATGAGATCAATACCGAATTTTAGCCATGGATATGGGTTTTGATATTTACCAACCATGTCTCTGAAAGTCGGGCTTTTTTCAGTTTCAGGAGGTGGATACAAAAGTATTTCACCTATTGACTTTTCAAGCAGGTCCCTTATCCTGGTAGTACAGTCATCATAAAAGAAATCATATCTATAGCTTACATTTTCCGGTTTAAGATTCTCGTTAATAAGAATAATCAGACGTTTAGTTTCATAAGTATCAAGATTAATTTTTTGTGAATAAACAAATCTTTTCTCAAAAAAATAAGTTTGCAGAAATCTTTGTAACGACTCTACTCCTAACATATAATTAAGTCGGCCCTTAGCAAATTTCCACGTAAAATTCGGAGTACTGAAATCAAATACTCCCCAATTATAAATAAGGTCGCTATTTTTTTCAGGGATAACGATCCTCAATGCACTGTGACCATATATTGAATAAGTTTCAGTCCCCGGGCCGCAGGTTATCAAATAGACTGATGTATCACTTTCAGTTTGCGAAAAGACAGACATTTGAGTTATTAAGAAAAGAAATGAGATTATTATAAGTACTTTTTTCATATTAATTCTCTTTTTGTAAACGTAAGAGATTTTCATGAGAAATGAAAGGTTGATAAAAAATGAACTTAATATTTTTTTACTAGCTTTATCGCGGTTTTAATAGATCACTATTAAAGAATCCAGGACAATTAATCATTAAGTACTTAATATAATAACATCATGAAAAAAACCTCGTTCATTCCCGTCCTATTACTACTCTTTATAATTGGCTGTAAGAATAATGAAAGTATTCCAATCACCGATCTTCATATACATTTAAAAGGTGGCTTTACCATTGAAGATGCAGTACTGAAATCACAAAATGAGCATATTAATTATGGCATTGCAACAAATTGCGGATTAGGATTTCCTGTTCATACCGATAGCCAGATAGATTCTGTATTACTCACATTTAAAGACTATCCGCAATTCTTCGTAGGAATGCAGGCCGAAGGAAGAGAATGGTTAAATATTTTCTCCAAAGAGTCAATAAATAGGTTTGATTATGTATTCACAGATGCTATGACCTTCACTGATGCAAAGGGAAGAAGAAACCGGATATGGCTTAAAGAGGAGACATGGATCGATAATGAGGAAGAGTTCATGGACTATCTGGTTAATACAATAGTTGATATTATGAGAAGTGAACCAATTGACATGTATGTTAACGCTACCTTTTTACCTGAACAAATGTCGGAAAGGTATGATTCATTTTGGACAGATGAGAGAATGGATATGGTTATTGAGGCCGCAAAAGACAATAATATCGCTATCGAAATAAGCAACAGATATAAGATACCCTCAGTTAAATTTATTTCAAGAGCAAAAAGGGCTGGTGTTAAATTTACTGTTGGAACAAACAATATGGATAGTAATTTTTCTGGTGCAGAATATGCTCTCGATTTAATAATAAAATGTAACCTGACTCAAGAAGATTTTTTCTTACCTATTAATAAAAGGCAGGATGGAAAGCTTTGATTTAGCGAGAGTTCTAAAATTTCTTCCCGGTATTATTCTTGGATTAACTGTACATGAATACAGTCATGCATTAGTTGCTCATATGTGTGGCGATTCAACCTCAAAAGACCAGGGGCGAGTTACACTTAATCCTTTAAAGCATATTGACCCTCTTGGCTTTATAATGATTATTGTTGCAGGTTTTGGATGGGCAAAGCCCGTTCAGTTCAATGAGCAGAAATTACGAAATCCGAAGAGCGATGTAATGAAAATAGCAGTTGCAGGACCCTTATCAAATGCTCTGCTTGCCATGATCCTATCTATCATATTCTCAGTTATATCCAAGCTTATGCCAGTTTATCAAAATTCAGGGATGCAGATAGTATCGGAAGTTTTTCTTTACGGCATTTATATTAACTGGGGACTTTTTATTTTTAATCTCATTCCCCTCCCTCCTCTTGACGGGTCACATTTGCTATTCCAATATTTTAAGAAATTTCCAGCTCTTTATTCAGGATTTTATAAATACGGCTCGTTTATTTTCTTTGGACTTATTCTTGTAACAGTTGTGACAAAAATAAACTTGCTTCCAATATGGCCGATGATACAGTTTTTTGGAGATGGATTTCTTTCTCTTGTGGGATATAATTAAAGGCGCAAAGGCTCAAAGGCGCAACGCCCGCCCGACTGAACGATAAACAGAACTACAATTATTTTACTGATTTAAGTCGTTCGGGCGGGGCTCAAAGGTATCAGGATTGCTTTTTTTTTGAAAATAGGTTAGGATTTATTATATTGCAGGAAACAAGTGTGTTGTGAGGCTTGCAATCATAATATTATGTATTGTTATGGGTGGAAACATCTTTCCGCAGGCAGATAAATACTCTGCTGCAAGAGACAATATGGTAAAAATCCAGATTGTTGCCAGGGGAGTTACCAATGCTGCTACATTAAAAGCAATGAGGAAAGTTCCCCGCCATCTTTTTGTCCCTGAACGTTCTGTAGAAGACGCTTATGGTGATTATCCCATCTCAATAGGTTATGGGCAAACCATATCTCAACCCTACATAGTAGCTTATATGACAGAAGTGATCAGACCAACTTTCAAGAAAAAAGCTCTTGAGATTGGTACCGGTTCCGGATACCAGGCTGCGGTTCTTGCTGAAATTGTTGACACAGTTTACACAATTGAGATTATACCGGAACTGGCAGAAGAATCAGCTGCAAGATTTAAAAGTTTAGGGTATGATAATATTGTTGGAAAAGCAGGCGATGGTTACCATGGATGGGCAGAGCATGCTCCCTTTGACATTATAATTGTAACCGCAGCAGCAAATGAGATACCTGAACCATTGATTGATCAGCTGGCTGAAAATGGTCGATTAGTAATCCCGGTTGGCAAATCAGGTGCAATACAGGAATTGATATTACTTGTAAAAAGAAATGGAAAAATAGAAAAATCACGTCTTACATTTGTCAGGTTTGTTCCGTTCAGGAGATCGAAAAACTGACGGCTAGGCATCTAATTGCTAAATCATTCATATTTAATATATTACAATCATTTCCAATTCAATGTTTTATTAACAATGGCTGTTGATAAAACATTTTTATTATTGTGTTGATATGTATTAAATTTATGCAAAAGTTTGTAACGTACTGTTTTCTTGTAAATCAAGGAATTATGAAAAACCCAATGCACTTTAACCTAAAGTTGTTTTTAGTGCTAAGTACAGTTTCCGTTTTAGTCTCATTTACAAGTTATGCACAAACTACTTAGTGTCTGCAAGAAAACTTTCAATTAATTGGTTTACAATGGTTTATTGTTGATAACTTGTTTGAATCTACTTGTGTTTTTCTTTGGTTGTTTTACCAAAAATACAGATATTCAAGCTGT
>Ga0307377_10000301_pt1 | contig 68476 bp, 57 predicted proteins | sample TR3MG_FD_202535 | JGI IMG/M metagenome (GOLD analysis project Ga0307377, IMG submission 202535) | Soil microbial communities from Risofladan, Vaasa, Finland - TR-3 | ecosystem: Environmental > Terrestrial > Soil > Coastal area > Acid sulfate soil | place: Finland: Risofladan, Vaasa | collected... | reverse complement strand
AAGCATCTGCTTTTGAAGCTTGATAGCCAGCCTGGATTAGCTTAGCTTTCAACTCAAAATTACTACCGCCGGCGAAAGAATTATTAGAAACAGCAACAGAATAAGTACTACTGTTATTATTATTCCTTATATAATATTCATCAAAATCATATATGTCTCCGTCGCCGGAAGCAAGTTCCCATTCAGCATAATTCAATGATAAATTATTAAAATCATATAGTATTGTAGTAGTATTAGAGTCAAGTTCATTAATTATACCGCTTGTATCTACACCATCCAAACCAGATCCTACACCTAATTCTAATTTCAAAGGAAAATTAACAAGATCTTCGTCAACTTTAGAGCTGTCTATTATTATAGTAGCTCTCTTCGCCCAATATGTTGGTTGGCCATTCTTATATGATTGGAGCCACGATGACATTATTATACAACCTCATGTTTAATTTTATATAGCATATCACATAGATAACAAATAACTCCGTTGCCACTATAAACTGGAATTACATGATCAACAACGTTTTTTACTTTTGATGGGGCATCTTCAGGACACATAGATGTGTTCGACATTCTTAGACAATCTATGTCAGAATAACTACTCCCAACATATAAAACATTCTCTGGTGATATATCAAATTTCCTAAGTATATTACCATACACTTCGGTTTTACTTCTCTCAGCCATATAAAAAGGTATTTGTCTTTTCTTACACATCGACATATTAACAGCAGCTTCCGATGAGATAAACACAAAGCCATAGTTTTTCTTTATTAGATTTATGGCTTCAAAATCTTTTATAAAAAACTGTTTAAAAAGAACTGAGTTTAGTTCACCAAAACCAACTAAACCATCAGTTATTATACCATCTACTTCACTTATTATTATTTTTATACTATCAAAATTCATTATATTCCTCCACACATCATTTCCTCATGATCAGGTATCTCATAATCAGTACCATCCCAAAGAAATCCTCCTGGCATATATATAAGCATAGACTCATTTAACATTTTTCTAGCTTTCATTCGCCAAATCTTTCTAGGTGATATCGCTGCAACTATAACTACAAACCCCTGCTTCTCAGCTATAACTGCAAATTTAGCAAGACGCATTATATGCTCTTCCCTATCTGAATCTTCAAACCCTGTTTCAAAATAAGATCTAACATCATCACTATCAAGTACTAATATCTTCTCACCTAATTTTTCTAAATGTCTCTTAAGTCTGTAGGCATATACAGTTTTACCAGAACTTGAACACCCTGTTATCCAATAAACCATTAAAGTACCTCATAACAAAACATCGCAATACAGTCACAAACATATAACAACTCTTCTGAGGTTATCTTTGGATGTATGGGTAATGATATCAATGTATCAGAGAGTCTTTCAGATACAGGGCAACTGTATTTTAAATGTGCATACATTGATTGCTTGTGACAAGGTATAGGATAATGCAATCCACACCCAATATTATTTTCTTTTAAATATTTTTCTAAACCATCTCTAGACTCTTTAGTACCACAGTCTAGTTCGTATAGATGATACACAGGATATATATTTTCACTCAATGTTGGTGGAGTCTTAACACCCGCCACCTTTGATAAAAGTAAATCATAAATTAATGCTGCTTTTGATCTGCTCAAATTCCAAATATCAAGACTATCAAGGCAAACACTTAGAAACTTGGAGTTGACGGCATCAAGTCTTGAATTAAAACCTACATGTGAGTACTCATACCAAGATCCTTCAGATCTTCCTATGTTACCCAATTCCCTTACAGTTTTAGCTATCTCTGGATTATTAGTCACTACAGCGCCACCTTGCCCCAGACCACCTAAGTTTTTGGCTGGATAAAAAGAAAAGCAGCCAGCATCGGCCCAAGAACCAACACGCTTACCATCACAAAAAGCGCCTGCTGCTTGTGCACAGTCTTCTATAACAATGAGGTTATTTAATTTGGCAAACACCATTATGTCTTTCATGTTTGCTGGATATCCATAAAGATGCACTGGTATAATAGCCCTAGTTCTAGGAGTAACCGCTGCCATAATACCGTCAACATCTATTACATAAGTATTTGGATTTGGATCTATAAATATAGGATCAGCGCCAGTATGTGAAACGGCGAACGCTGTAGCTATGTAGGTATTAGCTGGTACTATCACCTGGTCGCCGGGGCCAATACCGTAAGCCAAAAGTGTTAAAATTAAAGCATCTGTTCCAGAGCCTACTCCGACACAAAATTCTTTTTCATTAAACTTTGCAAAGTCGTCTTCAAAACATTTTGCGCCCATGAAAGAACCTTTATCTATTATTAAAGATATTTCATCCATAATTTCAGCCTTTAGTTCTTTATATTGTCTACCCAAATCAACAAAATTAACTTTCATATAAGTCTCCTTGTTCGTCATTATAATACAGAAGTTAGTTGTATTTAATACCCAAGGTCTATGAGACGCTGACCCGCCTTGGCCCACAACATTTGGCTGTCCTCATCACTATATTCTACTTCAATTCTCTGTGGTGTTTGTGCCACCGGTTCTTTAATTTGAATTGGTCTATTATTTTTAAATTTTAAATTTAGATATGCAGAAATATTATAAATTTCTTCGTTAAAATTATAAACTAAATCCTCATACTTAACACTAAATGGGGAACCTTTAACATCATGCTTGTTTAAAGGCTCAAGCCAATTAGTACTCTCAACCCAAGCAGTTATTGGATCTGTAAGAACCATCTTAAAATGTGGGCAATGGGCATTTATAATTTTAACTTTACCATTAAGAAATCCAGAAAAATCAACCCCACTAAAGTCAGCATCAAAACTTGACCATATTCTCCAATCAGAAAAAAGAAAAAAATTATATAGGCTTCTCATAACATCTCGTACATCCCTATAAACATATATAACATTAAAAGTTGTTCTTAAAATACTACTGCAGTGTAAGTCAAAATTAGGATGAAAAACATCATTTATTATATCACAATCAAAATTTCTTTTAATGGTTTCTAATAAAAGATGTGTACCAGAACGTCTAAAACTTGTAAGTATAATTTTTCTATTATCCATTATTTCTCCATTACGGCACAGCCTATACCGGCGTGGTGGCCAGGTTCTCCGTTCGTACCATTATAAAATATATATCGTTTATCCATATAGTCAACCACGTGGGCGAAAGATATAGTTTTAGAATCCCAACCATCTTTAGATACATCTATACCTATAAGATTATCTTTTCTCACAAAAGCTATACCGTTACTAGACTCAGCATATCCTAGTCTGTAACCTTTATCTAAATATCTTATTGAATAAAACATTTTAAAAATATTATCTTCATGTATAACTTGTGGTCTACCAAAACCAAACTCATTTTTATCTTTGTCAGTTGACATTACAAGCTTGCCCCCATCGTGTGAAAAGCAGTCATACCCAAAGCTACTCGTCGAATACATATCATATGTTGGGACCATTTTTCCATCAACATCCACCCACTTTGACCCTCCAACATAAAACAGCGTAAAATAATTAATACCACTTACCCCCCTTGGCCCAAAAAATATACTAGGGGCTGTTCTTAAATAAGTTTGTGAATCATTTCTATCTAAAATTGGTGTCTTGTGTAGTCTTCTAAAAGTTTCTCCATTATCATCACTTATGGCTATACCAGAAAATAAATAATACCTAACTTTAACTCCTAATTGCCAGCCTACATAATACAAAAGTATTTCACCAGATGGTAGTTTTAATAGTGAAGCTGGGGTGACCCCGTTGTCATCAAAACAACCAGGTAATCCTATGTCTAAAACAGGAATTTCTGACACACAAATTATTCTTGTAGGTTCTTCAGCATCTACGTCTACATAGCCTATTCTACCGACCTGGTTGTCGTCGTGCATAGAACAATAAATTCTTATTTTATCACCCATAAGCATCGTGGTTGGTAAAAAAGCCCCGTGTTTATTCCAACCATATTTACTATCTGAATTGTATACAAACCCCAACTTTTTCCATTTCATATTAATGCCTCCACATCTCTAAAGCTTCAAAAGATAAATCATCAAAACCCATGTTTTTAGATTTTGCTGGTACCACTACAGTTTCATCTTCAGTGTTCTTTGCTACATATGCACCAGCACCAATTAAATTGTTCTTACCAATCTTAATACCATCTGAAGTATAAGAATTCACACCCATGAAAGTATTCTCACCAATATCACAATGGCCTGATATAACTACGTGTGAAGCTATATACACATTATCTCTTATAATAGTTTCATGCCCTATGTGGTTTCCGGACCAGAGCACAACATTATTACTTACCCTTGTATTATACTGTAGGTTATTTAACTCCATTATAAAACAGTTGTAACCTATACTATTATTAGTATAAGTGTTAGTCTTATAAAAAACTTCAGTGTCAATGTAAGAAACTAAATTATATCCACAATTTAAAAATTTATTAACAACATCTAATCTTAATCTGTTCAGATTCTGATAACCTATAGCAACAAAAGCATCATAATATTTGTGAGGAAACCTAACACTTAAGTTTTCAAATGGAACTATAGGTTTACCCCTAAAGCTTGACTCCTTTATACAAGCACCGTCTACTGTATATGCAGCCACCTTACGCTCTTTCTCCAAATAATGTCCCATGATGTCTGCATTACTACCATTACCAAAAATTACTAGCTTTTTAAATAACCCATTATACTTTAACACTACAACTCCTTTCTGTAATATCTTCTTACAGCTCCCCTAGCACCAAAACCCTCTTTAAATCTAAAGAGACCTTCATTTATAGCTGTACCACCGGACTCTGTAGAGATACCAAAATTTAAATACTTAAACCCCTGTTTATATAATGTATAAATTAAATTAGTAAAGACTAGATTTAAAGGCCTAAAATTCTGATAATTATAATCCTGTGCTATGTAAAAAGTATGTGCAACTTCCTTGTTGCACTTAAATACTAATGTACCGGATATTAACTTATCCTTGATAAAAGAGCAAAACAAATTAATATCTTCAGGAAATAGTTCTTTTAGTTTAATAAGCTCAGCTACTGAATGTGTTGGGCTGGCCCTGTGCTTCTCCTGGAGATTGTTGTACAACATACCCCAGTATATATTCCAAATATCAACATCACAAGGCCACTCCTCTGGCTTGGCAACCAATAACATACCACTATTTTTGGCTTTATTATAAGATCTCTTAGTATCATAGCTAAAATTAGATTCTATATCAGAAAAGTTTTTTGCTACTAAACAAACAGCACTACTTAGTTCTGTTTGTACTATCTTAAAATCAAGATACGTTAATATAAATTCTAATTCTCCCGACAATGTATTACAAAATATATGTTCTGGCAGTCTCATTTCTATGGCACTAAAGCCCCTACATATGGAGTATTCTATTATGTTTTCAATTACTTCTTTAACTTTATTAACTCCAACAGTGTTGTCAAACAAAGCTCCTCCATAGGAAGAACCTGGATGTGATTTTAAAACTTTTTGTCCTGACACAAGAATTTCAGCGGCTGGGAAAACAGAAATTGTTTTACCACTATCTTTAAACACCAACGATCTATCTTTAAATTTATCTTGATTATGATAACTCAAAAATTTTTGTTTATGAAAAATTGTTCCATTTTTAGAATTATCTACAAAACTATCCCACTCATCCTGCATAGAACTATCATATTCAACTATTTCCATAATGCCTCCTAAATAATTCCAAATACTCTTCGGCCCTGATGCTGTTATATTTTTTTATAGTATCATACAAAGATTCCACTTTTGGTTTAACAAAAGTCTCATTACCTAATAACCAATCATTTCTAAGTTTTTCAAATCTCATGTTGAACTCATAAAAAACCTTGTACCCATTAAACTTACCCCAATACATAACTTGAGGCATCCTGTCTGGTGGTGGCATATCAAAAGATCTGTTAATTTTACTTGAAGCTATGGCTTTTTCCATCGACCAACAAAAACGAGACACCATTTTAGCATGGCTAGACATTCCATAATGCAGACCAGGGACTAGTCCAAAAGCACTTTTTCCGGAACTTATACCCATATTTAGTTTTCTATGTATTGAAGGTATGGAAGCTCCCTGGTGCATGCCAGCCTTTAGGTCATAATCTGACCAAACAAAATTGTTGTCATACTTCCACAGTACCTTCATACGTTCATCTATTATACCTTCATTCCACCAGCCATCAACTCTGTAGTAACTATCACTTCTCCATAAATTTACAAAACTTATAGAAATTGTCTGGGCCCCCTTAGCAGTCAAATATTCTATCTGCTCTACTAGTATTTTTCCACTTTTTATAGGATATACTATATCAGCTGCTCTATTATTAACCCAAGTAGGATTGAAGCCACTGTCTCTAATTATATTAGAAATAGTAACCCACCTATTCTCACCGTTACTTAGCACGCTGTTTTTATCATTTCTAAATATATGTATATTTTTAAAATTAGTGGCATAGTTAGATATTATATTCCAAGTATTGTCTGTGCTACCATCATCTAATATCACTATATTATCATAACAACCCATACTCAAAGCGTTATCGAGTTGAAAACCTATGTGAAGCTCTTCATTGTGGGTTGTTACTGCTAGAAGTATTGACATATTTTATAAACTCCTTTGCCTTATCTTCTACACATAAAGAAAAAATGCTTTGTTCCAAATTTACTTTCTATAGCATCTGGATATGCACGCTCAACACCACAAACTTCAAAATTCTTTGCTAAAATATTTCTATATTCTAATTCAGTTCTGTACACAGCAGAGTAATGAGCACCTAAATCCTCGGAAAATTTATTTATAACTTCACGTTCAGAACCAACAGAACACGGTGCTCTAACAATCAATAAATTTGATTTAAAATTTAATATCAATGTCTCCAGATCTTCGTCATTAAATATATACGGGAACATTCCTAAAGAAAGTGTAACATCAGTTTGAGGAAAATCTTTGAAATCACTTAAATTAACTATTTTAGTTGTCAGACTACAGCATGACCCCCACCTATTTAACAAATTATCTAATAAAGCACTAGATATATCATAACCATAGAAAGTATCTATATTTGTAAACTCTCGTAATGATATTAAAATAGAACCATCCCCACAACCAGCATCAAACACTGACTTACAGTCAGAAACCTCTTTAACAATAAAATTTGCGTCTATAAGCCTTCTTTGTTTTGTATTAGGATAGTTTGGGTACTCTGTCCTACTTCGCCAAAAAGTTTCTGCTGTACTATAATTCAACACTCTCCTCACATTAGTTCCACTACAGCCCGCCCCATAAGATCTTGGTACATATTCTGCATTCAAATTAAGTTTTTCGGCCCAAGATAGTACATCAGGATTCCCTGACAACAACAAATCAAACTGTGGAAGACCAGATAAATCTGTTTTTTCTACTAAAACACCTTTTATCAAACAAACATCTACACCATCAAAATGTTTAAATAGATCTTTCAACGACGTTATTATTTCTTGTGGCGTCATAATTTGGCCGCCTTCTGGTTTATGTTCACTAACGCCCACTATAACTTTTTGATATTTAGACATTATATTTAAAATAGTTTGTATTTGGCCTAAATGTGGTGGGTGAAACTTTCCCGGAAAAAACACGGTCTTTAGACATTCCTTCATATATAGTTCTCCGACATAAAATTATAAATAATTTCGTGTGCTGACGGTAATGAATAATGATCTTCAGCAAACCACTCAAGAAACAACGTTTCTTTAACCTCATTAAATAAAGAGATGCTGTTTCTCAGCTTATGTAGCTTCTCGCCTATATTTTTATCTACAACTATAGCCTTGAATGGGCTTATACCTGGTGGCATCCATACTTTCATCTCCACAGTTGACAAAATATCATCTTCTTGTTTAGCTTTTATTATATTTGAAGGTAAAAGCAATGGTATACTGCCAAACAATAAAGCATCTTGATAACAACTGCTAGCCTGTGTTATAAAAAATTTACATGCGTCTGCACAATACTTACTGCCTAATGGACCAACAAACTGTTTAGGTAAAATATTCACACCCGAAATCTCCCAACAATCCTCATACTTCTTGTACCATACTTTACGAAATTCCTTAAAGTATGGTATATTAGAAAAATCTTGACCCTCCCACATACCAGTACCTATCAAAATAGCATCAGTCCACATATCCACAGAATCAAAATCGACTTTTGGGTAATTAGCATCTAGTTTAATCCACCTACACCTTACTATTTTCCTATCATTTTTCAACAGCCTGTTTGCAGTAGCATAATGTCTTTTGTTAAAAGTTATTAACAAAGATTTATTGTAAGATAAACTGTACTCTGGCATGTCGTTAGCAAATAAATCGTGTTCTATATCTATAAAACCTATTTTAGGTTTAATCTCTTTTTGAAATTGTACAATTTGCGGAAAAGTGCTGTGAACAGCTGATAGAATAAAGTCATAATTAATTTCTTTATATTTTTCAATAAACTCTGGCTTAGAAAATTTAGTCAAATCTGTCCCCCAACTATTAACTATATTGACAGGCTCAAATGTGATCTCCACTCCTTTTTCCTTTAAAAAGTTTACAATATGTTCATGAACACAAAACTCTGGTTGTGTGTATATATATAGAAGTTTCATTGTGTTAGTACTATTTTCCTTCGTAGGTTTCTAAAAATATTTCAGCTAAAGCTTTCATAACTTCAGCCTCATCACTATAAGCATGTCTTTCCAAACCAACACTGTTTACTTTTATAGGCTTTGCTGGTACTCCTACCCAAACTATGGCTGGACTTGATTCCCCCTTAAAAACAGCGTTAGCGCCTACTATACAAAAATTACCTAGTTCGGCGAAAGGATGTGTAGAACAATTCAAGCCCATATAACAATATTTGCCTATTTTCGAATGCCCACCAATAACAGCCCCCGTATGTAAAACTACACGATAACCAAGTACAGCATCATGACCAACATGAGACTTGGCCATAAGATAACAACCATTACCAATAAAAGTTGTGGAACCAAATATGGGAGTATTTATCGTAACATATTCTCTGATCTCAACATCATCTCCTATCCAAACTCCACCACCCCGATCTTCTGCAGCATTAGGGTGTTCTCCTGGCAAACCTATAGAGGCCGAATAAATTTTACAGTTTTTACCTATCGTAACTCGTTTGGAAATATAAGTAAATGGGCCTATGTAAGTACCATCACCTATATCATCTGTTTCTACCACGGCGGTAGGGTGTATTTGTATCATAATTACCTCCCATAAATAGTAGCATATCTATCTGCTATTGCTTGATCATATTTAGCTACAACACTATATAAAGACTTTATTTCAGGCCTTGGTTCATTAGGGACCGCATCTTTATACCAAACCTGTAAAACCTTTTCTAAAATACACGTTTGCTCATCAGCTATTTTATAACCATTAAAATGATGCCAATTTTTAGGATTTGGAATTCTAGATGGCATACCAACTGCCCTATTATTAATCTGCATAGACGTAGAAATTTGGTAATCAAGTTTTTCCATCAAACACTTATGAGAAAACATACCATAATGTAAAACAACAACAGGTTTCCCACCATAAGCAGTTGTTTGTGTTTTATTATTTATCTCATTTATAACAGCTTTTACTCTAACATTAGTTGGTCTATGACTACCCAAATGAATACCAGACTTAGAGTTAAATCCCCATCCAATATTATTTTTCCACGCGCTTATAACACCATTATCATAACAGCCACCCCAATAACCATCTATCCTGTGCCACCATTCAGATCTCCAAAGATGTATATGGGGAAAAACAAGCATATTAACTCCACTAGCATCTAGAATTTCTAGATTTTTCCTAAATAAATTCTCACCATTTAAAAATGCTGGGTAGGATAAAACCTCATCCACAGCACGTGACATAATCCAATCCGGTTTTACTTTACTACACTCTGTGGCTGCTTTCTCCCACCTATTACCACTATTAGTTAAAACACTATTTTCTTTATTTCTAATAACTTTTATGTGGTCATAATTCTTTGTATAGTCCATTAACTTTTCGTATGTTTTATCAGTACTACCATCATCCAAGTAAACTACATAATCATACCCAACATCTATACAATTCTGTATGCTTTGCTCTACAAATATTTCATCATTAAAAGCTGGAATCCCTACTGCTATTTTCATAGTTACTCCTCAAAACACCACAGTTTATTTATTTCATCATCTAACTTATATTCAGTAGCCTGATCTTTGTGTGAATCATACCACTCTTTTATATATTTAGGGTGCTTGCCAGTAAATATTTTAGTGTCTATTTTATCAAAAGCATAGGTGAAAGATCTAGGCTCAGCCAGCTTTCCACCAACATAGTCTTTACTGTATTGATATAAATCATCAGCTTTTTTAGCTTTCATACCTAACGCTTTTGGAGACCTACAATTACCGTAGTGGTATATATTAGCCCCACAATTAAAATTTCTAGAAAGATGGGCCAAAGTACCATCTGGCCATATAACATCATCAGCACAGCCCTTAGCTCTATGAACTAAATGTATACCTGTAGATCTTTTCCATAACCTAGTGTGCCTCTTATACCAAGCTCCACCCTCAATAAAGTTGGTGGGGCGGCCATAAAAATGTATAACATTAAATGATATAGCCGAATATCTGTCTTCTACAGCCTTCTTAACAAGGGGCATTTCATCTTCGTGTAAGACTTCATCAGCATCTATGCAGAGAACATAAGCATCGTTTGGTATTTTGTCAAGTATAAAATTCTTCTCGTCTGCCCACATACGTCTATTATGTTGCCATTCTCTAACAAATATATTTACTCTATCTTTACCATATTCTCTTTGTAATGAATAAAGTATATCCAAAGTACCATCATCTGATTGCCCATCATTTATATAGATATCATCACACAAACCCATCATACTTCTTATGGTAGCTTCTAGACAAAAATCAAGAGTAACACATTGGTGGGTTATAAGATGTGCAGAGATTAAATTGTTTCCCATGTTCCACCCCGCTTTAAAGACCCAGTTATAGCATTAAGGGTTTTTACAACCTCTAAACCCATTTCACCAGAAGCCTTAGGCTTTTTTCCAGTCCCTATACAATTAATAAAATCCTTACATTCTTCAACCATAGGCTCGTAATTATCTATTTTAGGTATAAGCACATCGCCATACCTGTAAGTCATAACATAGTTAGAATAAGAGTCGCTCATTTTGCCCTCTTGCTCTTCAACATCAACACCTTTATCATAAAGGTAAATATTCTTTTCTATAGAGTCACAAACGGCCATTTTCTTAGATCCAACAACAACAGTACTTCTTACTTTTAATGGGTCTAACCAGCTTAAGTGGAGATGACATAAGACATTACAATATTTTAAGCTGACAAAAGCCACATCTTCTGTATCTATTATATGTGATTTACCTATTACTTGAGCCTCTGTACAAACACCATCTAAAAGATAGTTTAATATACTAATATCATGAGGTGCAAGGTCTTCTATTACGTTTGCTGGACTTTGAATTTTACCTAGGTTAAGTCTTTTGGTATATATGTATTGAATATTACCAAAATCTTCAGAGTTTATTATCTCTTTAAGCTTTACTATCTCAGGACTATAAAGAAATATATGGCCTACCATAACTACTAAATTATTTTTATTTGCTATCTTTACTATTTCCTCAGACTCATACACACTTAGTGTCATAGGTTTTTCTATAAAGACATGTTTTCCAGCGTACAGAGCCTTGGTGGCTATTTCATAATGAGTATGTGGAGGAGTAGCTACAACAACTGCATCTATTTTTGGATCATAAATACTGGTTAAATACTCAGTATTAAATATAACATCTCTATATAGAGGGTTATCTTTAAACTTGTCTATTTTATTTTTATCTAAATCATGTGCATACTTTACTACACCTAAATTATTGAATGTTCTTAATAAATTAGGCCCCCAATATCCCAAACCTATAATTGAAATGTTCATATAAATTCCTTTATGGCCAAATATTTTTTCCGCCATCTTGTCTCTGCAGTAATGTAAGTTTACTGTAAAGTTGATTCATCTGTTCAAAATTATAATCTATTATTGATTTCCAATATATATTAAAATGATGAATATCGTGTTCTGGTACTCTAACTGATTTTCTAAGGCCAGCCGGCCACTCATGTACATAATTTACTAGATGTATTCTTGGAAAATCATTTCTTAATAATCTAAGCTGCCAATCAGGATACCAATTTTGTTTAGTGTACTCTACTTTTTTTTCTAAGTCTTCCCAATGTCGTCTAGGAAACCACACACCATCCACTTCAGAACTATGTAACTTATCTATAATAATATGTATTTCTTTACCAAAAGCATCATCTATTGTTTCATCAGGTGCTATTAAAATAGTCCAATCACTCTTTCCTTTTACTTTACTCAAAAGTGTATTCCAAGTTTTGCCAAAATTCTCAAATTTAAAATACCCAGTTTTACATCCTCTACCCTCACAAATTTCTTTGGTATTATCCATAGTAGTATCGTCCACTAAAACATAACACTCATCAACATGTGGTTGAACACTATCTAGCATCATTTCTATACAGTGCGCCTCATTCTTAACAAAATTTGCTGAAATTAATTTTGGCATTTATGACCTTTATATTTTTTTCATTTTCACTACCATATTATACCCATCTTTTTTCCAAAATACTTCTTCAAGACCATTTCTCGAACAGACGTATTTAAACAGGTGGCGATCATACCCAGTATAATGTACATTATATTCATAATCCTGTCCACCAAACATCAACCAGTTAAAATAATCACATATAGGCACATCTTTATCGTCATTTCTATTCTCATCTTTACGTTTAAGATAACCAGACACTATAGCTTCAAAGTTTGGAAGTCTAAATTCTATCATACAACCAGACTTTAAAACACGACGCCACTCTTGAATAATTTTATCTACTTCAGAAATTTTAAAATGCTCTATTATGTCTGAAGCAAGTATATAATCAAAATGACAATCTGGAAATCTTGATAAGTCTCTAACATCCCCAACTTCATCCACCTTTTTAAGATCAGCCCTAACATCAAAATTTATACATTTATATCCTTTAGGGTATTCATCATAAGTTCTATCACCACAACCAACATTTAGAGTCAAACCCATTATAGACTCCTTATAGCTTCTATAATTTTATTACCTATAACTTCCCAGGAAAAATTATTCTTTATGTAGTCCTTAAGTTTAGCCCCTTTTTCTTTGGCTTCTTCTTGATTTTCATATACGTGTCTCATCAACTCAGCACCGTGGATAACACTAGGCTCGGCCCACAACTGTTCTGCTTTATACCAAGGGCTCCATGGCATACCATTGACTGGCGTAAGCTGATAGTCTACTAGATAACTGTTGTCTTCTTTAGCATATTCAGTACTGCCACCAAAGCCAGTAACTATAATAGGGTTACCAACTGCGCCGGCCATAAAAGGACTTAAGCCAAAACCCTCCCCCCTGTCAAGCGATGTATAACAATCACCACGTTTATGTAGACCTAATATCTCATCGCTGGTTAACATGTTTGGTAGTAAAAATACAGGTGGATAATTATTAAATACAGTAACTTCCCTCAATCTTCTTAAGGTAATCCTTATAGCCTCTTTCTCACTATCACTATAATCGCTTCTATAAGTTTTTAAAACCAAAGCAACGTTTTCATTGTTCTGAAACGCATACCAATATGCTTTTAAAAGAGCGATGGGATGTTTGCGTTCAACCCACTGAAAAATACTATAAAAAGTGTAGGTGTTTTCTGCTAAACCTCTAATATTAAAATCGTTTATGCTGTCAAAAGCTGCTATATTTATACCATGCGGAACTACAAATATAGGTTTGGTTATACCACTGTTTTTAAATACTTCTACATTCCATTCACATCCTACCATTACAGCATTTATATTATAATTTATATAATTTTTCCAACTAGGATGAAGTTTACTAGTCTCCCATATAGTGTAGCCTAAATTAAGCTTATTATCTTCTATATGTGTACTCCAGAATTCTGGAGTAGTATGCACAATAACTACATTATAATCAATGTCTTTACTGATTAAACTTTTTATTATCTCACCATCTTTTCCAAGATCTGGTCTTAATGCTTCAAAAGTTACTGGTTTTACAGTTAATGGTATACCTAGCTTATTAAGTGCTAGTATATTTCCACGCGAAGCTTGACCATATCCTGAGTTATCTAAACACGGTGCCACATACTTTATACCTTTAATCTCCATTTAACACCCCTAATTATTTTATTTACCTGTTCTTAGTTTTGCAAGTTCTTCTACATATCCGTATAGATGTAATCCTTTTGATGAAGCTATAATCTCGCCAATTTTTACACCTATTTCATCTGCCATATATTTCTGTAGTACTGCTATACCTGCTAAGTTAGCAGGGAATCCTCCCCACAAGTCCCAAGATCGGAAATACGGATAGAAGATTAGTTCACCTTCCTTTACTCTCATATCAATATGTCGCAAGCAAGGTGGGTCATCTAACAAACAATCTTGTGGTTGTCCTACCTGAAGTATTGCTTGATTAGTATTTGGTGTTTCTTTTAGTACTTTAATAAAATGGTCTATTTGATTTATATACCCATGCAAAGATAAGAACTCATCACCATAATCAGTTATATAATAATTATCTTTCTCAAAATCTATATCTTGAGAATTAGTAATTCTACTTCCATAAGTGTACTGCTCTTTTTCATCTATAGCATCTGTCATTAAATAAGGTAAGTACTCCTCGACATATCCATTGGCTACAGGATTGGGAATATTTAAATGAGCTGGAATTTGTGGAAGCATTAAATCATATGGTTCAGAATATGCTTTCTTAATTACTATTGTTATAAAATCAAATTCTAATCTTGTCTGCCCAACATAACTACCTTGTTGGATTTCATATTTAAACCCATATTCTTGTACTGCATTCACACATTGGAACCAAGCATCTGGTATATCTATTGCTTCTATTACTACTTGTTTAATCATCTATGATTCCTTCTTAGATACGGTTTAGAATGTTTCTGCGTCTATAGTATTAGCAGTCAATTTAGTAGATATACTTTCACCCTTTTGAAGACTGTTGTAAGCAGAGTTAAATATTTCTAACCATTTAGGAACTATACTATTTTCCCACGTCATATTAGTATGTACCCAAGCATAAGCATTTTCAGCTCTTCTTTTAGCTTCGGCCGGGTTGTTATAAATTTCTAACATGGTTTTAACCATAGATTCAACATCCACTAAAGGCCGCACAACCTCATTATCATTAGGTACTACTGTAAATAAACTAGGATTAGTTCCACAATCCACTAACCAACCCCTATCCTTAGTTATGTTTTCAACTATCGCTGTATTAGCTGGCATAATAATAGGCGTCTTTGTTGCCATAGCTTCGAGCCAACTTAGACCCCAACCCTCACCAAGAGTAGTACTAAGTATACAATCACTTGCATTATAAACCATATTTACCACTTGTCTTGGAAAACCCTGGTTCGGGCCGAAATTTTCAGGGAATATAACATCACTTGTTATATCCATATTATATGCTTTAACTACTTCCGGTAAATCCCAACCTTGATCTTGTTTAGCCATATGTAAATATAAAGTTGAATTTGGTACTTGCTTTTTAAACTCATAAAAAGCAGCTATAGTTCTTGGTATATCTTTACGTTGCTGATTTCTATTAAGGTTTGTAAAAATAAAATTATCTGCTTTAGAACCAAAAAACTGAGATCTAAAAGCCAACCTATCTTTTTCACCAGATACAAAATATTCTGAGGTATTAACGCCATGAGGCACTGTCAATATATTTTCCATACTAGGAATTATTTTAACTGCTTCAGCTTTACCATATTCTGAGTAAACAACTGGAACATCACACACATTTACATTAAGTAACCACTGCTCCTTTGGCGGGCCATCTATTGGAAAATAGCAAATAGACCTAAACTGTTTTCCACCTTTCCTAAGTCTATTGTGTAAATCTGGCAAAAATTCTAGTATAAATGTATCCTGCAAAAAAAATAAAATATCAAAATCCATCTGAGGAATCATATCAAAAACTTTTTTGCGGCCATATGGATCTCTATCATTATTTATTGCAGTAGGCCAAATTCTAAACGGAAAATTATGTGGATCTCCCCAAAAATTTATCCCAAGAACATCTATATCATACTTACCAGTGGCGTATAACCCACTTAAAATATTACGACTTACTGTCCCAAAACCAGTCGCACACGTAGGACTATCACAGTATGCTAAGACTTTTATTTTCTTTTGTTGTTGTATATCTCTTGTCATCTTTTATATCTCCATTAGTAATAAAATTATAATATTTCCCATAAAACTTCTTCGGATCTTTGTCTTTCTTTTTAATATTTTGAATTCTAGGAATAACCTGCATATTATCGGGGTGATGTAAACCACCCTTAGATAACGGTATTATATGGTCTACCTGAAAATCTTGACCCAAAACATCTGCCCATTTGTATAACAATCCAATTCTATACTTCTCATCTTTAGTCAATTTAACAGATTGATTTAACTTTACGGCTCTGCGTTTAGAAGATCGTAAAGCATCTCGATCCAAATTAAATCTACGATATAGTTTTTGTCTTTTATGTATGTCATCTCTGTGTTCAAAGTGATAATTTATATTATATTTCCTTATATCTTCACTATGCTCTCTATTATACTTTTTTCTATAGCCTGATATATAAAGAACATTATCTTTCTTATATTTTTTATTGTGATTATTTTGACAAAATCTACAATAACGTTGTATGCTAAAGGGATCACCACTTCTTCTGTTGAACTCCCAGAGAGCTTTGTGCTTACCACACCTACAACACACTACCCACATCTTTAATTACCCCCTTTAACTTTCCTTGAAGCCAAAAACGGTGTAGTATAATTAGTAGTAACAGTATTAGATATAATTTCCTTTACGGAAGGGTTTAGTTCCATGTAAGACTCAACTGATTTCTTATCTAGATTAACTAAACTAGAAAAGTCTTCAGGTGGAACTGCTTTAAAGACAGTCTCTAGATCATAACTAGATCTTGCGTTTTGTCTTATGTATATTTCTTTATCCAAACCTGCTAAATTCTTAGCATCCTTCTTTATTTTCTCTATCATAACCATTGATAATTCTCTTTCTCTGCTTTCCAAAATCTTTTTAACAGACTTTACCATTTCCCACTCTGCTACTAGAGCAGCGTCATCATAATTCATGGTGGGTAAGAATGTGTAGTCTGATTTCTCACAAGCCTCTTGATATGTGGTGCAATAATCTTTAAAATCACACCATGGGCAAAAAACGTTTAAAGATGCCCTGACGTCCTCTGATTTTAAATTTAGCATACTGTCATAGACCGCCTTTAAGTACTCTTCAAATTCTTGTCTCTGCTCATCAGTCCTATATGTATATAAAATTTCTGACTTAAGTAAATCTAACGCTAAAACCACCCGTTTATAGTTAGGAAATAGCTTTCTTGCAACTAAGTCATACAATGAAAGCTGTATATCAGACTTCATCTGTGAACCAGTAGGAGCAGTTTTAGAAGTTTTATAGTCTATAATTAGAACAGTTTCATCATCAACCTCTTCCACCTTATCTATAGAACCCATTAGGGGTACACCTAAATCAGAAACTACATCTTGACCACCGTCTTCGCCCCAAAAACCAAACTTTATTTCTAATCCTATTATTTTTTTGCCCGAAACAAAGTCTGCCAACCTTTTCTTAACCAGGTTCTTTCCTTCAAGATGCACTTCGTGATCTTCTATACCCTCTCTTACAGAAACTTCATCGTACTTTTCTAATATTTTTTTAATACTAGCTTTAGAAAACTTACCTTTTTCTATCCATATATTACCAGCAAGCTCTAGTGGTTCATGCACAGCTAAACCTAACTTAAAAGCTGGATTAGACAGCTTAGGTAGCTTATCATAATACGAAAACCAATACTTTTGCTTACAAGATAAAAAAGTATTTATTCTAGTTGCACTCAATTTTATTTTTTTAGCCATTTTTATACCCCATATAAGTAACCATATTCCTTCTCGTCTCTAAATTTTCTACATTCTAAAACATTATCACAATAACACAACAATTGTGCTAACGAATCTGTAATATCGTTGTGTGTTTTAAATTTAAACTTTTCTATATTGAAACTAAATATGTTTAAAATAAAATCAAACAAATTCTCTTTATTTTTAGCTTTAAAATAGGCCTTAACAGTGTTTGTATGTATTATGTAAGGTTCTATTCTGGCTCTTGACAAACAAACTTCCTCAGTGACTCCGGCAAACTTTGCTAATAGTACTAGGGTCTTAACATTTAACCCAGAGTAAACATCTTCTATAACTATATGTGTTGGGTTTAACTTATCAATGGTTTTTATTAAATCATTCCTATAACTGACAAGTCTTTGTGCCCTCGTAATCTTAGGACTAGTTTTTATAGTTCCAAACTTAAACTTACTGTTAGGTGTACTTAACGTAAATGCCCAACCAGTTGTCGAAGCTGATATATCTAGACTAAGAATTCTAAGCATCCAACTCCTCAATAATACCTTTAAATTGTTCCAAACTTTCTGTATTAAGTTTATTTAAGTCTGGAAATTGTATACCAGAAACAACCAGTATAACATCACCATTGGGGCCACCATTAAGACCGGCTCTGCCCTCACCTCTAAGAATAACTCTAGTACCTATGTTTGGATTTTGATCTATATTAAAACTAAAATTTTTATTATCTACTTTGACAGTACCTTTACCAGAGCACTCACTACAAGAATTCTTACCTATTACTCCCATTGCCCTACATTTAGGGCAAGGGGTTGACGATGTAGACATAAATCCAGGTCTTCTCTCTACATGCTGTATGAAACCACCACCGTGACACATGTCACACTCTGAGCTTTCACTGAAACCCTTCCCACTACAAACAGCACAACCTTGCTCATAGCTAATAGACGTGCTAAAAACACCACCAAACAAAAATATTTTTAGAGGGATTTTAGCCTCTATACCTATAATTTGTCCCTGCCTAGGGTCATTAATATTTGGCCTACGTGGTTGCTGTCTAAAACTACCAAATCCAGAAAAGCCCTTCATTATATTGTCAAATGGATTTGGATTATCATATGATCTACGTTTATCATCATCTGAAAGTGTAGAATACGCTTCGTTTATCTCTTTAAACTTATCCTCAGCCTCTTTATTGCCTGGATTTTTATCTGGATGGTGTTTCATAGATAATCTTCTATAAGCTTTTTTAATATCTTCCTTAGAAGATTCACGATTAACACCTAACATTTCGTAATAATCTTTCACTATCTAATCTCCCACTCAAAACCACAGTCTGGGCAATGATATAAATTTGGTTTTATCTCATAGGATAATGTTTCACACTTTATACATTTATGCATAATCTCTAGTGGTGTTTTTTCTGTACATATATCACTTAAATCATACTCAGCATTATCCAGCAGCTCTTGCATTATAGTCTTAAAGGGTAGTGGAAGCTCTTCCGAGCTATCTATAAGCTCTCCATCCAAAACTGTACAAATAATACCACAATTTCTACAGGCATAGTACATAAGCTCATTAGGCTCGCTACAGCAATCACAATGTACAACTTCAGTAAAAACCAACAAGGCATTAGGATTACCACACATTAAACAATCCATATTATTCTCCTTCCTCACAACCTTCTTCTGATTCCTTTACCAATAACATGTCGGCTATCTGCCCAGTCAAAGTCACAGTATCATCATCAAAATGAATTGAGTATGGGACAAAAAACTGATTAAATTTTAAGTCTGGATATTTATTAGTAGCAAAAAGCACTTTAGTAATAGAAGGTGTATATAATATTTTAGAAGCGTCATCAAACAAATCAAATTCTCCAGAATCTTCATCAAATATTTCTGGTGCCAGCTCATTATAGGTACCTTTTCTTGGTAAAGTTATTGTATAATGGTCATTGCTAATTTTGAACACGTAGTTTTTAGCTGGCAATAAAACCATAGGAGGTGTTCCCTTAATAATGTTGTCTGTCATAATAACCCCTTTAAGCTATTTGAACAAAGTTATCAATTACAACCTCTGTCCAATATTTTTTTTCTTGGCCGCCACAATGCTTACAGGCACCGTCGTAAGATCTCTCTTCAATATGGCCATGAATATGTATAAATGCATCCTTAGGTAAACTATCTAAACCTTCTGCAATACTATTCCAGGCCGCTATTTTTAAATATTGGGCCTTGTCCCCTATTGGAATAACTAACTTACCTTTAAATAATTTACTATTCTTCTCTCCTACTGTCTTTAGCTCTGGCCACTGAATTGTTCCCTTTAAATTTACAAAGTTTTCTCCGTCCATAATTAAACTTCTCCTTTAATAAAATAAGTATCCAAGTACTCATGTACTTGTTCTTTTGTTAAATCGGCTGGATCTAATCCATTACCGTTCTCATCAACTTCTTGTATAAATACTGGTAAAATATCCACTTTACTAGACATATCCTCTAAAGCTTTAGTTATACCACTAACTCCTGCAATGTCATTATCAAACATAACTACAACTCCCTTTAAAGCATACATATATAATAAAAACTGTTGCCCCTCTGTTATACTTGAACCCATAGTAGCTACTACATTTTTTATTCCATAATCATAAAGGCGCCAAACACTTTTAAATCCTTCTACAACTATTATAGGAACTTTATCAGCCATATCTACTACTTTATCTAAATTATATAAACAATTCTGCTTATCAAATCCCGGAGTAAGTATATATTTATCATCTGCTTCTACGTCTTTTCTTATATCTCTTAAACTATAAGCTAAAAGTTCACCCGTTTCAGCTCTTATTGGAATTATGTCTCTAATTAAATCTTGTTTATCTTTCCATCCGCCGGCAATTTCGAAGTAATCTAGTGTCTCATTTTTAAACCCATCGCTGTTAAAAAAAGAAGACCTATAGCCCTTAAACTTCTCTAAAGATGCTTCATTTACTGAATCTGGTCTCATAGTAATACTAGAATAAGACTGCATAAAACTATTTATTTCACGTTTACGTTTTGATTCTATAAAATCAACACCACTTATATCACCTACAAGCTGTTTTAAATAGGCCACAGCACCCATAAAATCTAAACCTAAAAGACCCCTTATTAAACCTATGGTGTCATTACCAAAAGTATCGTGACATTTATGTGTAAAACATACCCAAGTATGTGTTTGTTTATTAAACCTAAATGCAGTTCTATTATCGCCAGCATGTATTGGGCAAGAGCTCCTTATTTCTTTAGGTGTTTCTCTTTCAGCTTTAACACCTAAGTTTTCTAATAAATAATGAGCATCTACCGAATATTTTAGATAGTCAAGTTGTTCTTTGAAGTTTTTCCAACTGTCATCTTCTTTTTGTTTATAATAACTCTTCATCATTCCCCACCAAAGCACTATCGTTATTAACTATTTTGTTAAAATTAGAAAAATATTGCTTGTCAACAGGAACCTCTTTAATCTTCAAAAATTCTTTGAAGAACATATACCCTATACCTTCATTACTAGTAGAGCCACCCCTACGAGTATCCTTAATAATAAGTTTATGGGTGCCACTAGAATCACCCCCCATCTCTATCTCTTCTTTCTCTCTATCACTCCAAAGGCATACAACATCAGCGTATCTCGCTATCCTATCACTATCGGCTATATCATTAGCTCTATTTAATTGGACAGCAGTCAAAGCTGGTATATCCATCTCTCCTGCAAGGTCTTTAAGTTTTGTTGTAACATCTCCTAGTATTTGATATTCTTTTCTTTGCCTATCAACAGATGAACTATCTGGCTCCTTCAAATAATCAAAAATTATTAGGCCTATATTTTCTTTGTGTTTGTATTTTCTGTATAAAGCTACTAATTTATCAACCGAATAACCAGGCATATACTCATGAAAAAGTTTTTTCTTCTTGATAAGACGTTCAGCTTTTTTTAAAGACTGGTAAGCCATATCATCATAACCACCGTGTTTAATATCACGCTCTTTAACTCCAGATATAGTAGACAAAGATCTTGACCGCCACTCCTCAAAGGATAACTCCGTATCAACATACAAAACAGGCTTATCAAGTCTGTAAGCAACATGCAAACCTATGTTTGATAGTAAAGTACTTTTACCCATTTTCTTTCTGGCGGCAATAACTAAAAGTGTACCATTAATCATACCATCTATCTGTTTGTCAAGTATGGGATACCCAGTAGAAAGACCACTAAGCTCTATTCTATTATTTCGCCTAGCTTCTATATACTCCGAAATCCCTTCAGCAAAATCTATAGGCTCACTTATATTACAACCAGACATAGACAGATCAAGTATTTCGCCCTCTACTGCGCCTAAAAGATCAGCACTGGATAAACCCTCTTTAGAATTCCTTGATATTCTTTCTATATTATTATGTAATAATCCATACAACTTAAATTTAGTGGAAGATTCTATAACAGATTCTAAATAAAGTATAAAATTATCTGGGTCTACCGCCATATCATATATGGTTTTTATATACCTTATACCACCACAATCTTCTAATATACCCTTCGCTGAAGCCTCAGCTATAACTAAGTTAGGTTCAAATTTTTCAGATCCCCTTGTAGAAAGTTCAGCTAAAATAAACATTAACATCTCATGTTGACTATAGAGAAAGTCTGTTGGACGTAATTTAGAACATACTGAAAAATAATAAGATATATCTTTCATACAGCAAGCTATTAGAGCTCGCTCATCCATGGGCCTACAAAAAAGGTCTTTAAAACCTATAACATCCATTAATTTCTTCTCTCCTGTCTAACTTGGTATAACTCATTCTCTCTTCTAGTCAATTCCCTCTTAATAGTAGCTATTAACTCACTCATAACCTTATCTATACCCTCAACCTGTAGAAGCTCCTTGTATATCCCATCTAATTTACTCTGCATGTCCATGAGATTAGTATCAATAGAGATTAAATATTCTTTTATATCGGTCTTAGTCTTTATTTTTTTTAAATCCACCCTGTCTGAAGCTAAAATCAACGCTATCTGCCTATCAATATTTTTATTTAATCTGTATTGCTCAGCCCTTGTCAGATTTTTTTGATATGTAAAGTATACAAGATATTGTGATAGAGCCAGGGCATAAGAACTTAATACTGCACCATCAACATAATCTAATTGCCTTGGATCTAAACCCCAGATTTCATCTAACAAATCACTATTTATCTTAATTTTAGTAAAAGATAATGCATCTTCGTTCATTTGTCAACCCCTCTAAGAAACTTTATCGTCCTCGGAACGTTCTTTTAATGACCTATTATCATAAATACCAGTACAAAATAATTCATGAGCAATAACATTTCCAGCTGCATCTAGTATAGGTAAATAATGTGCTTCCATCGGCACAGCCTTACCACCATATACTATGTCGATTTGTCTGCAGTGTAAACTTAAATCACAATATTTATACTCCCCAACTATCGTACCATCTTTAAGACATTTAAAGTCAGCACAATCTTTACTGTATTTTATAGCATCATTGCTTTCTTCAATACCCATAATTATACCTCTTTTTTAAAATTAACTGATATCAACCCTTATGCCAGTTTGGCATAATTTAGTCACTATAATTGTACTTACTATCAAATGCTTTATGCATTTTTTTAGAAATTAAATCTACTGTTAACTCCTCATTCTCAAACAATCTAACTAAGTACAAATTATTTTCTTGAACATATTCTATCTTTAGATTATCCCTATATTTCTGAGCCTTAAAATTATCCGCGGTACCATGGAAGTGTTTAACAAACTTATTATGTTGGGCTCCCTGACATTCAAAAAACATCAACTGCTCTTTTACATAAAAATCAAAAAATAACCTTGTGCCTTTATAATTAACAAAATGTTCAGCAAAAACTCTCCTATGAGGATTTGCTGGAAATAGTTTATCAAGGATGCTTTGGGCTTGGGTTGCTATGTAACTCATATATCTCCTTTAATCCAGTTCTTTCCAAAGTTTCTTCACGAATTTTTTTATACATATCATGATTTTTTATATCTTTAAAGAAAGATACTGCAGTTAATTCGCCGTTAGCAAAATTTTCATCTTGATATCTATACCAAGAACCGGCCTTATCTACAACACCTAAACTTGTAGCCAAGTCAAGAGTTTCCCAATGGTAATCATATCCCTTACCATAGATTAAGTTAATATTAGCTTTTTTAAATGGAGCAGCAAGTTTATTTTTAACTATCTCCACCTCGGTTTTATGACCAACAACCTCTCCAGAGGAAGCATCAATGATCCTTCTACTCTTAGCTTCTGGGCCTCTTATAGCTATTCTACCAGTTGCATAGAAGGGTAGGGCTTCTCCGCCAGTAGTAGTTTCAGGATTACCATAGGAACCAATCTTTAAGCGTAGTTGATTTATAAAGATTAGAAGAGTGTTAGTCTGGTTTGCTATTGGAGTTATTTTTCTAAGGGCCTTACTCATAAGTCTAGCTTGTAAAGCCATATGATCTTTATCTATATCATCCTCTGCCTCATCACGTGGTATTAGTGCAGAAACACTGTCGACTACTGCAACACTATAAGCCCCAGTTTTTATATAATGCTCCAGTATATCTAAGTTCCCTTCCCCATCAAACCCTTGAACAATTTTAAGCTTCTCAGTATCTACACCATAAGCTCTAAATAAATCTGGGTCTACTGCATGTTCAGCATCTACATATAGAGCCCTCAACTTACGTCTTTGAGCTTGAATAACTACATTTACCGCTAAAGTACTCTTACCACTTCCTGGCGGGCCAAAAATTTCATATATCCTACCAAAACCCATACCACCATTACCTAGAGCGTTGTCTATACTTAGACTTCCAGTACTTATGGTTGGTATTGCCATATCTTCATGATCGGATAAAGAAAAAACAACCTCTCCATATTTTTTAATAATAGCTTTATGAGCCAAATCTAGTTTTTTTTCTATAGTTGACTCATCATCTGCCCCTGTACTTATAACTATTTTTTTCTTTGTCATTTAATCCTCCATTTTCTCTAACAAACTATCTAAATCTTTAAATCCAAGGTCTTCAGTACCTTGTGCATTTATTATTCTATTTTGTAATTCTTCCAACTCGTCTTCCATTTTTGAAACTATTTTTCTATTCATTATTGATATAGCTTTATCAGTTACCCACTTTAAATTAGACTGTCCTAATATAGAAAAAGAAATCTGATATTTAAATTTAAACTCCTCTTCATGGTCAAAAATAGTTTTTATTATTTCTGCGCACTCGTTTAAAGAATGTTCCTTACTGGCCCCAGTTGACACCATTCTTGCCTCTAAAAATTGTTTAGCGGTGGCTCTATCACGTGATATATTAAAAGATGCACTGTGATATTCTGGATACTTAGAGTCTAGATTAGCATAAAAATATTCTATTAAATGATCTAGATTTTTTATCTTCGTATTGTAAGTTTTAGGTTTAGTAACCTTGTATCCCCTAAACCTTAAATAATTAACACAGGCTTCTTCTAACTTAAGATCAATATTAGGAGAATCAAATAGACTTTTCTGAGTACAGTCCTTTATTGCAACCCCCAATGCTAACAAAAATTTATCCTCTTTCATTTTAGCGACTCGACAATGTTCTTATAATTGATTTTTGATTATTAAATGTACTTGAATCTAAAATAATATGTTCACTTTTCTCATGAAATTTCAGAATAATATAATCATCCCTTATAGACCCTACAATGTTTGCTAAACGAACCCCATCAACATCAGATTTAATGGATAAACCACCAGCAATATCTAGCTCAGTATCTACTCTTACATAATCATTGTATATACTAAACAGTTTGTCTTTTAATTCCAAAATAATTCTAGAATTATCTTCAGGCGATAGGGACGATTTAAATGATGCTAAAGAACTAACAAAAAATTCTTTACTTAAATTTATGTGACTACAAAAATCGTTTATCTGGTTCTCATATAATGGGAAATCATGGCCTATCAAAAGACGGCCGGTATATACTATATCACCAAAAGTAACACTAACTTTGTTCTCCTTAATTTCCCAACACAAAGACACATCATTATATAACAGTGGCTTAAGTCCACTAACAAAACTATGGCTTAATATATATACTCCGGCCTTGTGCTCACTTTTGTTATCTGTTCTATATTCAGATAAAGCCACACCATCAGAGCCTACAAAAATTATACTATCATTATTAAATTTAATACACATACCTCTTAGAGCAGGAAATCCTTGATCAACTTTGGGATCTATAATAGAAAAAACTTTATTAACAGCCTCTTTAAATATATTAGAAGTTATTCGAAAAGTTTCACTGGTAGGGTTATACGGTTTGGGTATTATAGCGGAGTCTAAAGTTGATAATTTAGAGTCACCTTTGGAGGACTTGTTTGGAGTATAAAAACTTTCTGTAGTTATTTTAATATTACGTTTATCTGAAGAAATATTAAATAACTTTACCCCTAGTTTACCATCCCAGAGTTTGTAAGATGACACGAACGAAGATACTCTTGAATAGGGTATAACAGTTGTTCCCTCTTCTGCAATCTCGGCCAGAGAGGTTTTAAAAACTAAGGCATTTGAACCATTATTTGCTGTAAAAACTACTTGGTTGTCAAAAGCTTCTAGTAAAAATGCTCCAGTAAAATCATCAGCATTGAAGCTAACAATGGAACTAAGAGCCTTGACAGCCTTTTGAAGAGCTGCAGCGTCTATACTAAAATTCATATTACACCTTTTCCCATTTAATTAAAATAATATTATACTATATATAATAGTACAAATGTCATAGTTTGTTCATGGATATATATAATATTTCCTTGTCCTAATTATAATACATAAATTTTATTTGTCAAGTATTTTTTTTAAAGTTTAGATACAGAAGAATTTAATCCTAAAATTACTGTAAATCCTGATGGTGTTATTGAAGCGCCCAGCGAATCATTAGAATCTACTTGGTACATGGGGGTTATAATTCCACCTAAAAAACTAAGATTATTTATACTGTTTACATAAGCCATTAAATCGTTTTGAGGATATTCAGTAACATAGGCTATAGCAAAGCGCATGGCCTCATCAACACTAGTAAATTTTCTTAAATCATACAAATTAGTCGCTTTATGTAGCCTTCTTTTAAGTTTAAGTTTTGTATTTGCTGGTAAATATGTTCTAACATCCAGAACCCATTTATCAATTACATCCTTGCTCCAAGCGTAGTCTCCGGCTGGGCTGTAATAGTAATCTTTAACTATGGATTTAAATGACATTTCTATGGTCTCAAAAGATTTAAAAACCCCATCATAGGTTCTATAAATAGCTGTTTCTCTATTTTTTATATATGAATCAAACGTATATGAAGCTAGTTCTTCACCTACAACATTAGCATTTAGACCAGTATACCTTAAAGTTCCACGTACGTATGCATTTAAAAGATTTCCGCCGTCAAAAGTTTTTATAAACAATCTGTACTTATCCTCAACAAAGTATGAACTATTCTTTACAATAACACTTATTTTAAATTTGTCAATAACAGTATATGAATCCGCCCAACCAATACTGGCTGAAAGCGTAGCTGGTTTATAGTCATACATTAATGGTCTTATAAACGCATATAAATCACCTTTATATCTACCATAAAGAAGAGCGTTTAAGTATGAATACCCTGTTTTAAAACAAGGGTAATTTATGGTTGCAGATAAATTTTTATTTGCCAGAGTAGAAATATTCACAACAGTAGTAAGCCTTATCATTCTAGGACTAATTGCAGCACGAAGGTTACTTACATAACCTAGTGAGCTTATAGAGGCACCTAAAACATATGATCTATCAGCTTGTAGATAAGCTGACAAGTATCTAACTTCCCAAGGATGTATCACAGCTGGCAACATTCTATATATCCTAGTATCCTGCTTAGACATTATAGAAGCACTAAGAGTATACCAAGAACCAACTGAGTTTATAATACCTACCAAATTATATGGGTAGGCCTGTCCTAATATTATACCCTGTAAATCAAGAGTAGTATAAGCATGTAATAAGGCTGGTAAATATTTTGGTCTTACAGATACTAAACTAGCACCCAAATACCCCAAATATTTTGCCCTAATGCTAGCGGATAATAGATCCCAATAAAATGGTAATATACTTCCAGATAAATCTCTGTTTTCAAATCCTACACCTACTATTCTAGAAATTAAATTTCTAAACATATCTGTACTACCGTTTATAGTAGCACCTAAGTCATAAGAAAGTATTTGATTTAAGTAAGCACCTAAATCTTTTCCGCCCCAACCACGTGTAGAAGCACTTAAGAACTCTTGAGGATAAGATTTTATAAAGGCTAACAACTCACCAGCTAGAATAGGATAAATGGAAGCTGATATTGCATAAGCAGTTTTAGCATGCACTGCTGCTGATAAAAATTTCTCATGCCACGCATGTGTGGAAGCAGGTAATAGGCCTATTCCATGTTGCCTTGCAGTTAAATGTGCAGATATATCTACAGGATCGTGTGTTCCTGAAAAACTAAATCTAATATCAGTGGTTTGCCAACCATAAGATAGTGCTTGTAAATTACGGGGCACTTCTAAATACCAAGGCCGTAAAATAAATTTTATATTACCTGGTAAATGGGTTGATATAGTTGTAGGTAAGTCTAAAGTTTGCCAACCATAAGTATAGGCCGCTATATCAGAAGATGATGTCTGAAACGTATGTAAATACATAGATAACAACGTACTGTATGATGTCTGAAAAGCATGTACATAAGCACTAATATCAATAGGATCATGGGCTGCTAAACTAGCTAAAAGGTTGCTAATCTGCCAACCTTTTATTATACCTCTAATATCTCTTATGCCACCATAAGTACATCTACCCTGTAATATCTGAACTCGACCAGACCTATAACCAACCACATATTTGGGACAGGTCTTTGGATAGGTATAAGTTTCATACCAGTATGGGTGCATTACATTTATGGCAGCCTGTAGGTTTCCAGAACCACTAGGATATTTAAACCTGAACAACAACTCTCTACTATCAACAGTGTAGCCACTTCCAGTAAAATTGAAAGGTAGATTAGTGCTTACTGGTGCTACATAGTTTATGCTCATTTAAACTCCTATATTTATATCAATGATATCCGTTCTTTCTAAAACTTCGTCAAAACCACCCTTCTTATCTATAAGATAACTATCTGTCAACACTGTTCTAGATAAATCTACTACAGAAAAAGAAGCTCCAGCACCGTTAGTGGCTACATATAGATTACCAGAATTTATACTAGCTGTAGGGTCTGCCCAAACAGATGTAAAATTCTTGCTGGTACCAGCTAATATTACATAAGGTTCAGCCATATTTTAAACTCCTGAACTTGTTGTATATATATTGTATAAATTTGCGCCCTCATCATAAACGTATACACCATTGTCTGTAGCTAAAAACAATGTGTTATTTATTCCACTAGTTGCTGTATGTTCAGTTACATAAAAATCTACTAAACAAGTCACATCTCCTAAAAATCCAGAGCCAGTTGTATAATAAGTATCTGGTAACGACCAGTCGCTAGTATTACCATTTAATCTATTTATGCTCCAATATTCTGTTCCAGATACTGTGTAATAATAATAATCATTTGTTGGAGTCACAAAACATTTCTGGGCCCCCGAAATTTCTGTATGTGTTACGTAATGTGTATCCCTTCTTATTATATCTATACCTATATCCGTACAACAAATAAGCTTTGTTTGATTACCATGAAGATAACGTATATTGTTACTTGATATAAAAGGATCTAATACATAGTCTAATAGGGTCCAGAAGAGCTCTCTTTGACCTATATCAGACTTATTTATTGTTTTTATACCATAGCCGCCTGTGCCCAAGAAAACGCGCTCATCGTCCGCCCATACAGTTGTAAACCCATAAGGAAATGTAACTAAAGACTCCCTTTGTTCTGTATAAGTCGATATTATTTCAAGGCCGCTTGTTGTAGCCACATAAACATAAGCATCATCAGTAAATATTTGATATAGTCCAGCATAGCCTACAGCACCTGAAACAGTTGTACTAAACCCCCACTGCCTGGAGTCATCACCTGTCCACTGCCAGCTTTCTATATCATACCACTGATTTGTCATTTTCTATTCTTTTATGTACCCCCATCAATTACTGTAGTATTTGGACCTGAAACAACTTTCCAAGAATAGACGCTGCCCTTTTTAACAGCATAAAACGAAAATGAATTACCACTTACTGGACTTGTTATACTAACCTTATCTCCATTATCTAGCTCCTCACCATCTAAAAATATTTTATCACTAGATTTTGGTTTCAAATGAAAAGAACCAGAAACAGAAGTTATCTCTACTGTAGAGCTCAAACCTTCTTCACAATCTGGAAGGTAGGCTATGTTTTCTGTTTGCTGACCATCATTATTTAAAATAGAACTACGACACTGATCAGCTGTTAAATTAATACCACTTGTGGATACTAAAACCTCCCTATAAGTTCCAGATATGGCTTTAAATGTAGCACCCGTAAGTTTTTTATCAGTACCAGCCGAGCTAAGAACAAACAAATCACTATCAGCTATTATAGTTGCTTCAGTATATTGACTAACATCTACAAACTCGATACCACTAGCTGTTGAACGGAGGTACTTTCCTTCATCATAAGAACTAGGTGTGTCAGTAAGTTCTAAGATCGTAGTGGCTGCTGAACTTCCTGAGACTGTTACCCACTCAGTGCCATCAACAGTAGATCTTAAATATTTTCCTTCATCATAAGAAGAGGGGGTATCGGTTAAATTTAAAAAACTTCTGTCTGTCAAACTCAAAAAGCTTTTGTTGGTTAAATCTGACAAACTAATTTGACCGCCCTGGCCCTCAGTGTCATCATGAACATGTTCTGGAAAAGATCCTTCTGGCCCTACGTTTATTATACCATAGAGGATATCTATCAAGTTAGCTGTTAGGACCTCTTCATCAATAGTTACAGTAGTATATTGTGAGGAATATGATGAAGAAACTATTGTAGAGTATTTTACACCATCACTACCACAATCAGCTTTAATTCTTCGGCCGGCTGTGAAATCAGTAGTAAGATCACTACTTACTTTAAATTGATTAGCACTAATATACATAGCTAACATTTATTAAAATCCTCCTTATAGTCTACCCAAAGGAATCCCAGCATATGGTATCCCAGAGGCAGTTAACCCTTGATTAAAAGCAAAAGACCCTGATATGGTAACAGGAAGAACTTTACCATAAATTAAATGGTTAAAACTATTTCCTTCATCATTATCATAACAAATAACATCATGTTCTTCATAATAAGGAGTTTCCAGAAAAAAATATCCAGTACCACTTACAGATATAGTACTATCAACCACAATACCCGTAGAAGATCTAAAGGCTTTTACCTCTCTAGAAGCTGGCTCTCCAAATTCAGTAACATAACCTTCCATATAATACTTATAAAAATCCGGCAATTGATATGCATAAAAAAATACATAAGAATTCGTGCCAGTGCTAGAACTATTTCTTGTTATTCTTACTGTATTTCCATCATCAAAATCAAGTCTATATATTCCTTCTCCATAGTAAGAAGGATTAGTTGTATCAACTCTAGTTTCTCCCTGCATAGAAGCAAGTAATGCTATAGATCTATTTAGATCATACTCTTCCCCAGCTCTTTTCTTTAATGATGCTATAGTTGTATAAGATCCAGCGCTCATAGTTATATAATCTGAAGTAACTTTAAAACCTAGATTACATAATTTATCACTTATCTCTATTACCTGAGTGTTCAACTCAGTCATACCATAGTTACCATCACTTTTATTAAATTGTATTAAATCATCCTGTCTATGGTAAACTCTAAATAAATTTCTAGCTGGATCGTCGTCATTCGCATTTGTATTCCAAGAGGCCAGCACAATACTTCTATCCATATCAGCAAAATAATCCATGGTAGAATAAATATCTGTGCCGGCACCAACACTATTTCTATAAAGATGCTGAACTTTCCAAAAATCATCCTCTTCAGTACACTCTATAATATACCAAGATATAAATATATAGTCGGTAGAGTTGAATCTAGTAAATGTAACTGTGGTTGAATTAGAGAAGTAGGAACAAACTTTAATGGGACTATTATATACACTTGAAGTCAAAGTATGTGTATAAAAAACTATAAAAGCTCTTTCAGTATTTACCTCATTTATAGTAAAATTTTTCGATGTACCAGCGAAATAACCATCACCGTACTGTACTTTTATATCTTCAGAGAATTCAAATATATTTAATAGAATATCCCTACTTGAATTTGCTGCTCCACCATATCTCATAATAAATCGATCAGGCGATTCATACCTATATATAGCAAAATAAAGGTCTGACATATCTGGCGAAGAAGAATACTCAGTTCGTGTTATAAAAGGAACACACTGGGCCACATTTTGACCTAAAGTTAAATAGATATTCCATAGTGTTCCAGTTCCTGACAACTCTTCTCTTTGGATAGAATTGATAACAGATCTTGTTCTAGTCATTGGTACTATATTATTATCAGTATAATAATCATATCCTATCCAATCTATTAATAGTGGATATACATGGGTATTAGCGGCCGTACCATATTTAGAAACTTCTATTTCTCTAGTTTCATAATCGGTTATTCTCATAGTCACAAAGGCTTGAGACAGATAATCCGCCGATGTAGTATCACATCTTGTCGTACCGCTCTGTGCTGGGAGCATAGCTGTTAAAGCGTTCTCATGCCCTACAGCATCAGTAGAATAATAAAGTAACGAAGTGTCATTTCCTCCAGTTAGTGCAGGCGACAGCATTTGAATATGATTCATATTATCCACAAATTTAACTAAAGTTACGTAACAATACAAATAATAATTACCATCACTTTTATCCATATAAACTGGATAAAACTCTCTATTATAGTAAGATCTAACATGTCCTCTGCTTGGATAAGGAGAAGGACAATTAGTAGCAAAACTAAAAACATGAAAAGTTGAGTATATAGGCCAGTTATATGTTTCATCCAGCCACCCATTGCTAGATACACAGTTTCTAAGAGAATGCTTGGTTACAAAATGATTTCCTAGATCTTCTACTACAGAAAAAAATACCATGTGTGGATAATTACCATTGATGCCTTCTCTGTAAAGTTCAACCGTAGACTCATCCAAAAATGAAACTCTTGTAGCAGTATAGTACATATAAGTATAAGTATCTGTAGATAATACTTTAGATAATAAAAAACACTTCTCTATATTTGACACCTCATCAATAGTAACATTGGTAGTAGTAGCTCTTGTAGCCTGTAATTTATGTTGAACTTTAACCTGATCTGGCCAAAATTCCACCACACTAACATCTATATACATATGATAGGCAGTTGTGTACCAATGTTTGAAACAAACTATTCCTGGATCTACAAACCAAACACAAACTGTATAGAAAGAAGGATACTGGTATGTCGCACCACCAGATTTAAAAGTAGCAAATATAACACAATTCCTCCAGTCTTGGCCTTTAGATAAAGCCTTTGCTCCAAAATAATCTTCTAGTGTAAATCTAAAATTCTCGACAGATTTAACAAAAGATTTTCCTACACCATAACCTTCTGGTATTGGATCGTCATTAGTACCGAGGTCAATATCAATACCTGCCCAATCTACTATAGCATAACTTGAAAGAGAATTTAGTACTGGTATGGAGTCTTGCTCGAAAAGAACCCCACTGCTTGTAGTAAGTTCTATTGATGTAAATAATCCGTTCTTATATGCTTCAGTTGAGGTACTTATTTTGCCGGTGCCTTGTAACACACCATAAACTGGAATAGAAGTCTCATGGTTCCATCTAAAAGGAACTCTATTATCTTGGTTACTTGAAAGGTCTCTAAGGTAAGAAGTTTCATTAGCATTAATAGCGTGTGGCGTGTCGGTCTCATATGGGGTATAAACTTTAGTTGTATCTAAAAACTCAAAAACTTGAAAATAATAATAAATATTATAGTTACCGTCATATTTATCCATTCTTATGACGTTTTCGCCTAAAAGATATGCTCTAAACGATTCTCTACTAAGATATGAGACGGAGTCAGAAGCGTAGGAAATAAAATAAAACATCCTTAAATGATCTACAACTGTATTATCTGCATATATGTAGTCCTCTACATCAGCCCCAAAAGAACTTTGATTATGTGTTACTTTAAAATTTTCACCCAAATCTTCAAATAAAAACCAATGACCATCACAACTTCCATTAGTATTATTTCTATAAAAATCTATAGATGTTGTATCTACAATCCTTCCTCTAACAGCATGAGGTGATATGTACGTGAGATCACTACTACTTCTCCAAGCATGTAACATAGCAGCCTTTCCTACACCGCCGCTTATAGTTGTAGGTAGCGTTACAGTGTCGGTTGTGGAACTTGTTACATCAAAGGTGCCTTGTTGGACCCTAACTTCAGTAGAATTAAATTCTACTATATAACATTTAACTGTAGCTGTATTAGACCTCTGATTCCACCTACGGCAGTTTAGAACTCCAGAAATAGTTGTGCCAGAAAAGTAAACATCCATAAATTTAGAATCATAATAATATCCTTGTGAATGGCTGGTAAAAAACGGAACACAATTCTCATAATTCTGCCCTTTAGATAGATCTGTACTAACACTGGCATCAGTAGCATTAAAATTAAATTCTATATATTCAACAGATTCTACAAAGCTAGAAACTGACATAGTTTATACTCCTAAACAACATTAAAATCATTGTATTCTGGAAGCTCCTCATAACTGATTAATTTATTATTAGACACCATGTTAAAATACTCATTAGCTGCAAACATAATACCATGGGTGTCTTCGATCTTACAACTAGAAGTAGCCCATATTTGACTTATATCATTCGAGCCGGCCAAAATTCTATATGTATATGCTTCTTCTACTAATTCTCTCAGTTCCCACTCTCCTATTATTATTCTACCATCTATAGCTCCCCAATTACCCCTACAATAAAGTCTAAATGACCAATAACCTTTTTCATTATGATTAAAGGAAAATATCTGCCAATAATCGAGTCCATAATAGTGTTGTACAGTCGGGGTATATGTATAAGTCCAATCAAGTAAATTATCCCAGTTCACATTATCTACTGATCCTTGGAGAGAAACCTCTTTGGGAAAATTAAATTTCCAATTACTATAAGTTGCCGGAGACAATCTAAGTTGAGACACATAACTTTTTCTATCCCGGCCTAAACTTTCCATTAATTGCCATTCTTGAATCTTTATATCAGCATTTCCCTGGGTGTTTAAAACATGTAATATATAGTATCTATAATAACCAACGTTAGTTAAAATATAGGATTGCCAATCTGTAGTATATGCAAAAGTACCTTCTAATAATTTATTTTTACTGCTATAATTATATATAGGGTTGCTGTTAGAACCATATAATATAAAATCCTTTGGGGAAGCATTCTGATCTGAAGTGCATTTAACTCTAAGGGCACCTACAATTTGTTGACTTGGAAATTTAATGGCAGCCCAAGCATTTGTAGACTCAGCATGCCAAAAATTTCTATCCATATTATCAGTATCACTATCTGATAATTTTGACGCATTATATTTGTAAACATGGCTTGAATCATAGTGTACATAACCTTTACTCACTAAATTATTATCCGCCCAAGCTGTGTGTATAGTAAGCCCAACTAATGGCTGTTGAGTAGCATTATCATCACTAATCCAAACGTCAAAATCTGAACTATAACTATTATTAGAGAGCCTATATGGATCACCACCAAAAGAACTTTCATGATGAAGTATAGTATTTGTTATATCAGGCAAAACTTCTCTATAATCCTGTGTACCTGGCAAAATAGCTTCATATGGTATATATAAATCCCGAGCATCTAGAATTGCCGTAACTTGGTCATACTCCCTTATACACATCCAACTTACATAGCTTGGGGTGGGGCCTCTATACTGATAATACCCTATGTAAGTACCATAAAAATCTATATTAGTTAGTCTAGTATCTCCTTCTACTTTTCTATATAAAGATACTTCTGTATCCTCCATACCATTAGATCTGTTTCTCCAAGCCACTTTAACAACATCCTCAAAATCTTCGTAAGATATGTTACACTCCTGGTACGTATAAGAATTTAATCCTATATAATTAACATCTGTATAAGAAAAATTATTACTTCCTAACTCTACATTCGTATTTATTCTGTAACTATACATGTATTCTATAGTAAATGAGTTTTCTATACCTTGAAATACAATACCAAGTCCTTGATCAGCCATCGCCCACGCAGTGTCGTAGTCGACGGATGTGCCAAAATCCCCATATAAACCAATATCCACTCTCCAAGAATTGTGGCCTGATAAAGGAGAAGTTTTTGTAGTTAAATGATAATTTTCTGAATATGGTAATTTATACCCCCAACCATCTACATGCATTTCCTCATAATTCCAACGAATCCATTTACTTGAATCCAGTGAAATACTATTAAAATTCTCATAGAATATAAACTCTAAATCTTCTGGGTCAGACACATCTGGAGCTTCTGCGTTTCCCCAATATGCCATAAGGTCAATACTATTCTCAAAAACATCTGGTATTTTAAAAAATATAGTGGCCTGCATAATGGTTTTATGCCAAAAAGCAATCCACATCTTTAAGGTAGAAGGTCCATATCTACTATCAATTAATCTAAAATCAATACCAGTATCTTGAAGTAAATCAAAATTAAAGTTGGTAGAATTTAAGTCTAACCTAGCTATAACATCAGACCCATCAACCACTTCTCCAGTGTAATAAATAGGTTTATTGTAAATATAATCATATATTATTATAGGCTCTCCATAATCTGGCATTTAAACTGGCACCTTCCAATTAACTTTTAAATCTACACTATAATCAGAACCTACACTGGACGTTTCTGGAACTTGCGTTTTAACATAGGCATTTTTTGAAGTATTTGGGTATATATTAGAGATCTCCAATAAGTTAGACTGGTTAATTGATTTTATTAACTGATTATCTTTGTAGTGATAGGCATAGCCCTGATTTAGATAAAAATTTTTCACGACCATTTGGCTGCTTTGTGAATAATGAGTTAATACAAAATAAAATAAATCACCTAAATCGTTTGTTCCGATGGGGATTTCATAACCACCATAATCCCAAGTACCCTCAGAAAGCCAATAAATTCTATAGTGGGTTGAAGTAATATATAATCTAAATACCGAGTCATACAGATTTAGACTATCATAAATGATGACCCTTTGTGTATAACTGGGGTTACCAACTGAGTCTCTATAGTATGCTCTACTATCACTGGTATATGGATGTGGTATATTCCAATAGAACTTTATCCATTCACCTTCAAAACCATCAGAAACACTGTAAGCATCTAGATAAAATCTTTCATTTCTACCAGTGGCAACACCATTTTCACCAAATTTGTAATAAATCAATATATCTAAAACTCCGGCTGCGGCTAGGCCAAAAACAACCCTATCTTTAGTGGATATGTATGAATTAGTAGATGTTGTCCAATCAGGAGTCATTATAAGATCATTAATAGCAGTATCAACATAAACTCTATCTAGGGCCGGATAGTTTTTCCAATCGCCCCAAAAAACATCTCTTGGTCTAATGTTGCCATTATCAAAACTATCTGAATTAACATAGGTTACAGTAGGGTCAGTTATTAATTCTGGATATCTATCTATTGGTTTTTGATCTTTAAGTAAAAGTCGTATTTGGTAGTACTGATCTTCAGAAAATATATAATTATCAGTAGATATTTTATACCACTCTAAATTGCTCCAGTATGGGTCTATACTTAAAGGTGTTTTAGATAAATAATTTTCTTCGGTATACTTTTGGTATATAATGCCTGGAGAAGATCCTGTAACATTATATGCTGGGGCCCTGTAAACCTCCAAGCGTCTACTTATTTTAGATATAAATCCAGACATCGAGCCATTAGCTAAATCACTAGTATCAGCACAATATACTAGCACACCATCTGGAGTAGGCACCAAATAAACTGGAAAAACCATCTCTATTTTAAAATCATATGTTCCCTTATGCTCGCCAGAAACATATAATCTAGCCACAAACAAACCATCTATAATCCAAACAGCCTCACTACCATCTTCATCTAAAACTAAGTATGATATATTTTCATCAGATACATCATAAAGGCTATATTCAGGTAAATAAAGCCCACTACTTTTAATTCTATGTATATCTTTACCGTTAGACACCATTATGCCCTTATCAGGCATAACAGCTATGCCACCAACATTTCCTAAAATATCTTCATCAACATAAGTTAATAAAACTTCTCCGGAATTACTTAGCTTTACGACTGTTGCTGTGTCTGGCAACGTATACCATAAGTATTTATCATCATAATCAGCATCAAATTTTCCAATAGGTAGCTGGCTGATTTCATACCATGTAAATAATATATTTAAATCAGCATCTAGGTACATTAAATAGTACCCAGGCCTATATGCTGGTAAACTTGTATTGCCGCCCTCACTAAAGAAATGTACCCAAAATCCGCCAGTAGATACTATTCTACAGTCATACCAAGTTAGTAATATTGCATTATACGATGAGGCGCGGTTCATCTCCAAATAATTAGCTGAATCCAGTGGCCCAGAAATAAACCAATTATTTCCTGAACCATAACCAGTAAGATATCCTTCACAAACATGTCCTACCCAACGTTCTCCTACTGAATCTACCCTTAAATTATAGTGAGTAAATCCACCTGACTGCATCGAAACACCTATTTGTGCACCATACCCTTTAAGAGTACCACTGTACAACCACCTGTCTACAGAACCTACCGTAGCACCAGACTGTCTCATTTCCCTAAAGATGGCGTAAGGTGTCGGGGCCTCTTCACTATGACGTATCTCTATAGTATCAGATGCATCTTCCAAGTCAACTCTTAAATAACCACCATGGTCACCAACTTTATCAATAAAAATATTATTATAATTACCATCAAGTTTAAATATAGGGGTCTCATATGTACCCTCAGTAAGCCTTGAAACATAGCCTGCACCATAATCAACATCTGTGCCAATAATCCTAATATTTTCATTATGCAGTTGTACTTGGTTTGCTATACCATAACTGTAATTATATTTATCTAAAATCGTGTCGCTTTCTGAATAGACTTTTTGCCAAGGGCCATCTATGTTAGCTGAAATAGATGTTATATTATATATCTCAGTTGAATCAGCCTCTAATGTAACAAAAGCATTAGCAATAACATTACTACTGTTGTATATTGGAACTGTAGATATATATTCATCGCCGCCGCGGGCCACCTCAATGGATTCTGAACTAGCTAGGCCTGTTTCTCCAAAATCAACAACACTATCATCATTTAAGGCCCTAAAACCATACAGTGTTCCAGAAGAAGTGACGGTATGTTTAAATCTAAAATATCTAGGGGCAAAAATAGCTCCAGAAATGGTTGTAAAAAAGGTATTAGTACCAGAAACTAAGGTAGGTAACTGAGTAAAATCTTCAAAATTCTCTTCCTTATAGTAAAACTCTAGATCTGATGGTGTGGGGGTATCTGAGTAAAACTTGTATTCAAACCTATCAAGATGTATCCTCCTACCAAAATCAAAATCCATAATGAGTATGTCAGACCCACTTAAGGTGGTAATAGGAATATTTCCATATTCTGCCAACCTATGTATATCATAAAAGCCTAGATCCTTTGTTCCACTAACAGTATCTAATGACCAAATAGCTCCTTCTAAAACATTATATTTCATATTAAACTCCCACGTCCCAACTACCTAGTATTTTAGAAGTACGTTTCTCAGCGCCAATTAAGTTTTCAGGTAATCTAACTTTAACCCATATAGGAATTTCATCGTTTACTGGAACCTGTTCAAAAAAGAAGGGTAGCTCAGTGCTTCCTACCTTATAAAAGGTTACATTATCTTTAGATATCTCTATAAAATCACTTGGTTTGCTTAAACGTCTTTGTGTAACTATTGAACCATATGTAGAATCTGAAAAATCAGTTTTACAGTAATTATATATTTTTAACCTACTAACAACTGCATCCATAGATGAAGCTGTTGGGTCAAATCCTTGTGTTTTTTGAGCCAGAAGTCCTTGACCTCCTAGAACAAAATTAAAATGTTTATCATCACTGACACTCCAAGTATTAGTACTTTTTGCAAAAAGATAGTTATTAATATAAACCCTTATTGTACTAGCATCTGATCCTATTCTAGTGCCATCGTTTGAAAAAACAAAAGCCATATGAAAAGACCTATCTATAGAATTAAAACCAAATCCACTAACTATGAATAAATTAAAATCATTTAACAAATTCCCGTAATAAACCTCTAAACCTCTTGAAGAAACTGCTGCACCAAATATATCGTTAGCTACGTTTCCAAAATGGAACAACGTCCTAAATTTAAAATCATTAAATATATCCCTACCATCCCAATTCCAATCAGGCCTTATCCAAAACTCTATTGTGCCAGAATGAAAATCTAATTCACCAACATGTACTTTCATAATATCTGTAGTATGTAGGTATAGGCCTCTTTGATCTGGTGCACTCCCGTGCTCAAAATGATTTCTTTTTATATAAAACTCTTCAAAGTTAAGTCTTAGATTATTCCCAACACCTCTAAAAATAAAACCTATAGTACCCCAATCTATAGTGTATAATCTTCTAGGATCTCTACCATCCTGTGCACTAAGTTCAGTATAAACAATGTCATCTGCATATAAGAAAGTTAAATTTAAGTTGTTCCACCCATTAACTAAGCTTCCACTAAAAGTAGTCATATTCCATCTATAAACAACTGGATAATTTCCAGATGTATAATCTTTTCCGCCAAAATAAAAATAACCATAACTCAAATCTAAATTATCTAGATTATCAACATATAATTTAAAACCGAAACCATCACGCCAAGAAGCAGAAGTATCTATATCAAAATGATCGCCCTCAATAAACCTAACATGCTCAGCAGCTATTCCGGCCGGATAATCTATCCTCAATGACCTATTTACATCACCATCTGTTATAGTACCATAATCATAGCTCAAAGTACTTACATTAGATCGCCACATCCATGGGTATTCTACTGGGTTAGGCTTTCTACCAGACTCGTCTGGTGAAGCCTTTATAACAACGTGTTTTAAATAGTCTTTGGCGTCAGAAGTAGTAGGAAATTTAGTAGCCGTATTTCTCATAATTACAGCCCATTTTGCATATCCAGGGTCTGCGGACCACTCACCAAAAGTTACTTTATGTGGATCGTCTAAATTACTGTTAGACCAGGCAAAATTAGAATCACTATTAGACCAATCAGTTGTTGTATTTTCAGTATTTATTCCTATCAACGAATGAGAACTTATAAAATATGGTTGTTGTAAATCTATTGCAATAATTGGAGAATCTTCACTGTTTATACTTGTAAAACCATAATATTTATATATCTCTATCTCTCTTAAAACTGCCCCACTCCAAAACTTAAATCCATCTTCTCCGGCCCACACATATCTATCTCTAGATTTATAGGAATCCACATAAAACCTTACTACCTTTGCTTGTACTGGAGTAGTCAAATCGTGAGTTCTAGAAAAACTGCTATTACCATTAATATCAAATATAGTCGTAAAAGAAACCCCATCCAATGAAGTTTGTATCCTATAGTCAAGTATCAGATTATCAGACTCACTTGTATTAAATCCATGATATATTTTAAATCTAAATATAGATTCTATTTGGTTAAAATACACATTTAGCCATGGATGTGCTTCTTCATCAGCGCCCCAGCAATCGCCCAACTCACCACTTGCTGTTATCCCATTTACGGCATTACTAGGAAACATAGTACCAACATAACTAGATCCACTTACAGTAGCACCTAGGGCTATATTTTCAGCACTATCATAGCTTGTTATAGCTGTACCTAGACTTTCCCAATAAGTATTATATTGACCAGCTTCAGTTCTTTGTACAGAAACATCTGGGTATATACCAAGACTATTTATAGTACGAGTAACTCCATCACCATTATACAATTTTACTCTCAACCATCTAGCATCTGTGTAATCACTATAGACTGGTGCAGCAGAATTGACTACAAAACTATTCCACCAAGCCCCTACTCTAGGATACGTGCTGGTGTCACTAACTAGGCCCAAATAAAGCTGCATCTCTTTAGCTAGAGATGTACTTGAAAATTGGTAACTAAATAACAAAACAAATTCAGATACATCCTCATCTATATTTTTTAAATAAAATGTAAATATTGAACCTTTTCTAACAACCCTAATTGTTCCCCGCGCATCATTACTATTAAGAATATATTTACTTGTCCAAGTAGGACTACCATCCCTAACATCAACTTTATACCTACTATTTCCACTATCAAAACCCCTCATAAACTTAATATTCCTATCCTCACTATATATGTCTTCCAGCTGTATATTAAGATTCCAACTGTTTGATGTAACTTGAGTAGTGCCTAGATCATAATTAATATAAAAATCAAAATCACCATAAAAATGAAATTTAGATTTAGATTTACAATATTGCTGGCTTCCCAGAGGATTACATAATTGATAAAAACCACCATCTATTATGTAAGAGGTTGCTCTATCTGTATCCATTTTAATCCAGTTGAATGGATAATCGTAGTTTTGTCCTTCAAATTCTGTACTAAGCTCCGTTTCACCCTCAGTCAGAAGAAATGCTTCTACTGGGTCAGAAGTATCTTTGTTAGAATATAATATATTACTATTAATTGAAAAAGCTAATGCTGTATCTACTGGGTAGCTTCTAACTAACCCCAAATTAAAACGTTGGCCTAAGTCTATAGCAAAGTATGAATAATAATTTTCACTCCAAACACTAAACTCTTCATGATAACTATAACTGTTATCGAATAAAACATCTACATCCATAACCTTACCATAATGTATATTATCTGTACTTTCAAAAAAAGATAATGTATAATAATGCTCATATGGGGCTGTAGGTATTGATTTGGCGGTTGTAAAATAGTTAGTATTAGAAGTTTCACAGCGACCACCACCAAGCGTATAGTCAGAAGACACTCTAACTTCCCTTAGCCAACCATCTAGATTCTGCCCTATAGAAACATCCTGGCCAGAATAAAGTATTTCTTGAGCCAGCTGAGTGTCATCATTAGTATAAAAAATCTGATGACCATCTCTCAATAATACTACATCAGCAATTTGACCGTTGGCCGGCCCTCTACAGAGATAAAAATGATACCACCTATGCATTTCTGGAGTAAAAGAGTAGTTTACTACCCTTCTACAATAACCACCAACGTTAACATAAAATCTCCAATAGTATGTTAAATAATCCGTTCTTTCTATAGTAAAAATCCAAGAGGATGGGTACTGTATAGGAGTACCAACACTAAATATCTGGTCTTCATGCCAACTTTTAATTATATGTATAGGAGTAAAACTACTATCGTTTAATAAAGTAGCAAACTTTATGTAGAAATCTATAGTAAATCTTTTAGTATCAAAATCAAAACCATCTTTAAATATATTACAATTTGGGTTGTTGTCATAATCAACTAAAATTTTTTCATCTGGAACTGCATTAAATCTTATAGCACTTTGTCCGAACACCGTACCCAAAACTTTATTACATGTAAAGTTTAAATCAGATATCCAACCAAGAGCATGAGGTACAGCAGTATAAGTTACATAAGAATAACAACTACCAATACCTACTCTAACTCCTTGCCAAAAGTAAGAACTAGTTAAAGAAAAATTAGCTACTTGATTTGCCCCATCCAACGCATCTGTCCACACATAACAACTATAATTACCATTACCGTCACCGGTAAACCTACAATAATAAGGACCATCTCTGGGCTCAAGTGCTACATAAGTTTCACTGAGATTATTCCAATCATTTTTTATAGCTATACCTACTCTAGTCGGGCAAAAATAAACCTGGGCGCCAGTAAAATATCTTTGATATGGAAAATATCCATAAGTAGCTATGTGATGTCCAAAAATACCCACAGCTATACCAATATCACTATAATAATCTAACTCTGTGCCAGAACTATTTTTAAAGTTATCTACATTTAAAACAAACTCCATATTAAAAGTATACTTATGGTCTATTGGATAATCTTGAACCTCAAATACTTTTGGCGTCTTATAGCCAGAGTCATTACTACGATTTGAACACCCTATATCATAGTAATAAGCCCAACCATTAGGATAAGTACCACTTACACATGTAAAAGTTGAGCCATAGTTTGACTCTTCGTGCCACCGTGCTGTATTAATTAAATAAAAATTGTCGAATCTTGCAGTAGTCACCCCAGAAGTAGGTGCAATATAATCAGACACTAGTCTAACTTTGACGGGGGATGTTCCTAATACCTCGGAGCTTCCTAAAAATATCCAAAAAACATCATTATCCCAACCATAAAAATAAGTTATTAGTCCGTCACGTAAAATTCTAAGCTTTAATGCATAAAAATCATTGGTAATATAAGTCTCTAACTCTTCCCAAATAATACCATCAAACACACTAGAAAAGAATAATTGAACAGTATTATCTGATGTATATTTCCTACCTACTCTAGCTTTAGTTCCACTAGCAGTAACTAGTTCCATTTGGCAGGCCCAGCCCTCATCATCTATTATTCCTTCTATATTTAAGTCTATTGTTACATCAAAATTATCATAAAAATAATCATTTGTAACCGCCTGGCCAGCTTGTGTATTATTAGTTACGTTTAACTTACCATCTACTATGGTTGTATTTATAAGACTTGTCCAAATTGTACCACTAAATGTTGTAAAATCATCAGATACAATTTCTGCTTCAGAACTATCAAAAGTTCTATTGAATGTATAATTCCCTACATCATATACTTCCTCATCACAGTATATACCGTTTCCAACTATTGACACTGCATGCTCATAATAACTATAATCAACTATAGTGTTGGTTTGGTAAGTATCACCATCCCCTTGTATAAGAAGCATTGTTGAGCTGTCAACTCCAGCTTTTGCATGTGAATTCTCATATTCAAGTAAAGAGTCGTGGTACATCACTATCTGATCAAATGATTGTATAGAAGGCAACTCAAACCCTATATACTGATTACCAGTCATAACATAATAACTACCATCAACCAATATATTATTCAAATGTACAGCAGTATCCTCGTTTGGATAATTATAGGCGTCTTGGCCTTTACTATGATAAAAATTTACACCTAGTATCTCTTCACCTTGAAAATAAATTCGCATTTCTCTTATTTTGGAGGACACTCTTGGATCAAAAACCCCAACTTTCCACCACTTACTTCTAATCAACGTTGGGACATTCATTGTAGTAATTCTGGTATTTGGTACATTAGAAAAATTTATATCTTTACCATCAACTAGTTGGCCCCAATATCTCCAAGAATACTCTTTATTATGAGAAAACCACGCCTCCGCACCAACTGCTAAATTTTTTAAAGAGTATACTGGGCAATTTATAGCAACATTACTTTCATAATTAAGCACAGGATAGTTTGGTTGTTTTTTATAATAAGCATCAGCACCTATCTCAGGATTAACAATTGACAGGCCGCTATTCATTTTACTAAAAAATACAGCACCACTATCAAGCAACAAATTATTAACTATATCTACAAATAAATTGTGTGGTTTTCCATAGACATTTTTAAAATTAACTAGTTGTGGTAAATTATCAACACCCAACTTAGTTTCCTCAGGAAAAAAAGAGTATTGACAACCTTTATCCCCCATAAAAACATCTTCGTAGCTAACGTCTATAAATATATCTTTTAAATTAATCTCCGTTATTGGTTTTACAACTATATTTATGTATCTAGGAGTATCCCCTATAAAAGCAGTTATACTATTCCTAGTACTTGAGTACTTTGTTGGCCACCAATAATCACCATAAGATGAAAATGCCACATCTATGGAGCCAGCTATTGAAGACTCAATGTTTTCAGCTACGCAAAAAACTTCAAATTCACATATTTTTGTAGATTGATGATGATTACAGTAAAATCTAAATCCTGAGGTAGGCAAAGGTTCCCATTGATGTTCTAATGTATTCCAATCTACAGCAGTGGCTTGTGTAAACTGATCGTTGTTAGTTATCCTTATGGTAGAAGAAAATTCATAAGCATAATCACTAAAGTAATCTAAAGCATAGTCATATTTATGTATATCTACCCTTACGGTCTCTATCTCGACATGACCTTTACACGGATTGTCGGCCAAGTATAAGTTCAAATCTGCCCAAGCATTAACATCCTCTGGAAAATAATCAAGACCATCTAAGGAAATTCTAGTCCAAGGAGTATTAGTTCCATCAGTTCTATAAGGAATATACTCAAATCTGGGATCGTCAGCATTACCATTTACATAGTAACTCCCTTTATATGTTGACAACCCAAAACTTCTGAAATTATACCTTTCCTTAAAGTATATTTTAGACTTGTATATAAGTTTTTCCTTACCAAAAGGAAAAAATATTGTAAAAGCTATAGGATCATCTTGAAAATCCGGCATAACAAACGGGCCGCTTTTTCCAGCATGTAGATATACACCTATCCACTCACAATCACCATTTACCTGAAAATATTTAGCTCCGACTGGTACTACCCCTTTACCACCGTCTTTTTGGTGTAATACATTGTAATAGCCAGACTCGCTATTACCATAATTAACACTAAAACTATCGGCTGATATACCATCAGAGACTACTTTTATACCATCATTTAAGCAATTCTTACCGTAATACAGGTTGGGATGATTGTAATAAGCCTTAACTAAAGGCCTATATGTAACTATATAACCAGTAGTATGGTCACCCCCAAACAAATCTACTTCCCAATCCATATCTAAACATCTAGCTATATTATAATCCAAAAATTCTTCAGTTGATTCCCCGTCTATCTTCACACTTCTAACGTTGACTCTCTTACCAAGGTCAACATCTAGTACCAGTCTATTTTGTTTTTGCTCACTACAAGCGTACAATAGCAACCCACCAGAGCCTTGGCCAGTAGGGGTATCTAAATCTAAAACCCCAACTGCTTTACCATTAATATGATAATAAAGAGCATCAACCTCTTTACCAGAAATTGACCTGCCTTTATAAACATTAGCATTGTAAATTCCTATTAGGTCGCCTTTGTTTACAAAAATATCACAATCCATTTCTACATATTCCTGAACTGCAGAATAAAGCTTGCCGGCGGTGTGGTTTCTATCCAATATATCTAGCTCAAACGGTAGGACTCTAATACTACCATCTTTTTTTGGCCTAAAAAACATAATCTTAGCTGTAGAAAGCTGTGTTTCTTTTCTATTCTCATCATATGTATCGCGTTGTTCCCAATCGCCGGACGTAAAAGTGTCTAAAGTAACAGCAGCATAAATTTTAGTTATTCTACCACTAGCATTAAATGGGTGAGTAAAATCAATTATAGTTTTTCCAGCATTATTTATCTGATTATAATATCTATTAACTAGTCCACTATCATCATTTACACTGGCTCTCATATCTTTAGTAGGGGCGCCAAGACCCATATTCAACCAATCACGGCGGCCTCCTTCCACGTTGTAAATAAAAGGATTAAAATAAAATTCAGTATCCGAACTAGAATCTAATAAAGTTTGTATTTGATGGGATTTAATTTTGAATGAGGAGTAAGGGATAAACCCAGATGCTGGGTACCTACCGCTTTGTCTTGTAAATATATATGTTCCGGTATCATCAAAAAAGCTTAAATCTCTGGCTAACTGGGTATCTCCAATAGAAACTGTGCTATCGTCAGCATAAACTCCAGAGTATATTATAAATTCTCCCATATCAGTATACTCAACATCACATTCAGCATACCCACCAACATCTAGTTTGGATATTTCTTTTGTCAAAATCCTAGCCATGCGGTTTCCAGAGCAACTACTTATAGGCTCTAATACAATATTTTCTAAACCATAACCATTTATATTTACAAGTAAGGTGTCATTGACTCCTTCAACAACACTATATAGTTTTGTTTCTGCAAATGAAAAAACATTACCTTGGTCAGTATATGCTGGTAATTGACGTGATTTACAATAACCTCTCTCACCTATCCCACCACAATCCTGTGTATAATAATCATAATAATCACATGATACTTTTAGACACTTATAATTTTCTGTAGAGATAATTTCAAGAGTTCTTATATAGAATTCATCACCACTTACACCATTTTCCAGAATAGGATAAATTCTAAGGTCATTTACATCTCCTTGCCACCACTGCTCTCCAGCTAAGTTTATGAAATAAGTATGCCACTCACCATCATTAAATATTTCAAAATCATACTGCTTATCATTAGCCCACAATGGGTTGCTTAATGTTCTCCAAGCTACTCTTCCAGTAGACGGTACAATCTGTACCCCAACCCTCTCCTTTAAAACTAACTTCATAACAAGCCTTATAACATAAAAACTGTCGGCAGCAGTTGGTACAAATGGTTCATGGCGGCCAATAACAGCTTGTGTGTCATATAATGTCCCAAACAAAAAGTTATTCCAACAACCATAAGTATGAATACCATTAAAATAAACCCATCCGTCAACCTCACCATTAACAGAAAAATCAACCTCATAACCTATGTTTGAGTCATGTAGGCACCTGTTAGATGAAACAACTTTACCATCAAAATTTAGAACATTATAACTCATTGTAATGGAAACCTTTTTATATCACAGTTATTAAATACAGATATTGTACAACTACCGGAACCATCTACTCCACCACATTTACCACAATATATAAAAAACTTATCATGTAACGATATGTTTTTTGTTAAAACAGATCTGGCCATAAGCATTAAAAGTTTTTCAGTTATTCTTTTACGTAATTCTTTCTCTATCTCTTTATAAGTAAATTTATAAATACTATTACATGATGAACATTTATACACTAAATATCTTCCTATTATAGAATCCACACTATCACTTAGATTTATAGTATTTAAAGGTAAGTATTCTAGGTAGTCATTCATAGTGCTTGATGGGTCAAGTTCTAATTGTTGGCCACAATCATCACATTTTATAAAGTCATATAATAAACTATCCATAAGCTAGTGGATCTCCCAGGGCGGTGTCCATCTGGCCGCCGGCTTGATCTCCAAAACCACCATATATTGTACCTTGAGATTGCGTTAGTAAATCATGACCACTAGTATCCCAAGGAGTATCAGAAAGACCCATTTGCCAAAGTCTGCCCTCGTAATACTCTAGTCTACCCCAGCCGGCATAAGCATGGCCGGCATCTAAAGTAGACTCTTTTCCACCATGTTTATAATGCACCCAATCAACTTCATAGACAGTCATTACAGGTCCTAAAATGTAGCACCTAGTTCTAAAACCATGTTCAGACCATGCGAAGTAATGACCGCCCGGCATAAAAAAGTCAGCCTCTTGATGTAAAGACGCTTGTACACTGTTACTATCCCAGTTTATTTTTCCGTATGTTAATGTTAATCTAGATGCTCTACTTAAATATGCACCAGTTTTAACAAACCAGTCTCTAATAAGTGGGGGGATTACTCCTACAAAATTTAAAGTATCATACGAGTCTCTGTTATACGCGTCTTCATATAACTCTCTCTGAACTTCCAACTCTTGCTTCTTTAAATTAGTTATAGTTAATTCTATATTCTCATCATGCTGATATAGATCACCACAACTTACCATATTAAGCTTAGATATATAGTTACCTTCAGTAAGAGTTATATTTTCATTGGGAAAATATTGCCCTGCATTCTTCCTATCCCAATCGTGGGTACGATAAAGACTTGAATTTGGGCCATCAGCATTAATTAAACTAGAAGAAGTTTGCCCAGCGAAATATTTTCTTTCCCAAACTTTTATAGTTTCTGTTGCCTCTATATACTTAGCCATATCGGCTGATATACTTGTAACATTAATTTCTTGACCTGGAGCAGCCGAAATCTGAACTATAAAATAGTTTAAATCTTTCAACATTCTATCTGGTAATCTTGACAAATCAAAATCTATACTGTAGTTAGCCACAGGCATTTGCTGACCAGACTTATATTTAAGAGTACCTATAAGGTCTCCTCCCACTGGCCACACAGTACCATCACCATTCATAGGTTGATTTGATTCTTTGGCCAACAAAGCAGGCCTAGAAAAAACTTTGCCCATACTAATTCCCCAAATACCTTCAACATTTATAGTTACCGGTATAGTATCTACATCTTCCATGTTCCAATAAGCTATTATAGTAGAATTATCTTCACTTATAGTAACTATAGAGGCCTCTATGTTATATGTTACATCCATTGGTAAGTATCCAAGTCTGTTTCTAGGAATATTTGTTATAAGTCCTCTATTATAATAAACATATATTTCCCCTCCAAAATCTCCTTGGCCCATATAAAAAGATCTTTCCTCACTTACTCCATATATGGCTGTACTATCAAATAATGTGTTGAAATCATGACACCACTGTGGATCATTCCCACCCGTAAAACCATTCTCAGTAGGCCCATTATTAGCTTCCTCATATATACCTCCCTGGTCTGAACCTTCGCCGCCTTCACCATCGCCTCCAGAGCCACCAACAAAACCCCCAGAAGATTCATCCATCCACGTTACATTCTCTTCAGAATAACTAGTATAAACTAGTTCAAAAAATCTAGGTTCTCCATTATCAAGTTGTATACAAGGATAGGTACTCATGTTTACATTACCATCTTCGTCTTCTTCAAACTCTGGTGGTTTAAATGTTATAGTGTGTTCCCCCTCACTTGTAATAAACCTATGTTCAATTTTTTTAGCATCGAAATAATATAACGGTCTTAATAAATCTAAAAATCTAAATTGTTCTAAAGTACTGTCAATGTTGCGTTCTATATTTTTCCAGTATTCTTGCCAAGCCCAAATATGATTTTCATTTTTAAAACTATATCTTGAAGTAGAAAACCCACCCCCAAAAATTTCCAAGGGATAAGGATACATACAGCTATTATGACGAACTGGATCAATTATATCATCAAACCTATACCTTTCTGAAGACATGCTCTCATTGATAGTTTCAGATAAGTAATTATTTATCATAGAAAAACCCATAAAGGGTTCATTTAAAGGAGAAAAAATATCCACATTAACAAAACAATTAACATCTGATATTAAATCTTCCATATCAAAAACCATCGGCATATATTCTTTTTTTGTAACTGGGTGGGGGCTAGATAAGTCTATAAAAGATATATAATCTCTTATTAAATATCTTTCAACCATCTCTCTACCAGAATTTCCGAAGGGAGGCAGTGTCCATTTCTTAAATTGATATTCATTCTCATCTATCTTAGCCCTTTTTCTACCAGAACCGGTGAATCTAACACTTTCTCTCGATGCTTTACTGTAGTGGAAATAAAAAGATGTAGCACAAGCTGCGGCCCACTGACTACCACCCATGGAAGTCGTTGCTCTATATTCTTCTGGAAGACAATACCTCCAAGCACCTTCACCCATCTGCGCTACCGCCTCGTTACCTTCTGATATAGGCATTGTACATTGGGCAGCTGCATTTACAACATTATACCAATCATATGACGTACAATCGTTGAAAGGAAACCATACAGGGCCTATACAATTGTATGGATCATTACAGTCGTGATCACCACATTTATTTTTATACGTATGTATAGCCCCATCCCCAGAACTCTGATTGACAGTAGGAGGACCGCGCCAAGTAAAAAATCCGCGAGACGGCTCTAAATCATATTTTATAGCGTCTGCAGAATATTTATAACGTATATCTACACTTCTACACAACAGCTCGCAACCCTGCATTAACATTTTAGTTGCTGCGGCTGTCTGCACTCTTCCAGCCTCATCAACTATATAAGCCATAACCTTCACTGTACCTTTAGATGCAATACCCCCAGCGTTATTTATTGAGAAAGTAGAAGAATCTTCCTCATGCTCTATAGTATAAGGAGATTCTACAAAATTGTTAGATGGATTATCGCCAGTCATATTAGTAGGCCATATTGTAAACTCATTGGTGAATGTTTCTAGTCTTTTATATTTATAAGAAACCACTAACTTCCAATCTCTATTAAAAAACGCCATTGGGTTTTCTGATTTTAGAATAATAGCATCCGGTGGTATAGAAAGCCTCTGCATAGAAGCTTCCTCTGCAGATACGCCCGATTCTGGAAAGACTAATGTTAACTGAACTTTATTATCGGTTGAGCCACATAAATTAACAGAAGTGTTGTCTCCCGATCTTAGTTCCATGTATGCATCAACAATAGTTAAAGACCATAAATATGATATTTGAATATTATCCAGTTCGGCCCAAATATACCCCGTAGGACCTATCTGACACCAATGAACTACATCACTATCTTCCTCTTCATATTCATTTATACAATAAGAATAATAGGCCTTATTACCTGCTGTAAGACTGTAAACATACAAAGCGTAAGTAGAAAAAACAGTCGAAACTATGCCCAAAGTAGATGATACATTTCCTACGATATCAACACCTGGCAAAAAATAAGATGGAAACGAATCCACCCATACAACTCCGTCTCCGCGGCTATGAATAGCCGATGTCTGTGTTATAAGAGCTCCCCAATACCTATCGATAACTCTAATTTTTCTAAATGTATAATAAGGAAAATCATCTTCGAAATATCTGCATATAACGTAGAATCTATTCTCAGAATTAGGTTTAAGCTCCACATTATCAAGTATAAACACACCGCTTTCATTAGAAACTACTTTGTCTATACCTACATTTTCCTCGATACAGTTTTCTAAAAGTTTTTCTACAGATTCATTATAATCAGCCCAAACAGTTCCAAGTATTTGAGTAGCTCTTGTATATGAATCAAAATATTCTTTAGCCTTACTGCCTTTTAATGATTGACACAGCTCTGAGTTTAAAACATAAACCATTTTACTTGATGTAGTATGACCAGCAAAAGTTATATAAGTATCAGACATAACATTAGAATCATGAAAACAATAATCTGGTTTATCACTATCATCACACACAACTGTATCCCAAGGATCAGTTGTCATATATGGATATACTATAAATATGTCAGGAACAAAATCTTTTGGGTCTTCAAGCTCTCTAACTAAAGTTGGAAAAGAAACCCCCGAGTTTTGTACATTTGTACCAGTATTTGTACCTATCTTAGGATAAGTTACTAACTCTTTAGTTATATAAATACTAGGATCAAACCATCTCATATTTAGAGGAGCTGGCATACACATGTGGTGTTTTTTACCCCTCATCGTACTTTGATTAGGATTTGTACCATCAAACTTTTCCCACTCAGTAAAAGTATATATATCAGAAGTAGACTCATCAGCATAGCTATTTTCTGTGCGGCCCGGCTTGGTCAAATAATAATTATCATACTCATCTTGGCTGGACCAATTAGAAGCCCAAAACCTTAACTCATAAACTTGATCAGCAGTTACACGCATACCATCACGCATATTGTTATCATTACAATATATCCATTTACCAGTATAACACGGGCACTCCGGCTTTGCTCCATTGCAAATTATACCACCATATCCAGCCCAAACTGAAGATAGAACGTATGGAACTCCTGGAGGCCAAACTTCCGCAACATTTCTATATGGATCACATAATTCCCCTTCCGTACAGATGCAAAAAATATCCTCATCCAAATTTATAATATCATTTATAGGATCTCCACCATATTTATCTATTTCAAAAAAAGATGGAAGATCTGCATCCCAATATGCGCATTTTTGATACATAGCTCTTGAATTATAAATTTGAAAAGCGTGTGGTAGCCTTATAGTAGCCCTAACAAGGGGGTCTGAAGGAGATCCATCGTGTAGTTCTTCAAGCGTTGTAGGTAACCTATTTACAGCAGGATCAAATGGTTTTCCTGGAGTAGTAGAACCTGGGTAAGGTCTAGGCTGTATTGCCCCAAAACCCATCTGTTGTGGTCTGTAGTGTCTACATATAGGCCTATCTGTATATATATCCTCTACTAAAAGATAAGGTCCTTGATCTGAACGGCCCATACCCCAACCATCACATCTACCTACCCCAGCTTCGTCTGCGTTATACCCCCTTATTTCAGATGGCAAAAATGGCCTATAACTTAAAGAACCAAATTCATTTTCTTCTTGCCTACCCAAACCACTTTTTTCTATACAAGGAGCAACACAAACAAACTCTTCTAGATTTTCAGGAGCCGCAGCTGTATATTTAGAACACCAGTCGCGGCGGCCTAACATGTCACATTTACCTAATCCATATCCAGAAGGTTTATCTACTATATCAGTAAATTCAGCTGTACAAATAAGCGTCTGACCATTCCAGTTAGTACATACAGCCGGCAAACCCTTGACCCAATATTGACAAGCCCCAGTTTGAAGGTTAGAGTTAGTTACTTTTTGAGTTACTCCACCTGGGTACTTAATAATACCTTCCGTATCAAGTTGTTCTCTAGTAGTAGATACAACTAGATCGTAGTTGGCTCTTGGATCTGGTTGATACTTATTCCACCACTCTTTTATTAGATCAGCGACATTAATGGCCATTATTTAATATTATAGGCTCCTATTAGTTATTAGAACTTTTAACCTCAACCTTCATTCTTCCAGTATGTTCATCTACAGTATACATTACTTTGTCTACACCATCGTAATAACCTATACTTCTAGATTCTATTCTAAAGCTATTAGGTATGCTAGAAATAACAGAGGCTTGTTTCTTTTGAATATACTCAGGCTTGTCGTCCAAATGCCACTGGCGGCCGTCATAATGAAGCACCAGTCGTGCTATACCCTGTTTAGATATGGTATTCCAATCTGCTTGATCTTCATTAATAGTTGTTCCATCTGCATAGTAAACTTCCCACCCTCTAAAATCTCTACGCACCATTTTTATTACCTCCACTCTTTTTTGGACTGGACTTTAAACCATAATTATCCTTTGACCAGCCAGCACCTTTTAAAATAAAAGCCGGTGTAGACATAGCCTTAACCATTTTAAGACCGCACTTGTCGCACATCGGCTCCTTTTCATTTAGTTTTAATACCTGTTCCTTTGAGTAGCCACAGCTACATACTAGATCATATAGTGGCATGACTTATGTCCTCCCTTTTCCTATTAGTTAATTATCGAATATAGAATTTGTTTTAATATATAGCTTATTGATATTATTACGAGTAGTCAAAAAATATACGATAATTAATTGTACTATTAGCTCCTACTTCCGAAGCCCCTAATTTAACATTTAAAAATATAGGATCAGATACCATACCCATAAAACTACTTGCCCCAATAGATTCACTATCATCAGCATCTGCAACTACAGCTAAATTAGCCTTAGTACCATAAAAGTAACTTGGTGGGGTATCACTATCTATATCTGCAGCTACTGTATCAACACGCCACTCTCTACCATCTAATGGTGATGAACCACTTGGTTGGCCTGGACCTACGGTACCAAATCTAAAATTAGTGTCACTGTTATTCGCATAATGATGTTGAAAAGTACCATGACTTTGTAGTCCAAACTTTACAGTACTCATTTCAACCGCGCCTGAAGAAATTTCAAACATTACAACTTTAACTGGTGACTCAGTAGAAACCGTAACATTCCCATAATTTATATTAGTAACATCATAAGATTTTGGTTGTGGTGGTGTACATATAACTTTAAATTGATCGCCGGCCTTAAAGTTATTATCCCCAGTAAATTTTATATATAAACCTCTGCTGCCAAGCTGTGTAAGCGCGTCTTCACTAGTAGTTACTGGGTTATTTCCAGAATCATCTCCCCTAGAGCTTCCCCAAATATACTGAGCATCTCCAGCTGCACCTTGTGTGTTTGTACCATGTGTATATTGTGGATAGCTACACGCCACAGTCCAAGCAGGAGTTCCCGGCGGGCAATGATTAAACACAGCATCAGAAAATTTTATCATAGCCCCTTTAGTTCCTAGCTTATACCAATAGTTCGGATATAAAAGCTCCACATCAGCACTACTATTATCGGCATTCCCAGTAGAAGTCCAAGATATTTTAGGAACATTACCAGTTCCGCCGCCCATTGTAGTACCATTAGTGGTATCTACGTTTATAGTATATGTTATGCTCGAGGCGTGGTTATAAATTCCACCTGCACTTGTGGTACCTGTATAAGAGTTAGAACCACCTTTTACTGGTGTGTTTATGGTCCAACTATTACATACCACTATAGTATAAACTTCATCAAAAAACCCATTGTAGACCCCAGAAACTGTAACCCCACCATTATACTGATTTAAAGTACTTGTTGCTGGGTTATTATTGGAACCACCAACATCAGTTTTTGTTCCCCAACCCAATTCTATATGGGCAGTATTAGAACCACTAACGACAGTAGATGATGAACTAGACCCTAGACTGCCTGAATATAGTTTTAATTTATTATTTTCCCATATACATTGTGCTTGGTCATACGAAGGGTCATTTTTTCCTAAATTATGTAATTTTTCAGATATATCTTTAGCTACATAACGTGGGTCCATATTAGTACCACTGACCAAAGTAACATAACCCGAATCCCCATCCATACTGACATAAAGCCTATTATTGCCAGCTCCTATACTAAATAAATCTTTATCGGTTGCTCCTGTGGCCAGAGAATATCCTTGTATTCCAACGCCCTCTTGAACTCCACCACCAGTTCCTGCAGTTCCAGAAGCATCTACAGAATACTCCACCCATCTAGTAATTGCTGCACACATATATTTATTCCTCCTTAATATCGTTTTAAAACAATACTTGTGCTAATATTTTTGTTAAATTGCCCGGCCTTAGGGCAACAAATAATATAAGTCTCACTACCAATTATAAGGTTAGATAAAGTAACTAAAATTATGGTTTATTTTCAATTCTGTAAACCAAGACTAAAGGCTCCATCTGATTACCAGCAAAATCTTTAGCATTAACTACTACACTGATCTCCTTACCATAAAAATACGCCGTACTTATTGGACTTATACTAGCATTTAATTCTTCATAGTCATAAGCATGGAATCTACCATTTATGCTAGCACTTAAATCATTATTATATAATTCTTTACTTTCAAAATCCCATGCTAAAGAACTTAGTTGTGGGCAACTTGCGTAGTCTTCAGCAGTTACTCTAACAACTACTTTATTATTAAACCCATAATCTATGTTGGTATTCAAACCAGGATGATTAAAATATTCAACTAAATATCCAAAAGTTAAATAGTAATCTACCTCTAAATATTTATCACACGTATTCTCAGCATGGACAGTAAAAATAGCTGGCCCCTCTATAGAAGAAAAATCATCGTCAGGGTTATAAAACATTCTATAACCATCGGATATTGGTGAAAAAGTTACTGGTACTTGTTGGTCATCCACCATAAAGTATGTTCCTGATGTAGAGACAGGGCATTCATCATCAGTAATATCTACTGATATAAATCCAGACGCTGTTGTATATTCTCCCTCATCTAAAGAAAAGTTTGAGATTTTTAATGAGTATAAATCCACATTTAAAGCTATACCCACAACTTTTTCTAACGCCGAATAAACATCATTTCTTATATACCCAATTCCGCCAGGAATTACTTCCATTTCAGCATCTATATAATCATTACTTAATAAAGTACAATAAAGGTCACAAGTAGTTCCACTAACAGTTAAAGCTGCTGCTGTAACATCCAGGTTAAGCGGCAAAAGACCACCAATTATAGTATTAGCCTCAATATTAAAATAATCATCAAAGTGTAAAATAGTTGAATAGACATCAGCATAAAAAATCCAATCTACCCATCCAGCAAAGGTTATATCAACTATTATATCTATAGCTGCAGGGGTTATACCAGAGGCTGTTGTGCCATATTGAGCTAAATAACTTAATTCTGCCTCATGTGTAGGTATTGGTGTTTGACCACTACTGTAACTACCACAAAAGTTAGTATGGTTTACCCAATACTCTAATATTCCGCTAGCTGGGGGCTGATTCCAAAAGTAAACAGGGGTTTCATAAAAACCCGGAAAGTTGTTTCCACCTATAAAAGTCACACTACTATCAATAGAGCCTGAAATGGAACTATAACCAGTCTCATAAACTGCAGTTGTATTGTTGGTTCCACTTATAGTATCGTCTCCAAGACTGAGTTCTACTAGTGACGTTATAACAGCATCATTTAAGGGCGGAGGAAAATAAAAATATTCATTTGGTACAATTTTAAGTTCATTAATCGCATAAGTTTCTTGATAATATTCTACCTCTACATCATATTCGTCATATTCAACTTCCTCAGCAATATATATAACTGGTATGGAGTATCCTCCAATATTTTCCGCCGAACCAAGATCTAAAGATACTAATACGTCTCTATTTGTTTCAAGAGTTTCTGAAAAAGATACGTCTACCCAAACCTTACTTGTATCATCAGGCATAGTTAAATTTCCTAAAAACAATCCTTTTTAGTAATAGTATTTTAATATCAAATAAGAGTCGCTGCATCTTTTAAGTTTTTCCACCAAATCTTACGTGTACGAGTAATGGAAAGTTATTATATAATCATGCACCCCATAGGATATGCTATCATCCATTCCATAAAGCATAGGTTTAAACATTAAAAAATCACCATAAACATCGTCCTCATACCTGTAAACCATATCAAAATCACCATAATAAAGATTAGTGGTAACATCTACAGTATTACCTTTTAAAATTCTATTCTGTACAGGCCCATGGACAAAGTTTATCGGTTTAGGATCAAAACTTTCATTAGGTTCTAATTTAGAATTCGAGCAACAAAAAGCTAAAGCAGAAACCCTAACTTTATCCCCCTGAATCAGTTCATTAAGTAATGTACTATGAGTAACATCGTCCCAAGCAGTTAACCTACAATTATATGCTTCGCCCACTGTTGTTTCAAATACTATACTATCCTGAGTATTATAATCAGTAGTCCCAGTAAAAGAACCCCAGCCATAAAGTGTCCCGCTAACAGCTACAATACCAGAGCCGGTGGTGGAATCTATACTACAATCATAGGTATAATCTCCATTACTAGTTACACTGTCTATATAAATTATATCTGCAGTACCATTAGTTTTGAAGTTATATAGTGGTTTTGTTCTAGTAGGAATTTCATTGTAATCATATATAGAAAATTGAAGATATGATAGAGCATAGTAAGACTGATTAAAAGCTGGCGAAGATGTGCTTAAACCAGTGTTGTCTAGTATAAGTAATCTATAATATTTAAAAAATTTGTCGTTTGTTGTCAAGAAGATGGTGGTATCTATACTTGTTGTATTAGCCCCACTATAAATTTCAACCCACTCATCATCTATAGCCAACTTACCAAGTATTTTATAATGCCCAAAAAACCTTCTATTGAAATAAACACCACCAGAAATATCATAAGAATATTGCCCCTTCATATATACTCGTGTAATTTTATATGACTTATCAAAGTCTATATCAATATAACATTCTTCTTCACCTACAATCTGATTAACCACCCACGCCTTATTATAGGAATCAAGGACCGCAAAAGTAGTAGAAAGATCATAAACTGATACAGTAGTAGCTCCTGGCGCCACTATCTCAGCCACATATATATATGGTAAATGTCCTTTACTGTTCGAGTGTGATTCTTCATTACTATATTGTAATTTAACACGAGTTTCAGTAACGGGGCTGGATGGGCCATCCATATCAAAAGGTAAATAACCAGTTGCAGTATACCCCAAACCATCTTTAATATATTCATAAAGAATATCTCTGTTATAAATAGTACCAGTTACTGTTACTGATGTTGATAATGAATTAAGATCTATTTCTGTTAGATTCATCATATCATAGTTATAGTAACTTGAAGATGTAACTCCTTGAAAAGGCTCTATTCTGTACATATTAGACGTATCCTCATACCACAAGCCCAGATCTCCCTCGCCCGGTAAAATATGAGATCTTGTTCCGGCTGTAGCCGGATTATCTATATTAGGACTTGTGAAAACTACTTTAGAAATGTCTTTCCACGTACTATCTTGATAAAATTTTGATGTAATAGTAACAGCCATATTTAATTACCCCCTAGCTTGTGTACTTCCAAGATTTATTCATATCTTTCGGAAGCGGTAACTTACTCATTATAACATCTCCTATCTTTTGTGGAACTATTTGGTCTTGTCTTAGAACTACCTTATACACTACAACCTCTCTATCGGTCAGACAATGGACGTTTATAGAGTGGAATACCCTAGACCCGTCTATACCAAAAGAAACCTCCACCATGGGCAAATAAGCCTTGTATTTTGGTATTTCTATAACATGCCCAGTACTAAGTTCATACCTTAGTTTTGACAACCCTTGTGGTATATTATCCCAACCAGTTGTGAAAAAATCTAAACCTTTTACTACAGAACCGTCTGGGTACGTAGCTACAAATCTACATTTATACGGATTAATGCTTTTAACCTTATTGTGCCTACCAAAAATAGTACCATCTACTGCATCAAGGTTGCTAAAATTTGGTAGTTCTTTGCCTGATATATTCATTTTTTGCATATCCTTCTCCTTTTATTATTTATAAAATAAGTATATTACGTATAGAGATACCTAAATGCGATCACCGGGAAAACATGGAACGTAGAACAGTCTGTCTCTAGACGAATATAAATATTGTAGTATACAGTACTATCCGTTATTACAGATGTGTTATTCAAACCTATTCTATAATCTGTCCCTCTCAAATATGCAGCCCCAACATCCGAACCGTTCCACCCTGGACTCCATGGCGGTTCTACTAGTGTGGTCCTTATAGCATTTATAAAACTAGCACTACTGCTATTTGTTGTACCAGTCAATATTTCTAAATTTGTTGTACTAAAACTAAAATCATCCCAAGCTTCCAAGTAGAGATCTGAGGTCATAGTACCATCTATCCTAACTCCCATAGCATATCTATTCACATTATAGCCTACTAAGTGTGCATGGTACATCATATCTTTTTCAACATAGGTTTGGGGTATTACATACGAGGTTGCACTCGGTCTTATTGTTGCATCTCTTGTACCACTAGCACATGTTGGAATTGATAAGCTGCCTAATATTCCGCCGCCCGTGAAAACCAAAAGATCATCGGTAGGTGTTATAGTTTTCCACCCACCAACCTCAGGATCTCCTGAACCTGTATATGTCCATGGTACATCCGTACCTGTATGATTAAATCCGAACGTTACTGTTGGCTCTGCCATAAAAACCTCCTAAGAAATCCTGTATATCACTGGCAATACATTTGGAAAAACATCTCTATTAAAGACTTGCATACGTATAGACTCTTCATCTACACCATCTCCGCCGGCCAAAACAAGGACTTTTACATCTTCAAATCTTCCCATACCTCTTTTACATACACCGGGTATTGGGTTTGTTATTATTACACCACTACTAGACGCTGTAGTAAAAGAGTATGAATCATTCATTCTATTTTCTTCGTAGGCTGTATCAGTAATTTTAACAGTAACCTTATACTCTTTATCAAAATAAAGCATCTGTGGTGGGGTATATGTAACTTTAATATGATACCTAGAAAACTCTTCTATATATAAATCTTCTTGTCCCATAACTCTAGAATTTAACAAACACTCTAAAGTAGACATATCAAGACCGGTACCCTCGTCTTTTATTTCAAATGATATAGTAGAATCTACTGGAACATTAATATCAGCCCTATCGGGGTCTAAATTTAATAAATAAGGTACTTTATAATCAGGAGTTACTTTAAACCAATATTCAGTATAAATAAAGTTAGGAGTAAGAGATTCATCATAAACCTCTATTCTCACAAAAACTAATGAGTTATGTAAAAAACTTATCTGAGGATCATATGTAACTTCTATACCTAACAGATCACTACCAGCATCGAAATTCTCTAAAGTTATTCTATCCGTTACTTCATAATAACCAGTATCTCCTAAATAAGAATATTCTCTAACCCACATACGTAATGTGCTATTATCTAAACTAAACGCAAAAGGCCTAAGTCTTATCCATATATTAGTGCCAACTGGATTTTTTTCACTCCAGAATTTTGGAATAGCGTCCTCAACAAATACAAACTGATCTACGTTAACATATGTCCACAGAGTATCATAAGGACTCCCATCTACCCAATGTGTATGTAAACTTAATTTTAATTGGCTTATTTGACCATTACCAATTTCTTCTGGCTGTACTATAATTAAATATGGCACATACCCATTCTCATCTCCAGGATTTGCTTTATCATATATTAAAAAATTAGACACACTTTTCACTAGGTTTTCAGAAGAAACATCCTCAACCTGAGTTATTCTATCACCGATAAAAAACGGACCTTCATTTGAAGAAGTAGGAAACGGCCAAACATGAAAACCATAACCTGGTCCGCCCTTAGGAGAGTCTATTTGTATTTCATCACCCAAGTATAATAAAGGTAAGTGATTCTTTACCTCAGTTATTCCAACATAAGCGCCGCCATTGTACAAAGTACTGCCCCAGGGGCCGCCTGGAGATGTAAAAAAAGAGTATCCAAACATACTTACATCAGATATAAAATCGTTCTCAACCTGAACCATTCCCCCTATATCTTCAGATACTTCTTTAAGTTGAAAAATCTTTTCATATAGTGGAGTAGTATTTGCATAACTTATGATATTATTTGAGGTCCACGTGTAAGAACTTCCAGTAGAACTAGAACTTCCTGTAGATCTCGTCGTAACTTCAGTATGGCCGTCATAGTTTGAACCAGATCTATAAATTATAGAAGCAGCACCATTTATATCAGAAATAACTGTACCAGACAGTGGGTCAAATAACGCGTCCTGATCGCCGGTCTTGTAGAAATCAACATAAATATCTCTTAAACCAACGTGAAACTGATCTCTAACTATCGTATAAATATCCACTTCCTTATAGTAGCCAGTTACTATAGATTGATCTAACCAAGTAACTATACTACTTGTGTATGGTAATAGGCTATCTTCTTGATAATTAAATTTTGACCAATTCCAAGTCTGTTTATTTCCTTCATCATCTTTAAGAGTTGTTTTTTTCTGCAACTTATAAATACTATAATTATCAAAAATAACATCATAAACTGGAAAAACTGTGTTATTATCGTCTTCAACATTGCCTAAAAACATAGATTTCCATATTAGGTATGAGTCATATGGCTTAACAAATAACATATTAGTGCCCATAATACTTGCCACTGCTCCTACCGAAGAACACCATCTTGAAGCAGTTACCCTCTTATATATAGTCTTAGTGTCTATACTTACAACTCTCCAGTTATAAGCATCAAGCTTGTATAAAGTGCCTTTATCACTATCGCCTCCGTAACCATCGTAACTATATATGTAAACATTACTATAAAATATTATAGAATCATCTATCGCATACTCATATTTTAGTGGGGCAGTTAGATAAACTCTTTTTCCACCTATATAATCTATAACATGACTAACAGTAGCTATCTCAGTAGCGCCCTCATTAGTAGTATCTGTACTTGGGCCCAGAAAAAATTTAGTTCCAGTTTTAACATTAGCCACGCTATCCATATTTAGATAATTATAATACTCATTAGGAGCTGTAAATTTTCTAAAGTGATGTTCTACAGCAAAATCAATACCATTAAATCTATCATCACCAGAAGAATATTTAACTATCTGTTCTTTAAGTAAAAGCTCATTATATGCTAATCTGGTTTGCCACCTTTTTATCATACACGTACTACTTGACACTTTTTCAAACGTAAAAAAAGTTAACTCGTCTATTAAACCAGGCAAATTAGTTGGACCAACATACTCTAATCTAGGATTAGTGTTTACTATATTAGATGACAATGTAAGGTCTATTATAGTAGAACCACCAGTATCTTTTATTTTCAAAACAGTTTTTGGATTAGTAGTATCTATGGTACAAATAGTACCAGCTTGTGGTCCCATACAAAAATTTGAATTAGGTATTTCTATATTTTCATTTGCCATTAAATTTTTACCGTTTGTATCTTTTAGTTTTAATTATATATTATTAATCTTGTTGTGCCGTGGCCGTAATTCTAACTTCCCTAGCTGTATTTCCAGCAATATATGTAGTTTCTGCCACACCATCTCCATTAGTATTAGCTGGTGAAGTAGTTATACCACCGAACTCATAAGGGTCATCATCAGTGAAATAAACTGCTTTTTGTTGTACTGGTAAGTTGAACTGATCTTTTACTATAGCTGTTATAACAGACGGATTAACACCGTTGGCTGGTAATATTGCTGGGTCAGCTCTAAGACTTATACTTGTAATAAATGAATTTAACGATGAAAGTTGATAGTTATACGTATTATCAGCAAAAGTAGATGTTGCCCCATAATATGTAGCTTTACGCTGTAATCTATATACATTTGTACCTTCTATGGTCAAATCATAAACTGTAATATTTGTTGCCTGATCAGATTCTATATTATCCATAGTCATAGAACCATAGCTAGTATTTAAATCGTCAGGATTTAAAAATATCATATTTGTATTTTTTATATAACACAAAGAGTTATATTTAGGCTCTATTGTACCAGGAGCTACAGCCCTATTTAAAGCATACCTTGGAACATCAAAAAATGTGCAAGCAGCAATATCAGTAAAAGCACCTCCGGCATATTTAGTAATTATTGATCCAGTATAAGCATCTGCACAATAAAGTGCCCCTGTAGTAGCGTCTATACCGTTGTAGTTATTAAATAACCAAAGCCTTTTATAAAAATTTATAGGATCTCCACTAGAGTACTCATATGTTGTCGAACCATTTATTTGTACAGAACCTGATGAAGCTGAACTGACAGTTTTTTCTTCAATCTGACCAAGGATATTTGGTCCTAAAACTATAGTATAACCACTTAATATTTTAGAACCATCAGTTATACTTAGTATGGACTGGCCAGCAGCCTCGTCAGCAGAGAAAGCTATATGATAATGCTCTACAGCAAATGTATCTACATCATATTTATGTGAGGGACCGGGAACAAAATTAAAACTATTCCTTTTTGTACAAACATAGTTGTTTATATACCAGCGGTCTATAGTAACTTGATCCGTACCAGTAGAACGTAAAGTCCATATATTTCTACCATCATACTCTAAAGATTTAACTGTTTGAGATATAGTAGTATCCAATGGATATGAATAAGCCAATGTGCCGTCATCAGTTTTAACCACTATACTATCAGTATCCTCATCTACCATCCAAAAATAACCATCAACCATGGCAAAATTTTGTTTTCTCAGACGTACATTTTCATAAGACATATATTATTCCTCCTTAACTACATCCTCAAAGAGGATAGGTGAATCTTGGTTTCTAGTAATAAAACTACTAAGATTCTTCAAAGAGTCTTTATACGGTATAATACTCTCAGAACTAGTTTTTAAAACCCCACTATCCACATCAAGAAGAACAGCCATAGGACCATTAATTTTACTCCATATTGCCCTTATCTCTTTTACTGGGTTCTTGGAGTTTTTAAAATGACGTTTATAATCATGCACCATAAAACCCATATTAAACAACAAACCATTTAAAGACATTATACTTTTAGTTATAGTAGGGTGTTTTCCAATATTTAAATAATAACCACTTATCAAAATAACTAAAAAAATATTCTTACATCTACTTACTCCTATCTGCAAAGACTCACTTATATTTCTAATAAAATATGAATCTTCACAAAAAATAAATACATTCTTATCTGAGCACATTGCTATACCTAAACCTAAACTAATACAATCATTGTAATCACATAAATAAACATTGCCGGGCCGATCATAAAGAAAAGCCTCAGCACTAAGTGATTCTCCTATAAATATAGCCACATCTTCCTCAGACAAAGCCTGTATTAAAATCCTTACTGCAGAATAACGTTTCATATTAACACCTCTGTATTTATTAGTAAAATTCCAGGTTTATTCCTAGTATTAATATAATTAATTATTCTATTTAAACTTACCTCAAAATCATCTAGCATAACAATATTATATATATTATTTTTAAGTACTATCTGATCTTTACCTACAGCAAGCACTAGAAGTGGAATCTCATTATCAATATTAAAAGTAAAATCTATCCCACGTAATTTACTAGAACCTATCAACACTGCGGATTTCATACCTGCAAGTGTAGCACCATTAACCATACCAACTGCTATCTGGGCATTTGTAGCAGGTATATAATGCATAAATTCTGAACTCATATTATTATGAAACAAAGATGTTTCAGAACAAGCCAACCCAGCAAAAAATCTTATATCTAAAGTATTACAAATAAAATCAAAAAAGTCTACAACAGATGCCATAAATCCTCCTAATAATAATCTAAAACTCTTATACTAGGGTCCCACCTAAGCCTATAATTATAAGGTGTTCCATATATATCTACCTCATCCGTAACATCTATACCGTTGATAGTAACTTCTATACTATCTGGATCTATACCAGTTCCAGGAAGATCCTCTTCCATATCAAGTATCAAACTAGAAAACATACTAACATCGTCAGAACCTGTAGTTGGAAAGTTATATGACACGAATGGAGGACGAACATCATCATACAATGTTCCCCAATCTACTTGTGCAGCTATTTGTTCAGTAGCCTCCTTAATGGCCTCATCTAAATTACTAGCTGAAGTATAGTGCACATAAACTGGAGGTATCTCCCCGCCATTCTTATGTGGCTCTAAAGTTCGTAGCTCTACCAACCATACAGGCTCAGCTTCTTCACCCTTGTTAATTATTTGCCTGAACGTTATGGCACATTTTATAACTTTTCCAGGGTTGAGACTATTTCTTAATAAGTACTCAGCCATTTATTAAGAACTATAGTCGATCTGATTAATTATAGTTTTTATACCATGTCTGGTAATTTTATCCACATCATTAAACCACAAAGCTGGGTCAGCGTCTGGGTCTTGTTCACGTAAAAGTTGTATTTTAGCACCACTGGCCGTATAACTATTGGTTACCGCCGCTGCCTCAAAATTAATAGTAGTATTACCAACAACACTTGTTATTTGAAAATAATCCGTATTTGTTCCATCTGTAATCAGCATGCAGTCATTATCTACAGCACCCACATTTTGATTAATAGTAAGCTGTGTTGAAACCGTACCAGAAACAGCTGTAGTTACCAAAGCTTCTTTAACTAACGAAGCTGCTATAACCTCACTGGATGTTGAGAGATTAAAACCAAGAATTTCAGAACAATCATTTACAGAAGATGCTCTTACTCTAACTGCAGATTTATTAGCTCCCGAATAATAACCACTTAATGATCCAGAGACTATCCAAAACCTACCTCCAGAAAATTCAACAGACGAGTTCATATAAGCCAAAGAATAGCCAGCATCACCAGTATCCAGTGTCACAGCCCTTAGCTTAGTTTCTAGGTCTGCTGCTACTACAGCACCATCCATAGGAACACCGTTGTCGTGATCTAATGTAACTCTGTAATATCCAGAACTTATACCACTAACAGTAGAATCTATCTTTATTTCTATAGAATTGTGTGTAGAATCTAAAGCAAATTTAGTGCCAGTAAATCCAGAACTTTTACACCACCCAGCCTTAAAATTAGTGATATAATATGACTGAATTCTGGTTCTAGATACATTGTCACTATAAGCAGTGGTAGAAAAACTTAGCATGAATGCCTCGTCCCCTTCATTTCCGGCTGGAACAAGGGACTCCTGATCAGCAGTGACTCTTTTAACATTTCCAGGGTAGTTCAGCAAATCTTGCGTATCTATACTTATTGCCATTTAATTTATCCTCCCGTAGTTATATCTATTTTTAATTATTGCTTGATACCAGGCCTTATGCCAATTTCTTTCTTTATTAGCACTGCCATTACAAGCCCTACAAACCGTAATTAGATTTTCGGGGCTGCAATTCTTCTTATTATAGTCAATATGATGTATCACTAAGTCATTTGGATTTTTAGAGCTACAATAAGAATTTAAACATTTATTACCGTCACGCTCTTTAATGTCTTCTTTATATTCTTTA
>Ga0307377_10000300_pt1 | contig 68628 bp, 46 predicted proteins | sample TR3MG_FD_202535 | JGI IMG/M metagenome (GOLD analysis project Ga0307377, IMG submission 202535) | Soil microbial communities from Risofladan, Vaasa, Finland - TR-3 | ecosystem: Environmental > Terrestrial > Soil > Coastal area > Acid sulfate soil | place: Finland: Risofladan, Vaasa | collected... | reverse complement strand
CGCCAGTGATAGGTGCCGTCGGCCAGGGCACTGGCAGGGGTGTAGGTGGTGCTGGAGGTGCTCAGGTCAACCTCGGGCGAGGAGAAGCCGGCGTCGTCGTCCACCTGGATGCGGTAGGAGGTGGCTCCGCTCGCGCTCGTCCAGTCGAAGGTTGGGGTGTCGTCGTCGGTGGTGCTGCCGTCGGGGGGTGAAGATGGGCTGGGCGTGCCAGGTGTGGAAAGGACGATCACGCTCCAGACGGACGACCACGGGCCATCTGCGCAGGAGTGGGAGGCCCGGACCCGCCAGTAGTAGGTGCTGGGTCCCAACGGCGTCCCGGGGGTGTAGTCGGAGTTCGAGGTTGTCGCGTCAACCGTGGGGGAAGCGAAATCGGAACTATCATCCACCTGGATACGGTAGGAGGTGGCTCCACTCACCGGCGGCCAGTCGAAATAAGGCGTCGTGTCGCACGTGCTGCTATCGTCTGGTGGTGAGGGAAGGCCGGGCGCTCCGGGGGCAATGCAGAGGGGTTCCTCTCTCGTGTTGTTATCTTCGTCGCTTTCCGGTATGCTATCGCCGTAATCGGCGACGGCCCGTACTGTGTGGTTGCCGGCGATGGCGCGCCAATAGAAGTCGAAGATCTCGGTGGCCCCCTGTGCGATACTGTCGACACAGTCATCTTCGACCCGGAAATCGTCCATGAACAGTCGTACGCATACCCCGGTCCAGGTCGGAGTGTCCATGTCACCCTGGTTCTGCACCGGGACCGTAAAGTGCACGACGTCGCCCACGGCCGGCGGATTGGGTGTCCAGTCAATCTCGAGCAAGACCAGGTCGGGGTTGGCAGCGGTGTGTAGGACCTGGAGCGGGTTCAGGATCAACACTGCAGCAGCGAGAAGGAACGCGGTACGCATGGTCGTGTCTGACCTCCTGGATGATGGTAGGACCTGATGGGGCAATGTCGGGGGCTATGACGTCGAGGGCTATGCCGCCGGGGGCTATAAACGAAACAGCCGACCACCTGCCGGGCCGGCTGCCCGGTTGGCGATCGGCGATCAGTCTTCCATATTACCCTCCTTGGTGGTCGGCTATCGCTAGGAGCCAGGGAAGGGGTGCAATCGCGTTCGACTCCTGAACGGCAATGATACCATGTTTCTATGGTAAAGTCAATTTGCATCCAACAGCGAGTGGTATACAATTAGCAGGGTATGGCACATCTCATCATGGTGGGTCTCCCATGGCGATCTTGATTGCAGCCCTATTGACGCTCGTGGCGCTCGCCACCCTCCTGGTCATCGCCTCGGTGGCAATCTCCTTTTTCCTCACCCGCCGGCATCACCTGGTCGAGACGCGCAGCCCGGCCGAGGTGGGATTGGCCTTCGAGAACGTCACCTTCAAGTCCAGCGACGGCCTCACCCTGCGCGGCTGGTGGATCCCGGCCCCCGGTTCCGGCCGGGCCTCCGGTTCCGGCCGGGCCATCATCCAGATGCACGGGCACGCGGGCAGCATGGACCCGGACGTCCAGTACGTGCCCGCCTGGCACGCGGCCGGGCTGAACGTGCTGATGTTCGACTTCCGCGCCCACGGGCGCAGCGAGGGTCACGTCAGCACGTTCGGCTACCTGGAACGGCGCGACGTGCAGGGGGCCATCCGCTTTCTCCAGCAAGAAAAGAGCGTGCGGCGCATCGCGCTGGTGGGCTTTTCGCTGGGGGGGATGGTCTCAATCCTGTCTGCCCCCGTCTGCCCGCAGGCCGACGCAGTGGTGGCCGACGGTGCCCCGGCCCGCATCCGCTCCGCCCTGACGGTATGGGGCCTGGAGCACCACCTGCCCCTGTGGTTTGCCTCGCTCCTCGCGTGGATGGCAGTCTGCGGTGCGTCGCTGCGCCTGGGGGTGAACCTGTTCCGCTACGAGCCGGTGCGCTGGATCGGCCAGATTGCGCCGCGCCCGCTGATGATCGTCCACGGCGACCTGGACCAGTACTGCCCAGACTTCCAGGACCTGCTGGCCGCCGCCCACCCGACGGAACTGTGGCGCGTGCCGGACGTGGGGCACGTCCAGGCCAGCCAGGTCTACCCCGAGGAATACCGGAGGCGGGTGGTCGCCTTTCTTGATCGGCATCTGTAACCTTCCCGAAGGCTGGGAGCTTTCGGGAAGGTTGATGGAGGAGGAGGACAACCATGAAACGCATGCGCTGGTACGACTATATCTCGGTCAACCTGTTCTGGCTGGGGCTGAACACGCGCAACGACGCTACTCAGAACATCTTCATGCCCTACCTGGTGGCTCAGTTCGTGCGCCCCGACATCCGCAACACCGCGCTGGGCGAGATGCGCACGGCGGGGCTGATCATCGCCATGCTGGTCCAGCCGGTGATGGGGTTGCTCAGCGACCGCTCCACCTCGCGGTTTGGGCGGCGGCGGCCCTTTATCTTCGTCGGCGTCCTCTTGGACCTGGTCTTCCTGGCCTGTATTGCGCTGGCGCTCAACTACTGGGCCTTGCTGGCGGCCGTGCTGTTGATCCAGTTCTCGTCGAACGTCTCCCACGGCGCGCTACAGGGGCTGATCCCCGACCTGGTGCCGGAGGACCGGCGTGGGGCGGCCTCGGCCGTCAAGTCTATCTTTGAACTGGTACCGCTGGTCATCCTGGGCCTCACGATTGCCCCGCTGGTGGGTGGTGGCGAGTTCCACCTGGCTGCCTTCGTGGTCGGGCTGATGCTCCTGGTCCTGATGCTCCTCACCATGGCCCTGGTCAAGGAGAGCCCGCTGAAAGAGAAGCCGGACGTCCCGCTCGCGCCGACGATGGTGCGCGTCCTGGGGATGCTGGCCGGGATCGGGATCGGTGCCGTAGCCGGGCTGGCAGCGGGCGGCGTGGTAGGTGGGCTGGCCGGGCTGGTCGCCTGGCCGCTGGCGGGGGGGGCTGCCGGTAAAACCATCGCCGTGGCGGTGGGCGGCGTCGTGGCCATGGCCGTGGCGGTGGTGGCCGGCGTGTGGGCGGGCACGTTGACGACGATCGGCAAGGAGGTGCGCCGGCAGCCCTCGTTCACCTGGTGGGTGGTCAACCGGCTGATGTTCCTGGCTGCCATCACGTCCCTGCAGGGCTTTCTGCCCTATTTCTTGATGTACGCCTTCAAGGTGAGCCGGGAGACGGCGGCCAGCATGACCGGCATGCTGATCATGGTCGTGGGGCTATGTACGCTGCTCAGCGCGCTGCCCAGTGGCTGGCTGGCGGACCGCTTCGGGCAGAAGCGGCTGCTCGTCGCGGGGGGCCTGCTGGCGGTGCTGGGGACGCTGGTCGTGCTGACGACGATCTGGACGCCCAACCTGGTGCTGCTCTACGTGGCCGGAGCCATCCTGGGGCTGTCCGTCGGCCTGTTCATGACCACCAACTGGGCCTTGGGCACCCGCCTGGCCCCGCCCGCCGAGGCGGGCAGGTACCTGGGCATCTCCAACCTGGCCGGGGCCGGGGCGGGCATGATCGGGCAGGGCATCGGCGGCCCGGTGGCGGACTATCTGAACCGTAGCCTCCCGGGCCTGGGATATTTCGTGATCTTTGCCGGGTATGGGGTGCTATTCCTGTTGAGCGTGGCCAGTTTGCGGGGGATTGCGGAGAGCAGCGCACAGAACCCATCATGACGCGGCTCCAATTGCAACCAAATCTGCTTTAACGCGGAGGCGCAGAGGCGCACAGGCGCAGAGAAAAGCATAAGATGCCTCTGCGACTCTGCAGCTCTGCGGCCCTGCGTTGAGAGATCGCGCGATCAGTTCCTCAGGAACTTGTCTACAATCCGCAATCCGCAATCAAAGAGACCCTTTCTGCCGCAGGTGGATCGGGTACCGGCTGGTGAGGCGGCCTCCTCTACGCCGGGCCCAGCCCAGCGGGAAGCCATCTACCGTGACCAGCACCCGCCCGGCCGGGCCGTCGTCCGGCCAGGGGCTGCCCCGCAGGTATTGGACCACGCGGGGGTCATCCACCTCCAGGTTGATGCTGCTCTGCGCCTCCTCCGGGCGCAGCCCCACGGCCAGTGCATGGTCTGCTTCCACCTCGCCGTGACGCAGGTAGGCGACCCGCCAGCCGGGCCGCAGCACGTGCAACCCCGTCCACAGCGCCGGGTCCATCGGCGTCACGTAGAGTTCGTCGTTCCCGGCGAGTAGCAGCCCCTCCTCAGGCGGCGGTTGCACCAGCACCTCCCGCAGTCCCTTGCGGTACAGATTCAGCACCCGCCCCGGCATACCTGTATCGAACCGCCGGGGCGGCACGTAGGGATGGGCCCTGCCCTTGCGGCGTAGCAGGGCGTAAAAGTGGCCGTGCCCCGGCCCCCGGTGGGGCCACAGCCGCCCGCTGCGCCCGATCTCTTCCGGCGCACCGACCCACTCGGGGCGTCCGGGAGTCAGGCCCGGGAGCGGCGGCAAATCTGCCAGGGCAAAGTCGGCATGCCGCGCCAGGAACTCGGCCACGACCCCCTCGTTCTCCTCCGGCGAAAAGGTGCAGGTGCTATATAGTAGCCGCCCGCCTGGACGCACCAGTGGTGCAGCCTGATCGAGCAGCATCTGCTGGCGGCGGGCGTTGCCCTCGACGGCGGCCAGGCTCCAATCGCGCAGCGCCTGCGGGTTGTGGAAGAACATCCCCTCCCCGGAGCATGGCGCGTCCACCAGCAGCGCGTCGAACAGGGACTCCCAGCGCTCCGCCAACCGGTCGGGGTACTCCTGCGTGACCAGGGCATTGGTCACCCCCATCCGCTCCAGGTTGTCGGCCAGGGCAGTGGCGCGGCGGCCCACTACCTCGTTGGCGACCAGCACGCCCTGCCCGGCCATACGGGCGGCCAGGTGCGTGGCCTTGCCGCCGGGGGCGGCCGCCACGTCCAGCACCCATTCGCCCGGCCGTGGATCGAGCAACGCGCCCGCCGCCATCGCGCTGGGGTCCTGGACGTAGAAAACGCCCGCCGCGTGGTAAGGGTGTGAACCCACGTGGGCTTCTTCCTGGAGCCGCAGCCCCTCCGGGCACCACGGCACGGGCTGCGTCTTCCAGGGCATGCGGGCGCGCAGCGCCTCCAGCGGCCCACGCAGCGGGTTCAGGCGCAGGCCAACGTCCCGCCCGGCCAGGGCGGCGAAGAAGGCGGGGGCCTCGTCGCCCAGCCAGCGGCGCATGCGTTCGGCAAAGTCCGGGGGCAGCGCCTCAGCGCTCATCTAATCCTCCGCTGTGGCCGGTCGTCGCTGCGCTTACAGACCGAGCCACCCATCATACGATCTCCAGCACGTCCCGCCCCGGCAGTGGCGGAAAGGGAGCGGCAGGCAGCGTCTGGTACCAGCAGGCGACCGACGCGATGTCGTCCTGCAGCGGCAGGTAGCGCCCCCCGCTGCGCCACCCCAGCGCCTGGATCGTCACGCGCAGGTCCTGCTCGAAGCGGATCGGATCCACGATGTGCCAGCGATACATGCCGAAGCGCATCTGCGAGGCATACAACCCGTCCGGGCGGAGCACCTGCAACCCCGTGTAGGGGGTGGTGAACTCGCGGTAGCCGCCGTTCTCCCTAAGCGGAGCGGCGCCTACGTCGAAGTCGTACGAGCCGCAAAAGTAATCCTCGGTGCCGGTGCCGCAGATGGAGGGGAACTCACCGTCGCCGTCCAGGTAGAACTTGATCTCCCCCTCGCCCCACCAGCCGCAGTTGTGCACCCCCCACGCCAGGTACGTGCCGACGTAGTGGCCCTGCCCGCGTGTGCCGTCCAGGATGGTGTAGACCTCCCCGTAGGGCAGGGGGTTGGCGCGGCGGAACTGGGCGTGAAAGTAGGCTGCCTCGTCCGGCACCTCGGTCAACGTGTAGTCAATCTGGTAGTACAGCATCATCGCCTCGTCGGCGACGTTGGTCATAGTGATCTTGCAGCGCTTGCGGAACGGCATCTCCCAGTAGCAGTTGAGGCCGCTGCCCGGGTTGACGCACACTGCCAGTGAAGATACCTGGGCGTACTTTTGCCAGCCACAGGCGAAGAAATCCCCCACCGGACACTCAACCGCAGGGGTGTCGGCGCCGTCCCAGTAGATGCGCAGGATGCTGAACCGCCAATGGCCGGTCGGCGTTATCCAGATGTGCTGGATGGCACCCTGCCCCTCAATGTCCGCCACGACGAACGTCTGGCCGGGGTTGATGCTGACGGAGGGGGAAATCTTCCAGCCCTGGCCCAGGTCGCGGGCGCAAGTTGCGCCGGTACCCTCGGTGGCCATGCCCCCTTGGCCCTTGGCGCCGGTGAAATTCTCCGGGCTGATGGAGCGGGTCCGGGCGTTCGAGAGCCGCGACAGGTTGCCCAGGTTCATGCCAAGCCCATTAAAATTGGCCATGTTGCTGTCCTTTCTGAGCACGTGTTGCGCTCATAGCCAGTCCCCGAGACGGGGACCTGGAGCGGTGGATCTACTTTCGCTCGCAGCCCCCGTCCCGGGGGCGTCTTCCGCGGGAACCAGGTGCTGCCTTTCGCTCGCAGCCCCCGCCCCGGGGGCGTCTCCCGCAGGAACCGGGCACTGCCTACTGACCGTGGCTGTGTCCGGCCGCGTGCAGCCGCTGGTGGAGCGCATCTTTCGCTTGCTGAAAGACTCCTCTGATGCGGGCCTGCCGCTCCGGGTCGGCCGGGATGGAGAGCGTGTCCAGCCAGGCCATGCCGCCGTCCAGCATGGTCATCATGTAGGTGGCGTCAGGCAGGCTGAACTGGTCTTGATCCCCCACCACCACGTACACCGGCGACGTATGCGCGGCGATGTGGATCGGCCAGCCGTGCCACACTTGGTAGCGGCTGACGCAGCGGGCCGCCACCCACGAACTGCCCTCCAGGCGCAGGTTGGCCTTGAGCGTAAGCCGCCGTGCTCCCGCCTCGCTCGCTTCACTGGCGACCACGCGGCCATTGACCACCACCTGCAAGGCATGGAAGGGCGACACCGATTCGGCCGACGCCTCGACCCCCAGCGTGCCACCCCCGGCCGGCAGGCGTATCTCTTCGCCGAGCGTCTTGCCTTCCACCGCCAGCCCGACCACGGGGCCGCTGGTGGTGAAGGTGCGGCCGGCGCGGACCGCCTTCGCCCAGTTCTCGAAGGTGAACTCGTCGCCCTGCAGATCGGCGTAGGTGCGCACGCCGCCCACCGGCATGCCGGCCCACATCTTGTCCGTGCCCCCCACCGCCGCCACGCGGTAGCCGCAGTTCAGGAAGCGGTACCACTCCTGCGTCTGCAAGTTGTCCAGGTGGGGGCTGAAATAACGGATCTCTACGCCGTCCACCTTGCCCAGGATCAGGTCGGCCACCACCTCGCAGTACGGGTTGGGGAAGTGGGGGATGACGACCAGCCCCTCCTGGGCGCGGCAGCGGTCGGCCCACTCCGCCAGGCTGGACCACATGGGATCGCCCAGATAACTCTCTTCAGGGCCGCCCGCACACATGGGGAACACCGGGCTGCCCTTGGCCCCCAGCAGGCTCATGTGGCCCAGCAGGTGCTGGCGGTTCTCCGTCCCCACCCAGATCAGCGTGTCGTCCCGGCTGACGCCACAGGGAGCGCCGGTCAGGTCGCCGACGTTGGTAAAGAGGTCCCCCCACTGCGAGGCCAGCAGGTTGACCAGGTTGACCCCTTCTCCTTGAGCCTCCAGCCAGGCAGTCTGCGGCGAGATAAAGTGGACGTGGGTGTCGGCGGTGATCCAGCCGCTGGCGCGCAGATTGAGCGGCCGCTCCAGGCGCAGTTTCAGTTCGCGCTGGCCCGGTGCGATCGTGAGGCGCTGCCGCACCGGCTGGTACTCGAAGCCCTTGGATAGTTCCACGTATACCTCGCCCACCGGCAACTCAATCTGGAAGGTGCCGTCCACGTAGGCGTATTGCGTGTGGCCCAGTTTCAGGTCGGCCCCGTAATCCTCGAACCAGCCGGTGTTCACCTCGTGGCGGTGGCCGTAGGGGGGCAGATAACGTCCATCGGTCGTGCGGAAGTGGACGCGGGCGGGGGTGGGGCGGCCGGTGGAGGCATCTTCGACCATCACGTGCACCCACGCCCTGCGCGGGGTGAGCAGTTCCACTCGCACCTGCCCATCGGCGCTGTGGGCGCTGCCATCCTGGAAGACCTGCTGCATAGGCACCGGCCGTCCGGCCACCTGTAGGGTCGCGTCACCGCTGGCGGTGACGTCGAGGATGACCTGACGGGTTGGCTCCAGGGGGATTGGTTCCTCTCCCCAGCCCACCACCGGCGCGGCCAGCCACTCATCCGGGATGAAACTGGGTACCGCATATCGGCGGGCGATGGTTCCCAGGTCCACCTGCGCCTCGACGCCATCCAGCGTCATTTCCGCGGGCAGCGTGATGCGCAGCGATTCCAGCCGGTGGCGGCGCAGGGGATGCTCTTCCCCTTCGTACAGGGTGATCGCGGCGACCGCCAGGAGGCCGGCGCCGGTGGGCTCCAGACGGATGGCCTTGACCAGCCGGTCGGGATCAGGGGTCTCCAGGGCGTACAGCCAGTAACTGGCGGGCCCTTCACCCGACCGGCCAACACTGGTCTGATCCCAGCCCCAGGCGCCGGCTGGGTGGGGGCCGCGGAAATCGAGCGGCACGTTTTCCTGGTGGGGCCGGGCGGCGAAAGCCAGTTGGCCCCAGCTGCTAACCGCCTCGTTGACCTCGAAGCGGCGACGGATGGGCTGGCGGTGCTCGGAGCCGTCCGTGTAGATGAGCACATAGTCGGCCAGGTGCTCGCCAGGGCGCATGATCTGTCCCATCGAGGCGTCGGCCGGTTGCGAGGGGTCTGCCGGGTCGTGGGAACTGTTGCAAAAGTGGGCCACGACCAGGTAGTGCGCCTGGGCCGCGATCTCGATCGTGTGCGGCTCCCGATCCAGGAGCAGCCAACGTCGGGCTTGCTCTCCCTGCGCGCCGAGTGCGAAGGGGATGCCCCAGAAGGTCTGCTGCCCGGCTGGCAGTGTCTTCAGCGGTTCGACGATGTCCGGGTGCCAGGCGGCTGCCTCGCCCGCGTTCCAGTGGGCCGATAGGTCTAGCGGGGTAAACTTGGCCATGCTCTTCCTCCTCGAAGTTATAGTAGTAGTGCCTCTTCAATCTCCGCGTACAGCGGCCACAGAGCGTTTTGGGTATTGCAAATGTCCATTTTCCTTACCTCTGCTCAGTTCACAGTTGCATGGTTTTGCTGCCGCCTGCCCAGCGGATTTCCAGGACGAGCGGTACGGTGGACCTGGCGCTGATCACAGGCTCCTCCATCTCAGAACGGCGGCGGGCGCATTGCAGGTGCAGTTGCCCGTCCTTGCCGTAGGGGTAGTGCTGGACGCCGTGCGCTTCCGGCAGACGCACGTCCCACAGGATGCGCCCGTGGGGAACGTCGGGCCGCAGGCCGAACACGTACTCGAATAGCACGGCGACCGGCGGCAGGCCGGTCCACCCGACGAAATCCCCCTTGGATATGCTCCCGCGCGCCGCCCCTTCTGGAGCATAGTTCTCCCACACCGTTCCCGTCTCCCGGAACACCTGAACCACGTTGTCCAGGTGGTTGGCGGCGATTTCGTGCGCCAGCGCATCTTCGCCCACCTGGGTCAGGCCGCGCAGGATCATATAATTGGTCGGCGCCCAGACGGAGCCGCGCCAGTAATCCCCCTGCGGGGCATAATCCGGGTGGTCTGCCGCCAGGGTCGGGACACGGTGCGGGCGGTTGAACTCGGCCGGGTTCCGCAAATGCTCCACGAAGCGCGGCAACCGGGCTTGCGGCACGATGCCGGCCAGCAGTGCCCAGTACGCCGCCACCGACTTGACCCCCGACAATCGGCCATCCCGCCAGCGGTCAAAGTAGAACGCCTGCTCGTCGTCCCACAGGTGATCGTTGACGAACTGCGCCAGATGCGTGGCTTCTGCCTCGACATCGAGCACATCCTGGCGTCGTCCCAGCGCGTCCGCCATGTGCAGCAGATGCCGGGTGGCCAGAATCGCCTGGAGTGTTGCGTCTACCCACGCCATGTGCCCATGGCTGAACGCCACGTGGTAACTTTCATCCGGCAAGCGGGGTTGATTGTCCATGCCGCATCCCCAGCCCGACGACCAATAGGTGCCATCCGGCCAGGTGTGGTACGCTCGTAGCCACTGGTAGTAGGCCACCAGGGGAGGAAACACGCGCCTCAAGCGTTCTCGGTCGCCAAAGTTCAGATAGTATTCCCACTCGGCCCACGGCAGCACGTTGGGCCCGGTGCTGGCGGGGTCGAAGCGCTCGAACCTTTCTTCCCCGGTCGGCTCGTAGATTTCCCGGCACAAGAAGCCATCCGGATGCTGGTGGGCGTACAAGTTATCCAGGGTGCGCTGGAAATTGAAGGCGCGGCAGCCATAGCGCGCGAACATCAGGATGAAGGCCGAGTCCCACATGAAGAGGCAGTCGTTGAAGGCGGTGTCTATAAAGTTGGACACGAACCCGCTGCCCGGCGCAGGCTGGCGCAGGCTGCGGAAGGCGATCTCCCAGACCTTCCAGTAGCAGTCCAGGGCAGCCGCATGGCCCTCCCAGGTGGGCTGTGGCAAGCGGTCTCGGACCGCGCTGAACCGGGGCAGGGTGGCCTGTTCCCGTTCCATAGTCAGAAAGGCGTTCTCTTCGACGAATCGGTTGGGGACGTGCGTGTCTGGTTTGGCCATACTCGATGAATCCTTTCGTATCGCTACCCTCCCGCAGGTTGCCTGGAACGGCGAGCCGAGAAAACGCCAAAACCTGCGGGAGGGTGAATTACCGCCGCATGAAGCGCCGCTCCAGTTCCTCTATAGTCAGGAGCACGAAGGCCGGGCGGCCGTGCGGACAGGTGGCAGGTGACCAGGCTGCCTGCAGGTCCCCCAGTAGCGCCCGCATCTCTTCCATCGTCAGGACGTCGCCGGCCTTGAGCGCCGCCGTGCAGGCGGCCTTCATGGCCAGCCGCTCGCGCGCCGCCTCGGGGTCCAGTTTGCGGCATTCCGGCAGTTCATCCAACAGCGCCTCCAGCAGCGCGCGCGGCTCCTGCGCCACTAATGGCTCGGGGAGGCTGCGCAGCAGGAACGTACTCCCGCCGAAGGGCTCTATCTCCAGCCCCAGGTCGGCCAGCAATCCCAGGAACGGTTCGAGCAACTCGGCCTCGCGCGTGGTCAATTGGACGCGCAGCGGCGGGTCCAGCGGCCGTCGCCCTTCCGCTCCCAGCAAGCGCTCGAACAGCACCTGTTCGTGGGCGGCGTGCTGGTCCACCACGAGCAGCCCTTCCCCACTGCGGGCGACGACGTAGGCGTTGTGGAGTTGCCCCAGCGGCTCCAGCCCGCCCACGGCGTACCCGGCTCCGGGTTCCCGCAGCGCCCCTGGCTCGGCCGGCACGTCGCCGAACGGCCACGCCAGCCCCGGCACGCCCGGCTCCAGGTGCGGGTAGGAGGCCAGCGCCTCTTCCACCGCCCGCGCCACCGCCCCGTAGACCGAGCGCTCCTGGGACAGGCGGACCTCCTCCTTGCGCGGGTGGACGTTGACGTCCACCAGGTGCGGGTCGAGCCGGGTGTAGAGCACCGCCAGTGGGCGGCGCTCCGGCGGTAAACGCCCGGCGTAGGGCCGCTCCAGCATGACCGCCAGCAACCCCGAGCGGACCGGCCGCCCGTTGATGAAGAAGAACTGGCTCCGGCGGTCCCGCCGCCCGAGCGTGGGCCGGCTGACGTAGCCCCACACGCGCAGGTCGGCCGCCTCCCAGGCCACCTCCACCATCTCGGCGGCCACCTCCCGCCCCAGCGCGACGCCGATGCGCTCCAGCGGCGTAGCCGGCGGGGCCACGTAACTCTCTCGCCCGCCCACCAGCAGCCGGAAGGCCACGGCCGGGTAGGCCAGCGAGTAGCGTACCACCGTCTCGCGCACCAGTTCCGCTTCCCGCAGCGGGGACTTGAGGAACTTGCGGCGGGCAGGGGTGTTGTAGAAGAGATCGTGCACGGTGACGCTGGTGCCGACGGGGCTGGCGGCCGGTTCGACCTGGTGCCGCCGTGCAACAGGCGGCGCTGGGGAAACAGGCGGTTCTGTCCCAGCACCGCCTGTTCCACGGCGGTGCTGGGACAGAACCGCGTACTGGGCCCCCTGCCCCTCGGTGCGCAAGCGCGTGCCCTCCAGTTCGTCCCGCGTGCGGGTGAGGATCTCCAGGCGGGCGACGGTGGCGATGGAGGAGAGCGCCTCTCCCCGGAAGCCCAGGGTGTGGATCGCGTCCAGGTCGGCCAGCGTGTGGACCTTGCTGGTGGCGAAGCGCTCCACGGCCAGCGGCACGTCGGCGCGCGACATGCCAGAGCCATCGTCCGACACGCGGATGAGGGAGAGGCCGCCGTCGCGAATCTCTACGCTGACCGCGGCGGCGCGGGCGTCGAGGCTGTTCTCGATCAACTCCTTGACCACCGAGGCGGGACGCTCGACCACCTCGCCGGCGGCGATGCGCTCGACGATTTCAGGCAGCAGGACGTGGATGGTGGGTTGGTCTGGCGTCATACTCTTCCCCCGCGCAACTGCCACTGCAACTCGTTCAGCACCACCAGCGCCTGTACCGGCGTCAGGTTGGCGATGTCCAGCCCGCACAACTCCCGCACCACCTCCCACACCGCCTCGTCGTCCGCCGGCACCAGCAGCCGCTCCTGTCCCTGCCCCGCCAGGTACGATGCTCGCAGTTCCCGCAGCGCCCGCATTTCCCGCTCCCGGCTGCCTGCCTCCTGCCTCTTGTCTCCTTGTCTCCTTGTCTCCTTGGCTTCTCGCCCCCTGCCTCCTGTTTCCTGCCCCTTGTCTCCTTGTCTCCTTGTCTCCTGGTCCCCTTGTCCCCTGCTCCCCTGCCCCTCTGCTCTCTCCAACCGCCCCATCACCTCCCGCGCCCGCTCGACCACGTGCTCAGGGACCCCCGCCAGGCGGGCCACCTGGACCCCGTAACTGCGGTCGGCCCCGCCCTCCACCAGCCGGTAGAGGAATACGACCTGCTGTCCCTGCTCCTTGGCCGCCATTTGTGCGTTGCGCGCCCCGTCCAGTTCGTCCGCCAGCGCGGTCAACTCGTGGAAGTGAGTGGCGAACAGCGTGCGGGCGCCGACGCGGTCGTGCAGGTCCTCCCCCACCGCCCAGGCCAGCGCCATGCCGTCGTAGGTGGAAGTGCCGCGCCCTACCTCGTCCAGCACGACCAGGCTGCGAGAGGTGGCGTGGCGCAGGATGTAGGCGGTCTCGCTCATCTCCACCAGGAAGGTCGAGCGGCCCTGGGCGATGTCGTCGGTGGCGCCGGCCCGCACAAAGATGCGGTCCGCCAGCCCCAACCGCGCCGCGCGGGCGGGGACGAAACTGCCCACCTGGGCCATCAACACCATCAGGGCCACCTGGCGGATGTAGACGCTCTTGCCGCTCATGTTCGGCCCGGTGATGATGAGGAAGCGCGGCCCGGCTCCATCCAGCGCGGCGTCGTTGGCGACGAAGCGCGTACCGCCGGGCAGCATCTGCTCGACCACCGGGTGGCGCCCCTCCTGGATCTCGATCAGGGAGCCATCGTCCACGACTGGCCGGGTATAGCCGCAGTGGGCGGCCGTCTCCGCCAGCGCCGCCAGCACGTCCAACTCGGCCAGCACGCGTGCGGCCCGCTGCAAGCGCTCGGTGTGGGCGGCCACGCGCTGCCGCAGCCCGACGAACAACTCGTATTCCAGTTCGTTGGCGCGATCCTCAGCGGAGAGGATGGCCGCCTCGTGGGCCTGCAGTTCGGGCGTGACGAAGCGCTCGGCGTGGGTAATTGTGGCCCGTCGCTCGTACTCGGGTGGGACGCGGCTGCTCTTGGAGCGCGGCACCTCGACGAAGAAGCCAAAGACCTGGTTGTAGCGCACGCGCAGGGTGGGGATGCCGGTCCGCTCCCGCTCCTGCGCTTCATAAGCGGTCAGCCAGTCGCGCCCCTCGGCGGCGGCCTGGCGCAGGCGGGCCAGTTCATCGTGGCAACCGGCACGGATGAGGCCCCCGTCGCGCAGGAGGATGGGCGGGTGGTCCACCAGCGTCTCTTTGATGAGGGCGGCCACGTCCTGCAGTTCGTCGAGGTTGTCGTGGAGCGCCTGCAGGCGGGCGGAGGTGGCCTGCTCCAGCAAGCGCCTGATGGCGGGGATGCGTTCCAGTGTGCGGCGCAGCGCTGCCACGTCGCGGGCGTTGGCGGTGCCGAAGCCGATGCGCCCGACCAGCCGCTCTACGTCGTGGAGGCCGTCGAGCCGGTCGCGCAGGTCGGGGCGGAGGAATCCCCCCCCTACCCCCCCCTCATGAGGGGGGGAAAGAGGGGGGGAGGGGGGAGGATTGAGTTCTCCCACCGCGTCCAGCCGTTCGTGGATGCGCTGCAGATCGAGCAGCGGCTGCTGGATCCAGCGGCGCAGGAGCCGGGCGCCCATGGGGGTGACGGTGCGATCGAGAACTCCCAGCAGGCTGCCCTGTACGGCGCCATCGCGCAGCGTGCAGGTGAGTTCGAGGTTGCGGCGGGTCACCGCGTCCAGCCCGACGGTGGCTTCGGGGTGGTAGGTCTGCAGGTCGCGCAGGTGGGCCAGGCCTTGTCGTGGGGCCTCACCGGGTGAGGCCTCGGCCGAACGGTCAGAAATCTGGCTGTCCTGGAGGTAGGAGAGCACCGCTCCGGCGGCGGCCGTGGCCAGGGGCAAGCCTTCGCAGCCGTAAGGCTCTAGCGAGACGGCGGACAATTGGTCCAGCAGCCGCTCGCGGGCCGCGGCCGGCTCGAAGCAGGCCGGGTCTACGGGGGAGAGGCGGGCCAGCGCGGATGGGTACATTGCGGATGAGTACATCCGGCGTATGGCCGCCAGGCCAGCCGTCCACTCCTCGTCGTCGGCCAGGTCGGCGGGCAGCAGGATCTCGCTGGGCTGGAGCACGTCGAGTTCCTCCAGCAGGCGGGTCCAGGCCTGTTCCCCTTCCAGTTGGGTGGTGACGAACTCGCCGGTAGAGAGGTCCACCGCCGCCAGGCCCCAGCCGGCGGTCTCCCTGGGGTCCGGGGATGGCCGGTGTGGGGCCAGCGCGACCAGAAAGTTTTGGACCTTCTGGGAGAGTAGCGCTTCTTCCACCACCGTGCCGGGTGTGACCACGCGCACGACGTCCCGCCGGAGCAGCCGCCGCGTTTGGCCGGCCTCCTCCAGTTGGTCGGCGATGGCCACCTTGTGGCCCAGGGCCAGCAGTTTGGAGACGTAGGTAGTGAGTTGCCGGTAGGGGATGCCGCACATGGGCAAGCGCACCTTCTTTGAGAAGCGGCGGGAGGTGAGGACCAGGTTCAGTTGGCGGGCGGCCAGGCGGGCGTCCTCTTCGAACATCTCGTAAAAGTCGCCCAGGCGGAAGAGCAGGATCGCGTCAGGGAAGCGAGATTTCAGTTGGCGGTACTGCCCCAACATGGGGGTGGCTGTGGTCATCCCCGGCCCTCCTGGGTGGGGATTATAGACCAGTCGGGCGGGGCGTCAAGTAGGGTGTAAGGCTTCCAGACCTGTCGTGAACTTGACAAAGGGTCCCCCCCATGTTATATTTGGGCAAGATACACAAGTCAAACAAGTTGGACAAGTTGGGAGGATAGCGATGTTTGTGAAGTTGAAATCCAGCCACGTGCAGCAGAACTTTGGCCTGGTGATGGACCGTGCCCTGATGGGAGAAGAGGTTATCGTCGAGCGCTATGGGATACCCCGCGTAGCCATCGTCGAGTATCGGCGCTACCAGCGCCTGATCGAGGCGGAACAGGAACTGCTGCGCACACGGCTGCGACAAGCCTCGGCCGCCGCTTCTGCCCGGGCGGCCCACCTCACGGAGGGAGAAGTCGAGGAACTGATCGAGCGTGCTCGGGATCAAGTCCACCAGGAAACGGCCACGCCGTGATCCGCGCTGTCGTGGATACCAGTGTCCTGATCCGCTACCTCATCCGGCCCAGTGCTGCCATCCGGGAGTTGATCGAGGAGCGGTGGCTGAGCGATGAGGTTCAGATGGTGACGGCACCCGAACTGATCGAAGAGTTGGAAGGTGTGCTGAGGCGGAATACCATCCAGGCCCTGATCCGTCCGGCAGAAGGACAGGCGTTGCTCGACGTGATTCGCCTCAGAGCAGAGATTTTGCCGCCGTTGGGTGCGATTCCACCCTACACTCGGGATCCCAAAGATGACAAGTTCATTGCCTGTGCCCTGGCCGGGGATGTCAAGTACATTGTCAGCGTAGATGAAGACCTGCTGGCGTTCGAGGTTCTGGAAAACATCCGGGTAGTGGCGCCTGATGAGTTTGTGGCGCTGTAATGATCACAGACCGGGAGCTGAGATTTTTGGCGAGGCAATTGGCCGGCTTGACAGGCAAAGACAACCAGGGTATATTGGCACTGGCATGCAGACCTGGAATTCGTTCAAAGCGTCAGAGGCCGGTGGCCGCTTCCAAATTGCCTTTCAGGCTGTCGCCGCAGCGGTGCGGCAATTGACGGAGCAACAGGATGGGAACATCATCTCTCTCGTTCTGTTTGGCTCTTTAGCGCGCCGGCGCCCGTCCTATGACGACATTGACCTCCTCATTGTCACTAGGTCGCTATCGAGTTCGACGTCGGAGGTCACACGCCAGTTCGCGGAAGAGGTTTTCGGGCCCCTGTTCCTGGAATATGGCGAATTGTTCTCGTTCGTTGTTTATACCCAGGAGCAAATCGCGCAATTTTGGGGCCAATTGCCGTTGCTGGACGAAATCCAGCGCGAGGGAGTGCTTTTGCATGGCCGAGACCCCTTTGCTGAAGCGCCAAGCCCGCGCATACTTGCGGATTGCTGACCGACAACTGGCTATGGCCGGAGCCTTGCTTGCGGAAGGCTTCTACGAAGGCACGATTTTTCACTGCAGCGTGAGCGCTCCCTGTACGCCGATGTCGAGTTCGGTCAGGTGACAGATCCGACCCTGGCGTACAGCCGCCAAGATGCCGAGGATACGTTGAGGCGCACTCAAGCGATGGTGACCAAGATCAGAGCGTTGCTGATTTGATCTCCCACTGCCTCAGGTCGAAGTGCCGGTTTTCATCACCCCGCAGCCGCAGATGAATTCTCCAGTGCAACTGTCCAGGTCATAGAGAAGCACAGAGGTTGTGTAGCCTTCTACTGGCTGTCCTCTGTGTGCCTCTGTATGATGGTACCTTCTATCTGAGCAGTCATAATAGACCCTTGACTGTGTCAGATAATGGAACCTGTTCCCTGACAGCAAAGGTGCGCAGGGATTCCCGCTCGATCTCCTTTGCGATCGTGTGCGGTGAGGTGACCGAGAGCGCCGCCACCAGTGTGCCCAGTTCCTGGGCCTGGGCCAGGGTCAGGCCGGCCACCAGGCCCGCGATGATGCCCGAGAGGTGCGCGTCGCCCGCTCCCGCCGTGCTCACCGCTTCGACCGGGAAGGCCGGCACGTGCACCAGCGACGTCCCATCCCAGGACCAACTGCCGCGCTTGCCGGCGGTGATCGAGATGCGCAGGCGGGGGTTGACCTCGCTTAGCCGGCCGACGGCGGCCTCGACGATCTCCAGCGGGGATGCGCCCTCCGCCGAAATGCCCGCGATGGCGGAGGCCTCGTCCACGTTGGTGGCCAGGAGGTCGGTCATCTCGAACAGTCCGCTCTCCATGGCGGCGCTCATTTCCGCCGAGACGAACGCCGCCACCCGCAGGAAGTGGTACGCCGTGCCCATCTCCAGTACCCTGCGTCGCGCTTCCAGCGGCACCTCCGGCGCGGCCAGGGCGATGCCCCGCCCGGCGAAGCGGGCAAACTCGGCTTCCGCTGCCCCCACGAACGCACCGTCCACCCGCTGGCAGGCAGAGTCGTCCACCGTCAGGTTCCCCCCACTACCGTCGGGGTAGACCAGGCAGATGGCGCTGAGCGTCTGCTCGCCGGGGCAGGCGGGCACGTAGCGCAGGTCCAGCCCAATTTCCCCCATCTCGCCCAACAACCGGCGGCCCGCGTCGTCGTCCCCCACCTTGCCGACGGGGATGACGGCGAAGGATGGCCCCAGCAGGACTTTGACGTAGTGGGAGATGATGTGCAGTTTGCAATAGTCCCGGCGGTCAAGGAAGCGCCCGCTGCGGCTCTCTTCCCGCCCCAGGGTGTGGTTGCCGTGCAGCGCAAAGAACATCCCGGTGCCGATGCCGCCCACGCCGATCATCGCCTGGTACCGGCAACGGCTGGCGTCCACCCGCAATGGCGCCTGCCCTGAGGCGGACCTCTGGTCCGTTACCGAAGGGGCCATCGCACGCTTCTCAGACGCCCAGGTCCCACTCGGGGTGTTCGCTGATGGGGTGGGAGGCGGTGGCGACCGTCGCCGTGAGCAGGGCGTCGGGATGCTCTTGCAGCAGCGTCATAGGATACTCGGCGGTGAGTGGCCCGAAGAGGGCCACGCGCAGCGCCGTCTGTTTCCACGCGCCGGTGTCGCTGAACAGCCGCACCTTGCGGGCCGATAGGCATTCCTTCACGCCCAGGGTGACGGACATGGGGGGGGCGAACTGGTAGGCCGCGCCCAGCACGCGCTGGGCCAGCGCCAGCACCGTGTCCAGGTTGTTCTCCTGGATGCGCACAGTGGAGTTGCGCACGTCGTCCACCGTCACGTGGCTGAAGGGATGGCGCCGGGCCTGATTGTAGGCGATGTGCCCATCCTGCCCCCAGCCGCCGTAGGTGAGGTGGACCGGCGCACAGGCGATCTTGTCCCGCATCTCTTCGACGTTGCGCGGGTTCAGCCAGTTGCGGTTCTCCTCCAGGACGGCCAGGTCGGGGTCCACGGAGGCGTAAAAGTGCTCCTCCATGGTGCCACGCAGGTTGTAGGGGTGGCGGTGCGGGAGTTCCCGCCCCTGCCAGTCCAGGCATTCATCCATGTGAAAGACCACCAGCCCCTTCAGGCTCACCCGCTCCCGGTTCACCAGGTCGGTGAAGGGTTTGTACCAGCAGCTGGGGCCGCAGGGGATGATGGCCTGCATGGGCTCGCCCCGCGCGTTGAAGGCCCTGATCTCGTCCACCAGTTCCCGCGCCATGATCTGGCCCATCTCGGCCGAGTCCCGGCACAGGCGGAACGGCACCTTTAACTGCGGGTGATGCTCCAGTTCAGAATACGGGATCTTGCACCATTCGTACAATGCTTCGGGCGTGATGATGCTCATAGGGGGTCTCCTTTTATCCCAAACAGTCTACCGTCTACCTGCCGGCCTGCCAACTGCTGCAGCAGGTCGCGCGCCTGGCTCTCCCTGGCCAGGCCAATGCGCTAAGGATACCGCCAGGCGCAGAGTCTGTCAAGGCCGGATTTGAGGCGGGCCGATGGTCTTGCACACACAGGTGAGTTGTGATACACTCACCCACATTGGACGTGACCCACTCGGGGCAGGAAACTGAAGCCGGCTGCCTGGCTGCATGTGCCCAGTGAGGCGTGGAAGTGTGCATCGAAAGGAAGCGCTTGAATGAGCCGGAAGAGAGAACAGTCTCCACTTCTGGAGGATATCGTCAGGGTCATCGTCGAGGAAGCGCGCCCCGAGCAGGTGGTCCTGTTCGGCTCCAGAGCGAAGGGGACAGCACAGGACAAGAGCGACTACGACTTCCTGGTAGTAGTGCACGACGTCCAGAATGAGCGGGACATCTCTCGCCGCATCTACCGCGCCCTGCTCGAGCAGAAGGTCGGTGCGGCGGTGGACGCCGTGGTGGTCAACACAGGCACCCTGGATCGGCACAAGGAAAGCCCCTTTTTCGTCTATCGCCAGGCCTTGCGGGAAGGCAAGGTATTCCATGACCGTGCAGGAGTTTGAAGAATGTAGAAGGGCTCTGGAACTGGCGGGGAGGGGCCTGCATTGGGTTCGGTTGCAGGTCGGGGCAGGGCAAGGCTGAGTGGAATTGCCACTGGCGCGATAGAGTGGGCATTCAAAGGTGAACTGAGGAGGACCAACGTGCAACGACGACGTTTTGACCAGGAATGGCGTTTCCACCTGGGGGACATTCCAGAGGGGCGCTGGCGGGAGCCGGACGACTCGACCTGGCGGTTGGTGGACCTGCCCCACGACTGGAGCATCGAACTCGAGCGCGATCCGGCCAACCCGAGCGGGTCCGCCGGGGGCTATTTCCCGATGGGCCTGGGGTGGTATCGCAAGACGTTCGCCGCGCCGGAAGCGTGGCGCGGGAACAAGGTACGGGTCGAGTTCGAGGGCGTCTACATGAGCGCGGAGGCCTGGCTGAACGGCCATTTTCTCGGCCGCCACCCCTATGGCTACACCAGTTTCTGGTACGACCTCACCCCGTATCTCGACGTGGGCGCTACGAATGTGCTGAAGGTGATGGTGGACAATGCTTGCCAGGTCAACAGCCGCTGGTACTCCGGTTCGGGCATCTACCGCCACGTGTGGCTGATGGTGGCCGAGCCGGTGCACGTGGGCCAGTGGGGGATATCCGTCACGACGCCCGAGGTATCGCCTGAAGAGGCCATCGTGCGCGTGCGTACCACGGTGGAGAACGAGCCTGCCCCGAGCCTGCCGAGTGGGGCAGAAGGGACGTACGAGGTGATCATCCGCTCGCGTGTCGTCGCCCCAGACGGGACGATGGTTGGGACGTCCGAAGCGCGCGCGGCGATCGCCCCCGGCGGCCGCCACGAGTACTCCCAGGACGTGCAGGTCGCCAACCCCCAACTCTGGTCCCCGGACACCCCCCACCTGTACCACGTGGAAACTGAAGTCCTCGTCGAGGACGGGATCGTGGATACGGCCACGACTGCGTTCGGCATCCGCAGCCTCCATTTCGACGCCCAGGCCGGCTTCTTGCTCAACGGCCAGCCGCTGAAACTCAAGGGGGGCTGCGTGCACCACGACGATGGCGTGTTGGGCGCGGCCTCGTACGACCGGGCGGAAGAGCGCAAGGTGGAATTGCTCAAGGCCAGTGGCTTCAACGCGGTCCGCTGCGCCCACAATCCGCCCGCCCCGGCCTTCCTGGGTGCCTGCGACCGGTTGGGGATGCTCGTCATAGACGAGGCGTTTGATTGCTGGCGGGACGGCAAGAACCCGTACGACTATCACGTCAGTTTCGACGATTGGTGGGACCGCGATCTGGACAGCATGCTTTACCGCGACCGCAACCATCCCAGCGTCATCCTGTGGAGCATCGGCAACGAACTGGTCGAGCGCGGGCAGCCGGAGGGGGCACGGCTGGCCCGCCTGCTGGCCGAACACGTACGCGCGGTGGACCCGACGCGGCCCGTGACGGCCGCCATCAACGGCTTCGGGAATGCGGTGCCGTGGTCGCGGGCGGACGAGACCTTTGCGGCGCTGGACGTGGGCGGGTACAATTACCAGTGGGGCCAGTACCGCCCGGACCACGAGCAGCATCCGCAGCGGATGATGATCGGCACGGAATCCACGCCAAGAGAGGCGTTCGACCACTGGATGAGCGTGCTGGAACTGGACTATGTGCTGGGGGACTTTGTGTGGACGGCGCTCGACTACCTGGGGGAGGCGGGCATCGGGCGGGTGGTTTTCGAGGGGGAGCAGGAGCCCTTTCTCGGCAGGTACCCCTGGCACCAGGCCAACTGCGGCGACCTGGACCTGTGCGGCTTCAAGCGGCCGCAATCTTACTACCGGGACGTGCTGTGGCAGACCGGCGCCAATCTGTACATCGCGGTGCACGCTCCCATTCCGGAGGGGCAGACGCCCACGCTCACCTATTGGGGCTGGCCGGACGTATGGCCTGATTGGACCTGGCCGGGCCGGGAAGGGCAGCCGTTCCAGGTGGACGTCTATGCCGCCTGCGAGCAGGTCGAACTGTTCTTGAACGGCCGCTCGCTGGGGGTGCAGCCGGTCACTCGGCAGGAGCGTTTCATCGCGACTTTCCAGGTGCCCTACGAACCCGGCATATTGAAGGCGGTCGGCTACACGGATGGACGTACTCGTCCGCAGCGGCCTGTGGCCGAGTGCCAGGTGAAGACTGTTGGTGCGCCCCTCGGAATCAGGCTGACGCCCGATCGCAGCACGATCGAGGCGGAGCCGGGCGACCTCAGTTTCGTGACGGTCGAGATCGTGGACGGGGAGGGGCTGGTGCATCCGCGCGCCGGCCACACCATCTTTTTCACAGTCAAGGGGGAAGGCATCATCGCCGCCGTGGGCAGCGGCGACCCGCTGAGCATCGAGGGTTACCGGGGGAACCAGCGTAAGGTCTATCGCGGGCGCTGCCTGGTGGTGGTCAAGTCGCGTGGTACACCCGGCGAGATCCACCTGCGTGCCCAGGCCGACGGCCTTGACGGGGCAGAGGTCGTCATCCGGGCGACTTGACAGAGGGAGGAGATGAAATGCGACAGGCGTGGCTAGCCCAATACCTGCCGCGTTTCCCCGGCAGTGGGGTGGTCTACTGCCTGACCGTCGCGGATACCGAGCAGGTGGCGGCCTGGTTGACGTCCAGGGGCATTACAGCGGCAGCCTATCACGCCGGGGACGATGGAGGAGTGGAGCGGGTTGCCCTGGAACAGGCGTGGTGCATCCTTTCGTGCTCGCGCGTGCGGCTGCCAGAGGAGGCTCAACGTGACCTTGACCGCCGATGCTCAAGCCATGTTGTTGCTGTGTTCTCACCTGGGCCTGCCGCCGCAATCTGACCCTGCCCCGTTGACTCTGCGCGAGTGGAACCTGCTGGCGCGCAAATTGCCGGGCACACCCCTGGCCCGCCCCGGTGCTCTGTTGGGCTTGACCGCCGCCCAACTGCAACAAGCGCTGGACCTGACCGGGGAGGAGGCCGGGCGGTTGGCCCACCTGCTGGAACGGGGAGGTGTGCTGGCGATTGAAGTGGAGCGCCTGACCTCACTAGGCATCTGGGTCACGACCCGTGCCGATGCCGGCTACCCCTCACGGCTGCGACAACGGCTCAAGGAATCCGCACCCGCCCTGCTGTTTGGTGCAGGCGAACCGGCCTTGCCCGGTCAACCGGGAGTGGCGGTGGTTGGTTCTCGCCACGTGGACGAGGCCGGTCAGAGTGCGGCGGAGTTCGTCGGCAACGCCTGTGCGCTGGCGGGGCTAGTCTTGTATTCCGGCGGGGCGCGAGGGGTGGATCGGATCGCCACACAGGCCGCCCTGGAGGCGCGGGGGACGGCGGTCGGCGTCCTGGCCGATAACCTGGAGCGGGCCATCCGCGTGCCGGAGACGCGCGCCGCCCTGGCGCGCGGCGACCTGGCGCTGCTCACGCCATACACGCCCAATGCTGGCTTCAGCGTGGGGGCAGCCATGGGGCGCAACAAGTTGATTTACGCGCTGGCCGACTATGCGTTGATCATCGCCAGCGAGGCCGGGCAGGGCGGCACCTGGGCCGGGGCTACCGAGGCGCTCAGGGCTAACTGGGTGCCGGTGTTCGTCCTGGACGGGCCGGACATCCCTGACGGCAACCGGCAACTACTTCAGAAAGGGGCGTTGCCATTTCCTGAGCGCGTGGCAGGGTCGTCTCTGACGCTGCGCGAGTGGCTGGAAACGTACGCGGCCAATGCGCCGCCTTCTCTGGCCCAAGGACGCTTGTTTCAACTGCCTGAAACGCCAACAGGAGGGGTCTGATGGACCACACGGGAAGAATGTCTCTGAAAGCCTTCTGGGAGGCCGTGGAGCACCGGCTGGCCGATTGCTCTGCCGACCAACTGCGCGCCATCCTGCGCGCTATGGCCCAGGAAGCACCGCCGGCCGGGCGGCCGGCCTTCCTGGCCAGGCTCAAGCCGGTCGAGGGGGCCGCCATGGCCGCTCCCCCTGTCATTCAGCAGGAGGAGTTGCTGGCGGACATTGACGACCTGGCCCAGGAACTCGGGAGCGCCATGGAACACGGCGGCGACTGGGAAGAGCAGTATGATGAGTGGGGCGAGTACTCCGACGAAGATAGCCTGGGACCTTACGAGGAGTTCGTTGAGCCGCTGGCCGGCTTGTTCGAGCGGGCGGCAGGGGCCTTCGACTACGGCGACCTCTCCCTGGCCCGCGCTGCCTACGTGAAGCTGTTCGACCTGCTGGGAACCGAAGATGGCTACGGGCGCGGGGTGAACGCTTCTGACCTGACTGGCGTGGACGCCGGCGAGGCCGGCGCCCGCTACCTGCGCGCGGTCTACGAGACCGAGTCCGCCGCCCGCCGTCCCCAGGCGCTGTGGGAGCAGATGCAGCAGATGCAGTCGTGGCTGGTCGGCCTGCACCCGGCGCTGGATGACCTGGTTCAGATCTCTCCCCGCCCGTTGCCCGAGCGGGAGCAGTTCCTGGCGGATTGGATCGCCTTCCTGCGAACGCAGAGCGGCCGCGACGCCGACGCCTGGCTGCGGGAGGCGGTGCGGCTCGCCCAGGGCACTGCGGGCCTGGAGACACTGGCGCGCTCCGAGGGGCAGGCGCGCCCGCGGGCCTACCTGGACTGGTTCACGGCGCTGGAGCAGGAGGGCAAGCAGCGGGAGGTGCTGGCGGCGGCTCGGGAAGCCTTGCAGGCGTTGCCGGCTCACCTGCCCATCCGCGCGGCCATCGCCGACCACCTGTGCGCTGCCGCTGAACGGTTGAAGGAGGCGGAGGCGCTGCGCTTCGGGCGCTGGGAGGGGTTCGTCGCCAAGCCGGCCCTCCCGCGCCTGCTCGACTTGCGGGAGAGCGCCGCGGCCGGAGCAGAGCGGACGGCGCTGATGCAGCGGGCGGTCGAGCACCTGCGGAATTACCTGGCCCATCCACCCGCCCGGCAACTCATAGTGGAGTTGAACGGGGATGGCCTCGAAAGGCCCGCCTGGGTTGGCCAAGCGGTCCTGGCCCACGCCTGCATGCTGGCCGAAGATTGGGACGCGGCGTATCACGTTGCCGCCCAGGGAAAGGTGCTGGGGTGGAGCAGCAGGGAGAACCCACAAGGGTTGGTTGTGCCGGCCTTCCTGGCACTGCTAGCGGGGAAAGCGCCGGGTGCGCTGCCCGCGAACCTGGCGCAACTGTGGCAGTTGGGGCTGCGGAATAGCGTCGCTTCCTCGTATGGGGGAGAAGAGCAGGAAGGTTCCGTGCTCGCACGGCTGGAGCGCGCCTACGGGGAGCGGTTCGCCCGGGTACAGTGGAGCGCCGAGCGGCAGGAGAAGACTCTGTCCTGGTGCCTGGACGTGGCGCAGCAGCGGGTGGATGCCATCGTGGGGGGCAAGCATCGCGGCAGTTACGACAAGGCCGCCCTGCTGACCGTGGCGTGTGCGGAGGTGTTGCGGTTGCGGGGAGACAAGGCGGCGGCCGACACATTGGTGAACGAGGTGCGCAATCGTTTCCCCCGCCACCGCGCGTTCCAGTCTGAGCTGAAGACCGCGCTCCAGCGGATGGAGCGTGGCCTGTAGCGGAGGTCGTCATTCGGGTGGCCTGATCCCCAATACCACACTCTATTCCAGCCCGATGGACACCTCCGCGTACTCTGGATCCATCTTGTGCAACTCGTCCCGCACCCGCTGGCGCAAGGCCACGGCCGGACGGACGCAATAGTCACGGAATTCGGCTTCGCTTGGGTTCAGGTTGGGGAAGAGCAGCTTGAGAAATCCGGTAGCCAGGCGGGCAATCGCCTTGCGGTCGCGCAGATCGTCGCAACCGGCCAGGCGCATGTGCTGCGAGACGTGCTCGGCGTAGTGGGCCTCGCGCCGCAACACGTGCAGAATTTCGGAGAAAAAGTCGCCCTTGAACCCCAGGCTGGTCGAGGGCGTGTCTTTGGTCACCCGTTCCATCTCCCAGCCGGCGATCAGCCCGTGGATACGGTCGAGAAAGGCCGTCTCTTGCAGGAAGTTGGGAATCTCCCGGAACAGCCCCACGTCGGCGTAGACCGGCCGCCGGGCTTCGTCCAGCGTGAGATTGCCCAGCATGACAAAACTGGCCTCAGCCGTGCCCATCGTCTTGCCCCGGCTGTAGCGTCCCGACTCCAGGTAGACCTTCAGCCCGGCGATCAACTCCCCAGCGCTGTCGCCGTGGATGCTCTGCACCTCGTCCAGCACGATGGCGTCGTAGCGGGTGATCAGGCCCGGCGTATGCGAGGCCAGGTTGTGAAGCAGCGCTGCCGGTGTGATCCTTCCCCCACCGATGACCCGCGCGTAGCGGGAGAGGTTGTCGTAGACGAAGGATTTGCCGGTGCCCTTGGGCGCCAGTTCGACCAGGTTCACCCGCGGCTCGGCCAGCGGAACGATGCGGGTGATGAGGACCATCTTCTGCGGTCCGGTCAGCGCCCGCGGATTGAAGCCGATGCTGGAGACCATCAAGTCCAGCCATTCATCGAGCGTAAAGTGGCGGCGGCAGGCCTTGAAATAGTCCAGGTCCACGCTGCTGACCTGGAAGGGGCGAAACTCGCGCATCCAGACCCGGCCTTGCTCCCGCGTGCTCTCCGGTGGCACGTAGAATAGGTCGCCGATGCCCCACACCCCGCTGGTGACCAGCAGTTCGTTGTGGTCCACGATGGGACCGCTGACCTGGGCGTCGTTGACGTCGAGCAGCGGAATGCGCAACAGCCGTTCGGCCGTTTTCAGGTTGATGGACACGCTATAGTCGTCCAGCAGGCGCACGGTCTCCATCTTCAGCAGGCGATTCTTGATTTCGTCCTTCTGCCCCTTGGTGGGCAGGTACTTGCCCAGGAAGGCGGCGATGCGTTCCCGGCTGGCCTCGGTCAACGCGCCTTCTTCGGCGTAGGCCGAAAGGATCCACTCGCCGACGTAGGTCGGGATGGCCCGTGCGCCGAAACCAGCCTCGTGGATCAGGTGCTTGTTGATGATGACTTCACCGTAATAGTCCAGCGCTTTTTGCTCGAACGTTTCCATCATAATTCGTCCACGTCAAAGGTCGTCGTCATGATCCGCTTCATCTTGATGGGCAGTTCTTCTGTCTGGCCGTGCGGCTGGCCCAGGAACCGGTAGGTAACCCGTACTTGCAGCGCTGTCAGGTCTTCCCCGCTGCGGCGGATGCGGGCCTCGATCTGTACCTCGGCCTGCCTCAGCGCATCCAGGTCGCCTACCACAACCGGGGTCGCCTCGACGTTGGAGTTGAGCACCTCGACGTGCACCTCCTGGCAGGCATACCGGTTGGGGTTGACCAGTTCCAGCCGGACGAGCGATTTGACGCCGTAGCGGAACTCGTCGGCCAACAGGCGCACCGCCAGTGGCTTGGGCGTGACGGCTGCCGGGGTGAAGACGGTGAGGGGCACAATCGTCTCCTCCGGCGAGAGGCCGCCGTGGACGTAGATCCCTTCACACGGTTCGGCAAAGCGATAGGTGCTGCGGGCCGCCAGGTAGTTGGCCGGCAGGTCGAAGCGGTCTCGCTCGAAGACGTAACACTCGAAGCGCACGTTGTCCGGCAGCGCCGCCAGTTCCTTATCGCTGATGGTCACGTAGCGGTGGTGTCTGTCGTCCACCCTGTCCGCGTAGAACCGGCGGTCAATCGGGTTGGGTGCCTTGGCCGGGATGCGGGTTGAGCCGTGATCGGAGACGACGATCACGACCAAATCGCGTTCGGCGCCGATCCGCTCGGCGAAGGCCCGCACGTCCGCGGCCAGCGCCCGCAGCCGCTGGCGGACGGCGACGCCCGTGGGCACCCCGGTTTGCCGTTCGTCGTCGTGCAGGGCCTGGTCTACCGGCGTATAGTTCAGGAAGTAGACGTCGTGTTCCCGCCGCTTGACCGAGCGCAGCACGCCAATGCCGGATAGATAGCGCACCCGCCGCCCGCCCAGGGCCGGCTCCCAGGCCGCCAGCGTCGGTTTCTCGTAGGCGGTGCCGCGGAAAGGCTCCGGCTGTCCGGTGAACAGGCACTTTTTGCTGACTTCGGTGCAGGAGGGCAACATCGCCAGGTGGGGGATGGATTGCCCGGCGAAGAAGCCTTGCGCCTGGAGGTAGCGCGCCAGGTCGGGGAGGAACTTGTCGTTGAGGTCGTCCACCACGACGATCAGTATCGGGGCGCGACCGGCCAGCCGGTCGCGCAGGGTTAATAGCCCCTGGTAGACCATGCGAGGATAAGTCAGCCGCAACGCCGGGTAGTGGGCGTACAGCCATTCGGCGTAGGCATCGGCCTGGGCGGCGATTCCCTCGTCGTACTGGCCGATCTCTTCCAACCAGAAGCGGTAGGGTAGGTAATGCTCGACCGCCCAGTCCAGCCAGTCGTCGGCCGTCCAGGCGTCATCGGGGTCGGGCTGCGGGGGGCGTGGCGGTGTGACCAGCAATGCCAGGTCGGCCAGTTCCTGCTCCAGGCGGTCGTGGATGGGGGCGAACTTGTGCTGCACCTGGCGGATCAGGCCGGTGTCTACAGCGACCTCTCCAGACTTGAGGAGCGCCTGGAGCGCCTCAAACTCGGCCGCCAGGTGGCCGCTGGCCTGCGCGAGCAGCGCGGACAGCGCCTCCGGCGGTGGGGAGGTCTGCGCCAGCGTGTTCAGGTGGACGCGGATGTGGTCTACCGCCTCGGCGACGTCGGCTTCGCGTACGGGCAGTCCGCCGAGGTCAAGATTCAGCGCGGCCAAGTGACCGTATTCGGAGCCGAGGATGCGCTGGCCGACCTGAGGCGGATAATCGGCGAGGACCTTCACCAGCGCCAGTTTGCGGGCCAGTGCGGCCGGGTCACGCTGCAACCCTTCGACAAGCATCTGTTCGCCCGGAGAGGAGGCCGCCTCAGCCCAGGCCTGCAGCCGCCGGGCCAGCACCTCCTTGACCAACGGTCGCCGATCCGCGCTGGCCCAGCGCTCTGGATCGTAACTGGTCAGCAAATCGGCCAGGTAGGACATGGGCAACCGGTCGTAGGCCAGGAAGGGGCTGTAGAAGGCTTCGAGAACGACGTCCTCGAAGCGCTGGCCGGGTTGGGCCTGCAGGTGCACGTTCAGCAGGCCAGAGCGGGCGATGGCCTCGTCGGTGACCCAGGCGGGGATCTCCACATCCCATAGTTCTGCCAGGCGGCCCCGGCAGGTGACCTCCTGCACCCGGACGCGCTCCGGGCCGTACTTTTCCTGGGCGGCCCGCAGCCAGGCCGCACAGGTGGAGTGGCGGACGACGACCGTCAGCGGTTGGCCGGCGTGGATGGCCTCGGCCATCCGGGTGTAGGCGGGGGCGTAATCAGCGATACCCTGGACCACAACGTGATCAAAAGCAAGGTCGAGGATATGCGTATCGTCAAGGCACAGTCGGATTATTCGCTCCATCAACGCAACTCGTCAATCAGGCGAGGACGATCCGCCAGTACCTTGCTTACCAAACTGGCATACATACGGCGGCGCTGGTGCCAGTCAATCAGAGAGAGCATCTTGGTCTCCAGCGTCTCGCCGCGCAGGTCATGGTAATCCAAGCCCAGTTCACTGCACAGAATCTCGAATTCGGGGCGATCGTAGGCGGAATGCAATGCCAGGCGCAGCCTCACAGGATCCACGCTCTCTGGGTCAATCTCCGGCGCCGGTGGCACAGTGAGCCTATCAGGCGCAGTGGTAGAGGAGATGGGTGGGGCTGTGCAGGATTCTGCTATCTCCGGGGGCGACTCAACGGCAAAGGATAGCACGCCTCGATAGCGCTCGGCCTTTCCGCTTTCATTCCTCCATCGCAGCTCAAAAGGAAGCGGCAACTGTCTCGACTTGCTCACTGCATCCATAGACACCTCCAGAGTCCAGGTGTCTCCCACTGGCAGGTTCCTGCACCCTACCTCGGAAGGAGAAACCGCCACTCGCAAGTCTTTCAACGAGAAAATGAGGTCTTTCCAAGCGTACCCACTCCTGTTAGTGACTCGCAGTGTAACCTCCCGCGGTCGCCCGAGCCACAATGTATCAGGAACTGCATTGACAGACACTTGCATATCAAACAACTCCGGTTCATTCAATTATCTTGCCATTCGCAACTTCTCTTACAATCCCCACCAGCTTGTCTGCCAGCCACTCTGCTTGTTCTTGCACATACTCCGTCTGGCTATTGACCAAAGCCCGACATGTCAAGGAAGCCGTGGTGTCCGGTCCCTTGTCGCCTTGCTTTTCTCGAGCCATGGGGAAGCGACTGGATAGGCAAAGATGCACATCAATGGGGTAGATCTGCGCATAGTAGCGCCCAAACAGGTCCCACCCTACCAGATTGTAGCCTTCCTGCACGGTGACCAGAGGTGTGTTCTGGGAGACCGTGTGCACAGTGACGTCCGGATTCCCTTCGGATAGACGCTCTAAAAGATCATGCAGCAGATCTGGGGTGACAGCAAGCTGCAGCCTCAGTGTCTTGGAGACGGCGTACTCGCTTTGGTAGGAGAAGAAAAGCGGGTCTACGTCCAGCACGCCGCAGATGATAGTCTTGTATTGCCCCAAGATCGCCTGGGGTTCGACGGCAGCCCCGGTGGGCAGCCAGATGTGGTCTGCCACGTTCAGTTTGGAGACCAGCCGATCTCCCTCCAGCTCGAACTCGAGTCTTAGCGGTGAATGCAATCGTGAGACAGGCCCGGAGAACGTCACGCTTGGATAGTCTGAGGCCTTCATCTTGCCGGACAACCGCCATCGAGGCCATTTGACCTGCCAATTGCTCGAATCTGGCACTCCATTGGTCCCTATGACGGGGAAACCCACTTCGCCTTCTGCAAAAGCCTCAGGTGGCAGATGCAGCGTCAATCTGCGCAGGGCCCAGTTTGCGTCTGAGAGAGATTCGGGCAGACTGAAGAGGAAGATCACGGTGCGAGCCGCGCTCATAGGTTGGAGTACAGGGATTACTCGCAGGATCGCCCGCCGCTTGTCTGCCTGACCGAAATACAGAGCCTCCCTTTCCAGGGAGTAGTCGTGTTCGACCAGCTTTACCCACCGGTGCTGTCCCTCCCCAATCACTTCGGGAATCTCTCGGTGGGACCGGCCGAGAGTGAGCAGGTTATTCGTGCGGCCCTGTGGTGAGAGTTGAGGGAGCCACTTTACATTCCTTGGAATGTCTAGGGCCATAGACCCCAGGTTCCATCCCACGGCGCGCTGTGGTTTCCAGCCATACTTTTTCGCCCGCTCCCTGTAGGTCCTGAGGCTTGCCTGAACTTGTTGATCTAACTCCGCCTGGATATTCACTCTCCCGGTTGCAGACTGGATGTCAACGTGCTTGGGTTGGACTGGCGACACAGACATCTGCACATGGAGTTTCTCCGTAGCCTCCACGCTATAACGGGATGGGGGCAGAGGGATATCGCCCATGGGAGGGTGTTTCGGATGGTTTTCCAGATTGGGAATCCCCTTTCTGACGTAGAGCCAGTACCCTATGATGGTTGTACCCACGGTAGCAACAGCAAGGGCGAAGAGGATGAGGGCAGGTCCGAATAGGTCGAAAACCAGGTCGAGAATCAGCCGTCGTTCTCCCTGGTGCCAGGCCACGATGAGCCAAGACATCCACACCGAATGCGGCACCGGTTCCCGAAAGAATCTCCATGCAAACTGTAGCCGGTTCGCAAGCACGGTCAAGAACGGACAGGCCACGAGGATGGAACCGATCAAGGCCGGGATAAACACACCCCTTAGATACGCGAAGACGAAATGCGAGTCCTCCTCACAATGAGCCGACTTGCGCCACTGTGATGGCCGCACCATGTCTTTGAACTCTCGGCTAGGCTCTTCGTAGAAATGGGGGCGAGCGATATGCTTGGCACACAAGAATTTTCCACAATGGTGACACACCGCTCGTACCTGAGGACTGCCACATGCGTAACACCGAACTGCCGAGTGACGCCGATCCTCTATATGCATTTCCTGATGCAGTTCCAGGGTTATCGAAGGTCCGGAAATCTCTTGTTTGGACATCGTTACGCCTCCTTGATGCAGGTACCTTGCCAGATGGACGAATCGCACTTCCCCCACCGATCCTGCAGCAGAATCTGGATATTATCCAGCACTCTGGAGATTCGTGACGGCTCTCCCGCGCCAAGCGCCCATAGATCAACACACAGGCTTCCGCCTCTCACACTCCGCTCCACCCGCTGCCGCCCCCGGTCAAACACCAGCACATGTCGAGCCGTCGTTTCCTCGCCTTGTAGGTCGGCCAGAAACTCGGTCGGCAAGCCTGCTTCCCGCCAAATGGCACGCACCAACGTTCGGCCTCCTCTGGCTCTCTGATTGGGCAGTACCGTCAGGCCTGCGTCGCTAAAGATGTGCTCAATCTCACGGCGGCGGGCTTCGGAAGGAAGAATCCCCTCGAAGAGCAGATGACGGTGAGCCGGAGCGACACGACGGTGAAAGGCTGCCTCCAGGTCCACCTCGAAATTCACCTGAACTCTCGTCTGCATGGAAATGACATCCTTCGATGACGAGGTCTTGTATCCATCCTTGTCCAGCCACGCCACCTGGAGGCCTGAGAGAAGGCGCTGCGTCTCCATCGCCAACCGCCCTTTGACTGTTAACGGCCCGCCGGTCGCTGACAGTTCAGGTGGACGACTTAGCGGCAGTTCCACCACCGCTTCGAACCGCTGTTCTTGAGCGCGCCAAATCAGAGGCACATCGTAGAGTTCCATCAGATGCCGCTCCGGGTTGTATGTCCACCCCTGGTCAAGCACCTCCAATGGGTTCGGCCTCTCCGGCCACTCCAGCATCGGCTCAGGGAGTGGCCATTCAACTCCGACGTACCGCAAACGAGTTCCACCCAATCGTCTCCCCACTTGTGCTTCTAGTCTTTTCAGCCATTCGTCGCTCAGTTGTCCAAGGGAATCTCTGCGCGCCCGACGTGCCTTACCGACCGCCTCCCTGAAACCTTCCGTACTCAAAGCACCTTCCGTTGATTTGATGCTGTCCCGCACAGTCTGCACGCACTGGAGAAGCTGCTCAGCCTGTCTCAGTGCTGACCGGGCTTCTTGCAGCGAAGGAACTGAGTCCCGTCCCACCGTCCGCAGCGTGTTCTCCTGAATGCTGCCTCGCGTTCCTAGAGTTTTTGTGAGCTGCTGTAGCGCCTTGGGCTCCTGTTCACCCTCGCCCTGTAGCACCTCTACGATGTGTTTCCAGGCGTCGGCTTCCTCCCGCACGCGCCGGTACTCGTTCTGTACCCATTCCACGATGCTCTGTTCAACCTCCTGTGAGAGGTTGCTCATTCCTCCGAAGACAGTAATGCGCAGGCAAAGATCCTCAAGGTAAGTCTTGGGCACGTTCTCAAGGAGCTCGGCAAGTCTCTCGAACCTTGGGAAGTCTGCAAGCTCCGCCTGTATGGATACCGGAAACTGCTCAGTCAATTGTGGACGATACCTATACACGATCACCGCTTCATCCCCGAGGGCAAGATGCTGCTGCAAGTTTCTGGTAGCCATGTGAATTGGCACCCTGTAACTGGGTGGGAACAGGTCAGGATGGTATACGCCTTGCACGTTCTGATCAGACACGAGACCCGCCTCCAGGTACCGGGTAAGCTCCAGAAAGCCGGCGCAGGTCGTGGCCTGATCTTCCAGAGACTGGGCGTACCTCCAAGGGATGTAGCCGGCAGTATAGGGTATTCGAACCTCTATCCCTCCCACGGTGTCCCCTGGGAAGTAGTCAATCCGCCGGCCAATGTCAATATTGTATTCTATGATCTCCGTACACTGGACAGAAGCCGGATGTATACTTACCTCCTCTGTGGGACCTGGTTCCCGCTGCCCTTGGAGTGAGCGCAACCAATCTGTCATCTTTGACCAGATGCGCTGGACTGCTGACAGCAATTGCGCGATATGATCCCCACCCCGCCCGTGCCGAGAAGACCGAGGAACTTGCTGGACGATGCTCATGGCTTCCCTCCCCTTTGACACTCTCATCACACCGCTAGCGCGATGCACCGGAATCACATTGTCGCAGAACAAGGGCCGTTCCTGCCTTCGGCTCTTCTGTTGAGCCCTCCAAAGTAACCAAAACGGGATGTGTGACCAGGATTACCACCTTGCTCTGGTTATACCAGACGCCCCAGTTGGGCAACCTGGCGGTCTCTGGAAGTTGTTTCTCTTCCACTACGGCGTCTTTCCATCCACTCATCTCCAAGTTGGACCTATACCACCTCAGCACCGCGCTGGGGTCTTCAGTTCCGGCATAGTACGACCATTCGCCCGGACAAGAGGCACGAAGCCAGTACTCAAGACTGGCAACGATGGTCGTCACATCATCTGGAACCTGTGAGATCAGCTCCATATCAGGGTGGATTGGGAGATCCTTCGCCGGCTGGGAAACTGGCGACTCTTGTGCTCTGCAAGCCGGGCAGGCTGCCAGTCCCAAGACCAGCAGTCCCAAGAGTATCCATTGGTTGTTCGAACTCATGCCTCACCTCCAGTATTTACACGATATGGGTGTCTTCTCTATAGGACATTCACCCTCAGCGCAATTCCATCACTAACTCCTTCAACAACTCCCTCGCCCCGGCCTGATCCACCAACCCCCGCTCGATCGCGCTCTCCAGCAGGCTGCGGATCGTCACGACCAGCGCCTCGCGGTCCTCGGGAAAGACGAACTTGAACTCCCGCACCAGGAGCGCCTGCTGGGTCACCGGCTGCACCTCGTACTTGGCGTCCTCGTTCACAAAGGAGAGCGTGACCACCTGCCCGTAGACGCCATCTGCCCGCTGGCTGACCAGTTTGACGTTCGGGCTGCGCTTCACGCTCAGTTCGTAGCGGTCTTCCACGCGCTCCCGCTGGACACCTGCCTCGCGCGGGTCGGCCCCGGTGTCAGTCAGGTAGACGACGATGTCCGCCTCCGGCGACTGGACGACCAGCGTGACCCCACGCCGGTAGACGACCTGTGCACCATCGTGGGTGGATTGCTTCTGATGCACTCCTCGTATTTTCCATACTGGCTCCGGTACCTGAATGCGATGGGCCGCGACGTGCGCCAGCCCGTCGCAGAACATGCGCACGTACTCGGCGCTGCGGTCGCGGTGCCAGTCGTCCACCGGCCCCAGGCCGAAGCCCGCATGGGCCGGCAGTTTCTCGAAGAAGGTGGTCTCGATATTGGTGATGGCCTTCAGATGCTGGATGATGGCTTGCGACTGGTTGCTGTGCCAATCGGAGTAGGGGTCCTGTTGCCCGGCGTCCAGCCCCTTGTACCAGGCTTCGACCGCTGCCTGGTAATCGCCGTACAGGTCACTCTGGGGCGAGAAGGGGGCCATCAGTTGGACCAGCAGGGCTGTTTTCACCCGCTGCGGACCGCCTTCGATGACCGCCTTGTCGGCCCTCAGGCCCTCCAGAATCTTGGCATGGCTGCGGTCAGTGAGCGCCGCCTGTGCGTCGTAGCCGTACACGGTCTGCAGGTCCTCGAGCACGAAGGCGTAGGGGTTGTGCGTCTCGATCCCGCCCAACGATTCCACCAACACGCGCGCCGTGGGGTACGCTTCCGGCGGGTAGAGCTCCACTGCGCGGGCCAGGTTCGGCCGCCCCGTCCACCACTCGCGCACGGCGGCGAAGGCCTCGCTGACGGTGTGCGGCTGCCCGGCCGCGCCCGGCTCCCCGGCGAAGAGGTTGTACAGCCCGTTGATGAGTGCGCGGGCCGCCTCACTGATCGCCTGGCGCTCGAAGGCCGCGTTGGGGTAGTGCCCCTCGACCAGCGCGTAGATCCGGTCGGCGTCCTGGACATTCACCCAGCCGACCGCGCCGGGCTGCAGTTGCAGGCGCAGTTCGTCGCCGAAGGCGCGCACGATGAACGCCAGGTAGAGCGCGAGCGCCACCGGCCCCTGCCCATACGGGTCGCGCGCACACGCCTCGACCAACTCGCGCACCGCCACCTTCTCTCCCTGCTCCAGCCCTCGCAGCCGCTCCAGCAGCGCCGCCAGCGCGGGCAGTTTGGCGCGGAACTTGTCGGGGTTAGTCTCGGCCTGGTATGCGGCGACGGAGCCGTGATAAGGCCCCAGTTGTGCCAGCGCCCCGTGGTCGGCCAGGCACCGCTTCAGGAAACGGATCTCGCCGCGATTGGCGGCCGTGTTGCGGTCAATCTCCACCGGGCGGTGGGCGCGCAATAGCGCTTCGAGCGCGTCGCTCAGCGCCACGTCCTTGCCCGGTCCAAACCTGGCGACGTGGACGCGGTTGAGGTGGTCGTGGGGAAATTCGTTGCGCCGCTCGAACAGGGCTCCCATCAACTCGTCGGCCGGCTCGTACTCGCTCCTGGGCTGGGATACCAGCACCCGGCCCCCGGCCGCGTACCAGGTCAGCGTCCTGCCCTCCAGGTACTGCCCGCGCACCCTGAACAAGTCTCCCTTGTACCCCTTGTGCTCGTCGCCGATCAAGTCCTGCAGGCGTGAGCGGTCTTGCAGCGACATGGCGCTCAGGTCTTCGATCTGCTGAATGTGCCGCGCCGCGCGCAAATTCATCACCGCTTCGCGGATGGGGAGCGGCTGGCGGGGAATGCCGGCGACGACGTAAGCGCTTGCGTTTCGCTCGGCCAGGCGGCGGGCGCGCTGCACCTCCTCGTCGGTCTCGCACAGGACGTAGACGGCCACGCCCTCGTAACGCTCCTTCCAGGCCGTCGCCGCCCGCATGCGCCGTTCCTGGTGGGTGAACAAGTCCAGCGGCTCACCCTCGGAAATGTACTGCGCCTCCAGGTCGCCGGGGCGGACGAAGACCCGCAGTAACCGCTTGTCCTCGTCGTAGGTCCCGTTGTAGTTCCTGGCCTCCAGCCACTGCCCCTCTTTCCCCAGCGGCACCCGTTCGACCACCTCCTGGGCCAGGTCGGCCGGCAGGTTGTCTGGGTCGGCCTTGTACTCCTCGATCATGGCCTCGAAATCGGCCGCCTCGCTGCGGCGGAACTCGTAGACGCCGGCCGCCGACCGAAAGAGGACCTTGTCCCTGACCAGCGCAGCCAGCCGGTTGTCCAGCCGGGCGCGTTCTTCCTCGCTCTCGCAATAGAGGCCGAAGGCCAGGTTGTCGGCGCTGTTGGCGACGCCCGCGATCTCGTACACCAGCAGCAGGTCGAGGATGCGCTGGACGAGCGGGTCCACCATCTTGTCCAGCCGGGCCGCGGCCTCCTTCTGCACCTCCCGCAGCGAAGCGCGGTAGTTGCGGATGTGCTGGCGGACCGCTTCGCGGGCGTCGGTGTTGTCGGGCTTGAGTTCGTTCTGAAAGTAGGTCGTCAGCCGGTCGGCCGTGTAGAGGTTCAGGCGGCCACCGGTGACGACGCCGGTCTCGGCGACGTAGCAGGGGTAGGAGCCGTCGCCGGGGCTGAACGTGCCGGAGAAGAAGGTGAAGACGGAGCGGGCGTTGGAGCCGATCTCCTTGGAGAGTTGGATGACGCAGTAGGTGGCCGCCGGATGCATTGGATAGATGTTTTCGACGATGCGCTCGCGCAGGTCTGGCCCCTTGAGGTGTCCGAAGAGGCCCACGTGGCTGCAGGTTCGCGCGAGGCGGTTGAACAGGCCTTCCCGGCTGGCCACCTCGGCCTGCCAGGCCGGGTGGGCCTTGTTTGGGACGACGACGGCGGCGATGATGTCCTCCAGCCCTTCCGATTGCAGGGCCACCTCCGTCACCCGGTCGGCGGCGACGCGAAAGTCCACCGCCGACAGCCCCCCGCCGCTGTAGGCCTGGAAGGGCTTGTGCGCCGTGCCGACGAACATCAGTCGCGACCCCGCCACCTCCCGTGCGCACATCTCGGCGAAGCGTTGGAAGGTGCTCACGCGCACGGCCCCCTTGTCCAGCAGGTCGCCGAACTCGTCGGCGATGAGCGCCAGCCCCTTGTAGCGGGCCTTGAAGGCGCCGTTCTCCAGAAAGTCGGTCAGGATCTGCACCAGGTTGTCCTTGCTGTAGGTAAAGTCGTTGCCGACGACGGCGCGGTACAGTTCCTTGAAGATCGTGCGCGCTTCCTGGCGATAGTCGGCCAGGTCGGCCTTCAGCCCCTCCAGCGACCATTCGGGATACACCCGGCGCAGCTCGTCCTGGAAGGCGCGGAAGACGGCGCTCGTCGCCGCGCCGGCCTGCGCCTGCGCCTCCCAGCGTTCGACCTGGCGCACCGCCTCGTGGTACTCGGTGTCGAGCCAGACCTCGGCGATGCCCTCCCGTTCGCAGGCCCGTCCAACGGCGCGCAGCACCATGCTGTCGAAGTCGTCGCCCACGCCGTACTCGCCCAGCGCGATCAGGTAGCGGCCCTCGCCGCGCAGGTTGCGCATCTTTTCTGCCCCGGTCGCGTCCCGCCGCGTCCAGTTCTCGAAGAAGGCGACCATCTCCCGATCGTCCGGCTTGAGCGAGAGGTAGTTGGCCAGCATCAGGCACAGGTGCGATTTGCCGGTGCCATAACTGCCGGTGAGGAGGTAGACGCGGCCGTCCTTGGGGTAGAGCGCGCGCGTAATCTGCTCGAACGCCTGCCGGTGGGAGGCGATCGGCATATATTGCTCCATGCGCGCCCGGTTCTCCGTCGGATCGTTGAACGTCTGCACCAGGTTCACGTAGCGGGCGTAGCCGGACTTGATGTCAACGAGTTCTTTGATTTTGGGCATGGCACTTCTCCGTGGCAAATCGGCAAATCAGCAAATCAGCAAATCGCAAATCAGCAAGTCGGCAAATCGGCAAATCTCCAACCTCTAACTTCCAACCTCCAATCTCCATTCTCCATTCTCCATTCTCTACTCGCACATCAGAGCGCGTAAAACGCATCTATCGGCAGGATGCGGGGTTGGCCCCGCGTGTTGGTCAACGTGCGCCGGATGATCAGCGGGTCGGTCTGGATGAGAAAGGCGAAGGTCTTGTCGGTGACGGTGGGCGACTGGAGGCGGCGCTCCACCATGGCCACGAACTCCCGCTTGTGACTGGCCGTCCAGGTGTTGAGCAGGAAATCCGGGTTGTCCACGACGACGAGCGAGGCGGGCACGTCCAACGCCAGGAGCATGTGCTCCAGGTCGCGCGGGCGGTAGCGATCCATGCGGGCGCACAGGTCAGGCTCGGCGACGAAACGCGCCTGCAGGTCCAGGACGTGCGCGCCCAGCACCTCGTGCATGCGTCGCGCCAGGCGGGTCTTGCCGCTCATGGCCGCGCCGTGGACGATGAAGGCCCGGTAGCGCTCGGTGGCCTGCGTAGCGACATAGTCGGGCAGGCTGAGAAGGGTCACGTTATTTGCTCCTTGGCCGAGGAGGCGTGATGCGTAATTCGTAACTCGTAATTCGTGTTGCGTGTTGCGTGTTGCGTGAATTTATGGTTTGCTTTCGTAGTAAGATTGCATGGCGGCCAGCCAGGTCTGGTCTGGGCGGAAGCGCACCTGGTCGAGGTTGGCCCTGGCTTCGATGGTCAGTTGGTTGGCCTCGTGCAGTTCATTCAACAGTTTCCGCACCTGCGCTTCGCCCAGGTGCAGGAGCCGGCCCGGGCTGTGGTCGGCGGCGCACATCGCCGGCACCTCCAGCCCCGACGCGCCGGGCTGGAAGCGGTCGCGATATAGAAGCAGGATGGCTAAGAATGCACCTGGCGGCAGCGGGGCGGGTGAGTCGGTCAGGCTGTAAGCGCCGTCGCCGGTCTCGCGGAGGTAGCGGAGGTGACGAAAGGACTGGCCGGTGTAGGCGTTGAAGAAGGCGCGCAGTTCCTCCAGGAGTTTCTTGTTGGCGCTGCGCGCCGTGAAGCCGGTCAGGAAGGGTTGGAACGTGTCGCGCGCCTCCGGCGCGGTCACCGACCGGCCGGCGGGCAGGACGCAGTTGGTCACGTGATTCCAGACCAGCGCAGTCGTGTCCGACGCCAGGTGATAGTGGCACAGCCACAGGCTGCCCGGGTCGTCCAGGAAGGGGTCGTGCTCGACCACCAACGCGCCCAGGCCGGTCAGCCGGTAAGTGACCGGCCGGAGCAGGCCCATGCGGGCCATAATACTTCCCAGGCTTTTCACCTGCCGCAGGGCCAGGCCAGTGCCTGTCGCCAGTTCAGCCAGACTGAAACGCGCAGTTTCAGGGTGTTGCTGCACAGTGCGCAGCAGGCGCGTCATCTGGTCGAAATGCAGGTAGTAGCCATTGGTGAGTTGGAGTTTGCCTCGCCTGGCATCTTGCAGGTTGTGCGCGCACTCAGAGAGCATATCGTCCGCTCCCAATAGCATCCATCAGATCAGGCCAAAGTAGAACGCATTCTCGCACGGGTCAACGGCAAAGCGGATGCGGTTCAGGAAACCGTTCAGACCGATAAAGTTGGGATAGGGCCACACACTGTCTGGGGACAGTGTGGGCACGAACACCGTGGCTTCAATCTCGCAATCTTCTCCCTCTTGCTCAGCCCGCAGGCCGATCTTCATTCTAAGCAACTTGCCCTCGTAGGAAATTCCCCTGATCGTCAAACGTTCATCAAGTGCGTAGGAGGTACGAGGTGTTATGCCAAGTCGCTCAACTATCTCGGGGGCCAGAATACACCACGGTGCACCCGTGTCTACAATGGCCCGCACTGTCAGGTACCTCTCCACGGTAACTGTCAACACGATCCGGGTGGATTGCTCCTGGTTGGAATAACGATCCTCGTAACAGGTCACACCGGACGCAAAGTTGCCGGAAATGAAAAGTTGCGCGAATCGAGTCATCACAGGATCCTGGTGACAAGTGTGCTGACGGCATCCTCACCCTCACCGATGACCGTTTTCAGCTCTTCCAGCGATTCCGCTGCTCCCAGCAAGTGTCCCTCGCGCACAGCCACCCATTGCCCCTGATACTGGCTTGCGTGTTCGCGCAGCCAGTTCCTCGAAGCGCTCAACCCCCTGGCGCGCGGCAGGCGCACAACGCGCACGACGGGAGGGGCCAGCACCCGGGCGGCACGTTGGACCCGCTCGTGGTCTGGGAACAAGCGCCCGCCCAGTTGGGCCAGATCGATCGCCAGCGTCGCCATCTCCAGGCTCAGGGCCAGGTCAATGGTTGCGGTAAGTTCATCTGGCCGGCGGGTAGACCAATCTATGGCTCTGGCCAGCGCCGCAAATGTCCGGTGGCCACCCGCGCGTGCACTCTCCTCCAGGAACACGATCGGCGTGTTCGTGGCGGCGATGTTCGTCTGGTGGCCATCTTCTGTCAAAGTGTGCTTCCACCGCGTGGAGGTGGCTGCACTCAAGTCCCCGACCTGGGTGAACGTCCTGGGGCCTTCTGCGCTCCTGGGCCAGACAACTACGACGCGGCTCGACGTGCCAGGCCAGAGGTCAGGCAGCGGTGTCCTGCCACGGCCGGTGCTGTCCTCAGGCATGACGTCCGGGCGCGTTTCTGCATCCAGAAGTTGTGTTATGGTATCGGCAGCAGGCAGCGTGTTCATAATCAAGCCTCGCTTCCGATCATTAACTCGGGTTGGAAGACGTCCAACTTGTCGTCGGCGATGCACCATCTGAAGGCACTATAGATGGTCTGGTGGTAACGGTCGCAGCGGGCGAGGAGGCTGTCCAGGTTCATGTTGCCTTCGGTGTAGAGATCGAAATCCAGCATGAACCTGGGCTCAGGTGGCGTTCCTTCGTGAAACAGCCCATAGCGGAACACGAACCGGTCCTCATCGGTGGTGGCCTGTATCCGTTGCATCGCTAACTCGGGCGATAGAATGGCGTCTGACTTGAGCATCACCGTCAGTTCGTCTCGCAGCAGCTCCAGCACCCCGCCGAATTCACCGGAAGGGCTGAAGGTGTGATCCAGTACGTTGATGTAACGCAATCCGATGCGAGTGGCGTAGGGGGTGGCGTACACGTCCTGCGCTGCATTGGCAGCGTAGGCGAGGTGGTCGGCAAAGTCTGCCCAGTGCCGGTAGGACGTGGTGCTCAGGGCATAGAAATCGGGAGCCAGGCTCACGGTGCACGTTCTGTCCGGGTTGTGAAAACGGTACACGGGCGGCGAAAAGCCAGCCCGTTCACCCGGTTTCAACTGCTCCATCTCGATGACTACGCCACGCTCGGTTTCCAGCATGGGGAAGCGTGCCCGGATGCGCTCCTGAAGTGCTGCCGGTTCCTCGTGAGCGATGCGCAATAGGATGGGAAACCTGACCTGGCAGATCACCTCGCGCAGCGGTGCATTTGCCAGGTGAACGTCCTCGACGATCGGAAAGTTTAGTGGCATGGCGTCCTCCGTAATGGTTCGGGCCTTGCCGGTATTATCCTGCAATAGATGAGATTGGTCAAATCGCTGCCCGGCCAACGGGTATGTTAACTCTAAAATACGTTAACCAATGCATGTAGAAGTTAACATACGTCGCGGGCCAGCAGCCGGCTCAGCAGTTCGGCGTCCATCTACGCCCGTCCTTCCACAATGGCGATCTCTTCCTCGGTCAGCCCGTAGAGTTTGTACACGATCTGGTCAATCAGGTCGTCGGTGAGGCGGATCTTGCGCCGCACCTCGGCCAGTTCGGCCTCCAGCACAGCCAGCGGGGCCAGGTCTACCGGCACGAACCTGGGCACCAGCGTGGCCTTGAGTTTCTCCAGCGTGGTGCGGGTGGAGCCGCCGGGGAACCTGCCCGCGCCTGTGAAGCCATCCAGGTGGGCGAAAGCATAGTGGTAGAAGCGACCCGTGGCCTCGTCCAGGGGCAGGTGGGCGACGGGAAGCCACCGGCGGATAAAGTTGCCGTCCCGGTCGCGCTGGTGGACACGCCAGCCCGAGTCCGGGTTGCGCAGTTTGGCCCGCACTTCCAGCAGCCAGCGACCAGGGCGACCGCCAGAGTCCGCCCCTACTTCCTGGCTGAGCCGCAACCCCTCGATATCGTGGCGGACGACCGACAGGTCACTAACAACCTCGCCGGTACCCAATGGGCCACCCAGGACCCTGTCCAGCGGCAGGCAGGGGGTATCCGGCGGTACGAAGCGGAACAGGTCCGCCTCGCGCTCCAGGCGCTGGCGCGCTTTGTGGAGGTCAATCATCTGCTGGGCGAGGAAAACCAGAAAATCATGCCAAGCAGGATCATTACTAACCGTGCCAAGATCCAGGCTGGAGCCGGATGAACTACCGCATAAAAGTACTGTGGAGTAGGATTGTTTCAGTTTCTCAGTTGCTAGATTGACCTGTTCTTCATCAGAGCCAGGTCGCGAAATGGGGCAGATCGGCAATGAAGAAACCTTAAACACATTTACTTCAATCAGCTTCCCGTAGGTCTGAACAAACCAGAAGTTCAAGAGCGTCGAGTTAAATAGAGCTAGTACATACCTCAGATCATAACCTGATACATCGTTCCTCAAAATGATATTGTTCAGAGCGCTCTTGTTAAAGTACCCGCCGTCGTCAAAAGCTCCAACAAGCTGAACAGGGAGAGTTTTCCGGAGTCGATGGAAAAGAATTTTTGGGTTGACAAAAAAGGCCCTTTCACGGGGCCGGCACAACCACTCACCCCATCTGAGATAGAGACCTCGCCAAGATAACGAGTAACGGTCAACACACTCGGCCATGTCTAGGAATGGAACCCATTCCTCACATTTTCTCGGTTCACCGACAAAGGGATTGCCCTTGCCCTGAGCCTTGGTTTGATAAACGATAATGCCTTGTGATACTCTACAAATGTCCTCCAGTGGTATTCCTCTAGAACCTATCTTGTCTACTAAGCCTGCGATCTCATTACTTTGAGAGATAGTGAGGATAGATTGCTCATTTGCCTTCCAATGAACCTGGGAAACCCTATGGCTTCTTGACACAGAGCGGTCTTGATGCAGCTTGAGAATCTGCACGTCGCCCATGGGCTCAGATTGTTTTCTCAACACGGGGACCACTGTTGCAATGGTAGCGTCTGGAAAAACGTCGACCTCTGAGCAATCCAGGATTGATTCGATCTGAGTGTGGGACAGGAATAGCTCCCGCAGTTTCAGCCCGTAGTGACTAGCCAGCCATACATTTGGGACTATCAGGGATAATCGTCCTCCACTATTCAGAGTAGACAACGCCTTCTCGAAAAAGAACATATAGGTGTCCACACGCCCTTGTCCAAATCGAGAACAATCCCAGAAGAACCTGCGGTGAGATTTAGAGAGTTGAGCTCCGTAAGGTGGATTCCCCACAATGACATCGAAACCTGCCTCAGCAGCGTCAGAGTGAGTCCCTAGGAAAACCGTTGGAAACTCCAAGGGCCAGTGAAAGAAGTGATTCTCATAACCTATCCTTTCTGCTTGCCTCCGGGCAGTCTCATACGCAGGTATATTTGCTATGGTCCCGTTGAGTATGTACCTTGATATTAGTGCAAGCTCTTTGTCATCTATATCTACGCCGAAATAGCGCGCCACCCACAAGTCAGCTAACTGCCGATACAATTCCATCTCCGCCCGCACTCTTGCATAGCCGGCTACCTGGGTCTTTATATCCTCTAGGGTCTCAGCTACGCATGCCGTGATTTGGCTCAGAAGATCAGTCGCTACCGTCACGTGCTGGCGGAAGGCCGGGTCGTCCAGCATCGAGAGTTGCCCCGCGGCGCGCTGCTTCTCCTCGCGCTTCGAGGGAGCCGGTGCCGGCCCCGCCAGCACCGCCGCCAGGTCCGCCAGCCGCGCACCGACCAGGCTGTTCCCCTGCCGCAGGTGGTGGTCCAGGAACGAAAGCGGCCTGTCCTGCGCCACGCTGGCCAGCCACAGGCTCAACTTGGCCAGTTCCACCGCCATGCGGCTCAGGTCCACCCCGTACAGGCAGCGCTCGACCACTTGCCGCCGCCAGGTCAGCGGGTCGGTGTCAACGTGGAGGCCGCCGGACTGTGGTCCGGCGGGAGCGGTGGGGGGAGCGGGCCACGGGGTCAGGTGCAGCGTCTCGACGATGAAATTCGCCATCTGGTGCGCAGCGTTGACCAGGAAATGGCCGCTGCCCATCGCCGGGTCACACACGCGAAAGGTGAGCACCTCCTCCTCGACGAAGCGCAGCAGTTCCTCGTCCAAGACTTCCAAAGTCTCAGGCGAACCGCAGGTTCGCACGACTTCGGAAGTCTCTTTCAGTTTCGCCTCCAGCGGCGCACGCCGCTCCTCCAGCCCCCGCACGACCGTCTGGCGCACGATGTAGTCCACGATGTACTCTGGCGTGTAGTACGTGCCGGTGGCGTGCCGTTCGCCAGGGCTTTGGGAAAAATAGACCTGGCCCGGTGTGATTTCGGCGTCCGTCTTGCGGGGCGCGCCCTCCTGCCCCGCGCGCAGGAAGCGCACGTTGCCTTTGCCGTCCCGCCGCGCCCACAACGTCTCCTCGGCGATCTGCAACTTGTACTCGATCATGCCTTCGTACAGGCTGCCCAGGTGGCGCACGGAGAGGTCACGGTAGTCAAGCGGCTGGTATCCGTCAGGGGCCGCGCTGTCGGGCCGGTAGGCCAGGTCGAACAGCGCCTCGGCCAGGTGCATGTCGGCGATGCTGCCGCGCTGTAAGTAGGGCTTGTCGGCGTCGTCGAACAGGCCGCCGTTGTAGGCCGGGATACCGAGCGCCGGGTCGCTCTCGTAGATGGCGGTACATAGCCGCTTCAGACATTCCCACAGCGTCGTCGCCTGTGGGTTGGGCATCCCGTGCAACTTGTAGGCGCGGGCGGTCTTGACCAGTTCGCTCAGGCTCACGGCCCGGTAGGCCGGATTGTCCATCGGCAGGAGCGTCCGCGCCTCGGCGTAGAGGATGAAGAGCATGCGATATAGAAGGGTCGTGGCGTCCTGGTAGATGGCGTCCCGTTCGGCCTCGCTATAGCGGGCGCGCCCGTCGGCGCGCACCAGGCCCAGGCAGAGTTGGGCCAGGATGCCCTCGTTGTGGCTGACGCGCGCCTTGAGGTGGTCTTCGGCGGCCTGGGTGGCTCGCTCTGAGGCGGCCAGTAGTTGGTCGAGTCCAGCCCTCACCCCCGGCCCCTCTCCCAATGCTGGTAGAGGGGAGGTAGCCCTCACCCCCGGCCCCTCTCCCAAGGCTGGGAGAGGGGAGGATGCAAAGGCGTGGCGGTGGAAGCAGGCGTAGAAGAGGCGCAAGGAGATGGGGTCGTTGCTGCGGGCCAGTTCGTCCACGTTCACTTCGAGGTAGTGCTCGTAGCGGTGCAACGACTCGGCGTCCAGCAGTCGCCAGTGGGTGCCGTCGGTCAGCATGCCCCAGCGCAAGCGACGGGCGCGCAGCGCCAGCACCGCCTGGGCCAGCGGGTGGCGGCCCTTGAGCGTGTCGTCCAGGCCGCGTGGTGAGCCTGTCGAACCGTCCTGGCCGGGCGGGACGACGTAACACAAGCCCACCGGTGTTTCGTCAGCGCGGTGGGCGTAGAGCAGGTGGATATAGGGGGCGTCATGGGCCGGCGCGTGGCAAAAGTCCAGAAAGTCGAGTACTGGGCCGACCCACGAGTCCATCAACGAGCGGAGCGTCGAGCCATCGCGGGAGGGCAACCAGTCGCGCAGCCCCTGGGCGATGGGTGCGGCAGCCTCGTCGTTGGCAGGATCGTTCTGTAGTTGGGCCAGAAAGGCGTGTGAAAAGAGCTGGTGGTTCGTGACGGCACTCATTCAACGTACCTGTGACCTGCTATCGCGGAGAGCCTTCTGTTTTCAACCACACACGTACCGGCTCTTGATTCCTGGTGGGCGTTGAGGTTGCATGGGGGTCGTCAGGACAATGCGCCCACCCTGGCCGTTGCCTCAGGCTTCAGAAACGCGGTGAGGCTTCCATAGGGGGATTGTAGCACAAAACGCCAGTCCTGGCAAATTGACATGCAACCGGTGGGGGCGATCACGGAGGCAGGCCACGACAAGGTGACGTGCTCCCGGCACCTCAAGCCGGCCACGGAGGAGTTCGTGAAAGCCAACTATGGCTTCGACGGCTACGGCTGCGGCCTGTGCCAGACGGGGGTGCCTTGCGAGTCCAGGATTCCTACGCTGCGGGACATATAGAGGCTGGGCAGGGCATGCTTTTTTCGGTGATGAGGCGAGTATTGGTAGCTCTCCAGCGATACTCCGCCTGCTGGCGCAGTTGACGGGCGAACGTCAGACTGTCGCCGATGTCCTCCCTGTCGGCCCACATTCCTGTCAGGTCTGACTGCAATAGGTCACGGGCAGTCATCTTGCGTGGGCGTGCCCTTTCATGTTCCGACGTCGCAAGATGTTTCAAGTAGCCGATAAAGTCCAGCATCTCGAGCCAACGACCTGGCTCAAGGTCACGCAACTCCTCAATAATTTGTCTCTGGGTCACTCTTTCCGCAGTCATCCTGTCACTCCTCACTGCACATGTCCTCGTGCTGTCCCTCAGTATAGCATATTCTCTCTTGAAACACAAAACTGCCTACCGTCGGGGTCCTGTTGGCACTTGGGGGGATTGGCAATATGTGGTAAGATTATGATTGTTGGGCGCTGGCTGCGGATCGCCAGATCCGCAGCCAGCAGTCGAATCTACAGGCAGCAACTGGAGTTGGAGGACGAGTTGGGAGCCCGTATCCTCGTGGCCCCGGCCTCAACCGGCAAGACCGCCTACGTGCTGAACCTGGCGCGCGACCTGGCCCGCGATTTGCGGTCGGTCCCGCGCGTGGTCGTGCCGGCCCCCTTGCAGGCGCGCGCCTTCCGCCGTCGCCTGGCCCAGGCCGGCGGCGCCATCGGCGTGCGGGTGCTCACCTTTGACCAATTATACGCCGAGGTCTTGAGCGCCGCCGGCGAGGTCTACACCGAACTGAGCGACCCCGTCCGCTACCGGCTCGTGCGGGCGGTGGTGGACGAACTGCCGCTGGCCCATTACGCTCCGCTGGTGGACCGCCCCGGCTTCGTCCGGGTCCTGGAAGGGTTGATCGGCGAACTGAAGGCGGTGCGTGCCTGGCCCGACCTGTTCGCCCAGGCGGTGGCCGCCCTGGGCGACGAACCCCGCCTGCGCGAACTGGCGCTGGTCTACAGCGCGTACCAGGACCACCTGCGCGCGCAAGGGTGGGCCGACCGGGCCGGCCTGGGCTGGCTGGCGGTGGAGGCGCTGGAGGAGCGCGCCACGTCTGTTGCTGCCGATTGGCCACTCCTGGCCGTGGACGGCTTTGACAATTTCACGCCGGTGCAGTTGGCGCTGCTGGAGGTTCTGGCCTCGCGCGTGGGTAGCCTGATCGTCACGCTGACCGGCACTGAGGACGGCTGCGGGCGGGCGCTGGCCCACCGCCGCTTCGACCGCACGCGCCAACAACTGGAGGAGAGGCTGGGTGTGCGGGCGGAGCCGCTGCCCGAGCAGCGCTCCTGCCAGGCCGCGCCGCTGGCCCACCTGGAGGCCGCGCTATTCTGCGGTGAGCAGGTGGAACGGGTCGCGGCCGCCGGGGCCGTCGAACTGGCGGCGGCCCCCGACCGGGCGGCGGAAGTGCGCGCCGCGCTGCGCTGGCTCAAGGCCCGCCTGGTCCAGGACTGTATGCGCCCCGCCGAGGTCGCCCTGCTGGCCCGCGACGTGGCCCCCTACCGCCCCTTTCTCTTGCAGACCGCCGCCGAGTTCGGGCTGCCGGTGCGGTTGGTGGATGGGCTGCCGCTGCGCACCAACCCGGCCGTGGCGGCGCTCCTGGACCTCCTGCGGTTGATGCTCCCCCGTGCCTCGGATGTACTCATCCGCGACGACCCCGGGCCGGCCCTCCCGCGCCGCCTGGTGATCGAGGCCTGGCGCTCGCCCTACTTCGACTGGTCGGCGTTGCCCGCGGATGGTGCGGCGGGTACGCCGGGCGCGGAACCCATCGGCATTGCACCCCAGGACGCCGAGGCGCTCGACGCAGCCGCCCGCTGGGGGGGCGTCATCGGCGGGCTGGCTCAGTGGGAGGAGGCCCTGGCCAGCCTGGCCGCCCGCTCCAGGGAAGCGGCGGACGAGGCCCCGGCGGGCCCAGGACCAGGCGAGGCCTCGGCCGGCCAGAGGCCAGCCACGGGCTCGTCCGGCCAGGGGCTGGACGAGGAACGGGGGCTGCCCGCCGGTGTGCCGGCCGGCCCTGCGGCCCGGGTGCTGTGGGGCAAGTTCCAGCGCTTCGTGCAGCGGCTCACGCCGCCCCCGGGGCAGCATCCCTACCGGGAGTTCGTGGGCTGGCTGGAGGCCCTGATCGGCTCAGACCCCGCCCTCGAATCCGAGCGGGGTACCGCTTCCCAGGAACCGGCGGCCTTGCGGGTCGTCGCCCGGGCCTGGGAAGGGGACGCAGCGGCGGCGGAGCGGGACGTGGCCGCGCTCCAGGCCCTCAAGGACGTCCTGCGTGGGCTGGTGTGGGCCGAGGAGGCGCTGGCTACGCCCGCCGTGGGCTTTCCCCGCTTCTTCGATGAACTGGCCGGGGCCGTGGAGGCGACCTCCTACCGGTTGCCGGTCCACCCCGAGCGGGAGGAGGTCCTCGTCGCCGACGTGGTCCAGGCGCGCGGCCTGCCCTTCCGGGCGGTGGCCGTGCTGGGGCTGGCCGAAGGGGAATTCCCGGCCACGCTGGACGAAGACCCTTTCCTGCGCGACGCCGACCGCCGGGAGTTGCGCGAGCGGTTCGGCCTGCCCCTCGAGCCCTCCACCGAGAGCGCCGAGACGGAGTTCTTTTACGAGGCGGTCACGCGCCCCCGCGCACGGCTGCTCCTCACCCGTCCCCGCCTGGCCGACAACGGCGCGGAGTGGCAGGCCTCCCCCTTCTGGGAGGAGGTGCGCCGCCTCGTGGACGTGGAGCCGGAGACCTTGACCAGCGAGAGCGTCCCCGCGCCCGCCCTGGCCGGTTCGTGGCCGGAGTTGATGGAGAGCCTGGCGACTTACCCCTGCTACGGCGACGTCCTGGCGTGGGTGGGCCAGGTGGATGCGCCCCGGCTGGCGGCGTTGGAGGCGGCCGCCCGCCTCTTCAGACTGCGCGGAGAGGGTGCGCAGGGTTCCCCCTACGATGGCGACCTGAGCGGCCTGGCCGAACCGCTCTCCCAGCGTTTCGGTCCCGCGCACGCCTGGAGCACCAGCCGCCTTGAAGCCTACCGCGCCTGCCCGTTCTTTTTCTTCGTCGGCAACGTCCTGGGCCTGGAGCCGCGCCAGGAGCCGGCCGAGGGGCTGGGCGTGCGGCAGTTGGGCAACGTCTACCACCGCATCTTCGAACGGCTCTACCCGGCGGTCGAGGACCCGGCCGACCTGGCGCAACTGTTGGCGGCCCTGCCGGCGGTGGCGGGGGCGGTACTGGACGAGGCTCCGCAGCAGGAAGGGTTCCGGGCGACCGCCTGGTGGCGGGAGACCCGCGCCGAGATCGAGCAAAACGTGCGCCGTTCGCTGGAGGCGTTGGCTGAAACGCAGGGAGAGTTCGTGCCCTACCGGTACGAGGCCATCTTTGGCCTGCGCGGCCAGCCCTCGCTGGTGGTGTGCGATGGAGAAGACCATTTTCGCCTGCGCGGGCTGATTGACCGGGTGGACCGCTCGCCTGCTGGCCGCCTGCGCATCGTGGACTACAAGACCGCCGGGCCGGCGGCCTTTACCAAACGGGCAGTCGCGGAAGGCAAAAAGTTGCAGGTGCCGCTCTACGCGCTGGCGGCCCGCCAGGCGCTGGAACTGGGGGAGCCGGTCGAAGGGTTCTACTGGCACGTCCAGCAGGCGAGCGTGAGCAGTTTCACGCTGGACGGCTTCGACGGCGGGCCGGAGGAGGCGATGCGCGTCGCAGTGGAGCACGCCTGGGAGGTGGTGCGCGCTGCCCGCGGCGGCACCTTTGTTCCACGTCCCCCCGATGGGGGTTGTCCACCCTATTGCCCGGCGGTGGCCTTTTGTTGGCAGCGCAGGCCGGGTTTCGGAGGGTAGCCGGGGATGGCGCGTGAGGTGGAGATAGCGGGGCAGGCTTTCTAGCCTGCCGGAGGCGTGATGGTACCACCAGAACTGTACCAGGCCGGGGCCGCCATTGTGGCCCAAATGTGTCCCAGTCCCGAGCAGCGGCCGGCGATCCTGGCGCGCGGGTGCGACGTCGCGGTCACCGCCGGGGCCGGCACCGGCAAGACGCTCACCCTGGTCGCCCGCTACCTGTCGCTGCTGGCCGAGGGGTTGCCCCTGCGCTCCATCGTCGCCATCACTTTCACCCGCAAGGCGGCGCGCCAGATGCGCAACCGGGTACGCGAGGAGGTGCGCCGGTACCTGGTGCGGAGCGACCTCCCACCGGAGGAACGCGCCCGCTGGCAGGACCTCTACACCGCACTGGACGCCGCGCGCATCGGTACCATCCACAGCCTGTGCACCGAGATCCTGCGCGCCCACCCGGCCGAGGCGGGCGTGGACCCGCGCTTCGAGGTGTTGGACGAAGGGCAGACCAACATCCTGCGCGGCCGGGCGGTGGACGAAGCGCTGGCCTGGGCGGCGGACGACGAGCAGGCGGTGGCGTTGTTCGCCCTGTTGGGCGAGCGCGGCCTGCGGGGGGTGCTCGAGGCGCTGCTCCGGCAGCGCCTGGACGCTCAAGAGGCCCTGGCCGGTCTCCCCGCTGACCTGCTGGCCCACTGGCAGCAGGTGCTCGCCGAGCGGCAGCAACAAGCGCTCGATTCCCTCCTGGCCGGCCCCGGGTGGGCAGAGGCGTGTGCCATCCTGCAAGGCAGCGCGGCGACGGAACCGGACGACCGGATGGAGGTCCAGCGCCGGGCCGCCCTGGCGGCGATCCAGGGAGCGGCAGGTTCCCTGGCCGGCCGGCTGGCGTCCCTGGCGCGCCTGGACGGGATCAACCTGAGTGGCGGGCGGAAGGGGGCCTGGCCGGGGGGCGAGGCCGAGTTGGGGGCGGTCAAGGAGGCGCTGCGGACCCTGCGGGCACTCTGGCAGGCCCAGTCCGAGGTATTGGGGCTGAGCCTGAGCCAATCGGACCGGGATCTGGCGGAAGCGCTGCCGGCGCTGCGCGCCACCTGGGCCCTGGCCTGCCAGCGCTACGATGGCTTCAAGCGGGAGCGCAACGCGCTCGACTTTGACGACCTGGAGCAGGGTGCGCTGGCCCTGGTGCGAGAAGACGGCGCGGTGCGGGCACGCTGGCAGCGGGACGTGCGCGCCATCCTGGTGGACGAGTTCCAGGACACCAACGGCCGCCAGCGCGACCTGGTGGCGCTTCTGAACGGGCCTGCCCTGAGGCTGCCGAATGGGGGCGCGGGCAAGTTGTTCATCGTCGGCGATGCCAAGCAGTCCATCTACCGCTTCCGGGGGGCGGACGTGACCGTGTTCCGCGCCGAGCGGGAGCGCATCGGGCGGGAAGGGGCCGCCTTTCCATTGGACACTTCCTACCGTGCTCACCGGGACCTGGTTCAGGGTCTCAACGACCTGCTGCGGCCGGTGCTGGGGGAGACCGGGGACCCGCAGCAGCCCTGGGTAGAGCCTTTCGCCCGGCTGCTCCATCACCGGGAGGAGCCGGGGCCGGGCTTTGCGCCGCCTTACGTCGAGTTGCACCTGACGGTGGGGAGCAAGGCGGAAGGGGCGCTCGAGCGGGCCGCCGATGCGGTGGCGGGGCGCATCCTGCAGTTGGTGGGGGGAGGTGTGCAACTGGTGGAGGATGGCCAGGCCCGCCCCCTGGGCTACGGTGACGTGGCCATCCTGTGCCGCGCCTCGACCTCGTTCGGCCCCTACGAGGACGGACTGGAGCGGGCCGGGGTGCCCTTCCTGACCGTGGCCGGGCGCGGGTTCTACGGCCGCCCCGAGATTCGCGACCTGCTCAATTCCTTGCAGGCGCTGGCCGACCCGACGGACGACCTGGCCCTGGCGGGTACCTTGCGCTCGCCCGCCTTCGCCCTCTCGGATGCGGCGCTGTACGGGTTGTGCCTGGAGCGCGACCGGGGCGAGGAGGGAGGCTCGTTGTGGGCGGTGCTGCAGCGAGCGGGGGCGGGACTGGACGGTGAGGATGGCCAACGCGCGGCACGGGCGGTGCGCCTGATCGCCGACCTGCACGGCCGGGTGGGGCGTTCTCCCGTGGCCGACGTGCTCAAGGCGCTGCTGGATGCTACCGGCTACCGGGCGGCGCTGGTCCAGGCCGGGCAGCCGCGCGGCGCGCGCAACGTGGCCAAACTGCTGGCCGACGCTCACGCCAGCGGGATTGTGGGGGTGGGGGAGTTCCTGGAATACGTGAGCGGCCTGCGCGATAGCGGCACGCGGGAGGGAGAGGCGCGCGCCACCGCCGAGGGGGCGGTGCAGGTCATGAGTGTCCACGCCGCCAAGGGATTAGAGTTTCCCGTGGTCGTCATTGGCGATGCCACCTACGGCGGGCGGGGGGGCAGCGGCGTGTTGGTCACCCCCGGGCTGGGGGTCCTGCTGCCGCTGAAGGGAGAGGACGACGCGCTGCCCGCCATCTACCGGCTGGGCAAGCAGCGCGACGGCGACCAGGAGGCGGCCGAAGCGGACCGGCTGCTGTACGTGGCGGCCACCCGCGCCCGCGAGAAACTGATCGTGAGCGGGTGCGTCAGCCTGAAGCAGGGTTGCATCTCCGGCAAGCCGGGCGGCTGGCTGGGGAGGGTCGCCGGGCCGCTGGGGCTGGCGGGGCGAAGCATTGACTATGACGAAGAGGGCACGGGTTCCCTATGCCTGGAGTTGCCGGTGGGCGGGACGGCGGTCTCTTGCACCTTCTACGAGCCGGGGTACGACTGGGCCTGCCCTGAGCGAAGCCGCAGGGCCTCCCGCGCTCGCCGGGCGGAGGCAGAGGCCGGGCCGGTGGTTCTGCCGCCGCCCCTGCTGGAGCCCGTTCCCGCCGGGGTGGAGCCGGTGGATGCGCGGGTGGCGGAGCAGGAGCGCATCCCGCCGCAGCGGGTCTGGCGGGTGGTGCCGGCGGCCAAGCAGCCCAGCGCCCCGGCCTGGGTGGTCGGTTCCGTCGTGCACGAGGCGCTGGCGGCCTGGCGCTTTCCCGGCGATGTTCCTGCCAAGTGGTCGAGTCTTACCCTCACCCTGCCCTCTCCCTGGGAGGGAGAGGGTAAGGCCCTGGCCGGTCCGGGGGACGGCTTCCGGCGCTGGGCCGAGGCGCGTGCCCGAGGGTACGGCATCACCGATCCGCGGGAGTTGGCCGACGCCGTCCGTGAGAGCCGCCGGCTGCTGCGGGGCTTCCAGGCCCACCCGCTGTACGGCGAGATGGACGGGGCAGAGCGACGGCTGCACGAGGTGCCCTATAGCCTGGAAGTAGATGGGCGGGTCGAAAGCGGGATCATAGACGTCCTGTATCTGCGGGAGGGTGCCTGGACCATCGTCGAGTTCAAGACGGACCGGGTGAAGGACCAGGCTGACCTGGAGCGGGTGCTGGCGAAGGAGAAGTACGAACTCCAGGCCCGGCGCTACGTGGCAGCGGTGGAGTGCTTGCTGGGGCAGCGGCCACGGTCCATCCTGTGCATGCTCAACTATGCTGGAGGGGTGCGTCTGTACCCGGTGGAATGAGCGCCAGAAACCTGGTTTTTCCAAAACCAGGTTTCTGAGATTCTCAGTTTTCGCGGCGTCCATAGAACACGTCAGGTTCTATGTCCAACTGGCGCAGGATCGCCCGTAGCGTACCGGGAGGGAGGTCGCGGCTGGCCAGCATGGCCTCCAGCAGCGCACGTGCCACGCCGGGAGCCAGTGCCAGCACCTCGTCCAGGGTATCGGCCAGGACCAGGAAGCCATCCAGCGCCGGACTGGTGGCCTGATAGGAACCGTTGACCCGTTCGATCACCACGGGCAACCGGTAGCCTGCAATCTCCACAGTCGTCTGTGTGTCCATCAAGTGGCGATTGTAGCGCGAACAGTAGAGGATGTCAACAGAAAACAGAAACCGGGTTTTTGCCAAAAACCCGGTTTCTGAGTCTAGTTCACCGCATAGAGATAGCCATCCGCGCTGCCAAAGTAGACTACCCCATCTGCCACAACTGGCGAGGAATAGACCGGGCCGCCGGCCTTGAACTGCCACACTTCCTGGCCGGTCCGGGCGTCTATGGCGTAGACCTTTCTGCTCCCGCTACCCACGTAGAGTATGCCGTCCACGTACGCGGGTGAGGACCACACCCAGCCGCCCGTGCTGAACTTCCACATCTCCTGCCCGCTGTCCATGTCCACCGCGTGCAGGCAATGCCCGTCCGAAGTCCCGACGTAAACCATGCCGTTGGCCAGCGCGGGGCCGCCCGTTACCCACGACGCCCCCGCCAAATTGATGCGCCACTTCTCCTGGCCCGTCTGGCCGTCCAGGGCGTAGAGGTAGGTGTCCTTACTCGCCACGTAGACCGTCCCGTCGTCGCCAATGGCCGGAGCATAGTTGGCCGTCGCCCCGGTTGTGAAGGTCCACTTTTGCTGGCCGGTTCGCACGTCTAGCGCATACACATTGCCCCGCAGAGAGCCTCCGAAGTAGATTGTGTTTCCTGAGATGGCGGGGGGCGCATTCACAAATTCCACCCTCTCCGGCGCAAAGGCCCATTTCTCCTGGCCGGTCCGGGCATCCAGCGCGCGCAGGCACTGGCGATTCAGGCTCCCGACGTACACCACGCCGTCTACCACGGCCGGAGAAGAGGCATAATCGTCGTACGGCCCGCGTTCCTCCATCGGCGGCATCACCTGCACCTTCCACACTTCCTGGCCGGTCCTGGCATCCACGGCGTAGAGATAGCCGTCAAAACCCTCAAAATAGACCACGCCGTCCGCAACTGCGGCGGAGGAGCGCACGTCGCCTTCTGTCGCAAACCGCCACTGCTCCTCGCCGCTCTGCGCATCCACGGCGTAGAAGAAATCATCGTCGCTCCCCACGTAGATCACGCCACTGACCACCACCGGCGATGAATAGACCGCATCGCCCGTCTGGAACTTCCACTTGAGCCCGGTCAGTGTGGGTACCCCCGTGGTATCGTAGACGCCGGTGCGCCGTGCGTCGTGCCGGTACATCACGGCCTCCGCCGACGGCCGGGCCGCTCCGGGCACGCAGCCAGCCAGCAGTACCAACGAGAGTATGATTGCCAGAGCCCAGGATTTTGAGTGCTTCATCTCTTCCCCCTTAACCTTGTCCTATAGATTCCTCGAGCAATTGGACGTCTTGGCTGAGCATGCGGGGCGCGTCCTGCGTGAACACGCCGACGCAGACCGCATCTCCGGCGCGCATGCTCTTGGCCACGTAGGCCAGGGCTTCAGCGGGCTGGTTGCGGCCCGCTGCCATGACCTTGTAGTGAATCACCGGCCTGGAAAGCGTTTGGATCAACGCGGTCATGGCCGTGCGATCTTCCTCCAGGTACCATTCTGTCATCTCGCTCACGTGTTCAGCGTTCTTGTCGCGGGGCGTCGGGTTGTAATAGGAACACATGAAATAGTCCACGTCCAGATGGTCCTTCGCCCATTGAAAGACTTCGGGGGTGTGGCCGGCGATACCAGCGAGCATGCCTTTCTGGCGGATCATGTCAACAGCGGCAGGAATCTCGTCGAGTCTCTTTTGGGCAAGCAGAAAGTCCATGACACCACCGTGAATATGACAGGCCACTGCGCCCATAGAGGCTGCGCGGTTGATGCAGGTTTCGTGGTCACCGACCTCTGGACAGGTCTGGGCAAACCACTGGATCTTGCCCCCCTCATCGCGGTATTCGAGAAAGAGGCGCATGATGTGATAGTCCGTGCGCGCAATCCACGTGTTGATGCCGAGCGATTCTGCCTCGCGCAGGGTCTCCTTGATTTTGGCGACCGTATAGTAGCGCTTCATCAGCATATCCACGTCGGGACTCTGGTGTGAGAAACCGCTGAAGGGATTACTCCCCAGGATAAACCGGCTAACCTCACGCTCTCCTATGCGAATCAAGTCCATTTTCTGCCTCCTGCGCACCATGTTACTCACTTCAGCCAATCCTGCAACCCGTTTCTTACAAACTCATCATCCGTCAAGAAAGGGTAAGCCCTCATCGCACGTTCGATCTCCTCGGCCTGGCCTGGCGAGAGACGCTCTTGTGGATTGAGTGTGCCGGCGAACTCGAGTAACCCCTGCCTGCGCAGCACCTCGTGGATGCCGGGGATGCAGCCGGCGTAACCGTTGGCGGCGTCGAATATGGCCGCGTTGGCCTCGGTCAACTGCACGGCCCGTGTGAGCATTTCGGCGGGCACCGCCTCTTGCGTCCACAGGCGCTTGACTTCCTCCAGCATCTCGACCGCCCGCCGGGTCCACACCGCCCACTGGCCCAGCAGGCCGCCCACGATGCGCAGTGCCACCGGCCCCGAGGAGGTGGAAATGACCACCCGGGTGAGCAGATCGAGCAGGATGTGGTCGTCGTTGCCGGTGTAGACGGCGATCTCGCCGGCGCGGCCTGCCTCGGCCACGGCACGCATGACGTCCAGGGTCTGGTAGCGGTTGAAAGGAGCGATCTTGATGGCGAGCACGTTGGGGATCTCGACCAGGCATCGCCAAAAATACAGTGGCAACACCCGTCCGCCAACGGCAGGCTGGAAGTAAAACCCCACCAGAGGGATCTCACGGGCGATGGCCCGGCAATGCTTCAGCAGTTCTTCTTCCGTGGCCTGGCGCAACGCTCCCAGGGAGAGCAGCCCGGCGTGATAGCCGGCCTGGCGGGCAAACCGGGCTTCGGCCAACGCCTGCGGGGTGTGGCCACAGATCCCGGCGACGCACACCATCTGGCGGCCGGAGGCTCGATCGCAAGCAGTGACCGTCTCGATGGCCAGTTCCAGCACCGGGCGGAACAGGCCGTGTTGGCGGATCTCGAACTGGGTGGTGTGGACGCCCACGGCGATGCCGCCCGCGCCGGCAGCGTGGTAGTAGCGGGTGAGCGTGCTCTGGCACCGTTCGTCCAACCGGCGCCGGGGAGTGAGGGCCAGAGGGTGGGCCGGGATGACCAGGCCGGAGAGCAGGGCTCGTTTGACCCAGGCGGGGGGATTGGGGTACTCACTCATGGCGGGGCAAGTCCCTCGCGCTAATACCGTCCATCGCGGACCTCGAAATGGGTGGGTTTCTCTAACGTGCGCCCGCCGCGCTCGACCCACTGGGCCGTCCAACGCAGCACGACCTCCAGCGGTGTGGCGGGCGTGCCGAGCAAGCGGTTCAATTCGCCGGTGTTGCACAGGTAGGCGGTGGGAGCCTCTTCTCCGACGATGGTCAGTGGCTTGCCCATCCGCCGGGCCAGTTGCCTGCCAACCTCCCGCACGGACAAGATCTCCGGCCAGGCCAGGTTGAGCGCCCTGGCAGGAACGGCGGCGACAGCCAGGGCGCGCAAGATCATCTCGTTGGCATCCCCCTGCCAGATGCAGTTCAGGTAGCCCATGCGCACGTCCAAAGGCTCCTCCCCATAGATCTGGGTGGCGATGTCAACCAGCACCCCGTAGCGCAGATCGAGGGCATAGTACAGCCGCAGCAGGGTCACCGGCGTATGGAGTTGCTCTGAGAAATACTCCAAGATGCGCTCGCGGGCCACGCAGGCGTTGGCATACTCACCCAGCGGCGTGAGCGGGTCCGTCTCGCGCGAGCCGCCCCCCTGCACCAGGGTGAGCGGGTAGACGTTGCCGGTGGAAAGAGCGGCGATGCGAGCGCCCCGGTAGCGCCGGGCCACGTACGCCGGCACCAGCGAGTTGGTGACCCAGGTACGAGCGGGATGCTGCGTGGTGCCAAACTTGGTGCCAACCAGGTAGACGACGTTGGGGGCATCGGGCAGGCTCGCAACCGCGGTCTCGTCGAGCAAGTCGCAGGCGATGGTTCTCACCCCCTGGGCTTCCAGCCAGGTCCGCGCACAGTTGTCGCTGAAGCGGCTGACGGCGATCACGTCCAGGCGACTTCCTGCCGCCGTGGCTGCCCGCCTGGCCAGGACTGCCAGGGTCGGCCCCATCTTGCCGCCCGCGCCGAGCACGACCAGCGGTCCAGGCAAGGTGCGGAAGAACTCGATCAAGGTCGGGCTGGGGCGGGTCATGAATTCGTCCAGTTGTTCTTCGGTCTGGATCAGTTCGGGCACGTCAGCCAACATGAGCGCAGTCTCCATAAGCCCCGGATGGGGAGCGTCGCTTTTATCCGGTGGCAAAGCCGGTGATCGCGAACTGTGTCTCGGGCCGGTGTTGAGGACAAGAGCGCCGAGTACGACGGCCCAGAACCATGCGGGTCAGGCCACGCTGGCAGGTAAACCCGTATGCTGCGGCCAGCTCGACCGCCGCGCGATTCGGAGCGGGGATGTCCCAGCAGACCGGCTGGCCTTCCAACCCCTGGAGGAGGGAGGCGATCAGAGGTGCGGCATCTTCTGGGCGTACGGCGATGACTGGCCCCAGATAATGGGCGCTTGCTCCTGCGCGGCGCATGCCAAAGCCACGTACCTGCCCGGATTCATCCGTCGCCACGTTCACCGCTTGACTCTGTTGCGCCAGGGCGTGGAGCAGGCGTGGGCGCGGTACCCCGAAGGCGTATGCCTCCAGGTCAATGATCGTCTCCCAGTGGGTTTCTTGCACCGGCTGTACGCGGGCGTTCGACGGCGGCAGGAGAGTTCGTTTCAGAGCGCCGGCTTCCCAGCGGGCCAGCGTCCAGGCGGGCCGGAAGCCCAGGCTGAGATAGAGCGGTTCCCCGGCCGGGGTTGCATCCAGGCCCGCACAGGCGACCCCCTCCGTGCGCAAGTAATCCAGGGCATGCCGCATCAGCGCCCGGCCAATACCCCGGCCACGCCACTCTGGGTGCACCAGCAGCATGCCGATCCAGGCCAGCCGGCCGCCATAGCAGGTAGTGGTCACTGTGCCGACGACCTGGCCCTCCTGTTCCGCCACGAAACAGCCATCCGGCTGGAGCGCAAGCAGGCGTAGCCAATCTTGCTGGGTTTGGTGCCAACCCGCCAGGGAGCGCAGGGTGTCGGCAGCGTCCAGGTCGGTCTCCTTCATCACCCGCATCTCTGCCATTTGACATTCGCTCACCATCGTATATAATATATTATATATGATGTGCAACCTGTCGTCAAGCCGACCACAAATGAGCAAGCCGAGTGGTGACAGACTTTCCCGGCGGGAATTCATCAGGTTGGGTGGGGGGGCCGCCTGTGCTTCTTTGGTGGCCTGCGGAAGAAAGGCAACCGAACCGCCCCCGACGGCTTCGCCCGCGCCCCCTACTCTCACGCCAGCAGTTGGAGGAGCAGGAATGGAGCAGGCAGGGGTCTCGTATGCGCACATGCCTCGTGCGATGGAAAGAGGTGTTGGCAAGCATGGCTGGCGTATCATCGGCCCTGGCGGGGGCGGCGCCCAGTACATCCCCACGATCCAGCCAGGCGCCCCAGACACGGCGCTGGTGGCCTGCGACATGACCGGTTCGTACATCACCCGGGATGGCGGCAAGACCTGGAGGCAGTTCAATCTCGAGGTGTGGGTCAGGGCCTTGGCATTCGATCCATCCAATGCCAACACGGTCTATGCCGGGGCAACCGGGTTGTACCGGTCGGAGGACGCGGGCGAAAAATGGCGCCTGGTGTTTCCCAACCCTGCTGCCGTGGCCCGGGAAAAGACCGTGGGCGACCACGCCGATCATTCTTACGTCTCCACCGACAATTGGCCGGGCGGCCGGGTGGAGGCGATCTGCGTAGACCCCGGCGACTCGCAGCGCATCTTCATCGGCGTCAACTGCGGGGCGCTCAAGATGTTCTTCTCCTCCGACTACGGTGAAAGCTGGGCTGAATGTGGTCAATTGGAAGGTAGCAGGTTCATCAAGTCTTACATGGACCCAACCTCACCGGCTCAGGACCGTACGCTGCTCGTCCTGGCGGACACCGGGCTCTACAGGCTTACCCTGGCGGATGGCGCGGATGAGTACATCCGGGGGGTGGAACGCGTAGCGGTACCCTCGCATACGGGGGTGTTCGATCTTGCCTGTGGCCTCGACCAGGCCACTGAAAAGCCGCTGCTCTATATCACCACTCCCACCGCCTGGGAGAACGGTGCGTTCGTCCCCGGAGTCTATCGCTCTGCCGACCTTGGAAACACGTGGGAACCGTTGGCGACGGGGTTGGACGCAGACCTCCGGCCCACCCAAACCCGGCGCCTGACCTGCATCGCCACCTGCCCCGCCGATGCCAACGTGGTATATGTGGCCGCTGCCGAACCGGCCACATCCTCTGATGCGGAAACCTTTGGCATCTTCAAGAGCACAGACAAGGGGAACTCGTGGCAGTGGGCCCTGAGGATAGGCAGGACCAATCCTGGGAACCGGACGCTGGGCTGGGTGGAAAAGGATTACTCGACCGAGTGGGGTGGTGCTCCCTTCAGCCTGGGGGTGAGCCCGGAGAACCCCGAGGTGTGCTATGCGACCGACTGGGGCACGTCGTATCGTACCATCAACGGCGGCGCGACCTGGGAGCAACTCTACTGCCACGTGTACCCGGACGGCTCCGTGTCCACCAGGGGCCTGGACGTGACGAATATCTACTCGATATGCTTCGATCCCTTCGACAAAAATCACGTGGTGCTCGCCTGTACCGATGTCGGGGTGTTCCATTCGCGCAACGGTGGAAAAAGTTGGAGCCACGCGCTCAGCGGCGTGCCACAGTCCTGGTCGAACACGTGCTACGCCATCGCCTTCGATCCCGATGTCAGGGGCCGGGCGTGGTCAGCCTGGTCCAATTGCCACGACATGCCGCGCCCGAAAATGTTCAGGACCGGCCACTTCAATCGCTACGAAGGAGGGGTGTGCAAGTCTGACGACGGTATGGCGTCCTGGCAGCGATCCAACGCCGGTATGCTTGCGCAATGTGTGCCCACCGACATCATCCTTGACCGGCGGTCACCCGTCGGAAGGAGGACCCTGTACGTCGCCGCCGTGGGGAAGGGGGTGTTCAAGTCCACCGACGATGGGCACACCTGGCAAGCGAAAAACCAGGGCATCACCAGCAGCCTGAATGCGTGGAGGATCATCCTGCGCCCAGATGGTTCGCTCTACCTGCTGGTCTGCCGCGGCCTGGAGAACGGCCAGGTGATCAGCGGGGCAGTCTTCAAGTCCGCCGACGGCGCCGAGTACTGGGAGCCTGTGCCGATGCCGGCGGGGGCGAATTTCCCTAACGATCTGGCCTTCGACCCATCGAATCCCGAACGGTTGTACCTGGCGTGCTGGCCGACGGTCATTGACGACGCGGAACGTTGCGGCGGCTTGTACAAGACGGAGGACGGCGGCCAGAGTTGGACGAACGTGTTTGACGAATCGTCTCACGTGTACGGCGTAGCCGTTGACCGCACGAACCCGGCGACCGTGTTCCTGGCCAATTTCGAAGGCGCGGTTTACCGCTCGGACGATAGAGGCCGGACTTGGGAGCGCCTGGGTGGCTACAATTTCAAGTGGGCCAAGCAGCCGATCCTCGATCCTTACAACCGGGACATGCTGTACATCACGACCTTCGGCAGCAGCGTGTGGTATGGGCCCGCTCGAGGCGTGGCAGGGGCCTTTGAAGATATCTGTCCGCTGAGGTGACCCGCAAACTGGACAGGATTGTGGAGCATTATGTGGAGGTCGTGCGGTGACGAAAGAAAGGAGAAGTATACCGGCAGTCTAGTTGCTTTGACTGCAGTATGCGAGCACACATGCTTGAAGGAATAGCGCCCGTCAAGCCTTTTCAGACCAAAGAGGAGTATATCTACAGAGCGCTGCAGGATGCGATCCTGCAGTGCAAAGTACTACCAGGAGAGAAGCTGGTCATTGACCGCCTGACCACCGTATTTGGGACAAGCGCCATCCCGATCCGGTCTGCCTTGCAGCGACTCCAGGCAGAGGGACTGGTCAAGATCGTGCCGCATGCCGGTACGGTTGTCTCAAACATCTCCCTTGACATGGTGGAGGAGATCTTTGCCATCCTGGAGGCGTTAGAAAGTATCGCTTTCCAGTTTGCCGCCGAGAAGGTACAGGACAGTGACCTGGCAGAACTGGAGAAGAGCGTGGAACTGATGGAACAGGCCTGTCGAGATGGAGACATTGATGGCTGGTCAGACCTGAACGGTGATTTTCACTGTAAAGTGGCCGAGATGGCCAATATGGGGTTATTGCTGGATTTCACCAAGCGGGCTTTCAATTACTGGAAACGCATCCGGCGGTACTATCTCCAAGAGATCATCACCGACATCCTGACAGCCCAGGCGGAACATCACGAAATGCTGCGCTTGCTCAGGCAACGTCGTGGGAAAGACCTCGTCGCCTTGGTGGCGCAACACAACCGACAATCCAGGGACTATTATATGAAGGTGGTGCAGTCTGGGGCGGAGGATCCTTCGTCTCAGTGATAGCACAACCCATGTTGAGGTGGGAGTCGTGAATGACTGAATATGACTGAAAGCGTTGGTCGGTGTGAACGATTGTGACAAAGGGGATTGACAGAATATCATATATGATATATAATATAGACAGATTGGCTAGCCAAGTGATATTCTGGCATTAAGAAAGGAGAAGAAAGGCATGTCAGACACACATCTCCCCAAGCAAGTTTCCCGCCGCGATTTCCTCAAGCTGGTGGGAGTCGCGTCCGGGGCGGCAGTCCTGGCCGGCTGCGCCCCCAAGATTCCCGCCCCTACCGCGGCCCCGACTGCAGTGCCGACCGTTGCGCCGGCCCCCACAACGGCGCCTGTAGCGACCACCGCGCCCGTCCCCACGGTGGGGCCGACGCCTGATGCCAACGGGTGCGTGGTGGACTGGTTCCCGACCTATCCACCCTTCGAAAAGTACGATCCAGCCATCGAGATCCAAGTCCCGTTCCGTGCTGGCCTGAACTACCCGGTTGAGGGCGACTCTGCCACGAACAACCCCGACTACAACCTGGTCGTCGAGCAGTTGGGACTTAAGTACGTGGCCGCCTGGGAGGCTCCCAATAGCGAGTACTACCCGCGGTTGAACAACGACCTGGCCGCCGGTACTCTGCCGGATGCGTTCCGGGTTGGCAACCCCAGGCTGGGGCAGTTCATTGACATCGGCGCCGTCGAGGATATCACCGACGTCTTCGAAGCCACGGCTTCCGACCTGGTCAAAGACCGCAAGGGCTATCCCGATTCGTCTATCTGGAATGGCGTCAAGCGCAACGGGCGCATCTTCGGCGTGGCCTATCTCGAAGACGGCATCGGGAGCGATAACCTGGCGTTCATCCGCCAGGACTGGCTGGATGCCGTTGGACTGGCGGCCCCGGTCAGCGTGGACGACGTGACGGCGGCGGCCAGGGCGATCAAAGAGGCGGGTCTGTGCGAGTTCCCCATTGGCGCATGCGTGGCCATGGTCACCTGGCAGATGGCCATGGACCCGATCTTTGGCGCCTTCGGCTCGATCCCGACCTGGTGGCTGAAGGGGGACGACGGCACGTTGCGCTACGGCAGCATCGAACCCGGCATCAAGGACGGGCTGACTGTCCTGAACCAGTGGTATCAGGAAGGGCTGATCAACCCGGACTTTGTGAACATGGACGAGTCCATGGCGGGCGATGCAGTCATGGCGGGTCAGACGGCCATCTTCTACGCGCCGTGGTGGATCGGCCATGGACTCCTGCCCGACCTGTACGCGGCCTTCCCTGAGGCGAAAATCTCGGTGATCTCGAACCCGGCCGGCCCGTCGGGCCGCACTGGCCGCGCCGGAACGGAACAGAAGGGCAACGCCATGGTGTTCCGCGCCGGGCTGGAGCCGGAGAAGATCGAGGCCATGATCAAGCACCTGAACTGGTGCACCGAGGTGCACGTCAACTGGGAAGAGTACCAGCAGTACGGCGAAGCCTTCATGGGCGCCAGTTTCGCCAGAGGCTACGAGTGGGACCTCGACGCGAATTGCAACGTGGTCCTCGGCCTGATGCCGGACGGCGAGTGGCTATACCAGCAGGACCTGCTGTGGGGCTATCGCGGCGGCACGTACCCCGACTGGCAGGGGGAGATCTTTAGGGACATGGCCACCTGGCTGGAGCAGGATCAGAGTACGCTCAACATGGCCCAAAAGTTCATCCTCGGCCTGAAGGCGAAAGTGGACGACATGGTCTACTACAACTATGCCTACGACACGCTCGCCGAGGTCATCCCGAATGCGTTTCTGGGCGCAGACACGGAAGCGATCACGGCTGTCAAATCGGACCTGCTCGACCTGGAAAGCACCGCCATGCTCGAGTTCATCACCGGTGCCCGTCCGCTGGACGACTTTGACACCTTCGTCCAGGAGTGGAAGGACCGCGGTGGCGACGCGTACACCCAGGAAGTCAATGCCTGGGCCGCCGCCAACCTGTAAGAGTCCGCACGTAGAGGTGAGTTCAGGCATCTGGCCTGAACTCACCTCCCTATCGCAGGTCCGCTCTTCTGCTTCCTCTATGCAGGGGCATGGTGAGATGGCACAAGAACTGGTCAAACAGCAATTCACCCAGGGCTCGTCGTCCGTCGCCCGCTCCGAGCCGGAACCCTCCTCTCAGAAGTCGCAGCAGCGACACTGGTTGTTGTATCTCTTGCTCCTGCCGGCGGCAGCGGCGTTGATCCTGTTCCGCGTATATCCCTTGTGGGGGATCGGGATCGCCTTTGTGGATTACAACCCCATCAAGGGATTGAGCGGTTCCGAATGGGTTGCCTGGAAGAACTTTCAAGAGGTTTTCCGCCGCCCCGAGACGATCAACCTGGTCCGGAACACGGTGGTGATCGCGCTGGGCAAGATCACGTTGGAGGAAGTGGCGGGGCTCGCTTTTGCCCTGCTCCTCTACGAGGTCCGCTTTCCTCTCTACCGCCGGTTTGCCCAGGTCGTGACCACGTTCCCTCACTTTTTCTCCTGGGTCATCGTTGGCACCATGGCGCTCTCCCTGCTGGGGGCAACCGGAGCCGTCAACGGCCTGTTTGCCTCTGTAGGGCTGCCGGCCGTGAGATTCCTGGCCGATAAGAGGGTATTCCCGTACACGCTGGTCCTTTCGGACGTGTGGAAGGAATTCGGCTGGAGCGCGGTGGTCTACCTGGCGGCCCTGACGCAGATCAACCCCGAACTCTTGGAAGCGGCGGCCGTGGATGGGGCCGGGCGCGGCGGACGGCTGTGGCGCATCGTCCTGCCCGGTGTGTTGCCGGTCTTCGTCTTCATGGTCGCCATCGGCATGGGCGGCATCCTGGATGCCGGCTTTGAACAGGTGCTGGTCCTGTACAACCCGGCGGTCTATTCGACGGGCGACATCCTGGACACCTACGTGTACCGCATGGGCCTGGTCAACTTTAAGTTCGAGATCGCCACGGTAGTTGGGGTGGTCAAGGCGGTGGTGGGCTTTGTGGCGATCATGACCGCCAACTGGGTCTCCGGCAAACTGAGCGGCTACCGTATGTTCTAGTCCAAGTCTCGAGGGGAGTGTCATGATACGAGAGCGCAGCATCAAATACCTGGTGGTGGATGCCTTCATTTACGTCGTCCTGGGGTTGATCCTGCTATCGTGTGTGTTGCCCTTTATCCACGAATTGTGCATCTCGTTGAGTGCCCGTCCTGACGTGATGGCCAATCGGGTGGGGTTGTGGCCCATCGGGTTCAACCTGGACAACTATGGAGCCGTCGCGACGAAAGACCCTTTTCTCCGTTCTCTGCTGATGGGCGTTCTGCGGGTGGTGGTCGCCGTGCCTTGCACCCTGCTGGTGACGATCTTGACGGCCTATCCTTTTGCGGTCGAGCGCATTCACCTGCCGGGGCGCCGGGTGTTCTTGACCGTGATGATCCTGGCAAACCTCTTCGACGTGGGCCTGATCCCCCGGTATCTGAGTTATCGGAACCTGGGGCTGATTGATAACTTTGCCGTGCTGATTGTGCCGATCTTGCTGCTCACGTTCAACGTGATCCTGGTGGTCCGCTTTTTCCGCGGCATTTCTTACGAGTTGGTTGAGTCGGCCATGCTGGATGGGGCCAACCACCTGAATATCCTCTTCAAGGTGATGGTGCCGCTATCGAAGCCGGTGCTGGCGACGATTTCGCTCTTCACCATCGTCCGCCACTGGAACGCCTGGTTCGATGGGATCGTGTACCTGCGCGACGTCAAGTTGTGGCCGCTGCAGAGTTACCTGTATTCGATGCTGACCACCCAGCAACTCGCCACGGAGTACGCGGCGTTTCGCTTTTCTGGGCTATTCCCGAACGTGTCGCCGCATGGGGCAGAAGCGGCGATGATTTTCTTTGCCATTCTGCCGATCATCATCGTCTACCCGTTCCTCCAGCGTTACTTTGTCTCCGGTATGCAGCTCGGCGCAGTCAAGGGATAAAGACCTCCCCGTGAGTTTCAAGATCGCCGTCATCGGATGTGGGTATATCACGGGGGCCAGCCACGGCCCCGCCTATGCCCGCTATGCGGCCCAGCATCCCGGCGTAGAACTGGCGGCGTGCTGCGACGTGGACGGTGCCAAGGCAGAAGATTGCCGAGCCCGGTTCGGGTTTGCCCGGGCCTACACGGATTACCTGGGCCTATTGGACGCAGAAACACCCAGCGCGGTCTGCCTGAACGTGCCCGAAAGACTGACCTGCGAGATGGGGTGCCGCATTCTCGAAAGGGGCTACCCTCTGCTGGCCGAGAAACCACCCGGCCTGACCGTGGAAGAGGTGGAACGCCTGGCCACGACTGCCGAAACCCGCAAAGTACTCCACCAGGTGGCCTTAAACCGGCGCCATACGCCGCTGGTGGTCGAACTCAAGCGGTTGCTGGAGGGGCAGCCTGTACGCCATCTACACCTCGACTTTTTCAGGATCGGGCGCACCCGTTACGACTTCACCACCACCGCCATCCACGCCGTGGACACGGCGCGTTTCCTGCTGGGCTGCGACTACCGGCACATCCGGTTCCAGTACCAGGCCTTTCCCGACCTGGGGGAGGACGTGGCCAATTTCTTCCTGGACTGCGTCTTTGCCTCTGGCGTCACGGCCCGCCTCAGCATCTGCCCGGTCACGGGCGTCAGCGTCGAGCGCGTCACCGTCCACGCCGTGGACCACACCTGGTTTTTGAGCCTGAACAATGGGCCGGATGCGCCGGGCAGCCTGCGGCACCTGGAGAAGGGGCAATTGACGCTCGATCTGGACGGTGCGCAGTTCTGCAAGAGCCCGGATGTCCCGATGTACCCATCGGCCCTCATCCGCGACGACTATGTCCTGAGCGGTTTTTACGCCGAAGACGCCACGTTCTTCGACGCCGTTCGCGCGGGCTGCCAGCCGGCGGACGACTTTCGTTCGGCCCGCCAGTCCGTCGAGGTCATGCAATATCTGCGGGAACGAAAACCCGAGTATTGCCTGAACGACTGATGATGGTGCGGATGAGTACATCGCGGATAAGTACATCGCGGATGAGTACATCGCGGATGAGTACATCCGACGCTATCGAGCGCGAGATTGACCGCTGGGTCACCGAACATCAAGGTGAACTGCTGGGATTCCTCAGCCGGCTCGTTCAGACCCCCTCTGAAGTCCTTCCACCCCGGCCGGGCGGGGAACTGGCCTGCCAGCGCGTCGTCGAGGCGGCCTATCGGGAGGCTGGGGCAACCGTGGACGTCTTCACCCCGGATCAGGTGTCCGGCTTGCGCGAGCATCCCCTGTTCTTCGGCACCTGGGACGGCCTCCCGCGCACATTTGAGAACCGCCCGGACGTGGTGGGCGTCTTCAAAGGCAGTGGAGGGGGAAGATCCATCCTGCTCTCTGCTCACGTGGACACCGTCTCGCACAACCCGTTGCCCTGGAAAGAAGCCGAACCTTTCAGCGGGTTGGTCAAGGGCGGCAGGCTCTACGGGCGCGGCAGTTGGGACACCAAGTGGGGCATCGCGGTGGGGCTGTACGCCGTCAAGTGCCTGCGTGCCCTGGGCATGCCTCTGCGCGGTGACGTGATCCTCGAAAGCGTGGTGGACGAGGAATACGGCGGCTCTCACGGCGTGCTCGCCGCTCGCTTGCGCGGCTACAACGCAGACGTCGCCATCAACTCGGAGCCCACCCACATGCTCGTCGCCCCCTGCCACCGCGGGGGTGGACAGTGGCGCATCACCGTGCGGGGGCAGGCCGGGATGGCGTTCGCCGGGGAGAGGCTGTCGAACCCGGTCTACAAACTGGCCCGCGTGATCGAAGCCGTGCGCGCCTTCGACGCCGGGCGCAACGCCCACATCCAGCCCCCACGTTTCTACGAGTCCAACCCCACCTTGCCGGCCTACACCAGGCAGATCGGCGGTGGCGGTGTTACCTTCGCCGACGCCTCCGGCATCCCGCCCGAGTGCTATCTCATCG